>Ga0364887_10035_pt1 | contig 108579 bp, 96 predicted proteins | sample ExccelJu500001D4_4_FD_206924 | JGI IMG/M metagenome (GOLD analysis project Ga0364887, IMG submission 206924) | Enriched cells from Trout Bog Lake Hypolimnion, Wisconsin, USA - BchlTB.July23.5000.01.D4 | ecosystem: Environmental > Aquatic > Freshwater > Lake > Hypolimnion/Profundal zone | place...
CATATTGCTGCCAATACAATGCCAGAAATTATACCTGCTTAATATCAATGATATAAATATCTTCGGATTTAAATTGTGTTCGGCAGCGATACAACATGTGTATCAAAAGCAAACATTTGTTGCGTGTCAATGATGAACCAGTCAGAGAAAATTACCAATCAATTATTTTGCATAAATTGGCTCACTCATTTCGATATACCGGCAAAACTAAAAAATCCCCGTTGATGAAATGGTAAAAAGGGAGGTGTAAGTCATCCCTGCTCTATGTTAATTTCATCTCTTTGGGCGCAGATATCCCAAACATCATTTTATTCCAAAAACAGAGAAATTTGTGACAACAGTGGTTTTTTGATCTGCAAAGGGGGATCTGGCCCACACCGATGATCAGAGTTGGTGACTATCATAATAATTGAATTTAACCCTGATCCTTCATAAATATTGCTGATTTACTTTTTGACCCAGTTCCAATGTTTAAAAACATTTAAATTCACGATGAAAGAGCATTAGAATTTAGCGGGAAAACAAGGCCGGATTCACCGAATGGTTACACGAATATTCATTAATCGTCATGATTCGTTAAAACTATGCAATGCTTAACGTAAACTATTTTTACAATAAAACCGGATTCCTCCATTTTTAAATCAGCCCGAAAGAAATACCGAACATAAATATTCATTTATTATGAAAAAATATTATTAACTATATCATTATTAAAAAGCACTTTAGAATCCCTCCGGGATTAATTATTGATAAATAATCCCGGAAGGATTTATATTGGCACAATATATGTCATGCATAGAAAACAAACGGGAATCTGTTAAATATGTTCCTTCAGGTCAAATTCTAAGATAAATACCATTAAATGCGCATGAAAAATACAATTCTAATTTTTATTATGATTTCTGTGGCTTGGAGCTGCTCCAAGTTCTCCATTAACTCCTCCACCCCTAACTCAGCGACTAGTGGGCGGACCAAAGATCTTGTTATACCAAACAGTTTTAATTTTGCGACCTCCGGGGATATTTCTGTTGGAATTCTGGTACAGAATACCTCAACCACGCTCAGCGGCGTCCCTGTGTCAATTTATCTGGATTATCCGGGAACAACTGAATCACCAAATCTGAAGGCAAGAAAAATCGGAACTTATCTGAGTCAGACTGACGGAAAAATTAATGTAACGTTAAAACTGCCAGCAAGTCAGGATAGCTTATATTTAAAAACCTATTATATTGGACTTGAGTCCGAAGCCGGATTTGCGATCACGGGTTCAGCAGCAAATTACAAATATGGTCAGGGAACTTCATTAAAATCGGCACCTCTGAATAATAACCTAAAGGATGGAATTTTATACTCCTATATGGGACAATTTGACACACGGGGGAATCCGACAAATTATCTGGTAAACCCGTCAGACAAGATTTCGCAGGGCCTGCTTGATTCCATTAACGTCTCATTACCTGAAGGTAAAAGTCTTCCTGCTTCACACCCGGAATATTTTACAACATCTAAAAGTGATATTGTGATTGCATCCAAAACTGATATCTGGTTTACCTTTGTTAGTGAAGGGACAGCTTATCTGAATGCGGTGGGATTCTACACCTACAATGTTGCAACGCCGCCCAAATCCCTAAGTGATATTAAAACCCTTACGATCATTTACCCAAACGTTTCGTTTGCCGGATCGGGAGGGGGTTTGATTTCAGGAGAAAAAGTATATTTGGGCAACTTTGCCCCGGGAACCGCAATCGGTTGGTTTATGGCACCAAATGGTTGGAGTAGGGATGCCAATGAAGGTGTATCCGGTTCACCAACCTTTTTCTCCAATCCTGCGCTGAATCCCGAAACCAGCGCCACCAAGAAACAACATACAATACTGTTTAACAACCCATTAACCGGGCAGCTGATTCTTGGATTTGAGGATCGTAACAGGGAAACCCAGGCTTCGGACGAAGACTTTAACGATGCTGTTTTTAATATTACCGCATCCACCCCAAAATCCATTTCCACATTGCAGACACCTCTTCCTAATATTGGTCCTCTGGCATCGACCCCTAAAGATAGTGATGGAGATGGAGTCGCAGATGTTTTTGATCAATTTCCGCTTGACCCACTCAGAGCCTTTACCAGTTATTACCCTTCCCAGGATCAATATACCAGTATATTAGCCGAAGATTTATGGCCGTCATTGGGTGACTTCGATTTCAATGATATGGTAGTGGACGACCAGTTTGAATATGTCACAAATGCCCAGTCGAATGTCGTTGAGATGTTTATAAACTTGAAAGTCAGGGCGATAGGGGCCAGCTTTCACAGTGGTTTTGGAATCGAGTTCCCTTTTGCTCCGGCTGTAGTCTCTTCTGTAACATTAACTGACCAGTCAGGTACCGTAAGTCCTGTAAGTCTCGAGGCCGGACAATCCAAGGCAGTTATCATCGCCTTTAATGATGCATTCACGCTCCTTCCATCCATGGGTGGAGGAACAGGGGTAAATGTTATTCACGGCGTTCCTGTAAGTACCCCTAAAGATATTCAGTTTCACATACTTTTTACCAATCCTCAACCGAAGGCAAGTATGGGGTCTGCCCCAAATAATCCTTTTGTATTTGTAAATGGGGACCGAACAAAAGAGATTCATATGCCCACTCAAACGCCAACCGCAAAAGCAAATCCAATTTTCTTTGGACAGGGTGATGATTCTTCCAATCCGGCAGCTGGAAGATATTACAAATCGAAGACAAATCTTGTCTGGATGATTGAAGTTCCGGTAAGTTTTTCGTATAATATTGAAAAGAATGATATTACAAAAGCGTATCTTCACTTTGCAGATTGGGCTCAGTCAGGAGGTACCCTTTTCCCTGATTGGTATATGATAAAGCCAACATATCAGGACAATACGTTGATTTACTAAGGTTTAAATTCCGACAAACGAGGGGCGGCAGGAAATTGTCTGCAGCTCCTCGTTTTTTTAACTGCCTTAATTACACCCGCCTGTTCAGAGGCTATAATCGAATCCCAAAGGCATTAATGAGGTTTCATTTAATTAGGAGATTTCACCAGAATCAGTATTCCTGTATTTGCAAATGTATTTTCTGACGCGAAATAAGCTGAGTAATTAGGAATTGCCCTGATAACCTGTAGTTCGGATATATTGTACCTGGTGTGATGCGAAGTTTGCATCGGGCCAATGGCATATCCCGTATTTTTGCCCTTCACAACGTTCTCCCTGCACGGCTCCGTACTAAGTGGTGGGTGTAGCAGACTACTCCTAAATCTTCTTCTGCCACAATAATTCCTTTGTACCGGATATAACGACAGGTCGTAAAATATTTTTACATCAAACTGTATTTTTTCCTAATAGAAATCTGCAATACATAGAAATGACCTACTATACTTTTAATTTAAAATATAAATTGACCCATATTATATCATTGTTTTTTAAATAATTATATTTATTTCCGGTTTAATATATAACCATAGCTATTTCATCTGAATTTTATTGGCGCGTTTTTTGTTATCTATAAAGATTCTACAAGGATAATTATAGTTTATCCCTGTTTTTTGCAAACTTATAGCATGTGTTAATTTAAGAAATAAGCTTGAAAAGAATTATTCTAATTTTTGCTATTGTTCCTTTTGTGTGGAGTTGCTCAAAATTCGCAATCTATTCTACACCTAATGTCACAGCCGTTGCGCAATCTAAAGATCTGGTTATTCCAAACAGCTTTAATTTTGCAACGACCAGTGATATTTTGGTTGGGATTAAGGTTCAGAACGCCTCAACTACACTCTCTGGAGTTCCCGTTTCAATCTTTCTGGATTACCCGGGTACTACTGAATCACCAAATCTGAGCGCACGAAAAATCGGAACTTTTTTAAGTCAGGCTAACGGACCTATAAACTTAACAATCAAATTACCTATTCAGCAGGATAGTTTGTATTTAAAAACCTATTACCTTGGACTCGAATCGGAATCGGGATTTGCGATCAAAGGCTCCAAGGCAACTTACACCTACGGTCTGGGAACTTTATTCAGATCTGCACCAATAAATACCAACAGTAAAGCAACGACTGCATATACTTACCGGGGTCAATTTGACGCGCTGGGTAATCCGACAAACTATCTTTTCCAACCGGCAGAACTAATTTCCAAAGGGTTACTTGATTCCATTAACTTCTCATTACCGGAAGGTAAAAGCCTGCCGGTTTCACATCCGGAATATTTTACAGGTGGTAAAAATGATATTGTGATCACATCTTTGAGCGATATCTGGTTCACTTTTGTCAGTGAGGGGACCGATTACCTGAATGCCGTAGGCTTCTATACCTATAATACTGCTAATCCTCCAAAATCGGTAAGTGAAATTACAACGTTCACGATTATTTACCCCAATGCTTCTCTTGCCGGGTCGGGAGGGGGTCTTATTTCAGGCGATAAAGTATATTTGGGGAACTTTGCGCCCGGAACAGCAATCGGCTGGTTTGTCGCCCCCAATGGCTGGAGCGGAAACATTAAGGATGCAGTAACCGGTGCGCCATTATATTTCTCCGATCCGGCTCTGAATCCGGAAACCAGCGCCGGCAAAAAACAGCATACGGTCTTATTTAATAATCCATTAACCGGCCAGCTGATTCTTGGATTTGAAGACCGCAACAGGGAAACCCAGGGTTCTGATGAGGACTTTAATGATGCAGTCTTTAATATAACGGCAACAACCCCGAAGTCCATATCCTCGATGCAGGCCTCCCTACCCGATGTTGGGCCTCCTGTTGCCTCTCCCGCAGATACCGACGGAGACGGAGTTCCTGATAATTTTGATCAATTTCCACTTGATCCACTCAGGGCCTTCACAAGTTACTATCCTTCCAAAGGCAACTATACCAGCATATTAGTAGAAGATTTGTGGCCATCTTTAGGCGATTTTGATTTCAATGACATGGTTGTTGACGACCAGTTTGAATATGTTACAAATGCCCAGTCGAACGTCGTTGAGATGTTTGTAAATCTGAAAGTCAGGGCAATTGGGGCCAGCTATCACAGTGGATTTGGGATAGAGTTCCCTTTTGATCCATCCGTTGTTTCTGCTGTAACCTTAACCGACCAGACAGGTACAGTAACCCCTGCAACTCTTGAGTCGGGACAATCCAAGGCGGTTCTTATCGCATTTACTGATGCATACACTCTACTTCCATCCATGGGAGGTGGAACAGGGGTAAATGTTATTCCAGGAGTGCCCGTAAGCACACCCAAAGATATTCAGTTTCACATACTCTTTACCAATCCGCAAACCAAGGCAAGTATCGGAAATGCCCCCTTTAATCCTTTTGTATTTGTAAATGGTGACCGAACCAAGGAGATTCATATGTCAAATTACCCCCCTACCTCCAAAGCAAATCCAGCATTCTTTGGGCAGGGTGATGATTCATCAAACCCTGCAACCGGAAGATATTACAAATCGAGGACAAATCTTGTCTGGATGATGGAGGTTCCGGTAAGTTTTTCATATAACATTGAAAAAAACGATATCATAAAAGCCTATCTGCACTTTGGAGATTGGGCAACGTCAGGTGGCTCTCTTTTTCAGGATTGGTATATGAAAAAGACTAATTATGAGGATAATACTTTGATTTATTAAGATACATGTCCTGATGAAAATGGAGTATAAGACAAATATCTGTGCTCCGTTTTTTTATTTAGTGAAAATCGAATTGGATACGCCAGGGACACTTTAATCAGTTTGTAACGAAAGTGACCATATTTTAGATCCAGAACTCCGTCGTTAAATGTGGCGAATATTTAACAGGATTGATTTACCTCTAATCTCCCGATTGGATCTGATTACCCTCTATTATAACCTGATTTCTTATTTTAACCCTCTCTTTCCGGTAAATTGTGTTCCTAAAACCGCTCCGGATAACCAAATAAACGGAGTATTTGCCTTCCTGACATTTAAAGCAAAAAATTTAATAATAATGTAATAAATATGTCATATGAAAGAAGAAGAAAAGGTATATCTTCGTCGATTATTAAAAATTGTTAAAATTTATTAAAAACTGAATTTTAGTTCTGGAACTTTTCACAAAAAAACAAAAAGAATGGAAAAACTAAAAAGAATGATGTTGCTGATAATGTTGGTCTTATTATCAGTCGTAGCAAAATCTCAGGAGACCACCGCTGAAATCTCAGGGACGATTTCGGATGTAACCGGTGCATTGCCAAATGTAAACATAACGGCGGTTCACATCCCAACAGGTACGAAATATATTACCACTACCAGAAATGATGGCCGGTATAACTTACCTAACGTAAAAATCGGTGGCCCATATACATTAACTACCTCTTTTGTGGGATTCAAAACTGAAACGGTAACTGACATTTATTTAAATTTAGGTCAGACGTACAAACAAAATTTCAAATTAGTTGATCAGGCCACTCAGTTAGGTGAGGTTGTGATTCAGTTTTCGAATGATAAGACTTTCAGTACTTCAAGGACAGGTTCTCAGGAGTTAATTACCAGGACTCAAATTGATCGTTTACCTACAATTAACCGTTCAATTCAGGATTTTGTAAAATTGGAACCTACTGCAAACGGATTGAATATTGGTGGCAGAAGTAACCAATACAATAACATGACTGTTGATGGTGCGAATTTTAACAATTCATTTGGACTATCCTCTATCCTGGGTGGACAAACATCGGCACAGCCAATTTCATTGGAAGCGATTGAGCAGATTCAGGTTAACGTATCTCCATATGATGTGAAACAAGGTGGATTTTCCGGAACAGGTATCAACACGGTAACCAAAAGTGGTACAAATACGTTTAAAGGAAGTATCTACCAATATTCCAGGAATGAAAATTATTTAGGTTATAATGCCGGACCAACTACAGTTACAAAAACTCCCTTTAATTATTCGATTACTGGATTTAGCTTAGGCGGGCCAATTATTAAAGACAAATTGTTTTTTTATGTAAGTGGTGAAGAGGTAAGGCAAGATGCTCCGGCCACTTCTTTGTTGGCTTCTGATGCTACTCATGCTGCAGGCGGAAACTATTCACAGGCAAATGCAGATACCTTAACAGCCTTAGCCAGTTTCTTAAAGACCAAATATGGATATGATCCCGGTGCATTCCAGGGATATTCATTCAAAACCAATTCCGATAAAATCACAGCAAAATTAGACTGGAATATTAATAGCAAGAATACCTTCACCCTGAAGTATAACTACCTGAAATCCTATGCAGATCAGTTTGCATCGACTTCAAGACCAGGCTCTGGCCAGGTAACCGGTGGACAGCCAGGGACCTATTCCATGCCTTTCTACGGAAGTGGTTATGTGATTAATAACAACTTTAATATTTTAATCGCTGAGTTGAATACCCATTTCAATAATAAGTTGTCAAATAAATTACAAATTGGTTACACCGCATTGAGAGATTTCCGTTCTCCTCACTCCAATAGTTCTACATTTCCACTGGTTGACATTTTAAACAATGGAAACATTTCTACCACTTTCGGTTATGAAATGTACACCTACAACAACAAATTGTTTACCAACGTTTACCAGTTGAATGACATCTTAACTTATTATAGTGGTGCGCATGAATTAACTTTTGGGACTCAAAACTCAATCAAGAAATATCAAAATGCATTTGCTCCAGGTTATCAGGGTGTTTATCAATTCAATAGCCTGACAGACTTCTATAATTCAGCAAAAAACGGAACATTAAATGCCAAATCATATTATCTGCAATATTCTGCATTGCCAGGCGGGGCTTTCCCATGGGCTTATGCCGGATCAACAGAGTTATCTCAGTTTGTGCAGGATAAATGGAAAATGACCAGTGATTTCACTGTAACTGCAGGTTTACGACTTGATGAAACCTTCTACAAACAGGCAATGACCGATAACCCTACCTTTGATGCATTGAAATTCAAAGATGGTTCATCTTATAATATTGGTAAAGCGCCAATGAATAACATTCTTGTTTCTCCAAGATTAGGTTTCAACTGGAATCCTAACGGCGACAAGACATTACAGGTCAGAGGCGGTACAGGTATTTTCGCAGGTCCTCCACCATTTGTCTGGATTTCTAACCAGGCTTCAAATAATGGTACTCAGTTTGGTTCGTTCACCAATGCTGCCAACAAAACAGCATTCAATACTGACCCGAACGCTTACAGACCAACTGCCGGATCGGCCAATACTTCCTATAGTACTGCTTTGGTTTCAAGAAACTTCAAATATCCGACAGCATGGAAATCAACTTTGGCTGTTGATAAGAAATTGGATGAAGGCTGGTTAGTGGGTGCTGAATACAACTATACCAAAGACATCAACGCAGTTTATTATTCCAACGTCAACTTAAATGAATCCAACGGATATACATTAGGTGGCGTTGACAACAGAACCCGTTTCCTGACTTCGGTTGCGAATACAAACAAATATTACTCTGCCGGAACAAGCTTAGCAAGTCCCAATATTGGGAATGCCATTTTAATGAGCAACACAAGCAAGGGTTTTGTTTACACATTGACTGCAAAAATTCAAAGAAATCTTGAGAATTTATCCTATGGTATAGCATATACCCGTTCAGTAGCCAAGAACACCGCAGAAGGTGGGTCAACAGCCTCTTCATTGTGGAGTGCAGCGCCTGTTTCGAATCAGGATCCTAATGCTGCGAATTTAGGTTATGCATCTTATTATCAGCCAAACAGGGTTATTGGTAACTTCTCCTACAAACTAAATGAAGGGAAAAATCTTGCTACTACCTTTGGTGCAATCTATGAGCTGACAAACAACGGTGTAACATCGTATGTTTATAACGGTGACTTAAACGGCGATGGCAATTCAGGAAATGACCTGATGTATATACCAAAAGTATCTACTGACATCAATCTGGTAAAAGTAGGATCCGGTGGTTTAGGAACAGGTACATCAGGTGTTACGGATACAAGAACATCAGCACAAATATGGTCACAGTTGGACGCATTTATTTCCAATTCAACCTATCTGAATACCCACAGGGGTCAATACGCCAAAAGAAACGGCACAGTAATGCCCTACTACAGCAAACTGGATTTAAACATAACTCAGGATGTAAATCTTAAACTTGGTAAAGAATCTCACACACTTAAGTTTTCTGTGGATATGATTAATGCCGGAAACTTTATCAACCGGGATTGGGGTGTTGTTAAAATTCCTACAGCGACCAACATATTAAAATATGAAGGGATCTCTGCCGATGGAAAAACTCCTTCTTTCTCACTTCCTTTCCAAACAGGAACAACTCCATTCACTCAGCCTTTCCAGAACTCAACAGGTATAAGTTCAAGATGGCAATTGATGTTTGGTATAAAATACCTGTTTAATTAATCGCTTAGGATAGCCAGAAGGAGATATTTTTTGCAAATAAAACCTCACCATCGGAGAGGGTAATTAAAAAGTCCTTCTGAGATGATTATTAAATTTAAAGCAGTAAAATACAGGTTGAAACCCGCTATTTTACTGCTTTTTTATATCTTTAAGCCTTAAATAAACAAATAGCCCAAAGCATGCATTTCCTAAAAAAAATTAAAAAGATTCAATCCATTTCACGGTTTGCGGTGATAATTTCACTTTTGACATTATTAAACATTGCATGCCGTTCATTGACTGTCACTAAGGTTGAATCGAGTAATATCCGTATGGATTCGACACTGCGGGTCGTACCGGATGCAAAGATCGAATCGGTAATAGCACCCTACCGGTTAATTCTTATGCATGAAATAAAAGAGGTGCTTTGCAGCTCGAAGGCGCCCCTTTATAGCGGCCGCCCGGAGAGCCCCCTCTCAAATTTTTGTGCAGACCTGGTAAGGAATGAATCCGATTCAGTCTGTTTAAAACAATTTCCATCAATTCATATTTCCATAGCCATGGTAAACCGCGGTGGCTTAAGGGTACCTATTCCTAAAGGAGAGGTAAAGGTTCTGGATATGTTTGAATTGATGCCTTTTGAAAATGAGGTGGTATTTCTCAGGATGTCAGGCACCGAACTGCGCAGGTTTATCGACCATATGGCCGCACGTGGCGGCGAGGGAGTATCAGGAATGAATTTTGGAATAAATGAAAACAAAGGGATTAATCCGGTGATTGAAGGAAAACCACTCGATGATTCAAAAATTTACTGGCTGGCAACCAGCGATTATCTTGCCAATGGAGGTGACGGAAACGTTGTCTTAAAAGAGATCACTGAAAGAGTCTCATCAGGGATAAAATTAAGAAATATGTTCATTGACCACTTACGCAAATTGGGACACCAGGGGATTTTAATTGAAGGCAAAAAAGATGGGAGGATTTACGATGCAAAATAGAAGAGAATTTTTACGTTTACTCGGAGCCGGAACGGTTGGAGCTGTAGCACTAACAACGCCATTATCGGGATTTGCCACCCATAAACCAGAACACATTACCATCCTTCACACAAACGACTTTCATTCACATATCGACCCGTTTGCCAAAGACGCTCCGCTTAATGCAAACGAAGGTGGAATGGCCCGGCGTGCCGCATTTATTGCCAAAACAAGGTCTGAATCGGAACATGTACTCCTCTTTGATGCAGGAGATATCTTCCAGGGCACCCCTTACTTTAACTACTTTAAGGCAAAACTAGATTTTGAGCTGATGACAATGATGGGATATGATGCCGCAACAATTGGCAATCATGAATTCGACAATGGACTCGAGGGGTTGGAAAGCCAGCTGAGGTTTGCCGGATTCCCCTTTATCAACTCAAATTACGATTTCTCAGATACCATCCTGGCAGGCAAGACAATACCCTATAAAATATTCAGACGTGGAGGAGTAAAAATAGGGGTATACGGACTGGGCGTCGAACTCCAGGGACTCGTGGATTCCAGGAATTACGGAAATACACGCTATAATGATCCGCTGCTGACAGCTCTTAAAATGGAAAAGCTACTTAAGGAGGAACACCATACAGACATGATTATCTGCCTTTCACACCTGGGTTACTCTTACAAGGACAAAACAATCAGCGATAAACTGATTGCAGCAGAGAGCTATCATACAGACCTGATCATCGGCGGGCATACCCATACCTTCCTGAAAAAACCAGATTTGATCCGGAATAAATCAGGAAAAGAGGTGATCGTTAACCAGGTAGGTTTCGGTGGATTGATCGTTGGAAAGATTGACTTCTATTTGTCAAGGTAACTGAAGTGTCTCCTGGAGTTTATTCCGGGTAACAGTAAAGAAAGCCGCTTGTCAATATTCAGGAAACACCCTGATTTATAAACTGTTTGCTGATTTCAGGATAATAAATCATATAAGTAATCAGAATGACATGATGTAACTATTTAAAATTCTGATTTTCTATTTTTTGACCCCTCTAAATCGCCCGCATTCGGAACAATGCCTACCTTTTAATCCCCTCCTCTGGAGAGGTTAGGGGAGAATTTTGGCTAATAATCTGTTTGCTTCTCCCCTCCTTTCCTTGAAGTGGTAAGGGCAGGTCAGGGTTAATAGAGATCAAATGAGGAAACAAATAATTACAATATGCTATTGTTCTTATTACTTAGATTGCAAATCCCTGAAATTTCCCGCAATCAAAATCACGATTTGCGGGGATAATAAATAAAAATGATCCTGTGAAAATTCTGCAGACTGGTAAGTTTTGCTGAACTTTGCCATGCTTAAACAGGAATGCATTTTATTATTCTAATTTGCTGAGAATGAAACGATTTTTGTATTTTTTCTGGAAGGTGTTCATCGTTATAACCTTTTGGTTCAATGCCTCACTTTATGCCGGGAATATTCAACCGACAAAAAATATACCAACAATAGAATCTGTAGCTGCCGGAAAATGTGACTATTATGTGATCTTTTTAACCGGGGATTTCGGATTCATGAATTTTGACAAGGAAATTGTCCACTACCTGAATGTAAGGCATGTATCTGTAGTGGTATTAAATTCCAAAAATTACTTTCGGTCAGCAAAGAGTCCGGCACAGCTGGGTCACGATTTCGCATTCCTGATCAATCAGTATAATAGAAAATGGAATCAGCATAAGGTTGTACTTATGGGCTATTCGATGGGAGCTGAAGTAATCCCTTTTGCAGTAAACCGTCTTGAAGAGAAGTCCAGACTCCAATTGAGTGACATCATATTAATTGCCCCGGGTCAGAAGGCGATCTTCAGGTTAAAACCTACAGATTATCTTTTTGAAGAAAAAAAGGGAACCGATATCTATTCGGAATTAGTAAAAATGAGAGCCCAAAGGTCTTATATCATTTGCGATGACAGCCCATATTCAATCCGAAAGAAAAATCTTGATGGGGTGTGCGATCATGATTTCCTGGGCGGCGGCCATCATTTCGGTCATAACTATGCCCTTCTTTCAAAATTAATCGGCAAACGATTAAATCTGGGTAATTAAGCAGGTAATGTCACAACGCAATTAATTAAGTCAATCCTATGATAAAATTAAGATACATAACCGCATTGACCGTGCTATTATTGATAATTCATTCTTTTGCCAGCGCAGATAACTGGCCGGGCTGGCGCGGTCCAAACGGAGATGGCACAAGTTCGGAAACGAATCTACCCCTAAAATGGGACTCGACAACAAATGTGATCTGGAAAATTCCGGTCCCGGGGATTGGCTACTCCTCACCAATTGTCTGGGAAGAACGGCTGTTTACAGTTACGGCCACTGAAGAAACCCATGAGAAAAAACTGCTGTGTTACGACACAAAAAACGGCAGCTTATTATGGCAGGTAACGATTCTTAAGTCCCCTTTTGAGAGCAAACATATCGATAACAGTTTTGCTTCAGGCACTCCGGTTACCGACGGAAAATCGGTCTTTGTATCAGCACTTGACGGCGATTCGGTTATTGTAGCGGCGTATGATTTCAGCGGCAAAGAGTTATGGTTGCAACGCCCCGGCACCTATTCAAGTCCCCATGGCTGCTCCCTATCCCCAATCCTCTATAAAGACAAAGTGATCATTAACGCAGACAGCAAAGGGGATGCTTTTATTGCAGCGTTAAGCCGGTCAGACGGACATCCCCTGTGGAAAACTAAATTCAGCAGGAGATCACATAGCTTTAGTACCCCCATTATCAGAGATATTGCAGGAAAAACACAATTGATCGTTTGCGGAAATATGGAAGTCTCGTCATTTAACCCCGAAGATGGTTCACGTTACTGGTTTGTAAGCGGCCCTTCCGAGGACTTTGCCTCGAGTCCTGTTTTTAATACGCAGAGCGGCTTGGTACTCATCAGCAGCGGATGGCCGAAACGTATCATCTATGCAATTAAACCTGATGGAAGTGGCGATGTAACCAATACGCACATTGTATGGCAATCGACTGAAGGTGCCTTCTATGTTCCCTCCCCTGTAACATCAGGAAAATATCTGGTTACCACAATGACCAATGGATTAGTCAATTGCATTGAAGCGGTTACCGGCAAAATTCTCTGGAAGGAGAACCTTGGCAGGCAATACGCTTCTGCGGTGCTTGCCGGCGAATTGATTTATATACCATCAGATCAGGGCGTTATAACGGTTATTAAACCGGGTGACACATATGAAATGATTTGCAAAAACAGACTTGGAAAACCCATGTTTGCATCTCCGGCGGTCAGTAACGGAAGGATTTACCTCCGAAGCACCACTCATCTCTTCTGCATAGGTTCAAAGGTCAGGGAAGAACCCATTTTGATGAACAATCAAAAATAATCAGGTCAAGACCCTCTGACGAGTTCTGATGAGCTGCCCTAAATTCAGCAGGGTGTTAAACAACCAAAGAAAGCATACATGGCTGTCTCCATGTTTAATGAATTCCTTCAGTGCTATTTACAATAAAAGTCCTGATCTGATCCTTGCCTATCCGGAAAGTAAAATCACTGTTTCCGACAGTGATTTCAGGTTGTTGATCAAGTGGAATTTCGATGTGATTTGCTTCGGTAATCTTTGCGGGTTTAAAAGGCAATTTCACCTTCACCAGGCAATCTGCGCCACTGGTTTCAAACAGACGGACGACTACACTTTCAGGGGACCAGTCTCCCTGCAACAGCTTGATAGCCGAAATCTGAACATTTTTCTGATCGGTGCTGTAAAAAGAGTCTTGCAGCGGCAGAGCGATATTCTGTGTCCAGCCATTAACTTCACCCCGATGCTGACTTTCCTGTAACGCTAATAACGGCCGATTGAATTCGGCTCCCTTATTGACAGTTTCTCCCATTCTCCAATCTCCTTTATGGGCAAAAAGGGCATAACTCACTTCGTTTAACCCATGATCCATCCGAGGATCCATATCACGGGGACCACGAATAAGGGACATTTTAATCATCCCTTCATTAATGGAAAAGCCATACCGGCCATTATTCAGCAGCGAAACACCATCGGAATCGTTAGATAGGTCAACCCAGTTCTGGGCCGGATTATCAAGGTCGGACAATGCCCGCTGGATGGTTCCGTAAGGAATTTCATAACAGGCTGTGCCCTTATCAATTGCCACAGGAAAAGCAATTTTTACCAGTTTATCGTGATCATGCCAATCTGCAAGAACAGAGAACTTTACTTCATGCGACTCCTTCTCCAGGATCATCTTCCGGACAAACTGAGATTCTTCAGTGGCATCGATCCATTGGACAACCAATCTGAGCGGACTATCTTCCATAATTTTTGCGCCTTGGATACAGGTGGTTGGAATCACCTTGCCGGTAAAAAATAGCCCCCATGAACTGCTTGGTTTTTCCTCAAAGACCTGAAGCGCATTTGCAGTTCCGGATAACATTTCCCTCGATAACGATTTATCGAAGAGACTTGTTAATCCGTCATTGTTCCAGGTTATCTTTAAATATTTATTTTCGGCGCTGTTTGCCGAGAGCGCCAAACCTTTTGCAGAGGGTGATTCATTATTGGAGTGAATGGAAAAAACCTTATACCCTAAGGCCGGAATATCCCGGGCAAAAAGGGTAATATTATAGTTTTTCATCCCGTTTCTCACGCTGTCAACATAAAATGGTATTTGATCTCCTGCGGCATCGGTAACATTAAAATGCTCCATAGGTCTGTTAAACCGTATGCTGGCTCGAACCATTCCGGTTCGGTTCCATGAAACAGGGTTATAGATCACCAGGGGATTTTCGGTGTTGCTCGTATTTATCCGCGAACCGATGTCTTCAAGGCCACAGTTAAGAAGCCGGCCCCCTTCTTTGATTACTCCACGCAAATCCTCCTCACTATCCCGGTTGGCATCACCAACAATAGTACCTGCCAGCACATCGTGAAACTGATTTCTGAGCAGTACTTTCCATGCCTCACGGAAATCGACACGCGGATGAAATGGCTTGCCCTGAAGTCTTGAACCAATACTTGCGAAAGCTTCAGCTGTAATTAACATATTTTCCGCATCCCGATTTAACTTCTTGACAGAAACATGCGCCGTATAAGTACCTCTCCATGAGCCGAATGAACGACTTAACTGCATCTGATAGTCAGCCGGATTTGAACTCGTTTTCTTTAATTCACTAAAATCAGTAGCCTTTGGAGTTTTTAAACCCATCTCCCCTTGGTAAGTTGGAAACCTATTGGCGCTGCTTATGAGCCTTGCAAAATATTTTTCGGGAGTAATAAACGAGATAGGAGGAGTTAATGGATTAGATTTTAGTTTGATTAAATCTTCCATATCGGCATCTCGCGGACCCCCCCCATGATCACCCTGACCATAAAGAACCATTGCATCACGGTAACCTGAAATTTTTCTCCAACTATTTATCCCTTTTATTAACGGATCAAAGGTAAGGGTTGCATTATACTTATCAGGAATATTATAGGCCAGAATTGCAGACCCATCTGATGACTTCCACCAAAAAATCCGCTTATCTTCCGGTGGAGCACGCATAAAGACATAGTATTTTATTCCACACCCTTTGTAGATTTTAGGCAATGTAGCCGCATGTCCGCTAAAGGCGTCCGGGGCCCACAGAATATTGACCGGTTTACTGATTAAATATTGCAGATTGAATTCGTTTGCCACTACAAACTGACGGATCAGTGATTCGCCGCCCGGCATCATCTCATCAGGCTCGCACCACTGTGAAGCAACCACGCTCCAGGTACTATCCGCAATCCGGTTTTTAATTTCCTTGAACAAAAAAGGATCGTTCTTTTTAATGGACTCATATATTGCAGATTGACTCTGCGCAAAAGTAAGACCCTTTATTTTATCCATTATCCGGATCATACCCCAAAAGGTCTGTGGAATTACTCTGTCAACGGTTTCGTTCCAGCGCCACCTGTAAGCCAAATCGATATGCGCATGGCCAATTAGCTCAATATTCCTAACGCTGTCGCTGAACACGCCCAAAGTGGCCATTTGATTTTCTGAGGGTATTTTCTTTTTGGGCTCAGCTGAAGCAACTCCACTAAAAAAGAAGAGGATTAAAAGGGCTGCATATAATTTCATAAAAATAAATTCTGATTCATTAACATTGAAAAGCGACAAGACAATTTATTTGCATCAACGATTAACCGTAAATCGCAAAGCTGAAAAGATCATTGCAAACATAAGGAAAAATGGGTACAATGATGGAAAATATTTCTGCTCCCCCTATTTAAAGAAATTATATCCTCTTTTTTTTGAAGACTACCTAAATAATCAATGGGATATTGAATTTATATGATAAATCAGGAATCGGATCTTCTATAATGTTATGTTTATACATCAATTCCATTTCTGCCAAATTTCGTCAGAATCCGACACCAATAAACCATAAATTATTGATCATTATGGTATTACTTCGGCAAACTCCGTTTTACCCAAGGGGGAAATAACGTTAAATCAATAAAACCATGCGTTTATCTGGTGGAAGAGTTCGCTCATACATTCACCACTTCATTTCGTTTTCAATATTATAGATTTGTTAAAGCCAACTTAAAATAACCTGAAATGCAAAATTTAACTGACATCATCATCAGTTTCACTGCGGCGCTTGCCATTTCATATTATTTAATTCCGATGATTGTCAGAATCGATCAGAAGCTTAGGTTTTATGAACAGCCGACTACGGGATCATCCGGCAATAAAATGTTAAAAACGCTTGGAGGGTTTGCCATTTTCCCCGGTTTTGTTTTTGCCTCATCCATAGGAATATCGGGCTATCAACTTCCCGAATTTCCCTACATTATTGTTGCCTCAATGCTAATTTTCTCCCCGGGATTAAATATTGACATTTTCATACTCTCGCCTTTAAAAAAGATGCTGACACAACTAACTGTATCTTTTATCCTCGTTTTTCTGGCTAAAATCCGGTTTAGCAGCCCCGATGGACTTTTTGAATCCGGAACAACCGGAGTAATTCCCGGTTCAATACTCGCTTTTATAACAATAATTGTCATTGTTAATGCCTTTGGTGTTATAAATGACATCGTCGGGTTGGCTTCAGGATTAACCCTGCTTTTAGCATTGGCTACGGGTATGGGATTTGCCATCGCTAATTCGGAATATGCCGTCCTCGCTTTTTCTCTTGCGGGAGCTGTTTCCGGATTTCTCTTTTATAATCTCTTCAATAAGCACAACAAGATTGCTTTAGGAAATTCGGGGGCCATTTTTCTTGGCGTGATTATTTCAGTGCTCCTGATCAGGTTCGATGAAGTCAATACTTATCAGAATAGTCTGAATACATTCGAACCAGTACAATTCAGTTACTTGAGGATACTCAATCTGGTCATGTATCTGATAATTTCTGTCTGCATCATAATGGCCATAATCAGAAAATCGCAAACTAACAGACAACTCATAAAAAAGGGCATCCCTCTATTTCAACAACCCGCAGTCGGGTATTTTAGTACAAAATTAAGGAGCAGAAGGAACAGCCGAAGATTAATAAAGCCAGAGGTTGAATTCCATTTAGCAAAAAGATGGTATTCATCCGGAAATTCAACCTCGGTAAGACCCAAATGAAAGCAAACGCCGAAGAAGACTGTGAATGTTCATATTTATTTTATGATTAATTGATATGCCGGATTATATTTACGAACGGGAAATTTGGATTCCTTCCACAGTGGAGGGATTGGATAAATGCCTTGATGTTGTTCGTGAAGTAACCGGATATTTCAAACTGGATTTTGACAAAAGCTTTGGTTTACAAACAGTAATGGTTGAATCGGTCGAAAATGCGATTATTCATGGCAATAAAGGGGTTAGGGATCTGAAAGTCCGGGTATTTATTGGCGTATCGCTCACTCAGATTATTATAGAGGTCGAAGACCAGGGGGCAGGATTTGATCTGGATAGTATACCACCGTTTCACCCGGAAGCAGATATAAGGCGTGAAGGTGGACGGGGGATCTATTTTATAAAAAGCCTCTGTTTACGCTGTTGCACCCTGGGCCGGGGAAATATTTTAAAGATGGAATTACTCTGATTATATTCTGTATAACATATAGTTACATGAGATTATTTTGGGTTTTGGCACATTGAATGATTGACTGCCGAATCTGTAGTTAAGTAATCTGAAAAATAGAATTTACTAAATCAAACTTTATTCTCAGCATTTCGGTCCTCTTGAAATCACCTCAAAAAAGAGATTTATATCCTCATAGTTGTATAGCATATTTTAAACGGGAATAAACGATTATATCCGTTTAAAATCTTTTGATGAAAATGCCCCGGTTCTTTTTGCGTTAAAACGGTAAATGGCAGCGTTTATATTGCATAAGTCAACGGTTATATATTGACCCGAATGATCTCAAATTGATTGATTATGTTTGCAAAAAGTAAAACACATACAATTTATTAAATCAAAACAAAAATGAGTTCCAATTCCCGGATTGTTTGAGGCGGTAATGAAGCGATTTTCATTGGATATTTATTTTCTGCTCTACCAACCAAAACCTTTATTTGAAATATTGTCTTTAGACCGTTGATTAAAGGGTATATTGCTGCAAATTATACATCCTTTCAATATGTCTGAGGTACTGATCAAAATTCAATGTAAATTCTAATGTCAATTCAATGATCCGGGATCCGGGACATTCACTTTTTGTTTTTATCATTTCTATTTACCAATTTTACTATTTATGATCGGTAAGTCCTCATAAAAAATCAATAGTGACACTTTAAATTCTGATATTTGTACTGTTACCAAGTATCTTTACCCTATGATCAATTGTGTAATCATCGACGACGAAAAACTTGCCCGGAATGTTCTGGAGTTGATGTTCTCCCGCTATTTTCCGGATAAAATCAATGTCCTTGCCAAAGCAGAGTCACTCAAAGAGGGGGTCTTTGCAATTTACAAACATAACCCTGACCTGGTCTTTCTAGATATCGAGATGCCCGTTGAAAACGGCTTTAAGATTTTTGATTATTTTCAGCAGGTAAACTTCTCTGTCGTTTTCACCACGGCTTATAAGGAGTATGCCATCAAAGCCATTAAAGTGGCCGCTCTTGATTACATCCTGAAACCGATCAGTCTGGAGGACCTTAAGGAAGTGATATCCTTGTACGAAAAAAGGCAGTTCTCGGGTATTCCGGTTGAGAGTATTGAGAAGTTGATCAATGTACTGAATCCTGTATCAAATACCATTGCCAAAGTTGCACTTCCCACATTTCAGGGTTTTCAGATTGAAAAGGTGAATGCAATTGTCTATTGTGAAGCCGATCAGAATTATACCAAGGTTCATACCATAGACGGTGGGGTATTGCTGATCTCTAAACCGCTTAATGCTATTGAGAGTTTACTTCCGGCAAACCTCTTTTACCGGATACACAAGTCCCATCTGGTCAACCTGAATTACATCAGATCGTACAGTCGTTCCGAAGGATTTCACGTTGTACTTGAGGATGGGACCAAACTCGATGTCGCAACCCGCCGTAACGATGAATTCATCAAGGCACTGACTCAGAAATAGGGTTCTGTCGCGCCACGGTGCGTTTTCAAAGAGAGGCTCCCTTAAAAGAACAGCCTCTTTATTACTCCAAAACAAGATCCTAAAATCTTGATATTCATTAATGTTACTTATTTTATAAATTAAATAACCTCCTGAGAGAAGATGAATATTGGACCGTGCAGAATTAACTCTGTCAGACAAACACATGTTCGTTTTCTCATGCTTTTTTTGTGGCTTATTCCCTTTCCCCTTCTTGCCCAGAACTATCCTTCGAGCCACTATACCATGCGTGACGGTCTTCCCAGCATGGCTGTCCGCTGCATCTATAAAGATTCCAGGGATTTATTATGGATCGGCACCGATGCGGGTCTCTGTTCCTTCGACGGCCGCTCGTTCAGAATCTTTGAGCCATCAGAAGGTATGACTGCCGGCAAAGTATGGGCCATTGCCGAGGACGAGGAAGGAGATATGTGGTTCGGCAGTCACGGAGACGGCCTTTATAAATACAATGGAAAGGAGTTTAAAAAATTCACTAAAAAAGACGGGCTTTCCGATGACCGCATCAGAGTTCTTTGCTATTCAAAAAACTTTCATTGCCTTATAGCCGGAGGTTATGCTGGCGTTAGTACCATCAGGGGTGAGCGCATAACCAGTTCTCCCGGTATTATGACACCTAAAAATCTGCATTTTGATTGTGTAACAGGCATTGCAGATGCCGGGAGATTCATTTATATCACCACCTATAACGGTTTTAACCCCATCCGGTATTACCCGGATCAAAATCGGTTCATCAGCGCGCATGATAGTGGGCCTAATTACCCTGGCAACAGTTTCTCTGTTTATCTCACATCGAAAAAGAATACCCTATTTTCTCTGACAAACAAGGGGGTGAGGATTTTAAAAAAAACGGGGGAAATCGTTCAAAATGACACATTAGGTCAGATATTCGGGATGACTGAGGACAAAAGGGGTGATCTATGGCTCGCCAGCTGGTCAATGCCGGGGATGAATTTAAAAGGCGGTATTTTTCGATATAATGGGAAGGGCTTCCATAATTACAAAACTTCCTTTGGAATATCAGACCGGGAAATATGGTCTCTTTATTGCGACCGGGAACACGATATTCTTTGGGTAGGCACACTAAATGAGGGGTTATTCCGTATCCCTTTCACCGGAATAACCACATTTCCTCCATCCTATTTTAAACTTCAGCAACAGAAAATTAATAATTTGTTACTCGACTCAAAAAACAGGTTGTGGATTTCGGGCAGCCATGAATTGATCAGGATGAACCCAGACGGAGACTTCTCGATGCTCGACAAGAATCTTATGATGCAAACTTACAGAAAGGAATGGAAAACATACAAGCCGAAATCCTATGCCAATTTACTATCAGATGAACATGAAGCTCAGAAATTGAATCGTAAAGGCCTTCCTGATTTTGAAAAACGGACCGATTTTGATTTCCGGACTGTTATTGAGGATACTGACCATAATTTTCTTTTTTACACTCGGTTTGGAAATTTTTATTTTGACGAAAAGAACAAAATCACCAAATACCTGGGGGTAAATGATGGATTGGCAGAACTTGCAATTACGGGCGGAGATACGTTAATATTCGCCGGATGGGGCTGGACCTATCTCCATCCCGGATATCGTGCGTGCCTAAATAAAAAGTATAACTATACTGATTTCAAATCACCTTTATATATCAATTTTTCAAAAGAGCAGAATCCTACGGATGTAAGCCGGGTAGTCAGTCACCTCAACCGGTGCTGGTATACGACGACTGCCAGTGGCTTATGGATGAGCCAGGGAATGCACCTGGTCAATTTCAACAAAGCAGATTCGACAATAAGCAACAACCTGAATGATCTCTGCTTTGACGAAAAGGAACACGTCATCTTCGGATCCAATACCGGCGAAATATGCATTGCCTCTTATGCGGCCAACCAGTTAAAGATCGACTACCGGATCAGCAAAAGTAATGGCTTGCAGGGCAACTCGGTCCAATGGCTTTTGGCCGATCAGCATGGTCATTTATGGGCGGGCACCAACAAAGGGCTGAATCGCATAGACCTCGATCTGCTTTACAGAACCGGAAAATATAATATTCGCTTTATGGACCAGGAGGAGGGATATACCGGTCAGTCTTCGTCAAAAGGGGTAATGGATCAGGTGGGAAATATTTGGCTTGGGGCAGACGACCAGCTTATCCGGCTGGATACCAAAAGCTTTCTGGAGAATGATTTTCAATCCGACAAAATAACACTGAAGTCAATGGAAATCAACGGAACACAGGCAGACGACACACAGAAAAACGAGTCAGGGCTCCGATCATCTATTCCATCCGGCAAGGTAAAGTTAAAATATTCCGAAAACGACCTGGTATTTTATTTCGAACTTCAGAATTTCATCAATCCGGGAAAAGAAAAGTTCCGGTATATGCTCAAAGGGTACGATGAAATCTGGAGCCGGTGGGGAAACAGCCGAAAGGCGGTGTACACCAACCTCCCTCCGGGAGATTATGCCTTTTGTGCAGAAGCAGTCAATTCCGGAACGCTGGCGCATATTAAACCACTTGAGGTCAAATTCACTATCCGCCATCCATGGTGGGGACATTGGTATGTACAAGTCATGCTTTTAGCGCTTTTACTGGCTGCGGGTATCGTGATTATACGGAGAGGCATGGAAATTGACAGAAATAAGGAACGGCGAAAACTGGAAACAGAGAAGAAAATCATTCAGCTCGAAATGCAGGCGTTGCAGGCTCAAATGAACCCTCACTTTATTTTTAACTGTGTGAACAATATCCAGTATTATGTAATTGCAAATCAAATGGATCTGGTGCTCTCCTATTTGTCGGATTTCTCAAAAGTGGTCAGAGAGTCGCTTGGGAATGCGACGCAAAGGATGATTTCGCTGGAACAGGAGATCGAATTTCTAAACAGCTATCTAAGGCTCGAGAAGATGCGTTTCCCCGACAAATTTGATTATGTGATTCACAGCATCAGAATGGAAGAGGTTGGTAAGGTAAGACTGCCCCCGATGCTGGTTCAACCGTTCGCAGAAAATGCCATCCGCCATGGATTCGGGCCGCTGATCAGCAAGGGAAACCTCTCCATCACGTTTGAAACGGGGGGGGAAGATATGCTCAAATGCACCATTACCGATAATGGGATAGGTAGAGAAAAAGCCCGGATGATAACTGCGGCCTCACCCACTGATGAGGGTCCTCATAGTACCGGGATTACGGGGACGCGACTGCGTCTGTATAATACATCCGAATCACCGGCACGATTCAAAATAGTTTATACCGACTTGTCGGAAAACGGTCACGTGTCCGGGTTAATGGTTGAACTTTTTCTTCCAATGGAGATGGCCTTAAATTTTTATAAGGAAGAGCAATACCCGGAACGTAACTTACCTGCGTAGGATTAAGATGATCAACCGACTAACCTTAATCCGTCCTGATTATTCATACGAAGAATCCCCAAACGCTTGAATTTCAATAAGTTTATTTTGCCGGAGTCGCAACCTTTTTTGATCTCTTTTTCCCTTTCTCCGGTGCTTTTGCAACTGGTTTTGCTTTGTCATCTGGTTTTGGAGCAACTTTCACAGTTTTTGCAGGTGCATTTTTAATCACTTTCTTCGGAGCGTCCTGAGCGCTTGCAGAAATCAAGCCTAAAACGAAAACAAAACCCAATAAAAGGACTAATTTTTTCATAACTGTTAATTTTAAAATTGATTATGCAGTAAATATAATCATTCCATTATGAATCGATTATGAAGTTCAAGAAAATAATTGATTCCCCCCTTACGAATGACCCTGAACCGAATGGGGCTCATATAATTCCTCCAAATAAAGGATCTCTTTTGGAGTTAGCTTCACGTCCAAAGCAGCCACAGCATCTTCAATATGTCCCGGTTTGCTTGCACCAATAATTGGAGCAGTAATGTCAGATTTACCTAATAACCAGGCCATAGCAACCCGGGCATTGGGCAGCTCCCGCTGGGATGCGATTTCGGACAATCTGTTTACAATTTCAAAATCCGAATCCAGCTGATATAAACTCCTCCCAAATTCATCGGTTCGGGCACGAATGGTTTCATTTCTTTCCTTTGTTCTGTTGCCGGTTAATAAGCCGCGGGCCAATGGCGACCATGGAATAACTGCCATTTTTTGATCCTTGCATAGAGGCATCATTTCGCGCTCCTCCTCACGGTAAAGTAAATTATAATGTGGTTGCATCGAAACGAAACGGGTCCAGCCATGAAGATCCGCAACATAGATTGCCTTTGCAAACTGCCAGCTGTACATTGATGAGGCACCAATATAACGTGCCTTACCTGCCTTTACAACATCATGAAGAGCTTCCATGGTCTCCTCTATCGGTGTTTCATAGTCCCATCGGTGTATCTGGTAAAGGTCTACATAATCGGTCTTCAAACGCCTAAGGCTGGCATCAATCGAACTCATAATGTGTTTGCGGGAAAGCCCTTTATCGTTGGGGCTATCGCTCATCTGACTATAGACTTTGGTCGCAATCACAACTTCATCCCGGCTCGCAAATTCCTTAAGCGCTGAACCCAAAACCGACTCACTGGCACCATAGGAGTAGACGTCGGCAGTGTCAAAGAAATTAATTCCAACATCCAAGGCTTTCCGGATAAACGGCCGGCTCTGCTCTTCATTTAATGCCCATTGCCAGCGATTATTTGGCTCCCCATAGGTCATCGTTCCAAGGCAAATCCGTGACACTTTCATCCCTGTATTACCGAATTTTACAAATTCCATATCCCGTTTATTTTAGATTTAGTTTTTTAAATCTTATTTGAGAAGCTTTGAGCTTTCTGATTGTCGAATGAATGCTCCCATTTGGCCATAACTATTGTTGCGGTGCAATTCCCGATTACATTAACTGTTGTGCGGGCCATATCCAGCAGAACATCTATTCCAAGAATTAGAAATACGGGCGTTGCAGGCAAACCAAAGCTTGAAAGCGTCCCCAGTAATACCACCAGTGCTGCACGCGAAACCCCGGCGACCCCTTTGCTTGTGAGAATTAAAACGAAACACATCGCAAGTTGTTGTCCGACAGAAAGATGAACACCCGCGACCTGGGCCACAAAAACAGATGCCAATGATAAGTACAAAGAGGTTCCATCGAGGTTAAAACTATATCCTGCTGGAATTACAAAGGCGACAATTTCGCGCGGAACTCCAAATCTTTCCATCGATTCGAGCGCTGACGGGAGTGCCGATTCAGAGTTCGCGGTGGCAAAGGCAATCGATGCTGGTTCGCTTAAGGCTAGAAGGTATTTTTTAAACGGTATTTTTAAAAAAAATACCATGGGAAATATTACCAAAAGCAGAAATGCTATTAGTGCCAGATAAAGAGTGGCCAATAATTTCAGCAAACTTGAAAGGACATCAAGCCCAAGGTGTCCGATCGTAAATGCAATGGCTGCAAAAACGGCTACCGGGGCATAATACATGATTATTTTGGTAAATCTAAACATCACTTCTGCCAAACTCCCGGTAAAGCGGAGCATGGGAGCCCGGAACCGATCTCCGGTTTTTGCAACAGCAATTCCAAAAATGATACTAAAGACAACCACCTGAAGAATATTCCCATCAAAAACCGCCTTAATAATATTTTCAGGAAACATATTGAGCAGAAAATCGGACCAGGAATGGAGTTTTGTAGCTGTTTCGGGAATATTGGAAATTGCCGGCAGGATCAACCCCTCGCCTGCTTTGCTTATATTTATTGCAATAAGCCCGATAAACAGTGCAATAGTTGAAACTATCTCAAAATAAAGAATTGATTTCCAGCCCAATCGCCCAATCAGTTTTAAATCGTTATGCCCAGCTATGCCATTTACCAGTGTTGCAAATATTAACGGTGCAATTATTGTCTTGATCAGCCTCAAAAAGATATCGCTCAGAAATTGCATGTTTTTGGCAATCTCCGGTAAATCGAAGCCAAACTCAGCGCCCACCAGGATGCTAATCAGTATCCAAACGGTTAAAGACCTGCTTCTTAATGCAAAAAGCATCAACAGAATCACATTAAGAATGCGGAACGGGGTAAAAAAGAAAGAATTTAAACGGATGAATTTAAACGAGATAAGAGCAAAAATCAGGATCGTAATAGTGGAAACTAAGATGCAGGAAATATTGAGTAAACGGCCTGTTTTTTTTAACATACTGAATGAAATGATAGGAATTCAAAATTAGGAAATATTTTTAAACCATGGCGTTCTTTAGTGAAGCCCGTTTTTAAAAGGGGCTTGCATCAAGGCAATAGGGTGTGGAATTAAGGCGGGCCTGCCCGGATAAGCTTTATATATCAAAAATTAACGGGATTATGAATAAATGAGTATTACCGGAATTAAACCCGACTGAAATGGGGGAAGGATGGTTGAATGTGCAGCATCACTCTTTTATTACTCCCGAGCAAGCATCGCCAGCGTGGTTTTTTCAAGTTTACTAAACGTGTAATCCCTGATGTCTTTAAAGGTTCCGCGGATAGAACAGGTTAATTCATCTTTGCAATGGTCACAAGGTTCATAATACTTTACCGAGGTACATCGAAGCAAGGCAATGCTCCCTTCGGTAAGCCTGACTATTTCAAGCAGGTTTATCTCCTCCGGTTTTTTAATCAGGTAGTAACCACCATGTTTCCCCAGCTTACTGGCCAGATAACCGTTCTTTTTCAGTTCCAGCAGAATGGATTCCAGGAATCGTTTCGGGATTTTTTCGCTCTCTGCGATTTCATTGATCATTAAGGTGCCTCTGCCAAATTCCTTAGCCAGTTTCACTAAGGCAAGCATCGAATATCTGGTTTTCTGTGTCAGCATAGCTATCCGATTCTACTGATATATTGTAATTTCTCAGGATTTAGAATCTCAAACTTTTTCCCCTCAATAGCAATAATTTTTTCGCTCTGCCACCTTGACAAGGTCATGATTACATTTTCGGTGGAACAACCGGCAAATTCGGCTAACTCTTTTCGCGTTAACGAGAGAACAAATGCGTTGTCATAATAAACTTCAGCCGCAAGGTAAAGGATGATATCGGCAATTCTCCCCTCTTTTTGCTTATGAGCCAGGCTGATAAAGTTCATTACCGCCTTTTTAAACATTTCGGAGGCCACCTGAAACATCATCATGGCAAATTTGGAATTCTCCATCAGGATATTCTCCAGAACTTTGGCATCAATAAGAATTGCCTCACAATCCTCCACAGCCACAAATGAAAACAGATTATTGTCCTTATAAAACAGATTAGCCCCTCCTAAAATCTTAGGAGCTGCTACAATAGTAATAATCAGATTTTTACTGATCTCATTTTCATAGTTGAACTTGACGATTCCCTTTTCAAGGTAAACGATATGGGTAGGAATCCCCCCTTGTTTAAGGATCGTTTCCCCCTTTCTGAAATTTAATTTAACCGATGACTTCTCGACCTTTTCAAAATCCTTTTCACTTATAAACTGAAGTGAAATCCTTTTTAACCATGAAAATTCCTGTTTACTGCCGGTAAGATTCATTTGTAAATAAATTATTCGTTAATGCCACTGTCAAACCAATGGATCTCCTTTTATGACATTTGCCTGCTGGCGAACAGCTGATCGCCAGGACTTCCGGGTTAACTGACTGAAACAACTGATTCAAAAATAAATATCCATTGATTAAATATTCAATCTAATCAGGTGAAAATACTCACACAAATATACATTAAATCAATAGACAATCTGAATACTTTTGAAAAATCATGAGACAGAATTAAAAACCGAATGAAAAATCATCCTGTAATTATTGCTGATTCCCAGTTTCTGGTGGTTGAAGCGCTAAAATCACTGATCGAATCGCATGAACGCTATACCCTGGCCGGAATTGCCTGGAACCAGCGGGATCTGCAAATTCTCCTGAAGAAAAACCGGGGCGGCCTTTTAATCACCGACTTTGCAAATATTGATTTCCAGGGCATGGATGATCTTCGAATTATAAGGCAGAGGTATCCTCAACTGTCGGTACTTGTCCTTACCAATTCACTGACTAATATTGAATTTACAGCGCTCACAAATCTGGGAATCAGGAATATCATTTACAAAACGGCAGCAAAAGAGGTGGTAATAAACGCCTTCGAATCGGCAATAAAAGGTGAGAATTTCTATTCAGATGAGGTTTCAGTACTTCCTGTCTGCCTTCAAAGAAACAAACCGAACACCGAAATTCAACAACAACTTACAGTCTCGGAGTTTGAAATAGTAAAATTAATTGCCGGAGGACTGACCACCAGAAAGATTGCGATCAAAAAAAATATCAGCTATCACACCGTGAATACCCACCGAAGAAATATATTCAGAAAAATTGAAGTTTCGAATGCCAATGAATTGATACTTCATGCCATCAAATCAGGGTGGATTGAGAATGTCGAGTATTTTATCTGATCCTATCCCCTGTATTATCTGAACCTGGAATTAACGATATTCCATATCCCACAAATCCGGGCTGGAGATAGTTTAGAAAAAGTGATTCAAAATAATCGGGGATTCGCCGGTTAGTTGTACATTTGGACATTAGGTAAGCAGGAAGCCGGATCTTAACCCATTAAGGAATTTAGATTCATTTATCCCGTGACCGGAGTATATTTATCCAGGTGTTTTTGATTTTCTAAATTATCACATCATGAACCCCATTATGATCAGAGAATTTGCTGCTTCTTTTCAAAAAAGCAGAATTCTATTAAGCGGTTTTGAACTTGATCTGTTTTCAAATATTTATGAATCGGGGACAACCGGCCATCAGGTTGCAACAGCTTTGCATTTGGATGAACATGCCTGTGAAAGGTTGCTTAATGCATTGGTTTCGTTGGAATTTCTTACCAAAAAGGAGCAATTGTACTTTAATACACCTGATAGCTATTCATTTTTATCGAAGAACAGTCCCGGATATCTGGGAGGGCTGATGCATACAAACCAACTCTGGAATACCTGGAGTAACCTCACCCAGGTTGTAAAAACAGGTAAATCGGCCCATCCGTCGGAGATCAATTCAAGAGGGGACGACTGGCTTTTCCCGTTTATCAGTGCCATGCATGACCGGGCAATGAAGCAAGCTCCATCCCAAATTGCAACCATTGATTTATCAGGTATAAATTCCATTTTGGATATTGGCGGTGGTTCCGGCGCCTATTCCATGGAATTCGTAACTAAAAAACCTGAAATTAAGGCAACTGTCTTTGACTTGCCCAACGTAATACCTATCACCGCGCAATTCATTGAGAAGGAAGGATTCTTTAACAGAATAAAAACATACACAGGCGATTATACCACAGATGAATTGCCGCAAGGATTCGATTTAGTATTCTTATCTGCTATCATTCACAGTAATTCCTTGGATATCAATCAGAAACTAATCACAAAGTGTTTTAAATCCTTACACAAAGGGGGTAAAATTGTTATTCAGGATTGGATCATGAACGATGAAAGGACACAACCGGCATCCGGAGCAATTTTTGCCATAAATATGCTTGTAGGGACAGAAGCCGGAGATTGTTTCACCGGACAGGAAGTAAAAGAGATGCTGGCAAATGCCGGATTTAACAATATTTCAAGATTAGAATTTGAATCAGGCTTGAGTCAGATGGTTGCACAAAAAATCTGACAACCAATTTATTATAAATTATTTACCTATTATTTTACAAATTTCGAATTTATGAAAACGTTAAAACTTGCACTGTTCATTCTTGGTATTGTAATTTTGAATCAAAAGAGTTTTGCCAGCGACAATAAAAATGTCCTGGGAACCTGGGTAGTTTCTGTAGCTGAAGCTCCGCACCAATATGTCAACAGCTCCATGATTGTTTTTGAGGTAAAAGAGGGTCTTACTGGGAAGGTCGTTTTTGAGGATGGGCAGGAACTTAAGGTCCAGACGATCCAATTCGCCAACGATGTTATTCAATTTGCTGTCAATATCGACGGAAACGACATTCAGATAACTGGTAAGGTAGAAAACTCGAAGATCACCGGTAAGGTTAGTGCTCCAGACGGTGACCTTGGAATGACAGCTGTAAGAAAAGAGTAGACCAGCTTTATGTTCAACTTATCAGGAAGCTTGCTGAAGGTTTAAAATGCAATATATCAATTATTTAAACCTTCAGGTTCAGCGGAGCGTCCCTCCGTCCATATTCAATTTTCAGCTTTCTGCAAAAAAGAAGAAAATATTGAATCTCCGGATTCTTTTCTAAATAAATCATAACTGACCGGCAGATCACGGGTTAAAACATTTGCTTCCCTTTCAAATAAATGTTTATTAAAACCTTATTTTTAAAGTAAGAGAGAAATTAAAATTCGAGCTTAAAGGAATATTTTGGGAGGTGTAAATATTCTGATTGCAAAATGATATGGATGCTGCCATTTTCTTGTTATGCGCTGCGCTTATAAAAAATGGGATACTCACCAGATCTGCGAGGATGCCAGTAAATATGATGTATCCGGCAATATCCAGTGCATTAGCCGACCCATTATTTCCCAGAGAAAGAGCATAAACCACCATATCACCAACTAAAAAGAGGGTGCCGCCAATGACCATAGCTGTTCCGCCACCAAGCAAAATCCAGGCTGTCGTTTTTTGATTTTTGCTTCTCTTAAGGTAAAAATGTTCTGTTTTAAGGTTGTTTTTTAGCCCTGCCTTTAAAGTATCAATCACAAAAGAAGAACTCAATATAACTGGAATGGGTCTCTTCCCGGAGGGGTTAGATGTTAAATATTTTGGGGGGCGATGATTTATAGCGAATGATTTGCCGGCCACTATACCGTTAGCGTCCTGACGGGCAGAAGCAGCATGATTCAAAAATAAAATCAAACCCATTGAAAATAGCAGGCAAGACAGGTTGATTTGTATATTCATAACCTTAATTCTTTAACCGGAATAGTTCTTTCTCAATTGGCGCCAGTCAACCAAGAATCAATTACCGGTAATTTAAGATAAAACGGTATGCCTCACGAATTTAACAAATAAAACCAATAAAACCAAGTTGCGTCATTCTTTCCAGAGTGCACTAAGTTCCTCTGTTTTTAAAAGAATCATCATCCCTTTAAGGTTCTCAAGTGATCTGTAATGAGCTTCCTGGCTAAAGGAAGATACAGCGTCTGTAATAATCACCGGGAAGAACCCCCTGTTGGAAGCATCCCTTCCACTTGATTCGACGCCTATTTCAGTGGCAATACCAGCTATCAGAATAGTTGTTATCCCGGCATTTCGCATCATCAGCTCAAAATGGGTGCCGATAAAAATGCTGGCCGTATTTTTGGGCATCACAATATCACCATCTGACGGTTCTATCGCCAGATCGAGGCCATCGGTTGTCGGCTTCAATACTGACAACCTTTTTTTTAAAAAGTATTTCCTGGAAGGGGACTCAAATTTGTCGGAAAGCGGTGTAATCTTTGAAAATATTACCGGTACATTCAACTCCTTTGCCAGAGAGATTAGACTTCTTGTATTCTCCATAAATTGTTCCGGATTGAAAATACTCCGGACCAACATATTTTGCACATCCCAAACAAGGAGAACCGTTTTGCCCGGATTTAAAATCCCCCTTAACTCATTATCAATTTCCATAATTCATCATGTATTTTATTATTTTTTGACCCGATATCCGACTGTTTGTCCGAAAAGAACGCGCTGTTCGGGGCGTAAATTTAATTTTTGAGCCAGCGTCTCCTTATTGCAATTGTGAAACCAGGCTTCCAGCCTATAAGAAGCAGCAAACAAATAGACATTCGCTGCAATCATTCCGGTATCTATATAATAATAGGATTTTTGAATATCCGGATTCTGCAATCCGGGTTCCTGATAACCTGAAGTATGAGCCAGTTTTTCGATATCGGCGACATAAATAAGCCTAACCGGAGCATTATCTCCAAAATTCGCCTGCCCCTGACCGATTGCAAATGAACGCAAATCCCCGGAAAAAACCGGAAGGAGCCGATGATGGATTGCATCATACCAATAGGTTCCATCCGAAAATGCTGCATAAAGATCAATTTCCTGTGAATTGCTGGCAGATGCCGCTGTCCTTCCCGGAATTCCGAACGGCCCTTTTTTCCGATTTACTCCACAAGCTGCCCAAAAAAGATTGGACAAAGTTTGTAAAGAGAGTTTTCTGTCACTTATCCCGCGAACCGTTTTCCGTTGTTTTAAGGACAACATCACTGTTTTTCCACCCTCCATTTTGGGTTTTGGCAGTGTAATGGCCAACAATTCGTGGGAATTATCTTTACTCTCCCTATCACAAAAAATACCGGATCCTTTCTCCATCTCCTTTTCTGTCATCATATTTACCTCCATTTCCTGGGAATTAACCGTTAATAGATTTCGATGGTTGAAGTTACCGATTATTTTTAATTAAATAAGGTCAGCTCCAATATGAGGACAACAACATCTTAACCTCGGAGGCAATCAGTTTTTTTCAACATCTACAGACGAATTTAGAATATAAACAATCAGAAAACAGCTGAGCAATTACCAATTCGCAACATTCAATTTTCAATGTCATTCCATATTGATTGTCTGCTATTTAGAAGGATACAGTTGCGACATTAAATTATTCCGAGTACTTATAATCAGACATTAATCAGTGAACGAAGGCTAATTTAAAATTGAATTAATCTATAATCTGTATAAATAACCGGCTTTTTTGAATTCCTTTGCAGAATAAAGTGATAAGCATGGATAAACCCAAACAATTATCAAAGGATAAAATTCGTAAGCCCAATATTTTCAGTCTGCTGAAACCATATTCGGGGAAGGTAGTTCTGCTGATTAGCATGGCGCTTTTAGGCAATGGCGTTAACATGTTGATTCCGAAAATTATCGCTCACGGAATCGATGCCTTTTCGTCAAAGCAGTTTGAGATGAAGAGTATTGCGATTGAATTTCTGGTTGCAGCCTCAGCGATATTTATATTTACTTTTCTTCAGAATATCATTCAAACATTTGCATCGGAGCAGGTGGCTAAAGATTTACGGACAAAACTATCGGATAAGATCTCGCGTCAGAGCTACACCTATGTGCTTAAATCGAATCCCTCAAAACTGCTCACAAACCTCACCTCTGATATCGATGCAATAAAACTATTTGTTTCTCAAGCCTTTGTCACAATCATTGCCTCAGTTTTTGTCATTTTTGGTACATGTATATTGCTCCTGCTTATTAACTGGAGACTGGCGCTGGCCGTTATTTTGATTGTTCCGGTTATCAGTTTTGCTTTTTTTATTGTGCTGCGCAAGGTAAGGGTTTTGTTTAAACGTGGAAGAGAAATCATTGACCTGCTCAATAAAATTATCAATGAAAGTATCATCGGCTCGGCATTGATACGAGTATTGAACTCCCAACAACCCGAAAGTCTGAAATTCCTCGAAACCAATGTGGAGTCACGTGATCTGGGGTTATCAATCTTACGACTCTTCGCCACCCTGATTCCAACGATTATGTTTGTAGGCAATCTGGCGGTAGTCACAATTCTTGCCCTGGGTGGTCATTTTGTAGTGGCCGGAAGCATGACGCTCGGGAACTTTGCCGCTTTCAACAGTTATATTTTACTCTTAATCTTCCCGATTCTGATGATTGGATTTATGAGTAACATCATCGCCCAGGCTTCAGCTTCCTATCAAAGAATAAATGATGTTCTGGAATCGCCCGAAGATGCTGAAGACGGGATAATCACCGCCCAAATAAAAGGTGATATTTGTCTGAAAAATGTTTCCCTGCTCTATGGAGACAAGCCTGTATTAAGGAATATTTCCTTTTCGGTGAAAGCCGGAAGCAGAACGGCTCTTATCGGACCAACAGCAGCAGGCAAAAGTCAGCTGCTCTATTTATTAACCAACCTGATATCCCCGGATGAGGGTTCAATTGAGTTCGATGGAATCAACTCCGGAAAATTCACCAAGGAGCTGTTTCATAGTCAAATAGGGTTTGTTTTCCAGGAAAGTGTGCTTTTTAACCTGAGTCTTCGTGAGAACATTGCGTTTAATGACAAGGTTACCAATGAGTCGCTGGAAAAAGCAATTGCAACGGCCGAGTTAACCGAATTCGTTGAATCGCTGCCTGAAAAGCTCGATACTTTGGTTTCAGAACGGGGGACAACGCTGTCGGGCGGGCAAAAACAACGGATTATGCTCGCACGGGCATTGGCTGTAAATCCCAGGATCCTGCTTCTGGACGATTTCACAGCCAGGGTAGACAGGAAAACGGAAAACAAAATATTAAGCAATCTCGAAAAGAATTATCCTGGTTTAACCCTGATCTCTGTGACCCAGAAAATTGCCCCGGTAAGAGATTTTGAACAAATCATACTGCTGATGGAGGGTGAAATTATCGCAACGGGAACACACAAGGAATTAAAAGAGACATCGCCTGAATATATTCAAATCTATAGCTCACAACGAAGTACCCACCACTATGAACTATAATTTAAATCAATCGCAGGGGAAACCGGAGAAAAAAACATCCAATCTTGCCTCACTGCGGAAATTGGTCGCCCTCATTGGAGAGGAACGCCGAAATCTGATCATTGCTTTTGCTGCAATTTTTTTAAATGCTGTTTTAAGTTTGATCGGACCTTATTTGATCGGACACACCATCGACACCTATATACAGACAAGGCAATATGATGGAGTACTGCTGTATGCCGCAATTCTGCTTGGCCTGTACCTGGTAGCCTATGCAGTGAATTATATCCAAATGCTGATGATGGGTGGTATCGGACAACGGATGCTGTTCAGTTTGCGCAATGCCGTGTTTAATAAACTGCAGGAACTGCCTGTTGATTTTTTCAATCAGAATAAAGCAGGAGACCTTATTTCGCGGATAAATAATGATACAGACAAGGTAAACCAGTTTTTTTCACAATCGTTGATGCAGTTTATCGGGAGCATCTTTACCATGACAGGAGCGGGAATATTCCTGCTGAGTATAAATCTTAAGTTAGGTCTTGCGGCCCTTTTACCGGCATTGATAGTTTGGATATTTACCAAAATTATATCGCCCTGGGTAAAGCGTAAAAATGCGGCCAGCATGAAAAGCACCGGCAGTCTGAGCGCCGAAATACAGGAAAGTCTCGCCAATTTCAAGGTAATTATCGCATTCAACCGCCGTGACTATTTCCGTCGTCGATTTGAAGAGGCCAACAAGGAGAATTATACTAAATCCATTCAGGCAGGGATTGCCAATAACGTGTTTTTGCCTGTCTATACACTGGCAGCGAATGTCGGACAATTGATCGTCCTAAGTCTGGGAATATACTTAATTGTGGAGGGACAGTTTACACTTGGCTTGCTGATCAGTTTCATCTCCTATGTGACCAATTTTTACAACCCATTGCGACAACTGGCGGCCTTGTGGGCAAATTTCCAGGTAGCTTTGGCGGGATGGGATCGGATTTCGCAGCTATTGTCGCTTGAAACCAACCTGGTTCTGGTAGCGGACACGAAAAGTGATTTAACTGACTCGTTTCTTCATTTTCAGGATGTTTCATTCCGGTACCCCAATGGCAAGGAGGTATTGCACAAGGTAAACTTTGAACTTGAACGGGGTAAGACTTATGCATTCGTAGGACCTACCGGAGGGGGTAAAACAACGACTGCTTCATTGATTTCAAGGCTCTATGATGCCACCAAAGGGAAGATATCCCTGGAGGGAAAGGATATTCGTTCATACACTCCCGAAGAGCGGAGCCAAAAAATCGGATTTATCCTTCAGGAACCATTCCTGTTTTCGGGAACTCTACGCGATAATATCTTATACGGGAATTTAGAATATAAGAACTTTTCCAACGAGCAACTCTCCGAAGCGATTTCGGTGGCCGGACTCGAGAGTTTGCTGGAACGTTTCGAACATGGGCTCAATACAAAAATTCAAACCACTGGCGACGGAATCAGCCTGGGCCAAAAGCAGTTAATTGCGTTTATACGCGCGGTGCTGCGTAAACCCGAACTGTTGATCCTGGATGAAGCCACTGCCAACATTGATACAGTTACTGAACAATTACTCGAAGAAATCCTACGGAGGCTTCCGGAATCAACGACGCGGGTAATTATTGCCCACCGATTGAATACCATTGAAAATGCGGATGAGATTTTCTTTGTTAATTCAGGGAATGTCATACAGGCCGGTTCATTTAATGATGCAGTGAATCTGCTACTACACGGAAAATCAGAATCCTGAAATTTACGCGGAAATACCCGTGACGTTTGTTTCGGATGAAGCTGGAAATAAGCAGAGGCCGGTTAAATCTGAGCTGGTTATCCCGTCAGGGATTAACAGCAAAATTTAACCAGCCTCTCCTATACTCACTAAATTATCTTGACCGGATCTCTCGTCTCATGAATGAGATATAGGATAAGACGAAGCAGAGTACCGTTGCAGCCACAAGTCCGGTTACCTGTGGCCAAACCAGCAGTAAGCTTTGTGAAAGAGGCAGAGGACCCGGAAGTGTTCCATAAACCTGCTCCATGGTTAATGGTCCCAGACTTCGAACTGACGGCATAAGCAATGTGGTGGTAGCTTCGCTGAACAGCTGGTTAGGCATTAGCCTCAGCAAGCCGATCTTTAATTCCTCGAAACCAATAACCTGATATGCAGGAGCAAACTGGGAAGGCGCGAAAGCCTTACCAATCAAGCCGACAATCATCCGGTAGAAAACGGAGAAAAACAACCATATTGCGATGCCGGACAAGGCAGAGGTAGCAGGCTGACGGAACCGGACCGAAAATAAAATGGATAAGTTTAACCAAAAAGCAACATAGATTATGCTCAGGGCGATAAAGGAAACAATGCGCAAAAATTCTTCCGGTGTCGGAGGTATCCCGATGGTTATCAATCCGATTCCCAATACCAGGAAGCCCAGGGCAAAAAACATTACGCTTATCACGGTCAGAGCGGCCAGAAACTTGGCATTCAGCACATAGTCCCGGTAAATAGGCTGAGCCAGAATCCTGCTAAGTGTCCCATTATTTTGCTCCGAGTTAACGGCATCGAATCCGAGGCTTATTCCCAGTAACGGTCCCAAAAAGCCAATAAAGACAAAAAATGAAGGGAGCGATCCGTCAGATATTGTAAAAAGCTTCAGAAAAAAGAAGGTTCCAGCGGGATCGCCCGGTTTCACGGCCTTGTCAATATTGGTTAAGGCGGTATACAGCGAACCAAGACAGGTTAGCGCAATAATCACAATCAGGATAAGAAAGCGCCAGCTTCGGACATGATCGGAAATTTCTTTGCTCACAATGACGCTAAACGGATTGAGATTTTTAGAATCTTTTTTGAACCGCATTAAAATCCTGAATCGCTTAACGTTGTGTCCAAAGCCGGATACAAGGGATTCAAAAAAAGCGGGTGAATGATTTTGTCCATTATTCATGATTAGCCCCCCCTTCGAAATAACGGTAGTAAATATCGTCAAGCCCATACTCCTTCCTGTTTAGGTAGTTTAATTCTGCGCCGGATTCCACAATAACCTTTGCAATTTCCGGGGTTGCATCGCGTGAGCAGGCAATTTGATACATATCCCCTTTTGTTGTAACGGAGGATATTCCGTCGACTCCGTGCAAAATTTTCAATAGCCCGTCGGATGAATATCGATGACCAGGAAGATCTGATGATGCGGGGGCACTCTGAGAAAGACCAACCTCAATGACAAAAGGAGCTTGGGTAAACAATTTTTTCGACAAGGTTTGGATATCCCCTTCGGCAATTAGTTTTCCCGAAATAAATAATCCGACACGGTCGCAAACCTGCTGAACATGGTGCAGATCGTGCGATGAAAATAGGACAGTAAGCCCCTCCTCCCTGCTCAACCCGACAATTAGGTCCAGAAATTCGCGCACACCTGTGGGATCAAGACCCAAGGTCGGTTCATCGAGGATAATCACCTCAGGGTTTTTAATCAGGACATCTGCCAATCCAAGCCGCTGCAACATTCCCCGTGAATATTTGCCTGTATTTTTTCCCGCAGAACCGGACAAACCCACCCGATCCAAAAGCTGATTCACCTTGCATTTCCCCTCTTTATCAGACAGCCGGTTTAGCCGGGCTGTATACATCAGATTTTCAAATCCACTACGGCTATAATAAAATCCTACATCTTCGGGCAAATAACCAACCCGTCGTTTCACCTCTATGGGATTGGTCGCGGGATCAATGCCGCATACTTTCGCCGAACCGGAGGTCGGTTCGGTCAATCCGAGCAGCATCAGGATGGTCGTTGACTTACCTGCGCCATTTGGCCCAAGCAGACCAAAAATCTCCCCTTTGCGGATCGTCAGATTAAGATTATTGACTGCTGTAAATGATCCGTACTGTTTGGTAAGATCAGCCAGTTCGATAATATTACCTTCCACGGCTTACCTCCTTCCATATTTGCGGAACAGATAGTAGACACTGCCAAGGGCGACAAGGATAATTAGTACCCCAATCCAACCCCAAAGCACCGGTGTTTCCACCGAAATCCGAAAGGAGATCTTAGATGAGATTTCCGGCGTTCTGGCTTCAAGATTTGTTGCATAATCACCCGGAATAGCTTTTTTGTCTGCCTTTATGGAGGCCACGACCCGGGCTTCTTTGCCGGACTGCAATTCATCCACCTTGCGTGGATCGAAGGTCACTTCCCAGTTAGCGGGAGCGGTGGCTTCAAATTTAACATCCTTTAGTTCCGATGAACCGGTGTTTTTAAGAATGAGCTCAACTTTTTTCACCTCTCCTGCCGTTATTGCCGTACTCAGTAATCCGGTGGGAGTGGTCAGTTCCAACAGGTAGGATCCCCTTATAACAACTTCAAATTCAAGGCTTGCCGAAGAGGAACTGGTCGTGGCACTGACGGGGATTTTATACTTTCCCGATTCAACTTTTTCGGGAGGTTTTACTTCGATAATCACTGGGGTAGTAGCGTTCGCTTCCGAATTCACAGAGGTTACCTGCTGATTGCCGGCCTTAAAAGTCACATTCCATCCCCGCGGGGCATCTGCCATTAAAGCATAAAGCTGCTTATCTGCCGTGCGGTTTTTCAGCACTGCACTGAAGGTGAAATTAGAATTGGAATATCCTTCCATATTCGACTGCCCTGTCGTAAATTCAGTTTTAAAAGTTCCCTGTTCCGAAATATTCACAACAAGAGGCAAGCTATCAAATCCCCCTGCAATAACTTTAAACTGGTAATTTCCCTTATTGACTTTCAAAGGTATTTCCACTTTAAGTGAGAGACTTTTTCTCTCTCCGGGAAGTATGGAGAGTTGCCGGATTGTCCATCCCCCCGATTTCATCACGTAATTCCATCCGCCGGGCATTCCTGCCACCGAAATATCCACATTTTTTATCTCCTTGCCTTTATTGATTACATCGATTGAGTAATCAACCGATTCCCCCGGAGGAACAGATATTTTGGTATATGGCGTGTACAAACTTACGCCCTCATCCGGTTGAATTGCAAAATTATTAAACCACAGTATCCCAAGTAACAGGGATAATAACAGTCTAAACCATTTAATTTGTGTTGACATGTAAAAATCCTCCTTAATTAGTTATTAATTTAAAATTCGGGAGGCAAAAATAAAAAATCTCAAAAAAAAACAAAAATCAAATTGCCGTAATTTCAAGCAAATTTAATTTCTGTTTTTTTATCTGAATACCGGGATTTATCCGGCTATTTGCAACCAATTATTTGCGGTCCCAAAGTAAATTGCCCGGCGCTTTGGGGAGTGTAAACCGGAAAATAGTTCCTTTCCCCTCCTGACCTTCCACCCACAATTTTCCATCATGCTTTTCGATGAAATCCTTGCAGATGATCAATCCCAGGCCGGTGCTCGATTCCCCTTCGGTCCCTTTTCGGGCTGTATTCTCATCGATTAAGAAAAGATTACTGATCATCTCACTGCTCATTCCGATACCCGAATCGCGAACTGAAATTTCAACCTCCTTATCTGAAACTGAATTTGCAGATATAGTAACCTTTCCTCCTTTTGAAGTAAATTTTACCGCGTTGTTGGCAATATTCCGGATAATACTTTCAAACATCTTTGAGTCTGCAAAAACCAACAAATTTTCAGGAATTTCATAGTTGATTTCAATCCCCTTTTTAATGGCCGCTTCGATACTCAAGGTGAGAATTTCCCCCATCTTAGGGTTTAATAAGAAAGTTTCAGGGTTAAAACTGGTGAACCCTCTTTGCATGTATGACCATTCCAAAAGATTGCCCAATAAATTATAGAGATTATTGGCCGACCGATGGAGCATCTTTGAAATCTCCTGAACTTCGCCAAGGGTCATACCGGAGAGGTCATTGGCCATCACCTCCGTTAAACCCAGGAACCCGTTGAAGGGGCTGCGCAGGTCATGAGCGATGATGGAAAAGAACTTATCTTTTTCCGAATTGAGTTTGACTAATTGCTCGGTTTTAACACTTAGTTCTTCCTCCATCATTTTCCGAGCCGTGATGTCATGCCCAATCGTGGAGGCGCCAATAAGTTCGCCTGCCCTGTTTTTCACCGGAGAAATGGAAATTAACACGTGAATCAACTCTCCGTCTTTTCGACGCCTGACTGTCTCAATGTGGTTCACCAATATGCCTGCTTTTATCTTATCAAGAATCAGGGTAATCTGATCCTCCAGACCAGGTGGCGTCAGCACGGAAATTGAACGTCCAATCATCTCTTCGGCGGTGTACCCGTAAATTGTCTCTGCCCCTCTGTTCCAGCTTGTAATAATACCATCCAATGTCTTACTGATAATAATACCGTTTGAGAATTCGACAAGCGCTGCGAGGTGACCCAGCTTCAGCTCCTCGATCTTCCGGGTAGTGATATCGGTAAATGAGGCTAATATTTTCCCAATCCCTAACATTCGTATTGAAATTACTACATGTCTTATTTCTCCGCTACGATGATAAAATGCGGATTCATAATTATCCGGAGCATCACCCGGATGAATGAGCCTGGCTCTGTTGTAATTCAATGAACGTTCAAGGTCTTCGGGTGGAAGTTGCCTTGTCCAGCTTGTCCCGATAACTTCCTCGCGGGTATAGCCGCTTAATTTGCAATATTCATCATTGACCATTATAATCGAAGTGTCAGGTTCGAAAATGGCAATGGCGCTTGAATTATTCTCAAATATATTGCGAAAATTTTCCACGCTTTCACTCATCAACTCTTCAGCCTTTTGCCGATCAGCAAGGTTCTTATCGATCGACTGACCTATCGAACGGGAAATGAAAAAGATGATGAGCCCCGATATCAACATTACACAAATACTTGAAATACCATTTATCACCGCGAAAGAGCTCCCATATTCCCCGGAGAAGATGGATAAGAAAAAACTCTGACCCTGTATTAAAATAAAAATAGCGGGAATTAAAATCCGTAACATCCTGGCTCTGAAAGAATCACCGATAAAATATCGGATAGGATAGGTTTCTTTCCCTGAGGCAGCGAGCAAACCGGCGGAGCAGATTATTAATAAAACAGCGCTATTTAATGCCAAGGGTATCGTTGACCCTCCGTACAGAATTGGCACGCCATATGCATATCCAATGATTACAATATATCCGATAAAAAGGGTTACTGAACTAAAAATAACCGAGATTTGCTTCGATTTTCGCTGAAGCATCCACAGCGCGATGGATAATAATATGAAACAAAATACAGAGACAACGGAGATGGTTCCGGATTTGATTTGTTCTACCATAACCGACTGCATCCCCAGAAAATTTCTTAAATTCAGGTTACTGCCGGTCGCAATATCCAAAAGAATAAATACTGAACCCAGAAATATGCAACCGACAATGAGGTTAATTACCAAATGAATAGCTTCATTATGAAGGGCTTTCCGGTAAAAGGCAAGCGCCGATCCAAACACGAGAAACAAAAGTGCAGTCTCGTCAGCCATTGGAATAAGTTTCTGACCCGGAGTAATTTGATTAAAAAATCCCAAAATCCACAATAGCAACGTTACTCCTCCAACAAAGGCAGTAACTGCTCCGCAGACCATGATAATGAGATCAGACCATTTGTCATTAGCTGATTTTATTTCAGAATGAAACTCAGACATAGCATTACTATTTCGGAATAATTTGACAGATAATCAGGGTCGAGAGGTTCAGGTCGGCTGAATACAAACTTACTCAACACAAAATTCAAAACCAAATTTCGACAAGGTTAATTATTTGCAATCCTGCAGGGAAATTTCGATTAGGAGCAACGGATCACCGGTATTTCGCAATAAAATCATCCACCTCAGTACAAAATAAACCCGGGTCCTGAAACAGGAAATTGTGACCGCTAACCGGGGATATGACTATTCTTTTCTCCTTTGTGGCAATCTTGTTAAAAACTTCGTCTCCAAGTTCTTTGGGACAGATAAAATCATATTTACCGTAAAGGAGCAAAGTCGGGGTAACGATTTTATATAGCAGGGATGAAAATTGAGTCTTTGCTAAGGTGGTATTAAAATCAGCATTTTCCGAATAGAGGTAATTGAATAGTAATGAAGTGATAGGCAAATCGTCATCAATTGAAATTGTTTCCATTGCATCGATCAGGTTGAACTGATTCACCTCATCAATGTAGGACTCCCCATTTTCTGCATAAGATTCCAATTGTTCAGACTCTGCGAGTGTAAAATTACCCGGATGGGCGTTGCAATATTCAATAATTGAGTTCCATTCCGTAACGTGCTTATTTATGGCAATCTGCTGCTGGCCAACGGTCAAAAGCATTTGTCTGGTCAGGGTGTCATTCAGTGGATAATTCTGTGAACCATCTGCCATGATCCACCCCTTGACCATCGATTGATTTTGGTCGGCAGTCATAAATGAGGAGGTTAACAGACCACCAAAACTATGCCCCAAAATAAATGTGCTCGATTCCTGCCCGTACCTGTATTTAATAAGTTCGATAACCTTCTTAAGGTCGTCGGTCATTTGAGGCAGGTTCAGATTATTTCCGTTTGAATTTCCCTGCGAAGCCCCTGCATCACGCTGATCCCAGAAGGCTATAGCATATTTATTCTCAATATGTTGGGTAATATAATCAGTGTCGTAAACAAACGAACCCTCACCTGGACCTCCGTGAACCAGGACAAGGAAAGTATGGCTCGCAGTATTTCCTTCGACCAAAATACGCATTGAGGCACCTGCATTATCAAGGTAAAATGTCTCAGACACATTGGTTCCGAAAGTTATCTGCTCCTTCTGGCATGAGGCTAAAAAGATGAGTGACATTACAACAAACGAGAGCTGCCTTTGCATTCTTTTATACTTTTGGTTTCGATTTTTGAAAATGCGAAAGTTTGTAAATCAACCCGATCTCCATCGCCGGCCTTAAATAGATGGTGCTGTTATAAGGATACATTGAGAGGAGATTAAATTTATAAAAGAGCATAAATGGTTTGTGTTTTATTTGTGAGAAATCGTAACCTACTCCGCCGCCTACTGAAAGAAGTGCGTAATAGTAACCGGCAAATTTTTTAATTGAGACATTCCCTGTATTATCCACTTTGTAGGTGGTTCCCCCCAAAAAGGTACGGCTTAACCCGATCTCAGGCGAGAATTCGGTGAAAAAACCTGTTTTATTTGTTCTTCTCATCGTCCATCCGGCTGTCAGATAAAAATTATCATGAAAATTCGGGTGGTGATACCAGCTAACATTGGCTGAAATAAGCCTCTCCTTAAAAATAATCTTCTCTTTCCCCGATCTCGCGGATTTAGCCAGGTCAATCTTTTTGATCAGGTATTCAGTACCGAACCGGGCTCCAGGGTAAATGAGCGAACTGTTACAGGAAGATTTCAGATTGAACGAACCTGGAATATCGCCTAAACCATCGATTTGTGAAAAACCTAAAAGGGCCCCGGAGGCGAACAATACCGTAAGACAAAATCGTTGTAGGTTCATAAAGCTAAGTTAATAAATATACCTTAAATAATGAATTCTGAAGGGAATAAACTCATCTAAATATTTGATCCCTTTTTTGTAACTTTAGTGGAGTTTGGAGTGACTTCCGGTATCGAATAAGATTAGGAATAAATTTAAATCATCATGCATACAACGATGAATTTAAACCTGGTTTTTGCGAGCATTCTTTTGATCTGTTGTTTTAATCTTTCGGCACAACCCTCGATAAATTTTTATACTGATTTGGGTGAGAATAATGTGTCGCAGGGATTATTTATTAAGTCTGCGGTTCTGATAAGCTACCGTACAGGCAGGAATTTATTGGAGGCAGGATTCCAGGCTGATCTGAAAAATGCCAATCAAAATGTTTTTTCGGGATTTAGCATAAGCGGATCCCGAAGTTTTAGGATAAACCATTTCCCCATCGAAATCACCGGATTCTGGATCTCCACACCCTTCTCCGAACTGCTTCGCGAAACCAATTGGGGAGGCCGGTTAAAGCACGAAAATAATCACTTCGGATTCCAGATAGGCTCAAATTCCCGGACCTATGCGTTCAGACAAAAAGCAATCCGGGAATATCAGATTGGAGAAAATGCCGCTATAATCCACGAGGTGATGAATCTGATGTATTCTGTTGATTATCTGATTAAACCAACTGGAAACTGCTGGAATATCGGGGCTTCACTGACTAATATCGACCATTTTATCCTTGAACAGGAAACTAATCCAATGCTTAGACTGAATGGTTTATACAAAATCAGCACACCCTTATTTCTTTATGTGGAAGCCTGGTACAAAAGTGCCGGAGCCGCTAACCTTTCGGTGAACTATTTTGGATTCTTTTTCAGAACCGGCATAATATGGAAAATCCGATAATCAAAAAACTTTTCATCCTGTTTGCTGCCTCACAGCTATGTTCTGCATGCCTTAAAGATCATGCATTGACAGGAATGTTTGTCTCGTATAAATCAGCCAATCTGCGCTTTGAGCAATCTGTGTTGTGGAACAGCACACACCCCTTCAAGGTAGTAGAGGTCCCTTACGATGATTATACCTTGCTTAGCATGGGAGATAGTCATGTGGGAGGTACGGTCAATCTGGTTCGCTTGTTTCGGATTGCCAGAGCCACCCAAGTCTCGGCAGTGGTGATGGTGGGTGATCTGACCAATGGTCGCGCTGCCGACTACGCTATATTTGAGCAACATCTGCCCGATCAGGATTCATTGATAACATTTCCCATCGTTGGCAATCATGATCTTTTTTACCAAGGGTGGAACGAATTCCATGCCCGGTTTGGGACCTCCACCTACCTTTTCATGATTAAAACACCGGTTGCCACCGATTTGTGCATCTGTCTGGATACCGGAGGCGGAACACTGGGAGATAAGCAGTTAGCCTGGCTGACCCATTTACTGGGAACTACACGTTCTGATTATCGCAACTGTTTTGTTTTTACGCACGACAATTTTTTTCGTTTCAGACGCACAGTCAGCACCAATCCTCTCGTTGAAGAATTGCAGGTATTAATAGATTTATTCACCAGGTATCATGTTTCTATGGTTATAAACGGTCACGATCACCAACACAATTCAGCGTTATTCGGAATAACCTGGTATATCGTGATGGATGCGCTTGAAGATGGATTAAGTAACGCCGGCTATTTACGATTAACTATTACGAACGGCAATCTGCATTTTACATTTGAACATTTTTAGCAGCATATGGTTTTTTGAATCAGGGGAAAGTCTTCCGGTATCTGATTTTTTATTTCCTTTAGGTACAAAAAATTAATTTCAAACACCCTCCGGAAAGCCCTTGTGTTTTTCAGGCAGGAATTTTTTTAGTCAAAGAAGCGATTAGCTATGAAAAATCTAATATTCACAGTTCTTATTGCATTAATTTCTGGCAGGTCACCGGGTCTGAATACAAAAGAGGGTCCGGTATCTCCACGACTGTCCATAGTTGCAGAAAGTAAGTTTCAATGGACAGGGATAGCCGTATCCGGGACAGGCAGAATATTTGTCAATTTCCCGAGGTGGTCAGCCAATACACCTGTTTCTGTTGGTGAGATAATAAATGGTAAAGTAATCCCATATCCAAATGGTGACTGGAACAACTGGGATCAGCTGATGGTCAGAAAAAATAAATTCATCTGCGTTCAGAGTGTTTATGTAGACAATTTGAATCTGCTCTGGGTACTTGACACGGGGCAGGAACCCAAAACAGATTCGACCAAGGCGGCTCACCTTTATGTGTTTGACCTGGCTGATAATAGTCTCAAACGGGAATTTAATCTCCCTGCCAGCAAAATTACCGGTAAAAGTTACCTGAATGATCTGCGCATAGACAATAAAAAGCAGATCGCCTACCTCACCGATTCGGATGTTGGGGGTATTGTAATATTCGATTTACGCACTAACGAAATCAGACGTGTTTTGGCTAAACATCATTCGACCCTTGCTGAGGTACCAAAGATCACAATTGAAGGATATGAAAGAACACATCCCGTCCACTCTGATGGCATTGCGCTGGATTCTTCAAAGAAGTACCTATACTATTCGTCATTGATGGGAGAAAATGTCTACCGCATTCCTACAGAAGCGCTTCTGGATAAAAGGCTGAATGATTCATTGCTGGGCCGTAAAGTCGAATTATTTGCAAAAACCGGAGCCAATGACGGCCTGATATTCGATAAAAAAGGGAATCTTTACCTGACCAGCCTGGAGCGTAACGCAATTAGCAGACTGGACAAAAAGGGAAACTTCGAGGTTGTAATCAGTGATGAGGCGATAAAATGGCCCGACTCATTCGCTTTTGATGTTAACGGAGATTTGTTGTTTACCATTTCACAAATTCATCTTCCGAAAGATAAAAGAGGTCCTTACAGAATATTCAGAATTAGTTTAATAACTTTGCCTCAATGATCTTTTCTGACACCATATTTACCTTTAAGGCAGCCTATTTCGTCAGTTCATTTATTACGCTCTTAGCGCTGATTAACCCCATTCAGAAGATATTTCTGATTAACTCGCTGCAAAATCAATTGAAAGACAGCGAATTAAAGTATATCTCCATCAAGTCATCCATAACCGCATTTGTTATTTTGGTTTTCTTCCTGTTTCTTGGGAATTTGATTTTCACTTATGTCTTCCGGATCGAGCTTTACTCATTCCGGGTTACCTGCGGAATGGTGCTTGTCTACAGCGGATGGATGGCGCTGCAACATGGCGTATTGATCAATATTGGAAAAGATGTAAGTATCAGGGATATCTCCTCCGTGCCTATCGCTATTCCGATGATCGCCGGCCCGGGAACCATCACTGCAACAGTTACTTTCCCTGCCCAGTACGGATCACTGGTGACTGTTTCAGCGGTATTTGCCGCCCTTGCAGTAAACCTGTTAATCATGCTCTTCGCCAAAAACATTGGCAAAATCCTGATTAAGCTTAATTTAATGTCCGCCTTAGTGCGAATAATCGGGTTAATTATTGCCACAATCGGAATCCAGATGATTTTCGACGGCGGGGTCGAATTCATGAAGATTCACGGGTTGATTAAAATCCCATTATAACATTTCGCATGTCAAATTATTGGGAGAGACAAGATATGCCTCGTCTCTAAAGCCCCTCAACCTTTATTTTCCAATCCTCAAACTCCACGGTATATTGTTTCTGATCGGGAGAACCAGCCGCCAAACCCAGGTCAACAGCTTTTTCAATCCCCGGAATCAGATTGGTTTGCCTTTTAATAATCCAGTTTTTACCATCCAGACTTACATAACCGGTGAAACGATCCCCATGCCGCTCAAGACGCACCCAGATTGGGGTTGGGGAGTTTTCGGGAAGATTCTCGCTGGCAGCCTTGTGCATGCAGCCGTTTCCAAATTCATCGTATTCGATCCCCGCCCGCCCGGGCGTACTGAACATAAGCACTGATCCGAGGCTCCCCCTGTCTACATCAAAACTTTTGGGGATATCATTTCTGACGAAAAGACCCGTCCGGTACCATTCACTGGTAAGGTTTCCAAAGGCTGAAATTTTTGCTGTTGAGACAAAATCACCTTTCAATTTTTTAAGATAAACGGTCGCATATGCATCTTCGGCATGGTAAAAGTCCCATCCGCTGGCTTTCAGAATATACCTGTTCTCCTTTTGAATCACTTCCACAACTGATGGTTTTGATTTGGGCGAGATATAGGTATACAATTTCTGTTTTGACAAATTAACCTCTTTACATCTGAGGATTTTTAAGGTCACTACATCACTGTTGCCGATCCGGATCTGATAGTTACCGGCTTCAGGCGCCAGATCAAACGAGATCTCCTTCGACTCTTTTCCCTGAAGGATAAGCGATTGACTCTTCATCTCGCTTCCATTGGCGAACAACGGGATAGCAGCCTGAATACCTGAAGAAAGTAAATTTGTGGCAATGGCCGAAACATGAACACTCTCTCCTGCAAGCAGCCGCTCTTCTGACAGGTGAATCTGATCAAAAGCGATTTTGGGTTTTTCACCCTGAACGGCGACTTGTTGAGCTCTGGTTTCTCCAACAGCTATTTCCTGAGTTCCGGGTTCATTGAGCCGCAAATCAAATTCAATGGTCCGGGTGTTGTTCCGGATCACCGGGAATGGCTTTTCTTCGATCGCTTTGCGGTCTGACAGGAGGGTGACCTGAGCTACGCCCGAGCCACCTGTGTTAAGGACATCAGCCCTGACTTTGACTAAGGAACCTGCCGGAATGGGGCCCTCAACCGGCTTGCCATTGAATGTTATTTGCAGGTTAGAGCAGGCAAAGATGGGTTTACCCGCGATAAATTGCTCGGGCAGAGTTTGTGGAGGCTCAATCAGGAAATTATCGGAATAGTCATTGTTGATCAGATAGGTTCCGCAGGTTTTCATATCTCCCTGTTCGAGATCGAAATAGATGTTGTTTTTAACCGTCCAGTTACTCGACATATTGTCGAACCAGAACGCAACATTATCGCTGAAGAATCCGCGGTGCACCCGGTGGATGATATTATTACGGACAGTGGAACTGGTGGTCATACCGGTAACCACAATAACCCCGGCGTCATCGGCATCCTGCTGAACATCCTCAAAATGGTTGTATTCAACAACAACATCGCCGGTAACAGTCCCTTCCAGCCCTCCTGAACCGATGTCCATGGTATACGGCCTCCCCGATTTTGTGAAATAATTATGCGAGACGGTTGTATGGATGGTTCCGCCGATACCCAGGGTGATTCCCCCGCCGAGTCCGCAGGAGGAAAAGACATTGTGATCAACCAGTGTTTCCCGGGTAATCTGGCTCAGCTTCCCGTTCTTCAGATCGCCGGTTCCACTGACATTTAAAGCGCCCTGTTCAAGACCGTCGAAGGTATTATTGAAAATGCGCATGCCGTAACATCCTGATCCAATGGCCATTCCTACTCCACCGCAGGCCCGTAATTCAGAATTGGCAAACTCGCAGTCGGTGGCGAAATCCCAGGTAATCGCAATACATCCGGGAGTTGTTTCGTAATGATGAGGGAAATTCCGGAAGTTCTCTTTTGCCCCTTCGAAAGCCAAACCGTAAAACCGCAGATTCCGAACCGGGTTCTCCTCACTTCCTGTTACCTGGACAAGATGATTCAGCTGAGGCACCGATATATTTGCCAGATTGGGTTCAGCTATGTTTTTTTCAGGGATATAGCTGATTTCGTGGCTCTTCTGATCGAAAAACCACTCTCCAGGGGCGTCTAAAAGCTCCTTGATATTCTCGACGTAATAACGGGGAGGAACCACCAGCAGTCCGTTATTTTTCCCCGGACCATCTTCAGGCTCTTTAAGATAGGCGATCTGATTATTTTCATCAATTTTTTCAATCGAGTTATAGGCAGTTCGCCACCTCAGCAAAATAACAATTCGGTTATTCTCCATATCTTTCCAATTCCTCAGTTCACCAGCTTTGAATGGGATTTCCGAGGTCGAAGCCGGGGTTTTTCGGAGGGTCAGATAACCTTCATTGGGGAATCTCGCCAGCGTCTGCTTTTTTCCGTTGGCAATTAATGCAGATACCTCATTTCGGCTAAAGGGAACCACCCATTCATTCCCCCGCTTTTCCCAGTTTTTAACGGGAACAGCCCCGGAAATAACCGGCTTTTCGCCCGGATATGCCGCATAGGTAACGTAATTATCGCGTAGATGATGCCATTCAAAAGCACCCGACGGAAGATTTGTTTCTACCCGCTCTCCGCCATCACCAGGAGTAAAAACCAAAGGTTCCGTAAGCGGATAAAATCCGTTACGGATAAACACAACAATATCCTTACCCTTTCCATACGGATGTGAGGAACCTGCATACCGGGCATCAATCGCTTTCCCTTTCAGCTGATAAACCTTTCTCTTTAATTCACTGACAGCCAGTTTTGCCCTGCCAATGGTTGCAAATGGTCCGTCGGTGCGGGTTGCATTGGGCTGATCAAGAGTTCCGGACCAGCGGTCATCTCCACCCGGGGAAACAAAAAAATCACCCTTAACTTTCGATCCGTCGAAAGGTTGCCACAATTCACTTCGTAGCAATTTTCCATCACGAACTTCCTGAGTTTGATTTTTTTGAGAGAGAGAATTCAGGGGGACAGAGGCCTGGATTAACCCGGGGCAGAAAAGGGTTAAACTACAAATTAATAAAAATGCAAAGGTGTCATAAAGAGGGCCTCTTGACTTATTTAATCTCATACTTAATTTCCTTATCAGGGCAGTTACATTCATTCGCGGGTCATTTAAAACGATTATCATCTATCCAGCAACCGGTTGGACCAGTATGGCAAGGATTAAAGCGCGCCAAACCTACTAAACAAAATACATATATCCAAAATATCAGCATGTCATAAACAGATAACAGAAAATTTACCTTTTATTAACATTAATAATTTGGATATCACCATGTACGCCCATACCTTTGTAGTACATTTTTTTTCATAAGTTTAGGTTTAGTTAGGTTAGTTAGTTTGGTTAGTTTTAGTAAAAGGATGAAGCCGCCCGGTTTCATCCTTTTCAATTTTAGCGTTCCCCATTAAAAAAAGAGGAATCATTTGTTTGGTTCTTGAACATAATTGTCGGCACTCAAAAACCTTCCTGCCAGCGGGTCATAAAGTCTCCCGTTCATGTTGTACAAATTAAACGACGAAAGGAATTCATGGCTGGTAAACCCGCGATCGGCAAACAAGGCTGGCTGGTTTGTCAGGGTATAGCTCCAATCTGCAGGGTTTCTTCTGCGGCCCCAAACATCAAAGCTGTATTCGCTCGCCACATTAGTCGTAGCATTTACCACGCGGGTAATGCTGCCTAAATAATCGCGCAAAAGATAGTAATACGTTGTTGTGCCGCTTTGGGTTATTGCAGCCACCGGAACTGTATAAGCATCCCCTCCAGGATAGGTATATTCTTTGGTAACACCGGCTGCGGATTCCTTCATGTAACTGTTACCGGCATACCAGCGCGTGAGGATGTTCGCGCCACTCTGTGTTACATCCATTTTGGCTCTTTGGTTACCGGCATTCTAAAGAAGTGTTGCCGAATAATTCCATTCGGTTAATGTGCTTACCTTTTCGAACGAGGTATAAGTGGCCGTTTGGTTGATTGCCGGGATTACCATAGTTGATGATGTAACATCTGTAAGCACGTAAGGCCCGGCACCGTTCCCCTATCTTAAGGCCGTTGTTCCGATGTCTGATCTGGTATTGATATTTCCGTTGGTGTTATAGGTCATCGTCAGGTTTTGAGGACCTGTTACTGTAAGCAGGCGGTAAAGCATGTTGTCAAAAGTAAAACTTTCTGACTTGCTTTGCAGGAAGTTCTGACTTGATGTTAAAGTGCCGGTAACGGGTTCAAACACATACCGGTAATCTTGTGTAAAAACAGAACCAGCTTTCACATTCTGTGACAGGGGAAAACCATAACCATCGAACCCATAGGTTGCTGTCAAGGGAGTTGTGCTGCCGTATGTACTTCCTGTAAGTTGTTCAAATGCGTTCATTCCTGTTACTGTATATTGCGTCGAACCTCCATCCGAAATGGTTGCCAGATATCCATTGCTATTATACCCCATCGTTTCCACAATGCCCGAAGGATGAGTGCGGGTACTTAAGCGGCCAGGGTTGTCAAAGCCAAAAGTAGTTGAAAAACGTGAACCTGCAATGGAATCGGTAATGCTGTTTACACGTCCCTGCGTATCGTAGCCATAGCTGCGGCTCACATTGTTGGGAGAGCTTATACCAGTTAGCTGTTTATTTGTATTGTAGGTAAAGGTGATTATACCCTCAGGGGTTCTTACTATGTTGATTCGGCCATCGCCCAAATATTTGGTAACTGTTTGTTGACTTCTTGCATCTGTCTGAGTTTTCACACGGTCAAAAGCATCATAGGTGTAAATTATCGTACCGGCGAAGGGGTCAACCATTTGAGTCTGGTTGCGTTCAGCGTCAGCAAACTGCATGGTAGTTACTACTCCTCCTGGTGCAGTAATGCTGCTAGGTTTTCCGTCGGCATAAGAGGGGTAAGTAATTGTTCCGCCATTGTGGGTGGCCGATCCAATTGACCCATCGGCTAAGTATGTTTTCGGTGTGGGATTTCCGGCTGCTGTTTCATTCACAGTACTACCATTATAATATATTATTGTTTCCCATTATATAATAAACATAAATATAGTCTTTTACGATGTGGTAGTAATGAAGATATAAATGATTCAGTCCGATTCACATTAACTACTTTTTCTTCGTTTTAATTAATTTAATCCTCAAAATTCATCAACCTGCAATTTATTCCGGGACACCTTTTTTTTTATAAAATGATAAATATATTATGGAAAGTGAATCAGTTTTTACCGGCACTACTAAATTCGAAATGGCTTTAATTTCATTCTGACGGAGAATTGATTGGCTGAGTTCAAAAATTAAAAATTCCAAAACTATTCCTAATCCTATTTTGTTGATTAATTTCACAGAAAATTGTGCCTTAATTGGATACTATTAAATTTTAAAGAAAATAAAGATGAAAAAGACATTATTAATTGTACTGATCGTAATTGCAGTTTTGGTATTTTGGGGGTTCTCCTGGGGAATCTCAACCGGGAATAAAATGGTTGCGATGGATGAAGGGGTTGCCGCTTCGTGGTCGCAGGTAGAGAATGTCTATCAGCGACGTTCGGATCTGATTCCCAACCTTGTCAACACGGTTAAGGGTTATGCCGACTTCGAAAAATCAACGTTAACCGCGGTGATTGAAGCCCGTGCAAAAGCTACACAGGTTACTGTTGACCCGACAAAGCTTACTCCGGCTTCAATGCAACAGTTTCAGCAGGCCCAGGGGGGATTATCTTCGGCTTTAGGCCGGTTGATGGTTGTTGCCGAGAAATATCCTGATTTAAAAGCTAATGAAGGATTTTTAAATCTCCAGGCACAACTCGAAGGGACTGAAAACCGGATTACTGTGGAGCGGCAGAGATTCAATGAGATTGCCCGGAGCTACAACACCTATATTCGCCAATTCCCGAACATGATTATTGCTTCGATGCGTAATTTTGAGAAGAAAGCCTATTTCGAAGCCGAAAAAGGGGCCGAAAAAGCACCAAAAGTTCAATTCTAAGAACGCCGCTATGAACCCTAAAGAATTTCTCGGCAAAGAGAATGAACGGTTAATCGTCAAGGCTATTGAAGGGGCTGAACATCAAACCAGTGGTGAGGTTCGCGTCCATATTGAAAGCAGTTGCAAGCAAGATGTACTTGACAGGGCCGCATGGCTGTTCAAAAAGCTCAAAATGCATGAAACAAAAGAGCGTAATGGTGTCCTGATATACCTTTCGATCAATGACCGCAAGTTTGCGATCATAGGCGATTCCGGGATAAATAAGGTGGTCCCCGAAGGATTCTGGAACCAGATCAAAGAGATCATGATTGGTCATTTTATTAAAAATGAATATGCCCAGGGGATAATTCAGGGGATTGAAATGACCGGAGAGCAGCTCAAACAATATTTTCCCTGGCAAACCGATGATGTGAATGAACTATCAGATGAAATTTCATACGGAAAATAATGAAAAACTATCAATTAAAAATTAAATCAGCGCTTCTGGCAATTTTCATGGTGCTGTTTTTCTTCCAGATCTCCAGGGCACAAGATGAATTTCCGCAACGTTCGGACCCACCCCTACTGGTAAATGACTTTGCCGGAGTTCTTTCGGGACAGCAAAGAGCCGCCCTTGAAAACAAACTGGTCAGCTTTAATCAAAGGACTTCAACCCAGATCGCTATTGTAACAGTGAAAAGCTTGTCAGGATATGACAAAGCAGATTATGCCATAAAACTTTCAGAGAAGTGGGGTATCGGCCAAAAGGGAAAAAATAACGGAATACTCATTCTCGTTAAGCCTAAAACAGGGAGCGAACGTGGTGAGGTATTTGTATCAGTCGGTTATGGGCTGGAAGCCGTAGTTCCTGATGCAGTAGCCCGGCAGGCACTTGTGGGCGCCGAATTGCTCCCGGCATTTAAAAAGAACGACTATTTTACCGGACTTAACCGAAGCACAGATATTCTGATTTCGCTCACAGCCGGTGAATTTACTGCTGATCAATACATTAAATCTGTCAATAAAAGAGGCAGGTCAGGTTCCGGCGGATTTATCATTATCATGATTGTGCTGGCGATCATCTTCCTCTTTCAACGGGGAGGCGCTTCACGTGGCATCAGCAGCGGCCAGGGATTCCTGGGTGGCCTGCTGCTCATGGATTTGCTGGGCGGAGGAGGCCGAAGCGGCGGTTCCTGGAATGATTTCTCCGGAGGTGGAGGAGGAGATTCAGGCGGAGACAGTTTCGGCGGCTTCGGTGGCGGAAGCTTTGGCGGCGGCGGCGCGGGCGGATCGTGGTAAAAATAGTCAATTCGCATTTATACCTTTTAGCCAAAAAAAGATCATCAAGGCTAAGCAGTCCCGCAAGAGTTGTAGAAAAGATTAATAGGAGTTTTAAAGGAGCCGCCAGGACACTAAGAAATTATACTTAGCGTCTTGGCGGCTTAGCGTGAAAAAAGAGTTACATGAGACCTCAAAGTGATAAATATAAACCCTTTGCGTTTCATCGCCTACTTTGAGCGAAATTTTTATTGATTAGTTTGATTTTGCGATCTTTTTCTCATAGGCTGTCCTTAATGTGACAGTAATATACCCGAGAACCATCGCAATGGCGCAATAAACAAGAATAGTAATTGCCGATGAAACATTGGTGGTTGTGTTGCCATAAATTTGTCCGAATGCAAAGAATACTGCAGATGAAACAAAGATAGCGGGGACAAAATCGATCAGGGAATGTGTCCTTTCCATCGAACACATCGGGACAACCATCACCAGGACGGCCAGAGGAACAGCCCAGAAACCTGTCGAGCCTAATACCCCCGCAAGGCTAATAATCAAAATGGCCGAGAGAATACCCAATACATAGCCAAAAAAGGTACGCAGCCCCCCTTTAACGGTGCCGCCGGCCAGAAAATACATAGCCCATGCCTGAAAAGTCACCCAGCCAAACCCCTTATTGTCAGCGATCGGCATGTAACCGTGGATAAGCTGGTCGAGAACGATAAATAATGCTGCCAGGATGGCAATAAACACAGGAATCACAATAAATTTCTTGAAATCCATACAATTAAATTTTTAGTTTTGTTAATCTAGAAACATAATAATAGGGACAAAAATAAACAAATTTAGACAACGCCATCATTTCAACAGGTTGTCCCCGACGGAGGCAGAAATAAGATCCAGAAGAAACTGAACAGCCAGGGGATCGTAGGCCCGAATTTCAGGTTTAAAGTGATTCGGCTGGATAGATTCGTCCAGTCGCCCGTCAGTAATCAGCTGACTGATATAAAGTTTTCCCTTACTGTTTTGGGGTATAAGTTCGACCAGTGGAAACCGGGTATCCTTCTCCCCTGAGGCCACCAAAGCGCTGATTTTTATACCTTTTCCCTCGAATCGCAAATCGGTGGAGGGAGCAATAATTCCATTATTTCCATTCCATCGAATGAGCTGGCCGGATGGCAGATTATAAATCAGTTCCGGATTAGCCGATTTTACAATAAAACTTAATTCAGTCGATTTTGCAGGGATAAAATTCACCATCACACCAAAGGGAAGTGAAGCTTTGTCTGGTGAAGTCATCGCTGAAGAACAGGGTGCAAAATCGAGAAAAATTACGGACATCTCCCTGCGCAGTGCCCGGGTAACTAATTGGGTAATTTCCGGATCGCCGTTTGCAAAACGTTGCCAGCTGTTTCTTCCGCAAAGGAGAACCTGGGCCCAGGAAAACAGAGGGGCTTTGATACCCCATAATTTCAGAAAAGCAACCAGCCCCGCTTCCGAATCGGGTGTATGAACAAGTATTTTAGACAATCGGAGAGATTTCTTCGGCTGGATAACATTGAATACAACGATCGGAATTACCCCCGAATAAATATCCGCCGAACTTCCGGGAGTAAGGATAAATCGTCCCTGAATCTTTGGAACACGAATCATCAGCGGCACCACAGAGACTCCCTCAGGAGCCAGATCTATATTAACAATTGTCTTCCAGACCATTGTTTTTGAACTGTCGAGAATTGCCAGTTCCTGGCTCACAAGCAGGTTTGCAGAGGTGTTGTTTTTGAAGGTTACCTCCATTCGCATGATACCGCCCGGTAAAAAATTCTCCTGACTTCCCCCAAAAATTACCTGGTATTTTTTCTCTCCTGCAGATACAAGACCGGCTGAAGCCTGACTGCTCCCACCGGGAATCATCCATAAAATGCTTAAAAGCAAGGTTATCTTAAAAATTTCAGAGACCATAATTCTTTGATTTTAGAAATTCGGATCGCCGTAAGTGTATGAAACGAAAGCGATCATTTTGCCATCCGGGCTCCAGGAAGGGACATTCATTGTCCCCTGTCCTCCGTAAATATAGGCTAAAACTTTCTGTTCTGAAGAATTGATCTGCTGCAGCTGCAGCAAAACACGCTGATTGTGAGGATGGGAACTGGCGGGCACGTGTGCGGGATAGGAGACGTAGACCATCTGTTTGCCATCGGGAGAAATATGGGCAAACCAATCGTTGTAAGGGCCAGAACTAACCTGTTCGGGATGCGATCCGTCAGGAGACATTCGCCAGATCTTCATCATCCCCGAACGAACGGAATTGAAGTAAATCCATCGGCCATCCGGCGAATATTCAGGTCCGTCATCCAATCCCTTTGATTTGGTCAGCCGGACCTCTTCTCCGCCAGCCGAAGGGATACCCCATACATCATAATCACCGTTTCTTTCGGCGCAGTAAACCAGCGTCTTTCCGTCAGGCGACCACCCATGCCAGTAAGAGGGTACTTTCCGGGTAACCAATGAGGGTATCCCTCCCTTGGAAGGAACTGTAAAAATCGCAGATCCGGTTTTTCCATCTGAAGTTTTTACAGTACTCGAAATTGCAAGCATTTTACCGTCAAACGAAAGTCCGTGATCGTTATTAATACTCACAACACCTCCCGTATTGATTTTCTCCGGACTCCCGGAAGCCAGGGGGAATTTATAAAGTAATCCTTCAGAATTATAAATCAGAAATTTACCGTCATGCGACCAGTTTGGCGCTTCGATATGTTCCCTGGTTGCAAAGATTACTCTCCTTAAACCGGTCGCCACTTCCATCAATTCCAGGCGGCTGGCTGAAAGGTGCTGGTAACCATCAACCTGTTCACCTGCCGGAACATCGATTCTGAAATTGCGAAATATCGCCCGTTCAATTACTTTCGAGTCATGAGAGCAAATGAATAATCCGGCATAAACAGGAGCCCGAAAAGCAATGGTCACCCTCCCGGTTTCGAGAAGGGGAGTGCCTGATTTGGCACAACGCATAATGATTGTATCGCCTTTGCGTTCGAGCTGAATAACATCGGGCCGATTCTGTCTCGCCCTGAACTCACTGGTCATATCACTTTCCCGTGGGCGGTATTGCAAGGATGCCAGGCCGTCGCCATGGACGGCAACGTCGGCATAACGGGAGCCCTCCTCCAAATTCTCCCTGACCATCACCCCCATTTTTCGATGCGGATTAACTCCATCTCTTTCAAAATCACAGAAGGTGGTCAGGATAAAATCCCCATCGAGTTTCACCGATGCGAAATGGAACTGATCCTTTTCTGCCCACATATTCACGCCACTGCCTGAAAGGGTGAAATCCTGACTGGCAGGATCAAACTGTGTAACCCCGTGAATTTGGGGATTCCCGATATCAGTAGAAAATGTGAACATACCCTTATTCGGTAAAACGGGCGCAGCTGTTGTCATACACATGATCAGAACTAAAAATGCGAAAATAAAGATGTGGCGTGCCATAATGTGATCTGTTTATCCATAAGGAGTTGAGCGCAAATTCAATATACAGGAATTGGTCAACCAAAAAGAGGTGCCAATTTGTGAATTCTTTTTGACAAAATCAATATATATCGGTTTCACAATTACTCCCCAAAAAAAATTCCACTGCCAGATAACCCGGGGTTACCTCAACAGTGGAACTCTGACGAACAAGAGACTAAATATAAACTACTTAGCCAGCGATCTCAAATATTCGAGCACTGATCTGGCCTTTGCCTGATTGAGTCCCGGATCGGGCATAGGAAGATTGTTGTACTCCTTCAGCAGCGCCTTGGTTGTAGGATCATCCTTTTGCATCTGAGCAGTATTTAACAGAAGATTCATAATAAACTCAGGCGAACGCTGTTTGGTTACAAATTTGAGGGCAGGTCCCAGTTTCTTTTGATCGATATCATGACACGCAACGCAGGTCATGTTATAAATCCCTTTACCTTCCTCAATCCACTTCTTGTTCAAAGGACCAAGCTCAACTTTTTTAACCGGTCCGAGTCCATGACTTTTATCCTGGGGAGCAGATGCCTCCACCTTGATAACACTGGTTACGATAACCAAAGTAATGGTAACAATCAACGCAAAAAATGATAACAACTTTCTCATAATCTATCCAAGTGAAATTAAAAAATTAAAAATTAAGCCATACCACGACGTATAGGGTATTATTATTGGCGGCACTTCTGCCCGCATTATCATAATTAAAAATAGTGCCATTAAATTTATTGTAGGCCACATATTGCAAGGCAAACTTGGTATTATACCATGGCAGATATTCCAGCTGGCCGATGAACCCATTGCTGTCAGGCTTATTGGTCCAGCTGCCCACGTTCTCATCGGTGGATCCGTTGGTATAAAAATAGCCAAATGTTGCTCCCAATCCATTTTTCAAATAGAGATTACCATCAATCTTAAACGAATTAAAATCAAGATGCTGACTTTGGGTACTGGAAAGATCCCTGACCTCTTTTTCATTGATTAAGGAGGAATGAAGGGTTAATGCGCCAAAAGGCAATCTCCGCTCAAACTGAAAATCATATCCAACATCGGTGATATTATCCATAAGTCCCTCAATCCCTTGCTGATAGAATTTCGGAGCAATCCCAAATGTTCCAATCTCCACATAATTTTGACCCCACTGATGTTGAAGTGCAAGACGCCAGTAAGGCGCCGCACCCTTAACTACCATGGTGCTGGTGGCATCGGCTGGATTTGAAACGGCTCCCTGCTGGGCTGACCGGTATAAAGTCAATTCCGCAAAAAGCAGGTTATTGTATAAAGTATAGGCACCTAAACCGGCCACCTGGGTCCCAAGATTTTCCATAATGGTCGATTTGGAAGGAGTCACTGCAGCATCCGAACTTGCAGAGGGAAAACGCCAGGCAGGCGACGTGTTCCAAACATCCTGAACCGCAGGGTTATTGTTTAAGGTCAGACCATAGGTAAGACTCTTTTTAAATAATCGTGCCTGGTTGGTGTACCTAATATCGGCATTGTCCATCCCAAAGCTATGTCCGTCGTAGGTCATCTGAATAAAGGTCCCGATATGTGGTGAGACCTGTCCTGCGTAAAAAACGCTAAGCTGCTGGGGAAATGCCACTGAATTGTTTTGAACCCCGGGAACGTCTTTTGAAATATGGGTAAACGACGACTGAAGCATCGCTGATAAGGGCAAAGTAGTAAGCAGTTTAAGCCTCGTTACCGATGTGCTGTCGGTTGTAGCATCAGCCGCATCTATGGTTTTCATCCCTGTCAAAACATAGCCATTCATTTTGAACTGGCGTCCAAACGAATTAAGTTCAGGGAATGAAAAATGGCAGGCAGAACATGACATTCCGGTTTGCCGGGCATAACTGGGTAATGCTTTGCTTACGCCAAAATTTAGTACCGACACTACCATGACCAACAGTAGTTTTATACCGCATTTTAAAATGATGCGATTCTTAATTTCAACAGGAATAACAGTTAAACCGTTATACGTCTTTACTTTCAGTGAGTTTTCCATCTTTAAGAATTTTTAAAATTTAATTAATAATTCCAAAACACTATCCAAAGTAAATAAATTCAGCAACAATTTCAGGGGAAAAGCATTATTTAGAATAATTCCAGAACATTCTTCAGCTTAAAATCAAGTTGAGATTCTCCGAAAAAAGTTCGGCTTCTTACAAATTGTTTCAAAGGTGCACAAAAGATCCCAATCATTTGCCATATCCTGATTTAAAACTTAATTTTGAAAAAATCATAATACCTGAGTAAAATGACAAACACAGTTCTCCATAAAGCTGAAACCCGTGGTCATGCCAGCCACGGATGGCTTACCAGTATGCACACCTTTAGTTTTGCGAACTATCACAATCCTGACAGAATGCACTTTGGCGCTCTTCGGGTGCTCAATGACGACACCGTCGAGGCGGGAATGGGTTTTGGAACCCATCCTCACGATAATATGGAAATCATTTCAATTCCCCTCGAAGGGGATCTGGAACATAAAGACAGTATGGGAAATGTTTCCGTGATCCGCCATGGCGATATCCAGGTAATGAGTGCGGGTACCGGCATCTTCCACAGTGAATATAACAAGAATAAGGACCAGCGGGTGAAATTCCTACAAATCTGGGTATTCCCAAACACGAAGAACGTAACCCCCAGGTATGACCAGATTACCTTAAACCTGGAGGATCGTCATAATAAGCTTCAGCAAATCCTTTCTCCTAATCCGGAAGATGAAGGGGTGTGGATTCACCAGAATGCCTGGTTTCACCTGGGAAAATTTGACAAGGGTGTGAAAGCTGAATATTCAGTCAGGGGAAATGGGAATGGGGTTTATGCCTTTATATTAAGCGGCGAAATTACGATTAACAATCAGCCCCTTGCAACACGTGACGGGTTTGGAATCTGGAATGTTGATCAGTTAACAATCAGCGCTGATACCGACACGGAATTTTTACTAATGGAGGTTCCCATGTCATTTTAATCGGGAGCATAATTAGGTGCTGAATGTTCAATGTTCGGCGAATTGATTATCAGAGATAAAGATACAATTACGACATTAAATCATTCCACTTACTGAAAAGACAATAAAGGAAAGATTTTTTATCTGGTTGCAATTTATGTAATCAATAGACGCAGACAGATTTTCTGACCTGTAAATATCAATAGATGTCAAGGTTCTTAAGGCAGGTATTATCATTTATCCTCCCGGTCACTGTACTGATTCTCATTCCGTTGTGGATTGAGCCGATGATCATGGTCAGGAATATTCCTGCATTGATTACCGGTCTTATGGTAATGTTTGGCGGATTGCTTTTGATTGCCATATCCGTTTCAGCAATTATGCAGATCGGAGATGGAACGCTTGCCCCCTGGAGTCCGACCAAAAAACTGGTCACCACCGGCATTTATCGACACATCCGGAATCCTATAATTCTGGGAGTTTTAATAACTTTACTCGGTGAATCGGTGACCATTTTATCTGTGCAGATATTCAAATGGCTGATCATCTTCTTTGTAATTAACAATATCTGGTTCTTTATCTTCGAAGAGCCCAACCTGGAGAAGCGGTTCGGAGATCAGTACCGGAGCTACAAAAAGAGTGTTCCGCGGTGGATTCCAAGATTCCGATCAGGGAGAGCCCAATGAACCGGAAAGAATTCACTTACAGCTCTGCCATATAATCTTTTAATTATCCTCCTGCGGATTTAACGGCGTTTTCAGGATCAACTGATAAAATGCAAGATCGAGCCATCTTCCAAATTTATATCCAGCCTCCCGGATGATCCCATTGAATACAAATCCCTCCTTCTGATGCAACCGGATACTTTCCAGATTCGAGGCGTCAATACCGCCAACTAACACATGGTATTCCTGCTCCTGCGCCGTCTTCACAATCTCCTTCAGCAAAAGGGTGCCAATTCCTTTCCCCCGCTGATCTGACTTGACATATACCGAATGTTCCACAGAATACTTGTATGCAGGCCTGCTTCGAAATGACCCGTAAGTAGCAAAGCCTAAAAGGAGATTATCGTGATCAAAGACACCGATCACCGGGTAATTTCCGGTTTGCTTCTCCGCATACCAGATATCCATTATTTCCATCGTTCGCAGTTTATAATCATACAATGCAGTCGAGTTTAGTATGGCCTCATTAAAGATCTCCCTTATTTCAGGCAACTGCTTCTCATCACACGGTTTGATTATAAACTCCATAAGATTGTAAAATATTGGTGATTCACTTATCATATTTCCGGAATCCACCCCTTTGAAATGCCTCCTTACGGCATATCCCGGGACCGGCAAACAATTGGTCATCCGCAAAGAATCATACAAACAGACTCTTACGGGTTAATTAAGTAATCGGAAAGATATAATGAACTATTTAAAATTCTGATTTTCTCCTTTCGACCCCTCCAAATCTCCCGCGTTCTGAACAATACCCGCCTTTTAAACCCCTCATTTCCCTTCCCTTGGGGTGGTCAGGAGTTGGGGCAGGTCAAAAGTGGAAATAATTACGACGTTATTTTGTTCTTATTCCTTATTCTAAAAAGAATTTTTCACTGGTGTTATTCAGCCAGTTTCTTTTTGCTTACCAGTTCGGTAAAACTTTTTGCGGCATTGGTAAATTCGGAAGGCATCAGAATAACAGTAGTGGTATTGTTGTCGATCCCGATTTCTGAAAGCATTTGCATCCGTCGCAACTCAAGTGCAATAGGACTTCCTTCCATCTCTTTGGCGCCCTGGGTCAATTTTATGGAAGCTTCCAATTCGGCCTCTGCCTTAACAATCCTGGCCCTTTTTTCCCTGATCGCTTCGGCTTCCCTGGCCATTGCCCGCTGCATTGCTTCCGGAATTTCAACATCCTTCATCTCTACCATTTCGATTTTTATACCCCAGGGTTCGGTCGTGGTATCGACAATTTTCTGAAGCGTATCGTTGATTTGCTCCCGCTCTCTTAACACCTCGTCAAGGGTATGCTGACCGATAATATTACGCAAAGCGGTTACCGAAAACTGGTAAACAGCTTTATTATAGTCGGCTACACGTATTATTGCCCCTTCGGGGTTTACAATTTTAAACCACAGAACGGCATTCACCTTAATTGTCACGCTGTCTTTGGTAATTGTTTCCTGCTGTTCAAGATCCACCGTTTTTGTACGGATGTCAACCCGCTGCTGCATTTCGATCATGGGGATGATCCAGTAGAGGCCGGGTCCCTTAATCGACTGAAACCGCCCAAGCCGGAAGATAACTGAACGCTCATATTCCTGTGCAATCCGCAATCCGGATAAAAGAATGACAATAATTATTCCAATGATAGGTAGTGCTGCCATGATGTTTATAATTTTTACGCGTTAAATTTTTCTCAAAGGAGGAGGAGCAATTTATATAAATCAAGTTAGGCTTATAGGCTTTAGACTAATAGATTTAAAATAATCCTAAAAGTCTAAAGCCTAATCACCTAAAACCTTATCTCGTTTTGCCGTAAACCGGTCCGTAGGTATCGCATGCGCGGTAGTCGGAACCCTCTTTATCCATTCCAAAGGCATTCCATACTGCAGGACGGAAGATTTTCTCATCCTCAACGTTATGCATACAAACGGGGATGCGAAGCATTGCAGCCAGGGAGATCAGATCGGCTCCGATATGGCCATAGCTGATTGCTCCGTGGTTGGCGCCCCAGTTGGCCATTACGTTGTAAACACCGGCAAAGGCACCCTTTCCGGTCAGACGTGGAGCAAACCAGGTGGTTGGCCATGTTGGATCGGTGCGGACATCGAGTGTCGCGTGAACATCTTCGGGTAACTGAACCGTCCACCCTTCAGCAATTTGCAGTACGGGGCCAATACCTTTGATCAGGTTTACCCTTGACATGGTAACTGGCATCTCGCCATCGGTTTTGAAATGAGATGAAAATCCGCCTCCTCGAAAGTAACCAAGACTTGCGGCCGGCCAGTCAGTAGCATCGAGACAAGCCTGTGCTTCAGCCTCCGAGATCTCCCAGAAAGGTTTCATTGCAGGTTGCCCCTCCTTCTGCTGTTTAGCAGTGGCATCCAGGGTTGTGGAACCTGAATTGATCAGGTGAATAATCCCGTCAGCGGCCTTGCCGGTGAGTTTCCTGCCGGTGACGCGTTCTACCGCTTCAGGACTCCAGTAGGTACGGACATCAGAGAATATCTGGGCTGTATTGGTGAGCAGGTGGCCAAACAACATGGCAACACCATTTAGTGAATCGTTCTCGGTAGCCATCACGAAAGCCTCGCGGACGCCATTCCAGTCAAAGGATGAGTTCAGGATAGCCTCCATAAAATCACCATTGGGGAAATGATCTGTCCACTGGCGCTGACCCTGGAATCCCCCGGCAATCGCGTTGTGGCCCAAAGCTTCTTCTCCGAAACCTGCTTCGGCAAGACGAGGATTTCCAATCATCAGGTCACGGGCGATCAGGGTCATTTTAACGACCATCTCCCACTCCCAGGTTTTACGTTCGGGAGAAAGTTGCTTATCAGGATCATTCATGTCGGCACCTTCTTGGCAATTTTTCTTCACCCAGGCATACGCTTTTTCATATTCTGCATGATCATAAATGCCACGCTCCGCACGACGGATGATTTCGGACATATCCACTACTTCGGTGCGCATTCCCAGATAATCGAGGAAGAATTCCTGATCAACATAGGAGCCCGCAATCCCCATCGACATGCCGCCAATGGAGAGATATGACTTATTCCGCATCTGAGCCACCGCCAGACCAGCTTTGGCAAACTGCAATACTTTCGCTTTTACATCTTCCGGAATGGAAGTATCTGAAGAATCCTGCACATCATGACCGTAAATGCCGAATGCAGGCAATCCTTTTTGGGCATATCCTGCCAGAGCGGCGGCCAGGTAAACAGCCCCCGGGCGTTCTGTTCCGTTAAAACCCCAGACTGCCTTAGGGATCAACGGATCGGTATCCATAACTTCGGTGCCATAACACCAGCATGGGGTAACCGTCAGCGAAACTCCAACACCTGCCCGTGAAAACTTATCAGCGCACATCGCAGCTTCTGCAACACCGCCAATGGTGCGATCAGCAATTACGCACTCCACTTTTTGCCCGTTCGGAAAACGCAGATTCTCTGTAATAAGCTGAGCTGCTGCCTTTGCCATATTCATTGTCTGAACCTCGAGAGATTCTCTAACCCCCTGAAGGCGGCCGTCAATAACAGGACGGATGCCAATTTTGGGCATCTCCCCAATAAGTCGGTTAATCATTTTAACTGATTTTTAATATTAATTGTTTAATTGTGAAAAGTCATTTAATTGGTAAAAATAAAACTTTCCCGAATAAGATTTGAGGGTCAGGACAATATTTTATTGACATGCGCAAAAGATTGATTCAAGAGCCAAAAAAGCGGCCGGCAGTTGGCGACAGGCATCATCCTATCCTTGAAAATACTGCGAATCTTAAATTGGGAGGGAGTTAAACACGGCCTGCAAGTCAATTCAGCTAATTGCCAGTAGCCGGTACCATCGCCCAGAACTGAAACAAAGCCTAATCAAAAAAGATTTCGGGTATTGCGATTATCCCCATATAAATGTAAATTTGTTCTGTTAATCACCTAAAATTATTAGTTATGCCATTGATTATTATTCTGATTGTTGTAGTCGTGATTGTTTTCTGGCTGATTGGCATTTACAACAGCCTGGTTCGCCTCCGTAACACACGGCAGAATGCCTTTGCTGATATCGATGTTCAGCTCAGGCAGCGGCACGATCTTATTCCTCAGCTTGTAGAGACAGTAAAAGGGTATGCCACCCATGAAAAGGAGTTGTTGATGCGAGTGACTGAAGCAAGAACTGCAGCGATGAGTGCCACCACCATCGATGAGAAGATCAAAACAGAAACTCAGTTATCCGCTGCTTTACAGGGATTAAAAGTATCGGTTGAGGCTTATCCGAACCTGAAAGCAAACCAGAACTTCCTGCAACTTCAGGAAGAATTAAGCGATATAGAAAACAAGCTGGCCGCCGTCCGCAGGTACTTCAATGCAGCAACTACCGAATATAACACAGGGATTGAAACGTTCCCATCCAACCTGATTGCCAATAACTTCGGATTCCGTCGCGAGACCATGTTCGATCTCGGGCAGGATCGTGCAACCATGGAAGAACCCCCTAAAATCAGCTTTAACTAATGACCTACGTCGGCATACAAACACAAATCAGGAGAAACAATTTCAACAGTGTTCTCCTGATTCTTGCTTTTCCAATCGTTTTGCTTGGGATGGTTTATGCCTTTCTTTATTTTACTTCCCGGCGACCTGATCCGCAAATGATCAATGATTCTTTCGTAAACATCGTTCCTTATGTCCTTATTGGCACTGCGATCTGGTTTATCGTTGCCTGGTTCTTTCATAATTCGATGATCCAAATGGCTACGGGTTCAAAGCCGCTGTCGCGGATGGAAAACAAACGTGTTTATAACCTGATTGAAAATTTATGCATCTCAAAAGGGATGAAAGTTCCGCGGATCTTCATCATTGAGGACGATTCCCTGAATGCCTTTGCCAGTGGAATTAACGAAAATACCTTTTCGGTTTCCCTGTCGCGCGGAATCATCGATAAACTTAATGACGATGAACTTGAAGGGGTTATCGCTCATGAGCTTTCGCATATCCTCAACCGTGATGTCCGATTGATGATTGTGTCGATCATCTTTGTCGGTATTTTTGCATTCATCGCCCAAATGGCGCTGCGAAGTCTTCAGTTTGGTGCCTTCTCAAGAAGCCGTGATGAGAATAAAAATGGTGGTGTGGTCATTTTGATAGCCCTAGCAATTTCGGCGGTTTGCTACCTGATCGCGATCCTGCTCCGTTTTGGAATCTCCCGTTCACGCGAATATATGGCTGATGCAGGGGCGGCCGAAATGACCCGCAAACCTTATGCACTGGCAAGCGCGCTGCGTAAGATCAGCCAGGATCCGCTTATCGAAGCGGTTGAACGGCGCGACATAGCACAACTTTTTATTGAGAATCCGCAACCGAAAGAGAAGAAATTCTCCCTGAGCAATCTGTTTTCAACCCATCCTCCGATCCAAAAACGAATCGCATTGCTCGATCAGTTTGCATAGAAGAGTATTCTTTTTTGAGTTTATTGAGGTGCAAATCAATGATCTGAACAACCAATAAATACGCAATCAGGATGAACACTAAACTATGCTTCGGATTTTTCTTGATCATGTTCTTCCTGGTTTGTATTTCCGAAACACGTGGACAGACAGATGATTTCAAGGCTCTGGAGAAGCAACTTGAAAGCCTGAGAATCAAATTCAATATTCCTGCAATTGCCTATGGTGTTGTCCGAAACGATTCCATAATCGTTCGGAATGTGATTGGATACCGGAACATTGAGACCAAAGAGAAGGCGCAGATTGGCGATTTGTTTCATATTGGTTCAAATACCAAATCCTTCACGGCTTTTTTATCCGGGAAAATTGTTGAGACTGGCCGTATTTCGTGGAAAACCCGGTTCTTTGATCTTTTTCCCCAAATGAAGGAAGGAAGTAATCCTGCATATTTTGACATCACACTTGAACAGCTCCTTTGTCACAAAGCCAGGCTTATCCCCTTTAAGGATGATTCTGAAGTCTATCCCATTGCAGATTACGAAAAGAGCCTAAAAGAAAATCTGAGTCTGCAGGAAAAGCGGTACTATTTCATAAAACAGGTCCTGAAGTACGAACCTATTCCAATCTTTGAACACACCGGTGACCGCTATTCCAATGCGGGTTACATCGCGGCAGCTTTAATGCTTGAAAAAGCGACAGGAAAATCCTGGGAACAAATGATTTCTGAGATTTCCAACGATTTAAAACTGCATATTCACATCGGGTGGCCCGACAGCGACGATCCTCATCAGCCCCAGGGACATATTAATCCCGCGAAATGGCACCTCGATATGGACAAGGATTTAATCCCTTTGCCTTCCGCATTAAAGAAATATCATTATTTCAATCAATATTCGCTATTGTGCTCTCCATCAGGCAATCTGAGTATTACTACAGCTGGATTTCTGGAGTTCCTGAGATTGCATATTGAAGGGTTAAACGGGAAGGACAATTATTTGAAATCGGAAACCTATCAGCACCTGATGGCATCCTATCCCGAATATTCATTCGGATGGTGGAATGAAACCTTCAACAACCGGTTTGACTATTCACACCGTGGTAGCATGGGTACATTTTATAGTTTTGTCTGTATTGTGCCCAAAATCAATACGGGGATTGTGGTGATGATTAATTCGTGGGATGAAAATGGACTCAGTGAGATTGTGAAAGTTCTGGTTCCCGAATTTGAATGATTACCAATTAATTACCTGAAATGAGAAGGTTTGCAAAGTTCTGAACCAATAGGATCAAAATCATGTTTATTTATTTCAGTCCAAAACTATTCCGTATTTTTTCTCCGGTCACCTTGTATCTTTCAAATTGTTCAAGTTCACAAGTCACAGTTAATAAAAGTTCCTCAGACAATGACATCGTGAAATTAACTTTTGAGCAAATAATAATGCTTTAATTAAGTGATGATGATATTAAAACTGGAAATCTGATATCTTGCGACCAGTTGGACCACGATGATTTAAAAGGGTTAAAAGAAGTGTAGTTTGGGATAACAAACAAGACCCAAAGAATCTTCTTAAGGAGATCCAAATAAATCTGTAGCCTATATTAATGCAACTTATTGAACAGATCCCAAAGCACTATCCCAACACTGACCGATATATTAAAGGAGTGTTTGGTGCCGAATTGGGGGATCTCGATCGTTTGATCACACAAATCGACAACCTCCTGCTGTACCCCCTTCACTTCGTTGCCAAAGACGAGCGCGAGTTTGTCTCCGGATTCCGGATTATATTCGTTCAATGAAATGCTTCCCACCACCTGTTCAACGGCAATTATCCGGTAACCATCTTCCTTAAGCAGTTTTACAGCCTCTTCGGTCGTTTCAAAGTACTTCCAGTCAACAGTATTCTCGGCACCCAAAGCTGTTTTATGGATCTCCTTGTCGGGAGGTGTTGCCGTAATTCCGCACAAACAGATCTTACTCACCAACAGGGCATCAGAGGTCCGGAAGACGGAACCCACATTATTGCAACTTCTTAGGTTGTCAAGAACTACCACCAGCGGCATTTTGTCCGCCTGTTTAAAATCTTCGACTGAAAGTCGGGGAAGCTCTTGGTTATTTAATTTTCGCATTAAAAAATCTGATAGTTTGTGAATTAATTTAATCCCGCAGATTGCGCGGATTTTCGCTGACTTAATCAAACAATCTGCGTTTATCTGCGTAATCAGCGGGAAATATCACCAATCAACCTTTTCCCTTGAAATTGGCATCGTCATGCAACGTGCTCCGCCTCCGCCGCGGGCAAGTTCGGAACCGGGAATGGTGATCACTAATTTCTGATAATCGTTCTGATTTAAGTTGTTATCGATGAAATCGCGTGCCCGGATGATCTCAAATCCATTCTTGTGCATCTCCTCCAGCGTATAGTCATTGCGTTCATAACCGATGACTTTGCCGGGTGCAAATGCGAAGAAATTAGCACCGCTGTGCCATTGTTCCCGCTCCATGATCCAGGGATCCTGCTTTCCTCCGCAGAAGATGGGATTCAGTTCAAATCCGATATTTTTAAGCGCTTTCAACATGTTCTTCCGTTCATGAATTCCGGTAACGATCCCGTTATCAATGGTAATATGAATCGTGTGAAATTTATTATTATGGAGAATAAGTGGCTCATATACCATGCAGGCATCCCGATTCAGAAACGTGAAGGTCATATCGAGATGGATAAATGACTCGGGGCTGTCGGGAAGTTCCTGAACAATAATATGTTTAAGGCTTGTCTTCCTGGCTTTGATCACATCAATCAGAAAATCGATTCCCTGGGATGAGGTTCGCGACCCCTTTCCTACCAAAAGAATATCTTCACGGGCAATCTGCACATCTCCTCCTTCAATGGTTGCGTTCGGGAAGCTCCCGCAATCGGCGGCAGGGGTAACCGGGTTGATGGTATTAACGCCGAAAGCAGGATGGTTCTTAAAAATCGTTTCCATGATCAGCGTTTCCCGTTCACGGACTTTACTGGCCATTTTGCCGATCAATACCTCGTCCCAAAGTGTCATTGAGGCATCACGCGTAAACAGGAAATTATGCAACGGACGAATGGAATAACGCTCCTTGCTCAGAAACCGGGTAAGGTTATCCCGTTTAAGCACCACACCTTCTATTAATTGAGTCGCAAGTTGTGGTGAAGGAATTTGCAGTAAAAAATCCATCTCCGCAATCGATTCTTCCTGAATTACGATCCTTCGGATCAGGTCTTCCTTCACAGTTTCATTACGAAGTGTTTCAATTAGTAAATCTTTAACCTCATAAGTACGCGAAACCTTTTCCAGTATTCCTTTAAAAGGGATATACTCTTTATTGGCTACAGAGAGGTTTAAAATATCGCTGTAGAGTGCCCGCTCAGCATTTTCAGGGGTCATATTTTCCACCTCATGACCGGGTGTATGAACAATTACTCCATTCAATACTCCTATTTCAGAGGATACCCCAACATTAATTTTATCCATCATTACAATGCAATAAGTAGGTGTATTCGATTCATATGTTATTAATTTGTTTTTTAATGGTGGTATGGAATCGAAGATCAGCTAAGCTAATAGCCATGGTAATAATTTCATTATCAGATCGTGATTTTTCAACCATGACTATTTCATATTGACAAAGATACCGATTAAAGAAATTGGGAGCCCAAAAATATTGAAATTTAATAACGCCGTAAACATTCGTACTTGGTCGATCGTTTACTAATTTTGAGCCGTAATAAAAGGACGCAGAAGATGTTAAAATGGTTAAGTCTTAGTTTGTTTATGAGTATTTCGCTTGCAGGCATTTCTCAGGTGAAAGACCTTCCGCCGTATAACTATGACAGTCAAAAGATTATTGAAGTAACGGATTCCATTATTCATGTCGCTTTACCTGAAATCGTTGTTTATCCGCAACCCAAAGACTGGTCCCGCAGGGCTCTTCACCAATATACGGTATTAGAGATGCGGGTCATGAAAGTTTACCCTATTGCCAAGGTAGCCGCTTTAAAGCTTAAAGAGTACAATTCCGTTTATATGAATTTCAAGAGTGAGCGGGAACGGAAAGATTATATTAAGAAAATTGAAAAAGATCTCTATTCAGAATTTGAGAACGAGATCCGAAGCATGTCGATCAATCAGGGAAGAATCCTTATTAAATTAATTGATCGCGAAACAGGTAAGTCCGGGTACGAAATTATCAAGGAGTTTAAAGGTGGGTTCAGTGCTTTTTTCTGGCAGGGGGTAGCACGGCTCTTTGGGCATAACCTCAAATCGGAATATGATGCAGCCAATGAAGATCGCATGATTGAATATATCATCTGGCAAATCGACCACGGGATGTTGTGAGGATAGGCTGTTAGGCTGTTAGACTGCAGACTGTTAGGCTGTAGGCTGTTAGGCTGTAGGCTGTTAGGCTGTAGGCTGTTAGGCTGTAGGCTGTAACAGGAAAGGATTCAGGCAATGGCATTTTTTCAATGACACGAAGTGACCAGAAAACCCAGCTAAGGTTTTAAGAAACAACAAAAGCAGTAAAGTACTAGGTTTTCAGCCTGTATTTTACTGCTTTAAATTTAATCATCATGTCAGAGGGTTCTTAGTGCACTCTCCGAAGATAAGGTTTTCTTTTTACAAAGCGTATTTCCTCGCGGCTATTTCAAACAATCAATTAAACAGGTATTTTATTCCAAACATCAATTGCCATCTTGAAGTAATTGCTGTTGAATTCTGAAATGGTTGAGTAAATGGAGTTGTTCCTGTTTGGAATGGAAGTGAGAATGAAGGAGTTTTTCCATCCGCAGAGATACCTTCATATTTTAATATATTGGTAGCTGTGGGAATTTTAACCACACCCCAATCCCTGTTGATGAAGTTTCCGGCATTAATCATATCCAATGAAAACCTGATCGCGTGAGATTCTTTACCAACTTTAAGTTTTAAATCCTGAGTTATGTTTAAATCCAGTTTACTGTAGTAAGGCAATACCGTCGCATTTCGTTTAGCATATTGACCCCTGTGCGTATTCAGATAAGTTGAATTGGAAATGAAAGCGTCGAGCTGTGACCAAATTTGTGCTGCTGTTCTTGTATCAGTTGACGTTCCGGTACCTAACCCACCGGAACCGACTTTGACCAGGTTAATATCAGAGGCTGTTTTTGGAATATACATCAGGTCATTACCTGTATTACCATCACCATTTAAGTCACCATTATATACATAAGATGTTACACCATTGTTTGTCATTTCATAGATTGCACCAAAAGTTGTAGCAAGATTTTTCCCTTCATTTAGTTTATAGGAGAAGTTGCCAATAATCCTGTTTGGCTGGTAATAGGATGCGTAACCTAAATTGGCTGCATTAGGATCCTGATTCGAAACTGGTGCTGCACTCCACAATGAAGAAGCAGTTGATCCGCCTTCTGCAGTGTTCTTGGCTACTGAACGTGTGTATGCAATACCATAAGTTAAGTTTTCAAGAGTTCTTTGAATTTTTGCAGTTAACGTGTATACAAAACCCTTACTTGTGTTACTCATTAAAATGGCGTTCCCAATATTGGGATTAGCCAGACTCGTTCCGGCATAATAATATTTGTTTGTATTTGCAACAGAGGTTAAGTAACGGGTTCTGTTATCTACACCACCCAGTGTAAATCCGTTGGATTCATTTAAATTGACGTTGGAGTAATAAACTGCATTGACGTCTTTTGTATAGTTGTATTCAGCACCAACTAACCAGCCTTCATCCAATTTCTTGTCAACCGCCAGGCTTGATTTCCAAGCTGTTGGATATTTGAAGTTTTTAGCCACGAGAGCAGTACTGTATGAAGTATTGGCAGCTCCTGCAGTTGGCCTGTAAGCGTTAGGGTCTGCATTAAATACTGTTTTATTGGCAGCGTTGGTGAATGAGCCAAATTGAATCCCATTGTTCGAAGCCTGGTTAGAAATCCAAACGAATGGCGGAGGTCCCGCGAAGATACCAGTTCCGCCTCTAACCTGTAATGTTTTATCACTGTTCGGATTCCAGTTGAAACCTAATCTTGGTGAAACAAGCACATTATTCATTGGCGCTTTACCAATATTATAGGATACTCCGTTCTTAAATTGCAATGCATCAAAGTTTGGATTATCAGTCATTGCCTGTTTGTAAAAGGTCTCATCAAGCCTCAAACCGGCAGTTACGGTGAAATCACTGGTCATTTTCCATTTATCCTGTATGAACTGGGATAACTCCGTTGATCCGGCATAAGCCCATGGGAAAGCCCCGCCTGGTAATGCAGAATATTGCAGGTAGTATGATTTAGCATTCAGAGTTCCGTTTTTTGCTGAATTATAGAAATCCGTCAAACTATTGAATTGATAAACACCCTGATACCCTGGCGCAAATGCGTTTTGATATTTCTTGATTGAGTTTTGAGTCCCAAATGTAAGTTCATGCGCACCACTATAATAGGTTAAAATGTCATTCAACTGGTAAACATTGGTAAACAACTTATTATTGTAAGTGTACATTTCATAACCAAAAGTGGTATAAATGTTGCCATTGTTCAGGATATCAACCAATGGAAAAGTTGAACTGTTGGAGTGAGGAGAACGAAAATCTCTCAATGCCGTATAACCAATTTGTAATTTATTTGACAACTTATTATTGAAATGGGTATTCAATTCCGCAATTAAAATATTAAAGTTGTTATTAATCACATATCCACTGCCATAGAAAGGCATTGAATAGGTTCCTGGTTGTCCTCCGGTTACCTGACCAGAGCCAGGTCTTGAAGTAGATGCAAACTGATCGGCAAAAGATTTTAAGTAGTTATACTTTAACGTAAAAGTATTCTTCGCATTAATGTTCCAATCCAGTTTTGCGGTAATCTTATCGGAATTTGTTTTGAATGAATATCCCTGGAAAGCACCGGGGTCATATCCATATTTGGATTTCAGGAAACTGGATAAAAGAGCTAATGTATCTGCATTTGCCTGTGAGTAGTTTCCACCCGCTGCATGAGAGGCATCTGAAGCCTGCATTGAAGTAGCGGGAGCATCTTGCCTAACCTCTTCCCCACTTACGTAGAAAAACAATTTGTCTTTAATAATTGGCCCACCTAAACTAAATCCTGTAATCGAATAATTAAATGGAGTTTTTGTAACGGTAGTTGGTCCGGCATTATAACCCAAATAATTTTGATTCCTCGAATATTGATAAATACTTCCTTTAAAAGTATTTGTACCACTTTTAGTTACCGTGTTAATTCCTGTACCGGAAAATCCACCTTGTTTCACATCATATGGCGATACGTTAACCTGAATCTGTTCAATCGCCTCCAATGAAATTGGTTGTGCAGAGGTCTGTCCGCCAAGGATAGACGATAGCCCAAATGAATTGTTAAAATTAGCCCCATCCACCGTCATATTATTGTATTGGTTACTTCTGCCACCAATATTCAATCCGTTTGCGGTAGGCTCTAACCTTACGAAATCCTGAATTGATCGGTTAATTGTTGGTAAACGATCAATTTGAGTTCTGGTAATTAACTCCTGAGAACCCGTTCTTGAAGTGCTGAACGTCTTATCATTCGAAAACTGAATCACCACTTCACCTAACTGGGTTGCCTGATCAACTAGTTTATAATTTTGTTTAAATGTTTGGCCCAAATTCAAGTAAATGTCAGTTGTTGTTTCAGACTTGAATCCAACAAAAGAGGTGGTTAACGTATACGGGCCTCCGATTTTTAAGTTTGGTAAGTTATACCGGCCATCGTTACGAGTGGTGGTCACATATTTCGTCCCAGTTGGGATATGCACAGCGGTAATATTTACATTTGGTAATGCTCCCGTTGCATCCGAAATCGTCCCTGAAATTTCAGCGGTAGTCTCCTGAGATTTTGCTACAACTGATAATAAGACTAACATTATCAGCAACATCATTGTTTTTAGTTTTTCCATTCTTTTTGTTTTTTAGTGAAAAGATTCAGGACTAAAATTTAATTTTTAATAAAATTTAACAATTTTTAATAATTGACGAAGATAAATCTTCTTAGTCTCTTTACAATGAAAATTACATTACATTTTGATTACATTTTTGACTAAAATCAAAATACCCGCAATTACAAATTGGAAGCGAATTAATCAGACATCAATACTGCAAATGGATTAAAGACATTTCCGATGTAAAGGGATTTAATGGATATGAATGCAGGCAGAACCCAACGAATAGAGTGGAGCATTCGGTAACTTCCTTTGCCCGGCGGGGAAAGGGGGTTATTTTTATTCAATGGAGATACAGATTGCACTACTTGCAGTCCGGAAGATCAAATTAATGCGTATTTGGGCCTGGATTTAACCTCAACAATAATACAAAGGAAATCGGGATCGGATGTTGATCCTACAAGGGGAAATATAGAAGAACGGTATTTATTCAGATTCACAGTGAATGTCAAAATTAAATATCTCCTAAACTCTAATTACCGTAGATCCAACAGCCTGATAACCTAACTCCCTGCAACCGCTGTTTGTACCACCACCAGGTTCTCCTGACCAATCTCAATAGCCGAAAGATTAAGCGGGATCAGTTTATGGTGTCGCTCTGGCAATGATTTCTCGAGCCCTTTTTTCACATTTTCAAGTTTGATCACAGGTTTTGCCTTTAAAAAAGCACCCAGCACGATCATATTAAAGGTAAGTGGATTACCCATCTCAATGGCCAGTCGTGATCCTTCCACTTTAAGAATATTGATATCTTTCCGTGTAGGATGATGAAGAATTCCGTTGGGATCGTAAAGAAGAGTTCCGCCAGGTTTTACACGTGATTCAAACTTGGTCATCGATTGTTGGTTGAGAATGATAGCCGTGTCAAATTCGTGAAGAATCGGCGAACTGATCCGTTCATCACTAAGGATAACGGTTACATTGGCGGTACCACCTCTCATTTCAGGACCATAAGAGGGAAACCAAGCTACTTCCTGGTCTTGCATTACTCCTGAATAGGCAAGAATCTTTCCCATCGAAAGGACTCCCTGTCCCCCAAATCCGGCTATGATGATCTCTTCAGTCATTTTTTCAGCTTTAGTTTAAGTATCATTTTGCTTTGGTCCGGTATAGATCTGCATCCGCACGACCGCCGTCTTTAAGATCACCTAATGGATATTGCGGAAACATATTTTCCTCCATCCATTTATTGGAATCGACCGGACTTAATTTCCATCCGGAGCTGCAGGTTGATACCACTTCGACAAATGCGGTACCTATTTTCTGTTCCTGAATTTCAAATGCCTTGCGGATTGCTTTTTTTGTTTTGCGAACTGCCCCTGGGGTTTGAACGCTTTGACGTGTTACGAAGGCGGCTCCTGGTAATTGTGCGATCAATTCGGTTATTCTCAGCGGATAACCATTCAGATCGATATTTCTTCCGTTTGGAGTGGTTGAGGTAACCTGACCGACGAGCGTAGTGGGAGCCATCTGACCCCCTGTCATCCCATAAATGGCATTGTTAATGAAGATCATCACGATATTTTCGCCACGGTTTACGGCATGAAAGGTTTCAGCAGTTCCGATTGCGGCTAAATCACCGTCACCCTGATATGAGAAGACATATTTTTCAGGCATGACCCGTTTGATGCCGGTAGCGACTGCTGGGGCACGACCATGTGCAGCCTCCTGCCAGTCTATGTCTATATAATTGTAAGCAAAAACAGCACATCCTACCGGTGAAACACCGATGGTTTGTTCCTGGATTCCCATCTCTTCAATCACCTCAGCAATCAGCCGGTGAACAACACCATGACTGCAACCCGGACAATAATGCATCAGATCATCATTCAGAAGCGGTGATTTGGCATAAACCAGATTCTCCGGTTTTATGATCTCGTTGATTCTATCTGTTAATACCGACATAGTTATCCTTTTTAAAATCGTTGTTCCAAAGCAATCTCGACTTCATCCGGGGTAGGGACAATTCCTCCCATCCTTCCAAAATATTCAACCCTGGTCTTCCCGTTAACCGCCAGGCGGATATCGTTAACCATTTGTCCGGCATTGAATTCAACCGAAAGAAAACCTTTTACCTTGGTGGCATATTCTGCAATAATTTTCTCTGGAAAAGGAAATAGCGTAATTGGCCGGATCAACCCAACTTTAATCCCCTTTTTGCGGGCAATCTGGACAGTCTTCTGACATATCCGTGCAGCCGATCCGAAGGCAACCAATATATAATCTGCATCCTCACACGAAATGGCTTCATAACGGACCTCCTCTGCTTTCATCTGATCATATTTGGCCTGCAGCCTAAGGTTGTTACGTTCCATCATATAGGAATCCATCTCTAATGAAGTAATAACATGTTTCTTACGACCTGAAGATTTTCCAATTGTTGCCCAATCACCTGATATCTTAAGGATTTGCTCATTGGTCCATCGTGGTCGTTGGTCGATCAGTTCTACTTTCTCCATTAGTTGTCCGATTACTCCATCTGCCAGTATCATCACCGGATTCCGGAATTTAAAGGCCAGTTCAAATCCAAGAATCACAAAGTCGTGCATCTCCTGAACTGAAGCAGGGGCAAGAACAAGCAATGAATAGTCTCCATGACCTCCACCCTTTGTGGCCTGGTTATAATCGGCCTGTGAAGGCTGAATCGTTCCCAGTCCCGGGCCTCCCCGCTGGACGTTTACAATAACGCAAGGCAATTCAGACCCGGCAATATAGGATATTCCTTCTGCCATAAGGCTAATTCCAGGACTTGAAGAGGAGGTCATCACCCGCTTCCCGGCTCCGGCAGCTCCGTAAACCATATGAATGGAGGCAATTTCGCTTTCAGCCTGTAGGACTACCATTCCGGTAGTTTCCCAGGGACGAAGTGTCATTAACGTTTCCATGACTTCTGATTGCGGGGTAATCGGGTAGCCGAAATAGCCATCACACCCGCAACGAATTGCCGCTTCGGCAATTACTTCATTTCCTTTCATCAATCTTAACTCTCCCATATTCAGGGTTTTTTAAGTTTATTTACGCTTCGGCTTTAACCCGGTAAACTGTGATACAACTATCGGGGCAAACAGCGGAACAATTTGTACATCCATTGCAATTATCCGGATTCTCCATGTAGGAATAGTGATATCCTTTATTATTTACATTGCGGTTAAGCGCTAATACCTGGGTCGGACAAGCAACCACACAAAGGTTGCAACCTTTACATACATCATTGTCCACAACCACTGCTCCTCTGACTTTTGCCATCTTTATCTGATGTTTATTAAATGAGAACCAATCTGAAAGGCTATGTCTGTTCAGGCAAGCGAATCAGATGATAAAGGATAATCTGAATTAAATTGCTGAAGTCTGTCAGCCAGATCTCCGAACTGATCTCTTTTTACATTGGAAACACATGCCCTAAGACCTTCCTTTGAACTTCCGGTATTGCTCAGCGAAATGGCACTCACTCCGTAATAGAGCAATTTGTGCAACAGTTCACTACCGGTCATGCCGGGATAGCCGATGGTGAAGTAGAAGCCATCACCGACAGGCTGATCAAGATCTGTATCATACACAATCTTAAACCCGTTTTCAGTAAAAATCCGTTTCATGATCTTTGCTTTCTCTCCGTACTCCTTCACTTCTTCGATAAAGTTGAAATTTCCGTCATTGGCACCCTTAAACATCGCGGCAAGGGCATACTGTGACGAATGAGAAGTCCCCGAAGTCAGCGAATATAAGACCCGGTGAACAACGGCATTCCCAAATCCATGAACCTTTAAGCGCTCGCCCAGATAGGGAAAATGACGGTGGTAAAGTGCATCCGAAATGACCATCATCCCGATTCGTTGTCCGGCATAGGAAAATACTTTTGAACTGGAAATCATCAGGATATAGTTACCAGTGTAGCGGGCTACAGTCACCTGGTAGGGTGGAACTCCCGGACGGGAGAGATCCTGCCTGAAATCCATCCCAAAATAGGCAAGATCCTCGATGATGAGGACATCATATTTATTGGCCAGTTCACCGATAATGCTTAATTCCTCATCATCAAAGCAGATCCAGGCCGGATTATTGGGGTTAGAATAGATTATACAATTGATATTTCCTTTGGAGAGGTAGGATTCCAGTTTGTCACGAAGTTTATCGCCGCGAAAATCAAAAACATCAAAAGTCTCGTATTTCTGACCCATGACGAGCATTTGTTGTTTCTGAACCGGAAATCCCGGATCTATAAACAGTGCGGTATCGCGTTCTTTATGGCAGCTTCCGGAGACTAAAAATGCGGCATAACTTCCTTCCATTGAACCCACTGTAGGGATACAACCTTCAGGATTCACTTCGATATTCATAAAAAGTTTCACGAAGCGGGCTGTTTCATCTTTAAGTGACTGAATGCCATCAATACGCGGGTAGGCAGAAGCAACATTGTTTTTCAAAGCCTCAATCTCAGCCTCCACCCCGATCCGTGCAGGGAGAAGTCCGGGAACTCCCATCTCCATGCGGATATATCGTTCACCGGTAGCCTCTTCAATGGTGCTCACCAGTTGAACGATCTCCCGTATGGAGGCATTCCCGATCTCGGGGACTTCAAGTTCAGCAATTTTCCGCTCAACAATTTCGTAGTTTATCGGTGTGTTCATTGGGGAGAACGAATTCAAAATTCGTGTTTTAGCTGTTCGACCCAGCCATTCAAACGATCCTCTGTCAGTTCAGGTTCGAAATCTTCATCTACAGGCAATCCCAGAAACAGCCCCCCTTCGAGAGCTTCTGAATCCTGAAAATCGTAGTTTTCCGGACTTACTTTCCCCAGCAGCTCACCTCCGTTTTTCACAATTTCACGGGCCAGAATACCCATTGAATTGACAAAATGGTAGGCATAGGTGATATGATCACCAAGTCCAAAAACCGCAACCTTTTTCCCCGTAAAATCGAAAGAAGAGACTATTGGCATAAATCTGGCCCAATCGATATTTCCGAATTTCTGATCCCAGGTATCGCGACCAATGGTCGAGATACCAAAAATTATATGATCATACCGTGCCAGATCAGCCGCTGTGGCTTCATTGATTAAAATAAGATCCGGCGCCTGGGATTCCATTTTAGCGGCCAATGATCTGGCAACACGATGAACAGATCCCCCTTCGGGTCCGAAAAAAATAGCTGTATTTCCCATAACGTTAATATTTATTCATTGTGTATTGCAACTTCTCCCCTCACATATTCTCCGAGGATTGCCATGCTGGAAACATTCTTTAAAACCATATGGATGGCCTTTTCATAGTTTTCAATCAAATCCCATTCCACGTCAACATGAAATGAGTATTCATTCGGCTTTCCGATGATCGGCAGCGACTGGATTTTAGTCAGGTTAATTTCATGTTCTGCAAAGGTATTTAAAACTTTGGCCAAAGCTCCATGAAAATGGCCAACCTCGAAACATAATGAAGCTTTATTTGGGACCTCTGCTGAAGTGGCATGTTTGGCCAGGATAAGAAACCGGGTGTAGTTCTTTTTATTGCTTTCTATCCCTTTATCAATCACCTCAAGACCATATAACTGTGCCGATCTCAGGTTGCTGATGGCAGCAGCATAGGTGATATTCTCTTTGGCAATCAGTTTCGCCACAGCAGCATTGTCCCCAAGCTCTTTCGTTTCAACATTTGGAAAATATTTCTCCAGATATTCGGCACACTGAAGGAATGAAACCGGATGCGAATAGATCTCTTGAATATCTTTCTTACGGACTCCGGGAAGCACCATCAGATTCATTTGAATATGGATATAGATTTCGCCGATAATGCGCAAATGGTAATCACGAATCAATGAATAGTTTTGGAGGATACTCCCTGCAATTGAATTTTCAATAGCCAAAACTGCATAGTCAACCTTATCTTCATCAATCAGTTCACAAACTTTCCGGAACGATTTACATTCAACAACCTCTATCTCATCGCTGAAATAGCGACGTGCCGCATCTTCATGAAATGACCCCTTTATCCCTTGAATTGAAACTTTTTTCACGCAATTTTTTTATTTAAACGGACTGATTTATTTTGGACGCAATGTAAAAAAAATCCCTGAAATAACTTCAAATCATTCATCATATCGGCAAATAAAGACGATAATTCAGGTGCAGAATTGATTTGAACCGATACTTTTTGAAGTGTAATCGCTTTCTGCAAAGTGTAATGTACTTTCTGAAAAGTGTAATGAACTATCCAATGACCATTCAGGTATCAAGGAAACCGGTAAAACGCCCGGTATGCTGTTCCAGGAAAATTGCTTCTTATTTTTATGGAATGCCTATCTTTTCTGAGAAACTTCAGAAAGAGCTTAAAGATGGTAAAATTGTTCCCGGGGGCTGCTGTGTAATTCTTCCATTTAATCCGAAATGGGTATGTCTGGCGTGCCAGACAGATTTTACAAGAATCCGGATCTCTGATTCAAAGCAATTGAATGGGCGATCGTTTCCCTTGCGCTCACCGGATGTCCCTGATAATATTCTTATTAACCGAATCGAAACTTTACCACGAGACTTCGGTGTGAGCATCAACGAACGCATCCTTCAGATTCGAAGTCACCCACGGACTCTTGCTCCTGGCTTATGGTTGGAAACCGCAGGCCCCCTTAAAGCACTTGAACCGTCAAGTTATTTGCCATGCATGGCGCACAACAAATAAGGTGGATGCTAAAAAGAACACCCACCTTAAATTTTTAAAAGATTCTGTTATTTTTTGTTCGCAGTGATATCAAATTCCAGTGTAAAATCATCATAGATCACTTTGTCTCCAAGACCCTGAAAGAAGCTTCCTGAACCATATTTGATATCATAAAGAGTCCGGTTTACTGTTATGATACCTTGAGCGCTAAGTTTATCCCCATTAACTTTGACTTTTGCATTAAATGCAACTGGTTTTGTTATCCCTTTTATGGTAAGGTCAGCTAAAAAATGAAACTCATCACCCGAATTTAAGGTAATTTTATTTACTACCATAGTTGCATGAGGAAATTTCTCAATTGAAAAGAAATCATCAGACGAAAGATGACCAATCAGCTTTTTATTCCATGCCGGATCAGTTAAATCTTCATCGACAATAGTTTTCATATCAATTACAAAAGATCCACCTGTAATCCTGTCTTTTAAAACATTTAAGGTTCCACTATCGAAGGCAATAGTTCCATTATGCTTTCCTGTTACCTTCTTTCCCTCCCATTTTACTTTGCTGGCAGATTTATCCACTGCAAAATCACCGGCGTTAACGTTTGAATTTACAAATACAATGGCCAGAATCATAAAAACCACTTTAGAAAATACCTGGCTGAGAATTAAACTTTTTTTCATATCCGATTTTTTAAAATTTTAAAACTATTTATACTGTTTTGATAATGCAAAAGTGCATCCTTTGGGACTTCTGTTGGTAATAGAATTAAGAAATGTTGTGGTATTTTTAGGAAAGATTAGAACCTTGCTTATGATTTAAGAAACTGTTCCAGATCAATAGTTTGTATTCCTCAGGAAATTAAACAAAAAAAAGAGCATTCGGACAAATATCCTATGCTCCCTTTTTTGTAATTCATTTATCTTAGTAAATCAACCAACTGACCTATTTTCTCAGAAATGAATTTGAGATCCTTAATCAAATTTTTTAGCGATAGTCTTTATCCCGGAATAATCGTCAGAAATTATTCCGGTTGTTTTGGCAACCTGAATTTCCGGATGATTTCGAGAGATGTCCGGCATGCAACAGATACAGATTCAAACTCCTTATTGGCAATTACCTCCTTTGGGAAAAGTTGTGAACCAATTCCAACACAGTGTACCCCCGCCTTGAACCATTGATGCAGGTTCTCCTCTTCAAGGGTAACCCCCCCCGTTGGCATAATACAAGTGTATGGCATGGGACCGAGTACTGATGAAACAAATCCTGGACCGCCAACAGATGACCCAGGGAAAATTTTAACCACCTCACAGCCCAGTTCGTGGGCTCTTCCAATTTCTGTAACCGATCCGCAACCTGGAATCCAGGAAATTTTACGTTTGTTGCAGATTCGTGCCATTCCTTCATCAATTAATGGAGACACTACGAAATTGGCTCCCATTTCAAGGTACAAAGCTGCAGTGGGACCGTCCACAACTGAGCCAACACCAAGAATCAGATCAGGGCATTCTCTGATTACCCACTGATTGAGTTCTGCAAAAACCAAACTGGCAAAATCGCCCCTGTCTGTGAATTCAAATACACGGATTCCACCATCATAGCATGCTTGGACCATTTTTTTGCATAAATCTGCATCAGCATGATAGAAAACAGGAACAATTCCTGTCTCATTCATCTTACGGGTTACTTCAATTCTTGAAAAACGTGCCATATTCTATCTTTAAATTCGGAACTATCTGACTACCCGGCCTGAGGCATCACCCAACATTAGTTTCTCAACCTCATTGACCGATACCTGATTGAAATCACCGTAAATAGTATGTTTCAGACATGAGGCGGCTACAGCGAAATTAAGAGCTGCCTGATCACTGTCACAATTAAGCAAACCATAGATCAGACCTGCCATAAAAGAGTCCCCGCCACCAACTCTGTCGACAATATGAGTTATCTGGTAGGCCGGTGATTCAAACATCTCTTCTCCATTCCAAAGGATGCCCGCCCAACTATTGTGATTCGCATTAACAGAACCTCTCAAGGTCGTAATAATCTTACTACATCCCGGGAATCGCGCCATAATTAGTTTCGATACTTCTTTGTAAACATCCAAATTCAAAACGCCGGAGGTAACATCAACACCACCGGCTTTTATTCCAAGGGCCATTTCAGCATCCTCCTCATTTCCAAGTACAATATCGGTCAAAGCTACAAGGGCAGGCATCACTTCCTCCGCTTTTTGGCCATACCGCCAGAGATTTTTCCGAAAGTTCAGATCACACGATACAGTGATCCCTTTTTCATTTGCCTTTTGGATAGCTTCAAGGCAAACGTCTGCAGCGCCTTGCGAAATTGCAGGGGTAATGCCCGTCCAGTGAAACCAGTTTGCATCCTGAAAAACAAGATCCCAGTTGATCATTCCCGTTCTAATTTCAGAAATAGCAGAGTGGGAACGGTCGTAGATCACCTTACTGCCACGGCTGACTGCCCCGGTTTCAAGAAAATAGATACCCAGTCTCTCACCTCCCCAGACAATATTCCCGGTGTTGACACCATATTTTCGCAGTTCCATCATACAAGCCCTACCTAAATCATTTTCAGGAAGTCGCGTTATGAAGTCTACCGGAATACCAAAATTTGCAAGAGATACCGCAACGTTGGCTTCGCCTCCACCATAAGTTGCTGAGAATTCGGTAGTCTGGGAAAACCTTAAATAACCGGGAGTGGCCAGCCTTAACATGATCTCGCCAAATGTAACTATTTTCATTTTTATTGTTTAAAGATTTCAGATATCTCGATCTCTGCGCGAATTTTGATATTAAAGGTTTTAATCTCTTCCAATTATAACTAGAAACCACCCGTTCCAATCGAAAACTGCATCAGGAGTAACCATTTTACCCACCTGATTACAAAGATATATTAAATTCAGTTGTTAATAATTTGTTTTTAGGGTAGACTTTAGTCATTTCCCGATCGGGTTAATTATTTTGCCATCCTGAGATTTTATTATGATTATAGCTATTCATTTTTTTTGTATTTTCACATCTTACAATCAGGATGATTCTTTTAACAGCACTTTTCAAATGAACAGACTTCGTTTTGTACTTTCATTTCTCTACTTCGGAACCGCTCTGGCATCGCTGGCCCAGAAATCGCACTCACATGAACTTTTTAATTCACAGATATTTACGCCATTAAATAGTTTTACAAATGGCGTTGAAGGGCCTGCTGTTGACAAAACAGGAAATTTATTTGCCGTAAACTATAATCATCAGGGGAGTATCGGCCAGGTAACGCCCGATGGAAAGGCCGAAGTATTTATCGAACTGCCAGATGGGAGTATCGGAAATGGGATCCGGTTTGACAGCCATGGGAACATGCTGATTGCAGATTATACAAGGCATAACGTGCTCAGGGTCGATATGAAGACCAGGCTCGTGACTGTATTTGCCCATGAATCATCCATGACACAACCCAATGATATTGCCATTGACAGCAATGATCGTGTTTACGCGAGTGATCCTGATTTCAAGGCTGACAAAGGGAGAATATGGAAAGCAGAGACGAATGGGAAAGTTACCTTGCTCGATTCCATGCAGGGTCCTGCCAATGGAATTGAAATAAGTCCGGATGAAAAAACGCTCTATGTCAATGCGGTACCGAAGGTTTGGGCTTATGAACTTCTGCCATCCGGGAACATAGGGAAAAAACATTTATTGATTGAGTTTCCTGAGTATGGTATGGACGGGATGCGTTGCGATATCCGGGGAAATTTGTACATTGCCCGCTTTGGTAAAGGGACTGTAGTAAAAGTATCCCCTGATGGCAAAGTAATACAGGAAATTATCCTGCATGGGAAAAGGCCTACAAATCTGGCATTTGGAGGGAAAGATGGACGAACGGTTTACGTTACGATCCAGGACCATGGGAACATAGAAAGTTTCCATGCCGATTTCCCCGGACGCGAATGGAAGATGGTTAATAAGTAGCTGATTTAATCCTTATTTAATATAAACCACAAAACTGAAAAAGATGAAACGCAGAGACGCCCTTTGGAATTTATCCGTATTGCCGGTTGCAGGTATTGCCCTTGGAACTGTAATTCCGTTCGAGCCCGTATTAGCCTCTCCAGCTGTTCCGCCACCGCCAAAACGAAATCTGTTCAAGGAACTGGGAATTCGCACTTTCATCAATGCAGCAGGAACCTATACTGCGATGTCAGGGAGTCTTATGCATGAGGAAGTGCTCGATGCCATACGGTTGACTGCCGCAGAGTTTGCAATGATTGACGAGGTGCAGGACAAAGTTGGGGCAAAAATTGCTGAACTCTGTCATGCAGAAGCAGCTACAGTAACTGCCGGCTGCTGGTCAGCACTGGTTCTTGGGACTGCGGGTGTTTTAACCGGGATGGATATGAAAAAAGTAGCCCAACTCCCCAACCTTGACGGAATTAAATCTGAAGTGCTAGTCCAAAAAACGCATAATAGTGGTTATGTTCATGCGCTTACAAATACAGGGGTCAGGTTGGTTGAAGTTGAAACTGCCGAAGATGTAGAAAAAGCTGTAAATGAAAAAACAGCAATGATGTGGTTCCTGAATTATGCAGGGCCTGACGGGAAAATACAGGACCAAGAGTGGGTGGCATTGGGGAAAAAACTAAGGATTCCAACAATGATTGATATGGCAGCCGATGCCACGCCGGTTGAAAATATGTGGAAATTTAATGACATGGGATTTGATCTGGTATGTGTATCAGGCGGGAAAGGTATTCGGGGACCTCAAAGTGCGGGAATTCTAATGGGGAAGAAAGATCTAATAGCAGCTGCAAGGTTAAATGCCCCTCCGCGCGGAGGCAATATTGGCCGTGGTATGAAGGTGAACAAGGAAGAGATCCTGGGAATGTATGTTGCCCTGCAGAAGTTTGTTAACCTCGACCATGCAAAACTTTGGAAGACATGGGAAGAACGCATTTCATTAATAGCGGCTGCCGCGGCGAAAATTGAGGGTGTAACTACGTCAATTTCTGTCCCGCCGGTTGCAAATCGGACACCAACCCTGAACATATCCTGGGACATTAACAAGGTGAAATTCACGAAGGAGGAATTTCAGCTCCGTCTTCGACAAGGTGAACCTTCTATCGAAGTAATTGGCGGAAAGAATAACAGCATAAACATTACCTCCTGGAATTTACAGCCCGGACAGGATAAGATTGTTGCACGAAGAGTTAAAGAGGAACTGGGAAAAGCATCCGTTTAAGAGTTTAACCATGCGAAGAGTAATCATTTTTTTGTTTATTTTATGCCTGGTGTCAGGCTATTCAGTGGCACAGAAGTACAACATCGTTATAAAGGGTGGCTATGTGATTGATCCTAAGAATAACATTGACGGGCTTAACGATATTGCGATTAACGATGGGAAGGTTGTACTTGTAGCAAATGAAATTGATAAAAAGGATGGGAGACAGGTAGTAGATGCCAGTGGTTTGTATGTAACTCCTGGTCTGATTGATATTCACACCCATGTTTTTCAGGGGACCAATTCCGATCAGCAATATATGAACGGACCCAGCTCCATCACACCTGACGGATTCACATTCAGGGTTGGTGTAACAACTGTGGTCGATGCCGGGTGTTCAGGATGGCGCACATTTCCAGTATTCAAAAGGCAAACGATCGACCGTTCCCAAACCCGTGTGCTGGCTTTTCTGAATATTGTTGGCGAAGGGATGCGTGGTGGTCCTTTTGAGCAGAATCTCAAAGATATGGATGCCAAAGTGACCGGCGAATTTGCTAAAAACAATGCGAATGATATTGTGGGGATTAAGCTGGCCCATTATGAAGGTCATGACTGGACACCAGCAGACAGGGCAGAAGAGGCAGCTAAACTGGCCGAAATTCCGGTGATGATTGATTTTGGGATGAGTAATCCCCCGCTTTCAATAGAGGAGTTGTTTATGAAACATTTACGACCAGGAGACATTTTCACCCATTGTTTTGCCCAGTTAACCAGTTCAAGGGAATGTATGGTTGATACTCAGAAACAAAAAGTCAAACCGTTTGTCTGGGAAGCACAAAAAAGAGGGATCGTTTTTGACGTGGGTTACGGAGGGATTAGTTTTACCTTTTCTCAGGCGATGGCTGCTATTAAAGACGGCTTTTATCCGCAGACGATCAGCACCGATCTTCACATCGGAAGCATGAACGGGGCTATGAAGGATATGCTCACCACCATGTCGAAATTTTTGGCCATGGGGATGACCCTGAATAGTGTGATCAATGCTTCCACATGGTCACCCGCCCGGGTCATTAACCGGAAAGATCTGGGAAGCCTCTCTGTTGGATCAGAGGCAGATATTGCCATCCTCAGGGTCAGGGAAGGTAAATTCGGATTATTTGATTATTCGGGAATTAAAATAGAAACGAATAAAAAACTGGAGTGTGAAATGACCATCCGGGCCGGAAAAATTGTTTATGACCTGAATGGAATCGCAAACCCGGTTATTTTAAGCAAAAAATAAAATCATTTATCCAAATTAAACTGAAATGAAATGAAAACACAACGAAGAACCGCGTTAAAAAGTATGTTTGCTGCAGTTGCAGGAGTAATTGGTCTTGGAATGGCCGCCACCTCGAAAAGTTCAGCATCGGAAAACAAGCCAGCCGGCAATGGTTCAGCTCCTGATGATGTACCCTTATTTTCGGGTAACACGAAGATGGGTAATCTTGTATTCATTGCCGGCAAAGGGGCCCACGTTGCTCCGTTTACCATTGCAGCCCATACAGACATTGTATTAAAGGAACTCGAAAAAGAGCTGATCAAGGCGGGCTCCTCCATGGAAAAGGTACTGAAAGTTACTGTATTCCTGAACGATATTGCCGATTACAAAGGGATGAATGAGGTTTACAAAGGCCGTTTTGGGAAGAATCCGCCTGTCCGTACTACCGTTGCTGTGGCCAAGGGTGGAGTTCCCGGCGATTCACTTGTCGAAATGGATTGCATTGCATACATCTAGGCCTTGTAAATAATTCTCATTTAAAAGGGTGATCATTATAACACTTTAAAATTATTGTTTTCTCTGTGAAACTCTGTGCCGGCTCCATGAAACTCTGTGTTTAAAAATACATTAGGATTCACAGGGCAGGCATAGTGATTCACAGAATTTTAAGAATCTCTTTGATTTTCAGATGTTGCATGCATAACTTATCAAAAACCCCATGGAAAGAATAAAACTTCTGGCACTTTGTATCCTCCTTCACACCGCCGGATTGGTTCAGTCACAAACCTATAATATTGTGATAAAAGGGGGCCATTTAATCGATCCGAAGAATAACATCAACGAATTAATGGATCTTGCCATTCATAATGGCCGGGTTGTTCAGGTATCAAAAAACATTGATGCAAAGGACGCCAGACAGGTGATTCATGCAGACGGGTTGTATGTAACGCCTGGTTTGATTGACATTCACGCCCATGTTTTTGCGGGAACGGAACCTGACCGCGGTCTGAGTAACGGCTTGCAATCTGTTCCCCCTGACGGATTCACGTTTCGTGTAGGTGTTACAACAGTTGTGGATGCAGGTTGCTCGGGCTGGAAATCGTTTCCGTTATTTAAGAAAAATATTATTGATAACGCTCAGACAAGGGTATTGGCTTTGCTTAATATTGTAGGTGAAGGGATGCGCGGAGGAGCATGGGAGCAGGATACAAATGACATGGATCCGAAATTATCGGCACTTGTTGCCAGCCAGTATAAAAATATAGTGGTTGGGTTCAAGTTGGCACACTTTATCGGTCACGATTGGACTGCAGTAGACAGGGTTGTTGAGGCAGGAAGTATTGCACATCTCCCGGTGATGATTGATTTTGGTTCGGCAACTCCTCCGTTACCCATCGAAGAACTGTATATGAAGCACCTTCGTCCCGGTGATATTTATACACACACCTTTGCTTTACTGAACGGAAATATCAGGGAAACTGTAGTCGACGAGCAATTGAAAAAAGTGAAACCGTTTGTCTGGGAGGCTCAAAAAAGAGGGATTATATTTGATGTTGGATATGGCGGGGCAAGCTTCAACTTTTCGCAGGCGATCCCAGCCATTAAAAACGGCTTTTATCCCGACTGTATCAGTACCGATTTGCATACCGGGAGCATGAATGCAGCCATGAAAGATATATTGAACGTGATGTCCTCATTCATTGCCATCGGGATGGATTTCCAAGGGGTCATAAAATCAACTACCTGGAATCCTGCCCTGACGATCCAAAGGGAAGACCTTGGAAATTTATCTGTTGGGTCAGAAGCGGATATTGCGATTCTGAAAATTGAGCATGGCCATTTTGGCTTCTGGGATAAGACTGGTTACAAGGTGGAAGGGGATCAGAAACTCGAATGTGAGATAACAATCCGGTCAGGCAAGATTGTCTACGATCTGAACGGAATTGCCAATCCTGTTGTAATTCATTGAATTCTAAAAGATCAGCTGTAAATCACCATTTGACGTTCAGCATCCCAGCCCATTCCTTTAACATACATATTGTAAAGGCCAGGAGATGAAAATCCGTCCCAGACGACCTGATGGTTTCCGGGTTCGAGGTCTTTTGCTTCAAGCCGCCAAACTATTTCACCCTCTTTGTTCAGGATATCGACAAAAACGTCGCCTTTTTCAGGAACACTCACATCCATGACAACTTTTTCATTGGAGTCTGTTCCCAGTGCGTGGATCGAAGCATCAGCATTCTTCACCGGCGTATTCTTTCTCCATGCTGTATAATCAAACGGTTCATCACAGAGATGGTACTTATCTTCCTTCTGCCCTTTTGTGTTTTTGCGTAGATAATTGGTTAGAAGAGGGGTTCTTTTTAAGGTGTCGAGATTTACTAAAGTAGCTTTGCCATTATTCCAGAGGTAAACGGGTATATCCCTTGGATTCAGCACATTGGATACACCTCTCTCTATTCCGATATGAAAGAGTCCGAAATTGCCCGGCTCATGACCTGCAAGCCAGTGCGTAATGATATCCACCCTGAAAGCGTCCTTCCCGAAAATGATGTGGTTACTCATAAAATCCATAGGCTTGTCATCATGTGGCCCTCCGGTAAACCCATCCCCATCGTGTCCGTAAATGCCTTCTACGATATTTATTCCGGTAGGAGTAACACTATAGCCATCAATAGTTCGCTGAACCCATTGTTCCATAAACAATCCGCCACCGTATGGGGGTATTTCCATACGTGAATCCCAACGCGGAATCCCCTGTGCAAGATGTTTTTTATAAAGCTCATGTACCCTTTCAAGGTAATCGGGCTGGAAGAACTCGTGGTAACGCTTATCATAGCTCTTAAAAATACTGTTATTCCCACCACAATACTGGTGAAATTTTTTAGCAGTAATTCCCTGCAAATTTTTAATTGCTGCCGTAAGACCCATCAAATGGGTTTTGAATTTGGCAATATTAATCAGAAACGTATCCTGCCCGGTCATAGGAGCCATGATTCCAACCTGCTTAAAAACTACCCCGTCAACCTCATGGAAAATAACATCTTCTTTATCCAGTTCCCAGAAGTCCTTTGTACTCAAGTCCCTAAGATCAAAATTATTCCGTTCGGCCATTTGTGTATAGCCTGTTTCACTCCAGTATTGAGGGCATGCACATTCTCTTATAAAGAATTGCTGGGGCCCCTTCGCTTTGACGCCCCTTAAAAATCCTTCAATGAAATTCAAATCGGTTGTAATTCCTTTATTTGCAAGCGGGTCATCACTATCAACCGGACCACTGCAGGTCCAGTTAGGCTTACAGGTTATTTTCGTAGAATTGGAATACCCTTCACCATCTGTAGTTTTAACAAACATCTCTCTGGCCAGTGTGGAAGCTGCATCGTGAATTCCTTTGGCATCCCCTTTATTCTCAATTTCAGTAAGATTTATAAATACGGCCTCGGGATGTGCCTTTATGAAGGGATGAAGGTCGAAACCTTCTTTTCCGCGGGACGAGAGTGAGGACATAGTGCTATATGCGGGTGCTGCCACGGATATCAATCCTGCAGCGGAGGAAACTTTAATGAAATCACGTCTTTTCATGAAAATAGATTTAGATAACTTATTTATACATATTTCTAATCTCTCCGTTGCAATTTTAAAAAAGCAGCTTATTAATTTTTCCCGTTAATGCGGTACTTAGGTTGCCAAAGGATGCCCTTTCGGAAATTTTATTGTCTTGCGCACAACTTTTTTATTGCGTTTCGATCCGTTGAAGCGGGCATTAATATATTCACCCATATAGATCTGGCCTGAAATAGTCTCCCCCGTTACTGTACCTGAAAATATAAAAAGAACATTATCAGCGACTTGTCGATCAGAACTACTTAGTTTTATTTGGTCATTTTCAATAGTTCCAACCATTTCACGCAATGAAAAATCTCCGTAGTGCGAACCCTTTATCCAGTTTCCATCCTGTTCAATAAAAAAGGTATGACGGCTTTTACTACTAAAATACATTATATCAACATCCCAACATCCGGAAATGTTCACTGAAGGGGGATCCATCTCCTTTGTTTTTTCATGTTTCCCGGAAAGAATTTCAATAATACGTCCGGCAACCACTTTATCATTGCCCGGCTGCATCTGTCCGGAGGATATCGTGACCGATGTGGCACCTGTTTGGTCATTGAAATTACTATGGACTGCGATGCGTGGCTTTTGGGCTGCAAGCTGCTCTGCCACTTCCGGACCTGTAATAGTAAACTTCGCGGAATCCCATGAAATGGTAAGTGAAGGGCTGTTGTTTGAGAGGCTGACAGGCTCATTTACCACGGTTTTAATCCCGTTTAAAGCTATAACCATATTGGAAACAGTTTCAAGATAGTTATGCCAGATTTTCACTTTTTCGACATGGTCCCGACTAACCCAGGACTCAACAGCAGCGAGCATCCCCATCATCTCCTCCTTGCCAACTTTATTGTCCCTTCCCGGGCCATGGTGGGGAGAGCTAGCCTGCCAGGCCGACATGAGAATATCCTTTCTTCCAAGCAACAGACCGGCGCATTGGGGCCCGCATAACGCTTTCCCTCCACTGTAGGCTACTACTGCTGCTCCTTGCTTTAAATGCACATTTGGGATAGTAAGATCTTCGGCTGCAGCATCGATGAGAATGGGTATTCTTTGGGGATTGGCCCTTTCAGCAACAGTTTCCAATGCGAATTTCTCACCCGGCAAAGTCTCGGAACCAGCCATAAGATAAATCATTGCTGTTCTAGAATTCAGGGCTTTCCCAAGTTCTTCAATACTTTCCACCGTAATAATTTTTACCCCGATGTTACGTATGGCATGATCATATACATTTCTCGAACTGGCAGGAATCACCACTTCTGTTTTGTCGAAGCCTGACAGATCCGGAATCCTGATCAGCTTCTCAGGGTTTCCCCCCGCAACACAAGCTGCTGTAACATGTTTAATACCAGCGGCACATCCCGCTGAAACCATCCCCCACTCGGCACCCGTTAATTCGGCTAGCCGACGGCCCACTCCGAATGCCAACTCGTCATACTGAACAAAAAAACCTGATGCGGCATGCATGGCTGCAACCACCTCCGGCCGCTCTAACGAACCTCCTATGATCGTGTATGTTCCCATGCAATTAATCACAGGATCCACACCAATCGACTCATAAATATTTGAGCCAGTCTTGGATAGTCCTCCTGATGAGGCTAATAATGTCTCATTCGGAAGAAAGCTTCCGGCCATGGGGAGCACCGCTAAACTTTTTAAAACATCCCTTCGTTTCATAATGAATCAATTATAATTAGAGTCAGTGCGTATGTTTAACAAAAAAATGGCTTTCGGTCAGGATTCAATGGGCCAAAGTGAAGAGATAAATAAATTTCTTAAAAATACTTTATTTTTGAAAATTAAAAAATTCAAAAACTGTAACAATTTAAATAATATTCATTTAGATTTGATATTTTAGTCGTATGCTGACAAAGTAATTTTTTAATTAACCTTTAATAAAATCAGATCATGAGCCATCGGATCAGACTTTTTCATTATCTACTTGCTACTTGCCTTATATTCAATACATTGATCAGCTCAGGAGCGAGCCATCCGGCAAAAACCAACAATTCGGTCAGCAATTACCGGGCTGAAACCGCAGAGAAAACCGGAATAGGAGACACGCTGGGGAAGGGTATTACCGGAGAGATAAGTGCCTCTTTTAAAACTTTTCGGTCGGTTATTGTAGATTCGAAGAACACCAAATGGTTTTTAACGGAACAAGGTATTTTAAGTTTTAACGGAGAGAAGTGGATCCTGCATAACAAGAACAGTGAAGTTCCGGCACTGGATCTTAAAGGATTCGCGCTGGAAGTACAACCAAACAAGGAGGAACTTTGGATCGCTTCACCCAAAGGGGCAACGGCTGCAGTACTTCCGGTCGATGGCGAGAGCAGTGCAACTACCTACACTACTAAAAATGCACCAATTCTAAATAATAACGTGGTTCGGGTGGCAATAGGCAAAAACCTTATGCGTTGGTTTGGAACCCCTAAAGGAGTTTCTGCGGTCAAAGATGGTAAATGGCTTAAGGCAGATTATGACGAACTGTATCCTGAAGAACTGTTTGAGGATTTCCCGATCACTGCCATGGCGACCAACACTGGTGGTGATTCTCTTTATGTCGCAACAGAAGGTGCCGGTATTGCCCGGATCTACCGCAATAATGTTGATGCGATTACAGGTGCCTCCGTTTACGCAAAGTGGGGACCAATCCTGTTGCCATCGGATAAGGTTTACAGCATTCTCATAGCTTCAAATAACACCCAATGGTTTGGAACACAAAAGGGTCTGGCCAGGCATGTTGGCAACAATACGCTTGCAAACTGGACTGTTTTCAGTACCAGGGATGGTCTGGCGGATAACTTTGTACAGGCTATTGCGATTGACAACAGCGGGCATATTTGGACAGGGACCAGGGGAGGCGTTTCAGTTTATGATGGTTCAAAATGGTCTTCTTTTACTAAAGCGGATGGTTTGAAAAGCAACAACATTCTCTGCATAGCAGTTGACACAGCCGGTGCAATCTGGTTTGGAACCGATGACGGTGTAAACAGCTACAAAGACGGGAAATTCATAAGTTACTGATAAATAATTCAAGTCATGAGAAAAGCTCTCTTATTTTTGGCCCTTTCAATGTCCTTTGCAATTTCAAATGGCCAGCATGTAGGATCTGCACCTGAATATATCAAGGCTTTAACTTCGGAATGGAAAGGAGAACGTTTCCCGGACGGTCGACCCAAAGTATCTGATAATATTCTGGCCAGGCTGAAAAATATTTCGCTTGAAGATGCCTGGGCAGTGTTGCGGAATAAAGGTTACCAAAACCAGTTCGAAGGTAATTGGATTATTATAAATCCTGACAGTGCGATGACAGGCCGGGTGATTACAGCACAGTTTATGCCGCTGCGCCCCGATTTTCAGAAAAAAATAAAGGAGATGGGAATCGCTGAAAACCGTAACCCTCAGGGAGGTACAAATTCCTGGCCAATTGATATACTGACGGAGGGTGATGTTTATGTCGCCGACAGCTATGGAAAGGTGGAAGGAGGAACGCTCATCGGAGACAACCTGGGTAATGCCATCTTTTCAAAATCAAAAAGGGGCGTTATTTTTTACGGTAGCGTCCGCGATCAGGAGGGGATCAGTGAAATAAAAGGTTTTAACGGATGGATCAAAGGAGAGGACCCTTCCTACATCGATCAGATGATGCTAACGTCCATCAATGCTCCGGTCAGGATCGGCCATGTGACCGTACTTCCTGGAGATGTGGTACTGGCAAAAAAATACGGCGTCGTTTTTATTCCGGCACAACTGGCTGAAGAACTTGTGTTAACATCGGAAATCACTGAATTGCGTGATGAATTTGGCCACCAGCGTCTTCGCGAAGGGAAATACAAGCCCGGAGATATTGACAGCCAATGGTCAGACACGGTCAGAAAGGATTTTATCGACTGGCTGAATCACTATCCGAGCAAGCTGCCTATGACCAGAAAGGATCTTGATAACTATTTGAAAGAGAGGAATTATTAATGGTTCTGATTGTTGGGGGAGACCATTGGAAGAGATATGCGCATCTTCACTCAAACCACTGAATGGGAGGATGAACCACCCAAAACGGATTATTCAGTTGAACACCAATCATCTGTATCACTACTAATTGGAAAGTAATCGATGAAATGAATAAAAGGATTTGTGCAGGACTGGTCGTTATGGCGACAATATCTTTTCTTTGTGCACTTTACGGGTTTGCAGCCAGTACCTTCTTCCTCTGTGGCCCGTTCATGATCACGGGGTTTATTGCCCTCGCTTTTGGAGTGAGAGGGTTTCATCTAATCAAGGGATTATCGTACACGATCTGGATTTTCACTGCGGTTACCGCGTCGATGTTTTATCCTCGCCTTTTCCTCCAAATTGGAGGTTTCCAGCTTAAGTGGCTGATAGTTCCACTCCTGCAAATCATCATGTTTGGAATGGGATCGCAGATGAGTTTTGAAGACTTTACAGGGGTGATTAAAATGCCGAAAGGGGTTCTTATCGGCGTAGGATCGCATTATCTGATCATGCCTCTGGTCGGATTTGGGATCGCACATCTGTTTAAATTCCCGCCTGAAATCTCGGCAGGCATTATTCTGATCGGATGCGTCCCGAGTGGTCTGGCGTCCAATGTGATGTCCTACATATCAAAGGCGAACCTGGCATTGGCTGTAACTATTGGGGCCATTTCAACCTTAATTTCCCCTTTCATAACTCCGTTTCTCATGAAATGGCTTGGAGGACAATATATTGAAGTAAACTTCTGGAGCATGATGCTCGATATCCTAAATATGATAATTCTGCCTGTTGTTGCCGGCTTTATTTTCAACCTTTTCTCCGAGTCAGGGAAAGTCACAAAACGATCCAAAACAGGTCAGCTGATAATCTATTTTGTGATTATCCTGCTCACGAATCTTGTGTATATCAAATCTAAAAATACCGGTTTTGAGGCATTCTTTGCAGCGTTTGTTAAATCGCTTGGATGGTTTTATTTGCTTCCCGTTCTTGGGTCAATTCTGATGCGCATAATGATGAAAGGAGACAAACAGTGGATTGAAAAGGCCCTTTCATTTATCTCCATGCTGGGAATTGCCGTAATCATCTCCATCATTACGGCTGCCGGGCGTGATAGTCTATTGAAAGTCGGATTCTTATTAGTCATTACCAGTCTTCTGCATAATATCACCGGATATTCTTTAGGCTATTCGATTTCCTGGATTTTTGGAATGCCCGAGAAAGACAGGCGTACAGTGGCTTTTGAGGTCGGAATGCAAAATGGAGGGCTTGCTTCAGGTTTGGCACTACAAATGGGGAAACTTGCAACGGTGGGACTGGCTCCGGCCATATTTGGTCCTTTAATGAATGTCACCGGTTCAACACTGGCAGCCTGGTGGCGTGGAAGGACTCCAAAACAAGTTTAAAAACACAATTGAGATTATTACCGCCCTAATCGAAACCAGAAATCAACGATCACCAAAACTGCTCCTAAAAACATGAATTTATTCACCTGAAATTAACTTCATACAGCTACCTTCCTGGCTTAATTTTCGGGAGTATCTATAGTACGATCAAACATCATCCAAGCCCAATTTATAAAATATTACTCTCTTCGATAATTGGCTCAGATTTTATATAAAGTACTGGCTTCTATCAGCTCCATTTTATGCTCCTGCAAAACCTTAATACACTCCTCGAGCTGATCAGGTTTAAGAACGACATTTGCTGAATCGCCCGTTGAAAAGGCATACAAATAAGCTATTGTAATTTGATTATCCGACAAAATCTGAAGTGCCTTGGCTAATGCTCCGGGCTCATTGGGACAGTTCAGGCAGACCACATCAGTGAGGTTGACCGAAAACTGGTTTTCGCGTAAGACAGAGCATGCGAGCTCCGGATCAGAAACAATAAGTCTTAAAATGCCAAATTCAGAGGTATCTGCCACCGAGAAGGCCAGCATATTGATTCCCGAATCTCCAAGGATTTGCGATACTTCGTTCAACCGACCCGATTTATTTTCCAAAAAAATTGATAACTGCTTTATTAACATAGGGTTGAATTTTATTTGTTTTTAACTCAATTATACCGGGACTGAAAAACTGTTCATTAATAGTTTTTCAGTCCCGTCAGGGGTTAAATATGGGTAGAAGACGTCCCGAAATACAGGTTTCGAGCTGTACTGTATGAAATTAATGAGGTAGTCTCTCTTCTACCTCAATCAAAAGCCCAGGGCACCATACTCCCAAACAGAATTTATTCCATTTAATTCAAAGGTAAAAGTTTCCTTTCCGTAAAAAGAGGACCTTTCTCATGTTTCTATATCTTCCGGTTATCGATCACCCGGATTGCCTTACCGGCAGTACGCTCGATTGTCTTCGGTTCAACAAGTTTAACGTTAACAGAAATTCCAAGGACACTCTCAAGTTTTCGGGTAATCTTGAGCCTCAGTTCCTGCAGCTTCCTGATCTCGTCGGAAAAGAACTGTTCCTGAATCTCCACCATCAGCGACATCGTATCGAGTGAACCCTCCCGGTCGACAATAATCAGATAATGCGGCTCAACTTCACTCATACTCAGCAAAACAGTTTCAACCTGCGAAGGAAATACATTCACACCCCGGATTATCAGCATATCATCACTCCTCCCCTTGCATTTCTCCATCCTGACCAGAGTTCGCCCGCAGGCACATTGTTCATAATGGAGCCTGGTAAGGTCGCGGGTGCGATATCTTATCAACGGAAGCCCCTCCTTGGTAATTGTAGAGAAAACGAGTTCTCCGAGCTCACCCGGAGCCACAGGCTCGAGAGTTTCCGGATTGATTACCTCGGGCAGGAAATGATCTTCGTTAATATGCATTCCAGTTTGTTGTTCACATTCGCATGAAACACCCGGGCCTACAATCTCACTAAGTCCATAAATATCAATGGCCTTAATTTGCAGCTTTGTCTCAATCTCCGTTCGCATGGCCTCAGACCAGGGCTCAGCACCAAATATTCCGACTCTCAGTTTCAATTTATTAATATCCACCTTCACCTCTTTGATCACCTCAGCAATGTTGAGGGCATAGGAGGGGGTACAGCAAAGGACTGAACTGCCAAAATCCTCCATCAGCTGAATCTGCTTAGAGGTGTTTCCACCTGAAATCGGAATAACGGAAGCTCCGAGATTTTCAGTGCCATAATGCAAACCAAGTCCGCCGGTAAATAATCCATAACCATAGGCAATCTGCACAATATCATTCCGATGCACTCCTGCCATGCAAAGCGACCGGGTCACCACCTCAGCCCACATCTGAATATCTTTACGGGTATATCCCACCACTGTCGGTTTGCCTGTTGTACCTGAGGAAGCATGCAAACGGACAATTTCGCTCATTGGAACCGTAAACAGACCAAAGGGGTAATTATCGCGTAAATCGATTTTAGTCGTAAAAGGGAGTTTTTGAAGGTCATCAACATCCTTAATATCTCCTGGTGTTAGCCCAACCTCCTGCATTTTTTTGCGGTAGTAGGGGACGTTGTGATAGATGCGTTTGACCGTTTCGCATAATCTTTCAGACTGAATGATCCGCATCTCTTCACGGGTGGCGCATTCAATTTTCTCGTTCCAAATCATATCCTGACCAATAAAATTAACGTTCAATACTCCTGCGGGTTAGAACTGCAAATTTAAGAAATCCGGCAATACAGGTTGCCAACTAATCGTTTAGATTCGATCTAATTAAAAGCCAGGGAGCTACATTTTGATTACAATTTCTGAAAACAATTGTTCAAATCGTTGGATATCTGTGGAAGGAATAATTTCCAGAAGCCTTTCCTCACATTCATTTCGTGCTTTATCAATCTTGTTCCGGATTGCCTTCCCTTTTGCGGTAAGACAAAGCTTTATAGCCCTTCGGTCAGTTGTGTCCGCATTTCTGTCCAGATAACCATTTACAACTAATTTATCGACTATCCGGCTGATCCGGGAGAGCGAGAGACCCATATTTTTAGCCAGTTCAGGACTGCTTATTCCCTGGCAATTATCCAGAGCTGAAAAGAAAAGCAACTCCGACTGAGAGATTTTAAGATCGCGCATCATCTGCTGATCGGACTGGGAGCATTTTTTCTTTAATTCATAGATCATGCCCATTATTCCCGAAGATGTTTCCATATATTAAAAAATACTTTTTACAAAGCTATAAAGATGACAACTATTTCCAAACACATTTTTTGCTAATAGCATCTTTTTTCAGTTTGGATTTTTTATTTCAATAATATTTAATATTTTTGCATCACAATTATTGCTATTAGCATATTATTTGAATTCATAATTTAATACAAAATATCATGGCACTTGAACATTTAACAAAAGAGAGTTTTAAAGAGAAAGTTTTTAACTTTGAATTAAACAAGGAGTGGAAATTTGAGGGTACCGTCCCGGTAATCATCGATTTTTATGCCAACTGGTGTGGTCCATGCAAGATGGTGGCACCAATTCTTGAAGAGTTGCAGACTGAATATGGTGACAAACTGACAATTTATAAGGTGAATACAGAAGAGCAGCAGGAACTGGCGGGTATGTTTGGAATTCAGAGCATCCCATCGATCCTCTTTGTTCCTTCCGAAGGACAACCTCAGATGGCCCTGGGTGCCTTGCCAAAAGAGACGTTCAGAAGTGCTATAAATGATGTTTTGAAGGTATCAATCAATTGAAAGGGTATTTTCCGGGGAAAAGCGGCTGGCGGTTTGTCACCGGCGGTTGGCAAAATTACACTTAAAACATTGATTATCTTTAATTTGAAAGAACGCTTCATGCAAAGAGAATTGTGCAGGAAGCCAGCTGCAAACAGCCAGTGGCAATACAATCAACGGTAAATATATCTGACCAGCTTCAATATTAAGCAATTAAAACACATAAAGAAATGAAACAAGATATCAGTATTTCCTGGAAAGACGGGATGGCCTTTGAGGCCGAAGTGAACGGGCATAAAATAATGTTGGATGCCGCAGAGCAATTTGGTGGCAGGAACCTGGGACCCCGGCCAAAACCTTTAATGCTGGTTGCATTAGCGGGGTGCACAGCCATGGATGTTATATCGATTCTCACCAAAATGAGGGTTGACATTGAGAATTTTGATGTCAAGGTTGAAGGAGAGCAATCTGAGGAGCAACCTGTTCATTATACTAGCATGCATATTATCTATGAGTTCTGGGGTAAAGATTTGCCGGAGGATAAACTGGAGAAGGCGATAAACCTTTCCCATGAGCGCTATTGCGGCGTTTCAGCGGTTTATCGTAAAGCGATGCCTGTAACCCATTCATTCGTTGTTCACAATACTAAGAAGAATTGATTTTCAGGATCTTTCAGATTTAAAACATAATAAAAACAGGAGTGTTGACGATGATCGCAGCGCTCCTGTTTTTTATTAAATTTCAACATGGGCAAAGTTTATCAATAACCCTGTTCTTCCGGATAATTACATCTTTCCGATATGATAGGCTAAACCAACAGTAAAACCAATGTTATGCTTGGTATAGCTTTCGGTGTAGGCAATTCCGGTAGTATTTATATCTGACCCGCCGGGAAAAGTTTTCCTGTCCGTTGAATATCCGGTGTAGAGTCCCCCCGCATCAACTGTAATTTTTGGGGTTGGTTTCCATTGAATACCGCATGCGAAGGTATTTGCGCCATTGTTGATAAAGCTGAAATCGCTTTGGAATTGTGGCGTAACCCCCATTACAGTCCGTAAATAGCCAGCACTTACCGCAAATTTCCGGGTCAGCTGATACTGAGCCCCAAGAGCTGATTCCCAGGTGTTGTGCGCGATCGTACGTTGCTCTCCGTAAATATTGGTCCCCCAATCCACCCCTTTATCGTCATAGGAATTAAACGATAAGGACAAAGTCAGTTTTGAGATTTTATAATCGGCTCCGATTGAAAGGATTGAAGGCAGATCGCTTCCTGTCTTGGCGTTGTTCGGGAAAAGATTTGTATTATCAACTTTAGTGCTGTTGGTCAGCGTTAATTTAGTCATGAACTCATACTTTATTCCAATATTAAGCCCTTTCGCCGGTGAAATATTCACCCCAAGGATTGGAGTGATCCCGGAACCTGTTTGCGTAACATCTACATTTTTGTCAGCCAGCTGTGCAGCAGTACCATTTAGTGTTGTAGCCTGACTGTTAAGAGCTGCTGCCTCACCATTAAGAGTTGCAGCGCCGGCAGAAAAAGCGCCTTGTACCTGTGAAATATTCATTTGACTGATTTGAGCCTGAGAAAGGCCTAGTTGGGCTAATCCCTGCTGCAATTGAGCCGCATTCGCGGCACTAAGATATCCTGCACCTTCAACCTGAGCAATAGTAAAAGAACCGGCCCCATTAGTAATCAAGGGTTGTACCTCCGCTGCAGCACCGGAAGCCAGAATGGCAGCCCCTGAAGCTTGTGCAGCAAGACCTTGCATCTGAGTTGCAGTTCCGGTCAGGAAAGGTGCGGCACTGGTATATTGACCATTTACATCTAATTGAATGTTTTTAATATAACCTGAGTACTTATTCGTTGCAGGTACATAACGGGCACCAGCATAAACAGAAAGAACCTTGTTTACCTTGAAGGATGCGCCACCCTGTATTCCCCAAAAAACCGAAGTTCCTTTAAAATATATGTCCGTATTATATTTCGTAACATTCAAACCCAATTGGCTTAGTCCTGCTAAGGATGGAACCAAAGTTGAAATTTGGTTCTCGAAAGAGGGCAGCCCTCTGTTAAATGTGGCGCTTCCACCCCCACTGTTAGGTCCAAACCCCAATGAGAATGCAAAACGGTCATTTTTATAGACTGCATAAGCCGTTGGAAAAACAGGTGCAGACAGCAAACCGTCATATTTTCCGCTATTTAATGACGGGAAGGTACTTTCGACCGTTTTATACTGGTACAAACTCTGATTCTGGAGTGCAAAATAAAAACCGTTTTCCATCATCATTAAACCAGCAGGATTAAAATAAACAGCATCCACATCTGTTGAAGCATTACGCGACAGCATTCTGATATACTGAGAACTTTGGTTGCCGTTAGTTAACAAACCGCCAGCAAATACCTGACTACAATACAAAACAATTCCTGTTAAAACAAATAGCTTTCTCATGAGTTGAAAATTTAATTAGCGCTACAAATGTAGATATTAAAAATCAATTCACAATGCTTTTGTTTGATAATCAGTATTTTACGAATATTAGAACTAAATAATCAATAATTTGATAAATAGAATTAATCTAAATAATAATAACGTTTCTGAAAATTCTAACGGCAGATTTAATAAAGAGGGGAATCCAGGCACAACATGTTAATAATCTGACATTTCACTCATTCAAAGTCTTTGATGATGAAATGTCAGATTTTAAAGACCAGTAAACAAAAAGAAGGAGAGAAAGAATCTCTAATAATTAGATTCCTTAATTTCAAAGTAAGACTGAGGGTGAAGGCAGGCGGGGCAATTCAGCGGAGGTTTGGTCCCTTCGTGAAGGTATCCACAATTCCGGCATTTCCAAACTACTTTACCTTCGCGTTCAAAAACTTTACCATCATTAAGATTGGAATAAAGGGTATTGTACCGTTCCTCATGGGCCTTTTCAACTTTAGAAATAAGCTTAAAGGCAGCTGCCACTTCGAAATAGCCCTCTTGTTCAGCAATTTTGGCAAATTCAGGATATAACGATGTCCACTCCTCGTTTTCTCCCTCAGCTGCGGCCTCGAGGTTTTCCAATGTAGTCCCAATTTTACCTGCAGGATAGGTAGCGGTAATCTCAACCGGACCTCCTTCAAGGAATTTGAAAAACCGTTTGGCATGCTCACGCTCATTTAAAGCGGTTTCATCAAAAATGGATGCAATTTGTTCAAGGCCCTCTTTTTTAGCCTGTTTTGCAAAATAATCATATCTCATCCTTGCCTGAGATTCTCCGGCAAATGCTTTGAGCAGATTTTGCTCAGTTTTGGATCCTTTAAGGCTTTTCATTGCGCAATTAATTAAAGTAATTAACGATTTAAGATCAATATCATTTATTGGATAAACAATGATTAAAAGTACATATTTCCGGAGATTTTAGCTATTAATCCGGCAAATATTTTAAGGCATAAAAGGTATTAGTCCATAAATCAGTGCAAAAAAATAGGGGCTGAAAAGCCCCTAAAAATATATAAACAGAAAGAAGTTATTAAATTCCAGCTTTGTCTTTGAACCACTCGAGGGTTTCAGAGGAAGGCCGTTCAAGCGGAAGGTTGTACATTCTGTCCCAGACTAATTGAGCTAAGACTCCTAAAGCCCTGCTAACGCCAAACATCACCGTGTAGAAGAAATATTCATCAATCCCGTAATGTTGCAGAAGCGCACCGGAGAAGGCATCCACATTTGGCCAGGGATTTTTTACTTTACCAAGAGATTTTAAGATCGGCGGAACTATATCGTAAAGCATATTTACAATATTGATAAGGCTATCGTCTTTGACATATTTTTCAGCGAACAACTGCTGTGCGGTAAAACGTGGATCAGTCACCCGCAACACGGCATGACCATAACCAGGAACTACTTTGCCTTCGGAAATCGTTTTACGAACATATGCTTCAATTTTCTCGCGGATAACTTTCTCATCATGATTATCGCCAATTGCCTTGATCATATCGTAGATCCAGAACATCACCTCCTGATTTGCATAACCATGCAGTGGTCCGGCCAGTCCGAGCATACCGGCAGCATAGGAATAATAAGGATTACTCAGTGCGGAACCAACAAGATGGGTAGCATGTGCAGAGACATTTCCCCCTTCATGATCAGCATGAATACACATATACATCCTGAACAAACGATAAATCTCTTCACTGTCGTATCCCATCATATGGGCGAAGTTGGCCGCCCAGTCCAGATTACGGTCAGGCTCGATAAAACTACCATCTTTAAAACTACGACGATAAATATAGGCTGCAATTACCGGAAGACGAGCAATCAAATTCATGACGTCTTCATAGGTTGTATCCCAGTAATCGTTTTTATTTAAACCGGCCCGGTGCGCCTTTTGAAAGATCGAATCGGTTGCCATAGATATAATACCAGTACTAAACTGAGTCATCGGCTTAGCCGTTGTTGGCATTGCCTCAATAACTTTTATGACATGATATGGAACATGGCTACGATTATACCACTCCCGACTTAAAAATTCGGCATCTTCAAAAGTGGGCAGATCGCCAAGCAACATCAGGTAAAAAAGACCTTCAGGCAAAGGTTCGCCTTCTGGATTGATCTTTGGCAGCAGATTTTGAAGCTCCTGAATTGAATATCCACGGTACCTTATTCCATTCTCAGGATCAAGTTTTGATGTAACGGTTAACAGGCTGGTCATCCCTTTCATTCCTGTTAGAATCTGATCTATATTCACATTCTCAACCACAACATCGCCGAATTCACTGATTAACCGTTTAACCACGGCGCGCTCCTTTTCCCCTTTTTCCAGTAGTTTTTTCTTAATGTAGTCCATTTAAGTATCAAATAGTTTGTTCAAATATATATATTATTTACAAATAATTAGTCTAGTAGAGACTAATGTTCATATTTTAACATATAAAACGAAGAAAAGTTACCGAAAAAGAAAAAAAGAGATAAAAAAAGGGCAACCTAAGCTGCCCTTTCAAGTATTATAAAGAAATTTATTCAGCTACTTCCTCAGTATCGCCCTCAACTACAGGAGCTTCAGCAATAACTGTATCGGCTTTTGGTGCCAAGGTTTCTTTTTTGGAAGTTTCTGCTACAGGACCATCAGATTTCTTCCTTGATCTACGTTTTTTACCAACTTCTTTCTTCGCGGTAGATAACATATTCTCATTATAGTCTACCAATTCGATAATACACATTTCCGCATTATCGCCAAGTCTGTTACCTGTCTTTAAAATACGGGTGTAACCTCCCGGACGATCTCCGATTTTGATTACGATATCACGGAAGAGTTCAGTAACTACAGTTTTACTTTGCAGAAGGCTAAACACTTCGCGACGATTGTGAGTAGTATCACTTTTTGCACGGGTAATAATCGGTTCTACGTAAACCCGTAACGCTTTAGCTTTAGCCAGAGTTGTGCTGATCCGTTTATGAAGGATCAGTGAGTTTGCCATATTAGCCAACATCGCATGACGATGAGAACTTGTTCTGCCTAAATGATTGAAACTTTTTCTATGTCTCATTTCTATTATTCCTTGTCTAATTTATACTTACTGATATCCATCCCAAAACTCAATCCAAGGTTCACCAATAAATCGTCAAGTTCTGTCAAAGATTTCTTTCCGAAATTCCGGAATTTCAATAAGTCGTTGCGATTATAAGTTACCAATTCCCCTAAGGTATCGACATCAGCTGCTTTAAGGCAATTTAAGGCCCTAACAGAGAGATCAAGATCGACCAAACGATTCTTAAGGAGTTGACGCATATGAAGAATCTCTTCGTCAAATTCTTCATTGGCAAATTTCTCATCAGAATCCAGTGTAATTTTCTCGTCGGAGAAGAGCATAAAATGATAAATCAATATTTTAGCCGCTTCCTTCAAGGCATCTTTAGGATAGATAGATCCGTCAGTGGTGATTTCGATCAGCAGTTTCTCGTAGTCAGTTTTTTGCTCTACGCGATAGTTTTCGATATCGTACTTGACATTTTTGATTGGTGTAAAAATAGAGTCGATTGGGATAACACCAAATTCTTCTTCGGATGGTTTGTTTTCCACACCAGGAACATATCCGCGGCCCTTTTCGATCGAGAGTTCAATCTGAAGTTTTACTTCGGGTTCCATATTACAGATCAGCAATTCAGGATTAAGCACCCTGAAACCTGTTATGAAATTGTTAATGTCTCCGGCTTTGAAAGTATCCTGTCCAAAAATAGTCACGGAAACCTTTTCATTGTCGAAGTCATCAACGACCTTTTTGAAACGTATTTGTTTCAGATTAAGGATCATTTCTGTAACATCCTCTATAACACCGGGTATCGTAGAGAATTCATGCTCTACCCCTTCTATTTTGATCGTAGTGATTGCATATCCTTCTAAAGACGACAATAATATCCTGCGCAAGGCATTACCGATGGTAATACCATACCCAGGTTCAAGAGGACGAAATTCGAATTTTCCAATCCGATTATCCGACTCAATCATTATCACCTTATCCGGCTTCTGGAAAGCTAAAATTGCCATAAACCTAAATATTATTTTTATTTCGAATATAATTCGACGATTAATTGTTCCTTGATATTTTCCGGAATCTCTTCACGGTTAGGAACATTCAGAAATTTGCCTGATTTGGCTTCGCCATCCCATTCGAGCCAGGAAAATTTATTATGGCGTTGTGTAGCGAGGCAATCGGTAATTGCGATAAGCGATTTCGATTTTTCGCGAACACTAACCACTTCACCCGGGCGAACGGTGTAAGAAGGGATATTTACAACAGATCCGTTAATTACAATATGTTTGTGAGAAACCAGCTGACGTGCAGCAGCCCGGCTTGGAGCTATTCCAAGACGAAAAACTACATTATCCAAACGGCTTTCCAGCAGTTGTAAGAGAACGGTACCGGTAACCCCTTTGTGCGAATGTGCTTTTTCAAAGAGATTGCGGAATTGGCGTTCAAGTACACCATACATGTATTTCGCCTTCTGTTTTTCTTTCAGCTGAGTTCCGTATTCAGAGACTTTTTTCCGGCGTTTGCTATTTCCATGCATTCCCGGAGGGAAATTCTTATGCTCAAAAGCTTTGTCGGGGCCATAAATAGCTTCCCCGAACTTTCTTGAAATTTTGGATTTTGGACCAATATATCTTGCCATGTGATTTTACGTTTAAGGTACCTATTAATTAAACACGACGACGTTTAGGAGGACGGCATCCATTATGTGGCAACGGAGTAACGTCAACGATCTCAGTAACCTGAATGCCAACACTTGCCATTGCCCGAATAGCAGACTCACGTCCGTTTCCCGGTCCCTTAACAAAAACCTTAACCTTGCGTAAACCAAGGTCAAAAGCTGTTTTTGCGCACTCCTCAGATGCAGTTTGAGCTGCATAGGGGGTATTCTTTTTTGATCCTCTGAATCCCTTTTTTCCAGCAGATGACCAGGAAATAACTTCTCCGTTATTGTTGGTCATTGAAATGATGATATTATTAAAAGATGAAGAAACATGAGCCTGTCCGACAGGTTCAATATTGACCACCCTTTTCTTTGATACTCCAGTCTTTTTTGCCATTGCTACTTACAATTATTTAGTGGCTTTTTTCTTATTTGCAACTGTTTTCTTTCTACCCTTACGTGTTCGGGCATTGTTTTTAGTACTTTGCCCACGCACCGGTAAACCGATACGATGGCGAATACCCCTGTAGCATCCGATATCCATTAATCGCTTAATAGAAATCTGATATTCAGACCGCAATTCGCCTTCCACCTTGTAACTTTCCGTAATAACCTTACGAATTGCCCCTAGCTGCTCATCG
>Ga0364887_10037_pt1 | contig 107801 bp, 94 predicted proteins | sample ExccelJu500001D4_4_FD_206924 | JGI IMG/M metagenome (GOLD analysis project Ga0364887, IMG submission 206924) | Enriched cells from Trout Bog Lake Hypolimnion, Wisconsin, USA - BchlTB.July23.5000.01.D4 | ecosystem: Environmental > Aquatic > Freshwater > Lake > Hypolimnion/Profundal zone | place...
AAAGGGATTATTCAATTTCTCATACCCGATCGAGGTTGGTTTACCATGACCCGGATAGATGGTGGTATTATCCGGTAATACATACAATTTAGACCTGATACTATTAAGCAGGGTCAGGTGATCGCCACCGGGTAAATCAGTCCTACCGATACTTTGATAAAACAGTACATCTCCACTGATCAGAAAATGCTGGGCTTCACAATAAAAACAAATACTTCCGGGAGAATGTCCCGGAGCAGCGATTACCTTTAAAAGATCATCATCAATAGGAATCAGATCATTTTCCTGAAGAAAATGAAGAGTGCCATTATAATTCTGGAATGGCAAACCCCATCTTTTACCGGATTCTGGAGCCATTTCCAGAACTGGTTTTTCGGAGGGATGAAGGTTCAGTTCCAATCCAAATTCCTGATGAACCCAATGATTTCCAAATACATGGTCGAGGTGACAGTGTGTATTGAGTAACAGGGTTGGTGTTAAAGCATGTTCAAACAGAAAATCTTTTAACATTTCCTGTTCAGCACTGAAATAACAGCCCGGATCTATAATCACTGCATGCCCTTTTTCGGTGTAGAGGATATAGCTGTTTTCCTGGATCGGATTGAATGTAAAAGCTTTAATCTGAATCATAAACCTAATTCAATTGGTTAAAAGTAATTACCTAATTTTAACAGACTATGGAATGTTTAAATGGCACTTCACAAATACCTTCACAATCCATTTTGAACATTTCAATTTTTACTAAATTAAGACAGGATACCCAAATGAACAGAATATATAAATATTTATTATTAGTAGTATTGATTCTCCCCTTTTTCGCCAGTTCTCAGGTCAATACCGTTGATTTTGGTAAAAACAGACTCCAGTTTAAAAAATTCAAATGGAAATTTTATCAATCTAAAAATTTCAACACCTATGTATCTCAGGGTGGCACCGAATTGGGCAAATATGTTGCACAAACAGCAGAAGAAGAATTACCATCCCTGAGCAAATTCATAGAATATTCATTGCAGCGCCGGATGAATATTGCAGTTTATAACAGTTATGATGAGTATAAGCAAAGCAATATAGGGCTGGGCATTGATTGGCAAAATGCTGGCGGACTTACCAAACTGGTCAATAACAAACTGGTTATTTACTTTGATGGTAACCATGAACACTTAAAATTACAGATCCGTCAGGGTATCGCTAAAGTGCTGACTGATAATTTATTATTTGGGGATGATATTGGAGAAATAGCCAGTAACCAGGCATTACTGGACCTTCCAAAATGGCTTACCGACGGTTATATCTCTTATGCTGCTCAAAACTGGAGTACAGAACGGGATGATGAACTTAAAAGTGCCATACTGAGCGGTGATTATAATTCATTTTATCAGTTTGCCTTTTCGAAACCAGTGATCGCCGGACATGGATTTTGGTATTATTTCGCTGAAAAATATAAGAAAGAAAATGTGACCTACTTTTTGTACCTGGCCAGGGTCTTTAAAAATCTGAATAAAGCTTCTCAGAAAATTTGCAAAAAGAAATTCAAGGAAGTATTGGAAGACTTTATGCAATTTGAACAGGATAAATATTATAAAGATATTCGGCAACGCCGGAATGCACCCAAAGGTGTACTTAGCATTTCAGAAGATGTGAGCTCCAATGATTATTTCAGGTTTCAGGCAAATCCCAATCCCCGTAATAATAATTATGCAGTGGTGGAATTTAGCAAAGGGGTTTACAGGGTTAAATACGTAGAAAATTTCTGGGATACCAAAATATTACTCGATAAAGGAGTTAGAACCAATCAGGGAGATATCAATCCCAATTACCCTATTCTTGCATGGGATGTAAAAGGGACAAGATTATTGGTGATCTATTGGGAAAAAGGGCATACTAAAATGTTTGTTTATGATGTCATTGCCAAATACAAACGTTTCAAACAGGAAATAGATGGTTTTGATCAGATTTTGGATGCTTCTTTCATGCTTGATGCCAATACACTTGTATTGAGTGCAGTTAAAAACGGGCATTCAGACATCTATACCTATAAAATTGAAGAACAGAAAACAGAACAGCTGACCAATGATGTGTATGATGATATCAACCCTACTTTTGTTTCTTTTCCCAATCGCTCAGGTATCATTTTTTCAAGTAACAGGCCATCTGCCACTGCTCCTGATGCGGATACAGTATTACCAGGCAAACATAAGTTCAACATTTTTATGGTGGATATTCTGAATAAGAGTAAAATCAAACAGATCACCCAGCTGACAAACCTGAAATATGGCAGTGCTATGTATCCCATGCAGTATAGCAATAATTATTTCACTTTTGTTTCAGATGCCAATGGTATTGGCAATAGATGGGCCGGCTTTTTTGCCACACAGCGAACAGGACTGGATACACTATACTATATAGGTGATGAATTACTTCGGAATCCTGTACCCAAAGAACTGGACAGTACACTTATGGCCTGGCAAAAGCAGGAACCAGACAGTATCAGTTATTTTCAGGTATATAAAGACAGTACCTATACCTTCCCGATCACCAATTATCAAAGTTCGCTGATTGAAACAAGGATAGCCGGTAATAATGGTCAGGTTAGTGAAACCCGAAGGGAAGGGGATTATAAATTCCTTTATAAATTAAAAGTCAACCAGGATGCACTGGATAAAAGGAATGTAAATCCAAGACCAACAGAATACATGAAATCCATCATGGATGAAGATAAAAAGGGAACTGGTAAAGCAACAGTGTATCAGAAAGGGAATAAAAAACCGGTTGTTTCAGATACTGCAGCAGTAAAAAAGAAAGTCGTTTTCAAATCAGAATTTGCCGATGAAAAACCTGATACCTCCTCCGCTATTGCAAGGGTCTCAGAAGCTGAAAAAACCAAAATGCTGATAGGAGATGCTAAAAAATCGATACTTGAAGATTCCAAATTGTTTAATTATCATTTGAAATTCAGTGCAGATTATCTATTGAGTGGTTTTACCAATAATATCCTGGTAACCAGGTATCAGCCTTATGCCGGTGGCCAGGGACCAATTGAACTGAACAATGGGGGCGATTTAAACTGGAGTTTTAGGGTTGGTACCAGTGATTTGTTTGAAGATTTCAAATTTATTGGTGGCTATAGTATTGGTACTGATCTTACAGACAAGGATGTATTCTTCTCATTCCAGGATTATAAACGACGCCTGGACTGGGGATTCACTTATTTCAGGAGCAATATCAAGACCTATCAGGGCTTTTTCAACAACCCGCCGGCCAGTTATTACAATTCATCGCTGGTAACCAATCTTTACCAGTTTAATTTTTCATATCCGCTGGATGAAGTAAGGAGCATTCGTTTAACGACCGGGGTAAGAAATGACAGAGGAGTTGTAAGGCCTTTTAACAATGCAACCGGTGCACCTGATCCTTATGGATTAAATTATCCCGACAGTAGTGTTACCTCATTGGTAAACAGGTTGGAATGGGTCTTTGACAACAGCCTTAACCCTACCCAGAATATCTGGAATGGCACGAGGTATAAAATTTATCTGGATGTGATGGTCCCTGAAACCAATAGTAAGAATACAACCTTTAACCTGGGTTATGATTACCGACATTATGTCAAGATCTACAGAAACTTTATATGGGCAGGAAGAGCAGCCGGTGATGCAAGCTGGGGTACCCAAAAGATCATGTATTACCTGGGTGGAGTGGATGGTTGGATCAATCCACAATTCAACAGCCTGGCACCTTCATCCGGAAATTATGCTTACCAGTCATTAACCATCAATATGAGGGGGTATAACCAGAATATTGCCAATGGAAACAATGCTATCGTATTCAATAGTGAATTTAGGTTACCCGTTTTCACCACATTTTTTGATAGACCAATCAACAATGCTTTTGTCAGGAATTTCCAGCTCATACAATTTTTTGATATGGGAACAGCCTGGAGTGGAGGTCTCAGTTCAATACAACGACCTTATATTTCTTATGGTACCCAAAGCAATACCAATCCTATAGTTGTAAAATTCAATGATGGAGGGATTGGCCCATTGGCTGCAGGCTATGGATTTGGTGCCCGTAGTACTTTACTTGGATATTTTTTGAAGATAGATGCAGGATGGCCAATGAATGGATTCTTCAGGGGTAGTCCGATCTGGTATTTTGCAATGGGACTGGATTTCTAGAATGCCCTATTCAATTTATTTTGGAATGCCCTGTTCAATGAACAGGGCATTTTTTATGAAATCAACTGCCGGCATATATTTTTTACAATCGCCGGACCTTCATAAATAAATCCAGTCCAAACCTGTACAAGTGAGGCCCCTGATTCGAGTTTTTCCCGGGCATCAACACCCGTAAATATTCCGCCGCTGGCAATAATAGGTATCGAATGGTTGGTTTGATGCGATAAATAGCGAACAATTTCTGTACTCTTTGTAGTTAATGGTTTTCCACTCAAGCCCCCATTGCCGATACTTTCAACACGATCAACTGATGTGATCAGCCCATTCCTGCCAATGGTTGTATTGGTGGCAACCAATCCATCGAGTTTAATTTCCATGGATAGTTCAATGATATCATCCAGCTGTTCCTGTGTAAGGTCAGGGGCGATTTTGAGCAACAAGGGCTTTGGATGTGGCTTTCCCTGATTTAAATTCCTTAGTTCAGAAAATATCTTACGCAGCGAGCCCTTTTCCTGTAATTCCCTCAAACCTGGCGTATTGGGGCTACTCACATTTACCACAAAATAGTCAACAACTTCAAAAAGGCTGTCGAAACAGGTTACATAATCCTTCCAGGCATCTTCGTTGGGTGTAATTTTATTTTTACCAATATTACCTCCAATGATCATCCTGGAGGATAAATTGCTTTTATCTTTTTGATGCCAGCGGTCAAGCTGCTTTCTTGCAAATTCGACCCCTTCATTGTTAAATCCCATCCTGTTGATCAAGGCCTTATCCTGAGGCAACCTAAACAAACGGGGTTGTTCATTTCCGGGTTGTGCTTTTGGGGTAACAGTTCCTATTTCAACAAAGCCAAACCCCAGAGCTTCCAATTCGTTGAGGTACAAAGCATTTTTATCAAAGCCAGCACCAAGTCCTACCGGATTTTTAAATTTGAGACCCAATACCTCCTTCTCCAATGACGGGTGATCAATTGTAAATGACTTTTTGATCATCTTTTTTAAAGGAGGTAAACTGCATGCAGTATGCAATATTCGCATGGAAAAACCATGAACCTGTTCCGGAGGGAATCGAAATAATACGTCTCTGAGAAGATAATACATACGTCAAAGATACAATGCCGGTAAATGAGAAATAACTGAAATTGACCCTTCCTTAGGTTTTGAGATCCGAACTATCCTTTTTAAGGATGCATCTTCAATTCAAGTTTCGGTAACAAAAACTTATTGTCAAATTTAGTTGCATAAACAACTTTTTATTACATTTGGTTTCAAAACAGGTTTGCCATGCAGGAAGCTTATATAGTAGCGGGATATAGAACCGCAGTTGCTAAAAGTAAAAAAGGTGGGTTCAGGTTTTTTAGACCCGATGACCTGGCAGTGGAAGTCATTAAAGGTTTAATGGCGGCTACACCCAATCTTGACCCCCAAAGAATTGATGATGTGATCGTTGGCAATGCTGTTCCTGAAGCGGAACAAGGTTTACAGTTTGGAAGAATCATTGCAGCTAAAGCGTTGGGCATTGAAGTTCCTGGAATTACCATTAACCGTTATTGTGCCAGTGGCCTGGAAAGTATCGCGATGGCAACTGCTAAAATAAGAACCGGCATGGCAGAATGTATTATTGCCGGGGGAACTGAAAGTATGAGTCTTGTTCCTACAGCAGGTTGGAAAACAGTTCCGTCTTATGCGATAGCTAAAGATGAACCCGATTTCTACCTCAGTATGGGTTTAACCGCAGAAGCAGTTGCCAAAGAATTCCATGTAAGCCGTGAGGATCAGGATGCATTTGCTTATCAATCTCACATGAAAGCCAAAATTGCTATTGAGAATGGATATTTTAAACCTGGCATACTTCCAATAAAGGTGGAAGAGACTTATCTTAATGAAAAAGGCAAAAAGGCTGTTCGAAGCTATACTATAGAAACCGATGAGGGATTAAGATCCGATACAACCGTCGAGGGGCTCTCCAAACTGAAACCTGCTTTTGCTGCAGGCGGAACCGTTACTGCAGGAAACAGTTCACAAACCAGTGATGGGGCTGCTTTTGTAATTGTTATGGGGGAGAAAATGATGAATGAACTGGGACTTAAACCAATTGGCCGACTAGTCAATTGTGCAAGTGCAGGGGTACACCCCAGGATAATGGGTATAGGACCAGTAGCTGCCATACCTAAAGTATTAAGACAGGCAGGAATGCAAATTGGAGACATCGACCTGATCGAGCTGAATGAAGCTTTTGCTTCACAGTCATTGGCTGTCATACGGGAACTGGGATTAAATCCGGACATAGTAAATATAAATGGAGGAGCCATTGCGCTTGGTCATCCATTGGGTTGTACCGGAGCCAAACTAACCATTCAGGTTCTTGATGATATGAAAAGACTGAATAAAAAATATGGAATGGTTACAGCTTGTGTGGGCGGCGGACAAGGTATCGCCGGAATTATTGAAAACTTATAACCTATTGATCTGTTTATAACACCCCTACCAATGCCCGGTCACCAAGGCTGGGCATTGGTATTACTGATAGATATCATAATCTGTATTATGCAAGTGTAATAACTTTAGTATACAAATTAAGAGATATGAAAACGATAATAGTTCCTACCGATTTTTCAAACACCGCTAAAAATGCAGCCCGTTATGCATTGGCTATTGCCCAAAAAACAGGTACAACTAAAATAATATTGTACAATGCTTTCCAAAGCGGTTATAATGTAGTAGCAGACCCCATGGTTCCTGCACTTGGGGCACTGGATCTGGAAGCCATCCGGGAAGGAAGTGAACTTGCATTGGCCGATTTTAAGGCTGAATTGAAAAATGAAACGCCTGATAATATTGCGCTGGAAACAAAAAGTGAGTTTGCACTGCTTACAGAAGGTATCATAGAACTCAGCAAGGTGGAAAATGCAGACCTGATCGTGATGGGCATTACAGGCGGGGGTGCCCTTTCTGAAAACCTTTTTGGCAGTAATACCATCAATGTTGCAAAAAATACCACCATACCTGTCCTGATCGTTCCCCAACATGCCAGTTATACTAAATTCGAGCATATACTATTCGCCTGCGATTTTAATAAAGTGGAAGAATCCACACCAGTTGGACCTATCAGGAAAATACTTGAAGACACAAGTGCAAAGCTTTTTGTTTTACATGTGGACAATTATAACCATGAAAATGCACCTGATTTTAGGAATGAAACAGTGAAACTGGATACCTTATTTGAAGGATTTAAGCCCGAATATCATTTTGCAGAAGACACAGACTTTACAGAATGTATCAACGAATTTGTAGCAGCAAAATCAATAGACCTTGTTATTACAATTCCTAAAAAACATGGCCTTATAGACAGCCTTTTTAAACGTAGCCATACTAAAATGCTTGCTTTTCATAGTCATGTACCATTACTGGTAATACATGATTAACAGCAAATTGAAGTGAAGTGCATGTACAGTTTAGACAATATGCTTGCATATGGTTATCCTTACACCAGGTATTTTCCTACGATTGGAACCCTTCTTCCAACCCCAAAAGCTTTGGGTGAGATCCGGATGATAGGACAGAACTGGTTTCTTTTATATTCATTGACATTGACAAGCTTCAAAACCCTGTCTACCAATGCAGCATCATATCCTTTTGATTTGATTTCTGCTGGTCCGGATTTTCTTTCAATATACTGGTATAAGATTTTATCCAGTATTTCATAATCGGGCAGGCTATCACTGTCCTTTTGGTTCGGCCTCAATTCTGCACTTGGGGCTTTTGTAATGATATTCAATGGAATGACTTCCTTTTCTTTATTAATGTAATGCGCTAATGCATAGACCTGCAGTTTATAACAATCACCCAACACCCCCAATCCTCCGGCCATATCACCATATAAAGTCCCATAACCAGTAGCCAGTTCGCTCTTATTGGAAGTGTTCAATAAGATGTATCCAAATTTATTGGCTATACCCATCAAAATATTACCTCTGATACGACTCTGCATATTTTCTTCAGCAAGAGAAAAGGGAAGATCCTTAAATATGGGTTGTAAAGTGGTCTGCAATGATTCAAAAACAGCATTGATCCTAACGATATCGTAAGGGTTTCCAAGATTGATACTCAACTGAACCGCATCGTCTACCGAATGATCTGTGGAATAGGGAGAGGGCATCAATACTGCTTTTACTTTATCGCTGCCCAGCGCTTTACAGGCAAGTGCCAGGGTAACCGCACTATCAATACCACCACTGGACCCAATAATGGCTTTTGAGAAGCCCATTTTGCTGAAATAATCTCTAATTCCCAAAATAAGGGCATCATGTATCTGTGCAATATTCAATTGGGACAGCAATGCATCCGGATTCAATTGAAAATCGGGTACATGGCTGGCCGGTTCAATAACATGGGCATCCAAAGATCCATCGTCATTTAAAACAACAGACTGAACAGATTCTTCAAAAATGGGAAATACCTTACAGAGATTAGCATCCTTATCAAATACAAGAGATGCACCATCAAATACTATTTCTGTTTGACTGCCCACCGCATTGCAATAAAACATTGGCAACTTGTATTTCAAAACATTTGCCTTAATAACAGATTTTCTGTCTTCATCATGGGTATAATCAAAAGGAGAAGCACTCAGGTTGATCATAACATCCGGGTTCTGGGTCATCAACTTATCCATCGGACAGATCCGGTATAGTTTATTGTCATTGATATTCCAGATATCCTCACATATAGTTATGGCCAGTTTCTTTCCTTTAAATTCGACTACAGACCACTCATAGGCAGGTTCAAAATAGCGGTATTCATCAAATACATCATAAGTAGGCAATAGTGTCTTATGGATCTCAGCCTTAATTTCCTGTTCATACAAAAAGAAAGCAGCATTGAATAGATTCTTTCCTTCTTCTATTGGGTTGATAGCCGGAGCTCCTACCAAAACGGCAATAGTATCTGCATGCTTTTTGATGATATCGATACTGTCATAACACTTCCGGATAAAATCATTGAATTCCACAAAATCCCTGGCCGGATAACCACAAACACTCATTTCACTGAACACGATCAGGTCGCCACCCTGTGCTTTAGCCAAATTGATTGCATTGATGATCTTTTCCGTATTGCTTTCGAAATTGCCAATGTGATAATTCTGCTGTGCCAGGAATATTTTCATATCCCAAAGGTAATAACTTAAGTGTTTTATCAGGAATACAGGGTCTTGTATGTAGTTTCACATTTAGTTATCACAAGAACCCCCATAACTTTTGTTTATTCGCAGTATGAAAAAATGGCTGACCATCGGTATCCTGATTTTTGAATTTTCCTGTACGGGTAAAAAAAATATACCGGATGTTTCTTCAATAAAAGCAGACCTCAAACTGCAACGGTTTGAAAAGGACTATTTTGCTATAGATAGTAACAGAACTGAAGCTTCATTAGATTCGCTGAACAATCGGTATCCGGTATTTTTGAAGGATTTCCTGTTTAATATACTAGGCGTTATGCCTGTACCCGATAGTGCGCTTAAGTATACCCGGGTTTTTACAAGGGACTATAGGTATATCTATGAAGCAGCCCAACAGAAATACCCCAATTTTGATCAATACCAAAAACAAATTGAAAATGGATTCAGGTATGTGAAATATTATTTCCCGGAATATAAATTACCCCCCGCAATCATCACTTACATAGGTCCTTTGGATGGGACAGCAATTGCAAATACATCAGGCGGACTGGCAATTGGATTACAATCCTATCTTGGCAAAGATTTTCCGGCCTACCAGGTTCAGTATATACGTGATATCTATCCTGCATATAAATCAAGAAGATTTGAAGGTCCCTATATTGTAGTGGATTGTATGAAAAGTGTTATTGAAGAAATGTACCCAACCAAAAGTTCAGGCAGGCCGCTGATTGAACAAATGATTGAAGCAGGAAAAAGGCTGTATGTATTGGATGCACTTTTACCTGAAATCGCTGATACACTTAAAACCGGCTATACCCAACAACAATTGAAAGGCTGTTTTGACCATGAATCCAACATCTGGAGTTTCTTTATTGAAAATAACCTATTATATGAAACTGAATCAAACCTGATTGGCGTTTATGTCAATGATGGCCCTAATACGCCTGAACTGGGTAATGCTTCACCCGGGTTTGTTGGTCAGTTTACAGGTTGGCAGATCGTAAAAAAATGGATGTCAAACAACAAAAAAGCGACACTGCATGACCTCATGCTTAAAAACCCTTCCCAATTATTTGAAGAATCGAAATACAGGCCCAACTAGTACTATGAACCAAAAGAGGATGGAATAAAAGATGACATAAAAAGATGGAATAATGCTGCTAAAACCATCGGCTGAAGCCATAACCACTATGCGTTACATTGCAGCTACATCGCAATTAATTCATTTTGGCAGGAACGATCATTTCGAATGCAGGGATCTTGACTGTAAAGATTTCCTTATTATTCTGGTTTTCCATGGTATAATACCCATGCATTTTACCCATTTCGGTCTTCAGGTTACACCCACTCACATATTGAAACTGTTCTGCTGATTTAAGAACCGGCTGTACACCCACTACGCCTTCACCATCCACTTCCCGATGCTCCCCATTACTGTCAAATATAAACCATTGACGTTTTAATAGCTTGACCGTAAAAGAATTATGGTTTTCAATTGTAATCCTGTAAGCAAACATAAATTCATGATTAGCCGGATTGCTGTAGTCAAACTGGTAGAAAGTTTCGACACTTATTTCTATGCCTTCTGAAATCTTAGATACCATTAAAACGGATTTGAGTAAAGATAATAATTTGAATAAATGAAAAGAACTTTTCTTTTGCCTCACATCACATTTAACATAAACGGCTAAAAACCTATACTTTATTTGCAACAATTGAGCCGTATTTAAAAATAAGTGAGCCTTAGGTGCTTATTTTTGTCCTTTCCTCACATATCTTCTAAAAATAATAGTATATGATAAAAATTGCTGTTGCAAAGGGTGATGGTATAGGCCCCGAAATCATGGATGCCGTACTGCATATTTTTCAAGCATCCGGAGTACCACTCGAATTTGAATTTGTGGATATGGGGAAATGGGTATTTGATAAAGGTTTCAGCAATGGTATGACTGTAGAAGCCCAGGAAACAATCGAAAGGCTGGGTATACTTTTTAAAGGCCCGATGGAAACGCCAAAAGGTAAGGGCGTGAAAAGTGTGAATGTAACTGCAAGAAAGACCTGGAATACCTATGCTAATAAAAGGGTATTTCAAACCCTACATGGCGTGAATACTGTATTTAGTAAGGCTGGAATTCCCATTGATATTACCATTGTAAGAGAGAATATTGAAGACACTTACGGCGGTGTTGAGCATATGCTTACACATGATGTTGCCCTGAGCCGTAGGTTTATTACAAGGCCCGGTAGCCTTCAGGTGATCAAATATGCTTTTGAAATGGCCAAGAAAAAAGGTGCCAGAAGAATTACTTGCGGTCATAAAGCCAATATCATGAAGATCACAGATGGCTTATTTCTGGAGGTGTTTTATGAAGTAGCCAAAGAATATCCGGAGTTAAAGGCTGATGATGTGATCGTGGATGATCTTTGTATGAAACTGGTAACCCGGCCTGATCTGTTTGATGTGGTAGTCCTTACCAATTTACAGGGTGATATTGTAAGTGACTTATGTGCAGGATTAGTTGGCGGATTGGGATTTGCCCCAAGCGCTAATATTGGTGATTATATTTCCATATTTGAAGCAGTTCATGGAACAGCACCCGACATCGCAGGTAAAAATATCGCCAATCCGACCTCTTTATTGCTAAGTGGTATTGGTATGCTTCGACATCTGGGTTTAATGGAGAGCGCTGCCATGATGGAAAATGCCCTTTTGTATACCCTTGAAAGCGGTGTTCATACGGGCGATTTTGGAGATAAAAATATTCCAGCAGTAAATACCACCATTTTTGCAGACACAATCATTTCAAATTTTGGTAAACTTCCTGCTCATAATGCAAAGCCTTTACTGAACAATCAAAAAATTACGCCTACTCATTTTAAACTCAGTCAGAATGAAATGATGGAAAGTGAGGAAAGAACAGATGAATCTATTGCAGGCGTTGATATGTTTATTCAAAGTCATGAACAACCGCTGGAAATCGCTAATAAATGTTTGAGACATGCAGGAGTGAAATTCAAATTGGTGAGTATCAGTAACAGGGGTACACAGGTTTGGCCAACAGGCAGTGTATATACCAATCTGGTTAACCAGTTTAATGTACGCTTCGAAACTTTGGATGGTTTTCCATTAAATCAGCAAGATATCATTGGATTATATGTAAGCCTCAGTGGTAATTTCAAGATTTGCTCTCTCGAATTACTTAATATGTGGGGAAACAAAAAAGTGTACTCCCTTGCTCAGGGACAGTAAAAGTTTGTACATCTTGGTCATTGAATAAATCAATTCATTTTATGAAAAAAGTGCTTTTCATTTTAATAGGAATACTGGCTTTAAGCAAGGTCCACTCACAGAATAATATACTGGTCTTTCAATCTGATTTTGGTGTAAAAGATGGTGCTGTATCAGCCATGAAAGGCGTTGCATCGAGTGTTTCACCTGATCTGAAAATATATGACCTAACACATGAAATTCCGGCATACAATATTTGGGAAGCTGCATACAGACTGGAACAAACTGTTTCATTTTGGCCTGCAGGAACTGTTTTTGTTTCAGTTGTAGATCCGGGTGTAGGAACAGAAAGAAAATCTGTGGTATTAAAAACAAAAACCGGGCATTTTATCGTTACCCCAGACAATGGCACACTTACCCTGATAGCCGAATCTTTGGGTATCGCCGAAATCAGGGAAATAGATGAAGCTGTCAACAGAAGAAAAAACTCCGAAGGTTCTTATACATTTCACGGACGTGATGTATATGCGTATACGGGGGCAAGACTAGCTTCTAAATCCATCAGTTTTGAACAGGTTGGCCCCAAACTTCCGGAAAAAGTGATAAGCATCCCTTATCAAAAGGCCATTCGTGAAGGGAATACCATAAAAGGAAACATTTCCATTCTTGATATTCAATACGGGAATATCTGGACCAATATCGGTTCAACCTTTTTTAAAGAACTAGATCCGGCATTTGGTGATACGTTCAAATTTAAGATCTACCATGATCATGTAAAAGTGTTTGAAGGCATTATTCCTTATTACCAAACCTTTGGTGGTGTTGCTGTTGGAAAGCCACTTTGTTATCTTAATAGCCTGATGTTTCTTTCATTGGCAATAAATCAGGGAAGCTTTTCACATAAGTATCATATAGAAAGTGGCAGTACCTGGAGTATTGAACTGACCAAATATGTCCCTAAAGTAAAAGGACAGAAATAGGACATACAGCTCAACTTGATAAATTCACAGGATAACTCTTGCCACAAATTCATTTTACCTTAATTTCACGGCTCAATTTAAAGAGTAACAGAAAATTATGGCAGAAGTGATTTTAATGCCCCGCCTAAGCGATACCATGACAGAAGGTGTTATAGCCGGCTGGCACAAAAAAGTTGGAGATACCGTAAAAAAAGGTGACTTATTAGCCGAAATAGAGACAGATAAGGCTACCATGGAACTAGAAAGTTACCAGGAAGGTGTTTTACTGCATATTGGTACTCCCTCCGGAGGTAAGTTACAAGTGAATGATCTACTCGCCGTACTTGGTAAAAGCGGTGAAGACATCAGTGCAATTCTTTCCCAACATAGCGGAGGAGCTTCTACAGAAGTTAAAGCAAACCCTGCCCCTGAAAAGCAACCTGAGGTTAAAAAAGAAGAAATAAAAAGTGCAACTACAGATATTTCTGCCATGGATGAAATTGTATTAATGCCTCGTTTGAGTGATACAATGACCGAAGGCGTTATTGCCAGCTGGCAAAAGAATGTTGGAGATACAGTTAAAAAAGGCGAAGTTCTGGCAGATATCGAAACCGATAAGGCTACCATGGAACTGGAAAGTTATAAGGATGGTGTTTTGTTGTATCAGGGTGCCAAAGCCGGTGAAAAGATATTGGTAAACGATTTATTGTGCATCATCGGCAAACAAGGTCTGGATGTTGCCGCTTTAGTTGCAGCAGTTAAATCTGGTAATCAGGCGGCTCCTGCCACAGCTGCTGCAGCACCTGCTATAGAATCAGCAGCAGCCCCTGCAGCTGTCCAAGCTGCTCCTGTAGCAGCACCACAGGCCACTGTTATCAATGAAGGAAGGATTTTTGCAAGTCCATTGGCGAAAAAAATCGCGAACGACCGGAATATTGACCTGAAATATGTGAAAGGAACCGGAGATAATGGAAGAATCACAAAAGCAGATGTTGACCAATATGTTCCTGTACAAGCCGCTCCTGTTACACAGGTTACCCAAGCGCATGCAGCGATCAGTGCAGCAACCATTGTACCTGCAGCTACAGGCACTGTATCTTTTGAAGATGTTCCTGTATCACAGATGCGTAAAACAATCGCAAGGAGACTTAGTGAAAGCCTCTTTACTGCTCCGCATTTCTACCTTACAATGAGCATCAATATGGATGCTGCAGTTGCTTCACGCGCCAAAATTAATGAAACCAGTAAAGTCAAAATAAGCTTTAATGACCTGGTTCTTAAAGCAACAGCTTTAGCACTTACACAACACCCCAAAGTAAATAGCAGCTGGTTGGGTGATAAGATCAGATACAACCATCATGTAAACATAGGCGTAGCAGTAGCAGTTGATGAAGGCCTGCTTGTGCCTGTGGTACGATTTGCCAATAACCTTAGCCTGAGTCAAATTGCAGTTCAGGTAAAAGAGTATGCACAAAAAGCAAAAGATAAGAAATTACAGCCCAGCGATTGGGAAGGAAGCACTTTTACCATATCCAATTTAGGTATGTTTGGAATTGATCAGTTCACAGCTATCATTAATCCTCCTGATGCCTGCATACTGGCAGTAGGTGGTATTTCACAGGAACCTATAGTCAAGAACGGTCAGATAGTTCCAGGCAATATCATGAAAGTAACTTTAAGTTGCGATCATAGGGTCGTTGATGGAGCAACTGGTTCAGCATTCCTACAGACATTAAAAAGTCTGCTGGAGGAACCGATCAGGATGTTGGTTTAAAACCTCATTGTCTACATAAAAAGCCCGGAAATCACAATGATTTTCGGGCTTTTTTATTTGTTTCTTAGTCTGCAATGGAACTTTACTTATATACCACTTGATTCAATAGGTATCTCCACTTCGATCATAGTTCCTTCTCCCGGTTTGGATTCAATATTCAGTTTCCCGCTTAATGCATATACCCTTTCCCTGATACCCAACAATCCATGACTATGAAATACATCCACATCGCTAAATTTAAAACCAATCCCATTGTCACTGATCCGGAGTTTAATACTTTGTTCGGTACGCTGGATCTCTGCAATTATTTTTGAGGCCTGGGAATGACGAATGATATTGGTAAGACTTTCCTGAAAAATCCTGAAAAGTCCAAGGTTAATATTGGGTTCGATCTTTTCATCACCAATATTTGAATTGATAATAATTTCCAGATCGGCCAGTCTCAGAAACTTTTTAGCATGCCAGCGCATGGTTGATTCCAGACCAATATCATCAAGCATATTGGGCCTTAAACTATTGTATAATGTACGGCTGGTTTCTATTGCACTATCAGCAATGGCAATTTGTTCTACCAATAATTCTTCTACTTTTTCATTATCGTCATTGATATTATTTTTCAACCAGGCTGCATTGATCCTTAAAGCAGTTAAATTTTGTCCAAACTCATCATGGATCTCTTTTGCAATATCAGCCCTTTCTTTTTCTCTGATATCCTGCAAATGGTTTGAAAGCTCCCGCAATTCAGCATTCAACTGTATTAGCTTTTCTTCTGCTTTTTTCTGTTCGGTGATATCTATCAATGTCAAAGAAATATACAATGGGTTACCGGCAGCATCTTTATGAATGATCGCTACTTCAATGGTTGTAAATATCTCTCCGTTCCTATTCCTGAATTTAGATTCTCCAACCCATTTGCCATCTGCCAATAATTTCGCTTCTTCCTTTTTCATCTTTTCCCTGGTTTCATCAGGAATAAGTTCCATCACAGAAATCTTGGAAAGATCTTCCTCTTCTCTAATTCCAAACCGTTCTTTTGCTGCCTGATTGGAATATATAAAATTCATATTCAGGTCCAGTATAAATACCAATGCTTTAGAATGCTCAATTATTCCCGCCAGTTTGTCTACATCTTCCTCTTTAGCCTTCTGTTCTCTTAAATCAAGTCCGATACCTACCAAAACGGGTTCCCCTTTATATTCTATTAACCAGCTATTGATCATGAAAGGTATCAAAACGCCATTTTTGCTCCTTATAAACAATTCCGCTGAAGTTGTTGCCTTTGAAGTGAACACATTTTCAATTCTCTTTTTTACAATTTCAAAATGACTGCTATCATTAAAATCGAGTGGTCTCATGGAAGCAATTTCCTCACTTGTATAACCGCTCAGCTTTTCAAAATTCTTATTCCACTTATAAAATTTCCCTTCTCGATTATACATATAAAATATTCCGGGAAGGTTATCAATCAGTTTGTCCATGAATTCCTTCTCCCGGTAAATGATCTGTTGCTTTCTTTTGAGTTCCGAAATATCAATTGCATTACTGGATATAAATAAAGGCTTTCCCTTTTCGCTCTTGTGCAGTAAAACAACCTGTAAAATGGGAATCTCTTTTCCTGAAGGAGCTAATATTACATTTTCACCCTGCCAGATCCCATTCAATTGTAATTCATTAAGCAGGGTATCAATGGGTACAATTTCCTGTGAAAAATATTTTATAGCATTTACATTGTCCAGCGACTCATCTTCTCCAGCTTCAATGGCTTTCCTTGCTGCCTTATTAAGATACGTGATATTAAAATTCATATCCATGGTTCCAACCAGCACAGAAGAAAACTCAATGATCTTTACAAACTTCCTGATTTCAATTTCCTGCATTTTCCTTTCGGTAATATCACGCATGATACCCATGTAATGCCCATTGGGTAGTCTGCTTGCATTCAATTCTGCATATATTTTTGAGCCATCTTTTTTCCTATACCTTCCGGTAGCCTGTAATATGCCGGATGCAGGTACCCTGTCGAAATTAAAAGCCATCTTATCCAAATCTTCTGTAAACAGAAAATCTTCCAGACTCATTGTTAATGACTCTTCACGGGTATAACCAAATACCCGTTCCACACTTGGACTTACATTCAGCATTTTCCCTGTCTCATCCACAATCCCTATTACATCATACGCATTCATAAATAGATTGCCGTAATAGTTTTCTGATATCTCTAATTTTTCCCTGACACGCTTACTTTCTGTAATATCCCTTATATACAGGCTAATCCCATTTACCGATTTATAAAAGTTACAATTGAACCATTTCTGAAAATATGGACTGAATATTTCAGTCATATAATTTTCATCTCGCTCCAATGCCCGGTTTAGATTTTCGATTCCTAAAAAATCGGGATAGGTCTTCAACACATTGGCACCAATGATTTTCTCTGAAGGTTTATCAAACAAATTTTCTATATAAGTATTGACATAAGTTATATTCAGTTGTTTATCAAATGCTATAAATCCATCGCTTATCCTTTCAAATACTTCATTTAACATGGAATACTGTTCCCTGATCCTTTCTTCCTGAACACCATTGGCTGCTTGTAATTCAGATGAAATGGTCTGCATGAATCTGTAATTGATCCAGATCCTATAGAAAGTAAACCCGATTAAAAAGAATGAACAAATTCCCAATATCGAGAATAACCGGAAGGTTTTTGCTGCCTCTTCATTGTGTTGATTCTGAAATCCCTTAAGTAATAGTCTGCCTATATCAGATACTTTATTGTATTGCAGTTTTAATCCATTATCAATTTCATCTTCATGCTGCATCAATATTTTTTCTGCTTCAGAGATATGACCACTACTGTTTAATTGCAGAATTTTGGTTGAGAATGTAAGCTTGTGTTGTGCAAGGGCAATCAATTTCGAAATTTCCTGATTGGGAAGCTGGCGATCATTATTTAATTGAACCAGTGAATCAATTTCATTACTAAATCTTACAGAAGCTGCATCAAACCGTTTTTCTATCAATTGAGCGTTATGTGAGATGGTTATTGGCTTCTCAAGCCCCTCTATTTCTCCGATCGCAGTCTGGAGATAATCAAGGTGAAGCATCATCTTTAATACCACTTTTTCATTTCCTGTTTGCTGGGTTGTAGCTTTCAGACTATAAAAAGTATCGATGAAGAATATAAGAAAGGTGAAAAATGTGAGCAAAAAGCCTATTAAAATAAATATCCTGGACCTCGTCTTTTTCATAAATTTTCCTTTTGACCATTATTCTATGATAACAGTATCCCTAAAAAATCAAAATTTCATTTTCAGGATATTGTATACCATTTGTGTTTAATAAAGGACAGAGGTATCATCAACTCAGATTAACTTATAATGCATTGGATCACTTGCCTGGTCCCACAAAAGTTAATGCAGCCATGCTTCAAATATATCAAAAGATGACTGCATTTACGTTTTCCATCATTTATTTCCCAAAACAGGTAGGATTACTGATCCCAATCACAACCTATGGGTGCTCCGGGAGGAATTTCTTTGCGAACAGGTACACTGATATCTTTGGGATGGTCAATCCTTTCAATTGTATAAGAAAAATGTGCAGCCAGATCCGGATTAATTTTCAATTGTGCGGCAGCATATTTTTTTAATTGCTGTAATCTGTCAAAACAGATCACTTTAACCTGGTAATTGGACTGTTCATCCTGGCTCAATCGCAGGATCCAGGTCAAAACCATTTGCTGGGTCTGTAACTGTACTTCCCTTATCAGGCCTTTTTGGTAGCCGGTTTTCCAGGTTTGAGAGATAATGGCATCTAAGACATCATCCCATCCCGGAGTCCCCGCTTCAGCCTTAAACTGTACCAAACGATTGGCCCGTTCTGTATTGAACAGAAATTCAAGTTCAAAGTCTGTAAGGGCTTCTGCAGCAGACAAAGCATCAAAACTCATCCCCATCCTTTTCTGGAATAATTCTCCGATCCCATAATACATGGGAGGTCTTGGTGGAATCAACCTTATAATTTTTTCCGACAGGGTCAATACTTCTGGTTCCAGACAGTATAATGCCGCCTGTAATGCCTGTTGTTGCATTTCTTTTGGTAAAATGGCTGGTCTTACCTGTTTAGTGTCACCCTTTACACTATAGCTGTAGTTCATACCGGCAATGAGTTTACAAACAGCTTCCAACTGGTAACGATGATAGTTGTAAACAGGAACCAATGCATCTTCCAGCTTAGCCAGCGGGGTATTTTCGGTAACATTGTTTTCCGAAAAATGAGCCAACGCTTTTTCACGCACTGCCAGAACCGATTTCAGTTCTGCCACAGCATCTTTACCATTATCCCACAAATGTGCATATGGATGAAATCCACTGGCAGCTCGGGCATCTGCATCAGCAATAAATAAAATGCCGTCATTGGTATTCTTTTCCAGTAAACGGTTTAAAGCGGCATTCTCATCAGTGCCGGTTGGAAAATCGGCATACCCATAAGTAATAGCTCGCTTATCCCATTCACCAATTTCATGCGTGTACACTTTCGAAAAGTCTATTTCCCCTTTGGCATTGACAAAGACATTAGGATGCGGATAATCCATTACCGATGCCCTGTCATTGTAACTGCTGGCATAATTATGTTGCAATCCAAGGGTATGCCCAACTTCATGGGCTGCCAGCTGTCGCAGCCTTTGTAAAGCAGCGATGCGCATGGTTTCCGGAGCAGGTTTGCCCGTTTCATAAGGAGACAACAAACCGGCAAATATGAGGTAATCCTGCCTCACCCTAAGTGATCCAAGGGTAACTTCACCTTTGATAATTTCGCCTGTTCTTGGATCTGATATGGCAGCACCATAACTCCATCCCCTTGTGGAACGATGCACCCAGTTGATCATATTATACCTGATATCCATTGGATCACAAGTATCAGGCAATACCTTTACAATAAATGCATTCTTATATCCTGCAGCTTCAAATGCCTGATTCCACCACCTGGCACCATCCAGCAATGCAGAACGTATGGGTTCGGGTGTTCCATTATCCAGATAATAAACAATAGGCTCAACGGGTTCACTGAATGCTGCATTCGGATCTTTCTTTTGTAAACGATGTCTTTCAATAAACATCTGTTGTATCTGATCCGAAAATGGGGTACTATAATCATAAAAAGATATGCCAAAATAACCACTGCGTATATCATAACGCCTCGGCTTATAATTGCTATCAGGTAACTCCACAAAAGAATGATGCATGCGCACAGTGATCGCCTCAGCAGAGGGAGTCACACTTGTAACATATTTCCCGGCATCATTGATATCCTTCAAAGTAAAAGTGATGGTGGCTTCAAATTCGCTGTTCTTCGGAAAGTTCCTGGTATTGGGCATATAAATGGCAGACCTGCTCTCATTAAAAACATAGGTACCCTGCTTCATCTGTTTGATCCTGTCTGCCACACCATGCGCATCCCTCAGAAAAAAGGAAGTGGCATCCACCAGTACTTTATCTCCCTCATCTTCATCCACAACAAAACTGGCCAAGACAGACTGAGCAAAAGATTCCTTAACAGCCATACGTTCTTTCTCATCCTTACTTTGTGCACGGTAATTATAATTCGGTTGTACCAGTAATAACTTTTTACCAACCTTAGTAAAATATACGATACGGCTGTTTCCGATCTGACCACGATCAAGTCCAATATCGTTGGATCCCAAACCTGCTGGTAATGAATTGACATACAAAAACTCCTGATTCAACTTATCTGCTTCTAACCATATCTTTCCCCTTTCTGCATCCCACCAGTATGTAAAATAGCCATCCAGGCGCTTATAATTTTTGGTCTTACCTGCAATCCCGGTTGAAGATTGCCCTTTTCCTGAAAGTACTAATGCACAAAAAACCATCAAGAGTAATGATCGCATATTTGTATAGTTTGGTTGATTAATTTCTACGCCTTTGTAAATCAAAAACTCCTGTCAGTATTTCAACTATGACAGGAGTATATGCAAATTTTATTACCTGGCCATTATTGTAGTTCAATGACCAGATGAATTCTTAGGCCTATTCTTCAGAAGCAGGACTTGTTGATTCAGGTGTAGATTCCACAACAATGATCTCTTCAATAACAGGAACTACTACCGGAACTGGTTTTGGTTTTGGCTTAGAAGCTTTCTTTTTAGGAGCTGCTTTCTTTACAATGGCTTTCTTGGGCTCAACTTTCTTAGGCGCTGCCTTTTTAGCTACTGCTTTTTTAGGGGCTGCTTTTTTTACGGCTTTCTTTGGTGCTGCCTTTTTGGGAGCTGCTTTTTTAGGAGCTGCTTTTTTAGGTGCTGCTTTCTTTGCTGCTTTTTTTACGGCCTTCTTAGGTGCTGCTTTTTTAGGAGCCGCTTTTTTGGCTGCTTTTTTAGGAGTCGCTTTTTTAGGTGCTGCTTTTTTTACTACTTTTTTAAACGCAGCTTTTTTAGGTGCTGTTGATTTTTTGGGGGCTGCTTTTTTAGGCGTTGCTTTTTTAGGAGCTGCTTTTTTTGCTATTTTTTTTGCAGCTTTCTTTTTGCTTGCTTTTGCCATAATGGGTATGTTTGTTGTAAGTGAATAGTTGATGGGGAAAGTTATAGATTATCTTTTAGATAACCAATGATTCATTCAAAACTTTTTTGATTAATGTGTAATGATTAACAGATTACTGCAGTTAAAAAAACTCTTCTACTTTTGTACCGATGAAAATAGCAAAAAAGACACTGGTACTTGGCGCATCAGACAATCCATCAAGGTATAGTTATCTGGCTGTAAAAAAACTTCAAGCTTATGAACATCCTGTTATTGCAATTGGAAGAAAAAAAGCAACCATTGGTAGTACTGCTATCAGTACAGAACAGCCATTGTTGAATGATATCGATACTATAACAGTATACCTGAATGAACAAAATCAGAAAGAATATTATGACTATATTCTATCGATCCATCCTAAAAGAATCATATTCAATCCAGGTACAGAAAACGATGAATTGTATAACCTGGCAAAAGCAAATGGAATAGAGCCCATTGAAGCATGTACGCTGGTTATGCTGAGTACCGGTCAGTATTAAAAGCAAGATCTACACTCCTGAGATCAACATGTTGATCTCTTCAGAACCTTTTCAGACTTCAATTTTGGTATACAAGCCAAAAAGGGATGGTTATGCACCACTGTTAATAATATATTAATCGGATTTTGTATCCTTTTCTGATTTTCCTCAGTAATTTCAGAAAACCCAAATATTATGCGTTGGAGAAAGTTTAACGGAGAAACCATTAACCTGCCCATTAAAGACGCTGTAGAAGAGGCTATAAGAAAGGAATTTGAAAAGAATACCAGGCTAAAAGTTTGCATCGGAACAGACAGTCAGGTAAAAGGTGAAGACACTGAATTTGCGACAGTCATTGTCTTTTTACGAGAACATAATGGTGGCTTCATGTACATCCACAATGAAAAAACAAAGACCCGTTACCACATCAAAGAAAGGATGCTTGTTGAAGTAGCCAAAAGCATTGAAGTGGCGTATGCACTTTGTGATCTGTTTATCAAATACCATGTGGAGATGGAAGTTCATGCAGACATCAATACCAATCCCGGTTTTAAAAGTAATGATGCACTGAAGGAAGCCATGGGCTATATCCTTGGAATGGGCTTTGCATTTAAAGCTAAACCCGAAGCTTTCGCCAGTAGTTGCTGCGCAGACAAAGCAGTGAACTGATAAAAGCTGTATGCTTTTTTATAGACGGAATTGCTTCTGTCTGGCATCCTATCCCCCGGATTGTAACAATGATCTACGATCCTCAAATTACAATCACCTCATGCTCATTCGCTTTTTAACGACTCGTTACATTGCATGATAAAATCCAGTAATTCTTCTCTGCCCAGGTTTTTTTCTGCACTGGATACAAAAGTTTGAGGCAGGAATTGCCAGGTCTCCTTTAACTTATCCAGAAATGCTTTTACGTTTCTTTCTACTACTGCAGGCTTCTCTTTGTCTGCCTTAGTAAATACCAAAACAAAAGGAACTTCCCATTTATCAAGCTGATTTACAAATTCAATATCAATAGCCTGTGGTGGATGTCTTGCATCGATCAACACAAAAACCCTGACCAGGTTTTCACGTTTACGCATATAACCTTCAATCATCTGTTCCCATCTGCGCCTGTCCGACATGCTGCGTTTTGCATATCCATAACCAGGCAAATCAACCAGCATCCAGCGTTCTTTTGGACTCTTTTCCTTTGCACTGCTTTCTATTTCAAAATGATTGATCAGCTGGGTCTTACCGGGAGTGGAAGATGTTTTAGCAAGGTTCTTTTGCTTTACCAGCATATTGATCAGCGATGATTTACCTACATTACTCCTCCCTATAAATGCATACTCCGGCTTATCCGGTTTGGGGCATTTATCAAAGCTTGGTGATGAAATAATGTATTGTGCAGACTTGATTTCCATCCGGTAAAGATAGTTGCTGTACAACCAAAAAAAGAAGTCAACCTTTGGGGCTGACTTCTTTAACTATATTTCCTGATCAAACAAGACGTTTTTGATTTAAGGATTCACCAGTATATCTCCTGTCATTTCCTTCGGAATAGTCAATCCCATCACATGTAAAATGGAGGGGGCCAGATCTCCCAGTTTGCCTGGTTTAACAGTTCCATGCCATTCCTTATCAATAACAAACAATGGTACCAGATTCAAAGAATGCTGGGTATTGGGCGTTCCATCGCTATTGACCATAAAATCTGCATTTCCATGATCGGCTGTAAGGAATATGGTATAATCATGTGCCAGTGCAGCCGTTACAACCCTTTCTACACATTTATCTACTGTTTCAACCGCTTTGATCACAGCCGAAAATACACCTGTATGCCCTACCATATCTGCATTTGCAAAATTGAGACAGATAAAATCGGCAGATTCCTGCTCTATTTCTGGCACTAATTTATCTGCCAGCTCATAAGCACTCATCTCTGGCTGTAGATCATAAGTGGCAACTTTTGGTGACTGCGCCATGATCCTTTTTTCACCTTCAAATATATTTTCCCTGCCACCACTAAAGAAGAAAGTAACATGGGGATATTTTTCAGTTTCTGCGATCCTGATCTGTTTTTTTCCATTGGCAGCAAGTACCTCTCCCAATGTATTATTCAGGTTGTCATTTTCAAATATCACATGCACATTGCTGAATGTTTTATCATATTCAGTCATGGTCGTATAATGCAAATCCATTTTGTGCATCTGCTGTTCAGGATGATCTTCCTGAGTAAGCACATTGGTAATTTCCCTGCAACGGTCTGTCCTGAAATTGAAACAAATGGCAACATCCCCATCCTTTATGCGTGCAGCTTCTGATAATTGAGCATTCACAAGCGGTTTAATAAACTCATCTGTTACACCAGCTGCATAAGATGCTTCTATCGCTGTTAGCAGATCATCCGAATGCGCACCTGCACCGTTTACAATAGCGTCATAAGCCAGTTTTACCCTTTCCCAACGCTTATCCCTATCCATTGCATAGTATCTTCCGGTAATGGTTGCAATTTTTCCGACACTGCTATCAAGGTGGTCTTTCAATTCTTGTATAAAGCCCAAACCACTTTTGGGATCACAGTCGCGTCCATCTGTAAATGCATGCACATACACTTCAGTCAAACCCTCTTTCTTACATACATCTGCAATTGCCTTGATATGGTTGATATGTGAGTGTACCCCACCATTGCTTACCAAGCCGAGTAAATGCAGGGGCTTGTTGTTTATTTTAGCATAGCGTATAGCACTGAGTAATTTTTCATTGGAAGCTAATTCTCCGGTTCTGATCGCAACATTGATGCGCTGCAATTCCTGGTACACAATACGTCCTGCACCTAAATTAAGGTGACCTACTTCACTATTACCCATCTGTCCATCGGGCAATCCTACAGCTTCACCACAGGTGATCAAAGTTGTATTGGGATATTTTTTGTACAGGGAGGTTACAAAAGGTACATTGGCATGCTGAATAGCGTCGGCAGACTGGACTTTGCCTAATCCCCAACCATCCATGATGATTAATATTGCTTTCTTGCTCATGCCGCAAAATTACATCATTTGGTAATTCAACCTATCCTATTAACTTTATAGTAATTAAGAACAGTCTGGCATGTTTTTGGCAGCGATTGGATAGTTTAACTTACCCTCAATATGAAAAAAATTTTACTCTTATCTTCTTTACTAGTGCTGTTATTTTCTTTTACACACCAAAAAGACACTGATGCAATTATTGCCGCCTTAAAAACAGGAAACGCAACGATCGTAACAGATTACTTTGACAGCTTTATAGATCTTACTTTACCCGGAAAGGATGAGATCAAAAACATGGGCAAAAATCAGGCAGGCATCACTTTCCAATCCTTTTTCGAAGAATCCGCTGTAAAGGGTTTCCAGTTAACATCAGAGCGGGAATCGGGTAATACCATGTACATTGCCGGTAAACTCCAAACACGCAATAAGGGTTATAATATCACCATTATGCTCAAAAACAGAGATGGTAAGCACCAGATCATTTCTATCAGGATCAATTGATCCACATCCCTTTTCAATGGCATTTATCTGCAGATTCGGTTTTTGTTTTTAGAATCTGATTAACTTGCCGTCATGAATTTGTATGAGGAACAATTGCAGCATCTGATTGCCGAAGCCTTACTGGAAGACATAGGTCATGGAGACCACAGCACACTTAGTACCATTCCATTTGACAAAAAAGGAACTGCCGTTTTAAAGATCAAACAGGAGGGTGTTCTTGCAGGCGTTACCATTGCTCAAAAGATCTTTCATTTTGCAGAACCCGAAGCCCGGTTTGAAATTTTGAAGCAGGATGGCGAACGCATGCAACCCGGTGAATCTGCTTTTACTGTTACTGCCGGAATCCATACGATACTCACCTGCGAAAGGCTGGTATTAAATTGTATGCAGCGTATGTCGGGCATTGCAACACTTACCCGGTGCTACATGGATAAGCTGGAAGGATACCATACCCGATTATTGGATACCCGCAAAACCACACCTAATTTCAGGTTACTTGAAAAAGAAGCCGTTCGCATAGGTGGTGGAACCAATCACCGCTTTGGTTTATATGATATGATCATGCTGAAGGATAATCATATTGATTATGCAGGAGGTATTGAAAAAGCAATTGAGAGTGCCTTTCATTATATCTCTGCTTATCAGCCCGATTTAAAAATTGAAGTAGAGACCAGGTCTCTGGAAGATGTAAAACTGGTATGCAGCATTGGTACAGGTAAAGTATGCAGGATCATGCTTGATAACTTTACACCAGACCAGATCAGGGAAGCACTGGCTCTTATTGACCATCGTTTTGAAACCGAAGCCAGTGGGGGCATTAATCTGGATACCGTACAAAGCTATGCAGCAACAGGTGTAGATTTTGTAAGCGTAGGAGGCTTGATCCATCAGGCACAAAGCCTGGATCTGAGTTTAAAAGCAGTGATCCTTTCTGAAGCGCAACTTTAACTGATGTAATATGTCTAAAAAAAATAAACCCGATACCCACGGCTTTGTTTTCAGTACCGATCCCGGTTTTCGTTTTGAAGAAGAAGAAGCTTCTATAAAAGAGACCCTGCCTGCATCTAAACAAAAACTTAGAATCAGGATGGAAACCAAACACAGGGCAGGTAAAGCTGTAACGCTGGTATTGGGATTTGAGGGACTTGAAAGCGATCTGGAAGACCTTGGCAAAAAACTAAAAAATTATTGTGGTACCGGAGGAAGTGTAAAAGACGGCGAAATTATCATCCAGGGTGACCAGCGCGATAAAGTGCTTCAATGGTTATTAAAAAATGGTTATACCCTGACTAAAAAAGCAGGCTGATCCTTTTAATAATCCAATTCTAGTTTAAGCTTGTCTCTCAGTTCTTTTACCAATGGATATTGTTCAACGATCTTATCAAATTTTTGTCTGCTGTTCATCACCAGGTGTTCAGGAACTTCTTCCTTCTCACCTTCCACTACCAACACCGAGAATGTGATACTCCTGTTATTGAACTGCTGCTGGATATAATCTGTAAGTACCATTTTTTCCTGTTCTACAAAACGCTGGGCTGTAAGGGCAGTGACCGAAACTGTAAATTTGTTTTCCGATTCAAGTTCCAGTTTTGCAATTTTGAAAGTTGCAGCCGATGCATGCTTATTTTGTTCTTCAAGCAGTGTTGCATATTTATCCCAATGTAACTGCAGTTTCTCCATATTTAATTCTTCCGCTTCCTTAACCTCTTCAATACTGTACTTATCGCCATATTTTTCACGGAGTGCATCCAGCAGATTTTTTCTTGTGCCCTGAACAGGAATGCCCTGATTTGTGGTGACCGGTATTGAATTTTTGGTAGCTACCGGTTCTGCTATCGATGCTGTTGAAGCAGACCTGGCAGGAACCTGTTCCTTTTTTATTGATTCGGTTTGATCTTTTGGCGTATCTGTCCGGATCATCAGCTTGGCTGCAGGGGCTGCCATTGCTGAAGGTTTTAAATGAACCTGGTCAACAGGCCGGGATTTGATACTTAGGGCACTATCAATTCGTTTTTTTTTTACAATGGTACCCTCCTGTGTCGTTAGTTCAATAGCCTGTTGCAGAAAGTTCAGTTTGATCAGGGTTATTTCTACATGCAGCCGTTTATTACGGGCCATTTTGAACTGGATCTCTGCCTCATTCAAAATATTCAATGCACTGATCAGGTAGGTGGTTTGTACTTTTTTAGCTGCAGCCCTGTATTTGTCTTGCATACCTTCTACTACATCCAGTAACCTTGCTGCTTTTTCGTCCTGGCATACCAGTATATTACGCAAGAATTCAGCAAAACCATTCAATACCATATCCCCTTCAAAGCCTTTTCGGTTGATTTCGTCATACAATAACATGGCCGAACCCAGATCCTGTTCAAGCAATGCATCTATTAATTTAAAATAATAATCTTCATCCAGGATATTCAGGTTATCAATGGTATTCTGATAAGTAACTTCTCCATTGGTAAAACTCACGATCTTGTCCAGTATACTCAGTGAATCGCGCATGCAACCTTCACTTTTCTGGGCAATGACCTGCAGTGCGGCCTTCTCGGCCTTTATATCTTCCTTGTCCACAATTTCCTGCAAATGCTCAACCGTGTCATTTGTCGTGATCCTTTTGAAATCAAAAATCTGACAACGGGACAATATAGTAGGCAATATCTTATGCTTTTCTGTAGTGGCCAGGATAAAGATCGCATAAGGTGGCGGCTCTTCCAGGGTTTTCAGGAATGCATTAAAGGCACTGGTACTTAACATATGTACCTCATCCACAATATAGACCTTGTATTTACCTGCCTGCGGAGCAAAGCGCACCTGCTCCACCAGGGAACGTATATCATCTACGGAGTTATTGCTGGCTGCATCCAATTCATGAATATTCATAGATATGCCAGCGTCAAAAGAAACACAGCTATTACAGGTATTGCAGGCTTCCCCTTCGGGTGTAGGATTGGTACAGTTGATCGTTTTGGCCAGGATACGGGCACAGGTGGTTTTACCCACACCCCTGGGGCCGCAAAACAAAAATGCATGCGCCAGTTGGTTATTTCGGATAGCATTCTTTAATGTAGTAGTAATATGCGCCTGCCCTACCACAGTATTAAAATTCTGCGGACGATATTTTCTGGCTGATACAATAAACTTATCCATACTGCTTTCGAAGAATGCCAAAAATAAGGAAAGGAAAGCTGAGGTGTATGATAAGTTTAGGAAGTGTGCATATCTAAATCACCTGTAAACAGACTAACCGCTTTTGAACCAACAGGAAGATAAACAGAATATATGCCGCTTCTTTACAGGGAGTTAAGGCATTGCGGAATATGCTTTTTCTTATTTGTTGGGACATTGCTGGTCTACTCCGGATACTAAATTCCAATACGTTTGCAGGGTTGTATTTATTATGTAACAACTCGTTATAGTGACAGAAAAGAAAACATCTGAAACGACTTGAATAAGAAGCAGTAATGAGTTTAATTTGGAGATAGCCTACAGTTAACCTACACTTACCCTACAGATAACCTACACAGTATGTGGTTACCTATAGGGTATTACTATTATGACTATGCCACTCGTACGAATACAACCATCGGGAGAGCTTGTACTTCTGTTTTTACATACATGCTTTCTGCTGCATTAAATCATCGCTGGATCTAAGTTGAGCATTAAAAAAAAGTGAGTATTATTTGGAAACTTAACACCGTTAACTATATTTGCATTGTAAATTTCAGTCAATGGGCATAGCAGAACGAAGGGAGAAACAAAAGCAGGATATCAGGAAAATGATCCTCGATGCCAGTATGAAATTATTTGTGGAAGAGGGTTTCGATCATGTAACCATCCGTAAGATCGCTGACCTGATCGAATACAGCCCAACAACCGTTTACCTCTACTTTAAAGACAAAAACGAGATCTTTTTTCAGCTTCATGAATTGGGATTTGAAAAGATGCTTGCATTAAACCAAAATTTGATTGCTATTCAAAATCCACTGATGCGCTTGTATAAAATGGGTGAAAACTATATCCATTTTGGCACTTCAAACCCCGAATTCTACGATATCATGTTTATTTCCAGGGCTCCTATGGAAACCCTGAAACAAATGGGAAATTGTGAATGGTCCATGGGGACCAGCGCTTTTGCTGCATTGCAATCTTTATTACAGGAATGCATGGACAAGGAATATATCAGAAAAGCACCAGTAGAAGTGGTCTCCTTATCGATCTGGGGTATGGTTCATGGACTGGTATCACTGGCCATTCGAGATCGTTTGAAAACCATGATGCCGGAAGAAGATATTATTAAACTGATGCATCAGTCATTGAACTGGCTTTTAGGCAATATTGATGCTTCCATCAACCAGAATTAAAAAAATTTGACCTTTAACTTAACATTGTTAATATTATTGACAGCATTATTAAACTATCGTTATGATTATCAAACCAGTTATCAGTTTTCTGTTCCTATGCGGATGCTGCCTGTCTCTTCCTGCTCAATCCATACTGGACCATTATGTTCAAACGGGACTGGACAGTAACCTGGCACTTAAACAAAAGACTTTTGATTTACAGAAATCAAAACTTGACCTAAAGATCGCTGCAGCACTTTTTGTTCCGCAGGTCAACCTGGCATCCCAATATACCGTTTCAGAAGGGGGTCGGTCTATCGGACTGCCTATTGGCGATCTGTTGAACGGGGTTTATGCAACGCTTAATAAACTTACAGCCAGCAATAAATTTCCTGTTGTGGGTAACCAGAGTATCCAATTCTTACCCAATGACTTTAATGATACCCGTGTAGAAGTATTACTGCCTCTTTTAAATACCGATTTGATCTATAATAAGGCCATCAAATCTGAAATGGTCCATTCCCAGCAGGAAGATGTTTTGATTTACAAAAGGGAGCTGGTCAAAACGATCAAACAAGCTTATTACCATTATCTGCAAGCTGATAAAGCCATTCGTATTTACGACAATGCACTGGAAACCGTACAGGAAAACCTGCGATTCAATGAAAAACTGGTCAAAAATAATGCTGCCACCAAAGAAGTGATCGCCAGGGCCAGGGCACAGGTAAGTCAGGTTGAAACCTCCCTGTTAGAAGCACAAAACAATAAAAAAAATGCAGCGGCTTATTTTAATTTCCTGCTGAACAGGCCCTTTGAATTTTACATTGAAACCGATAGTACCTTATTTGAACAGCCACAGTATATCACCACGGGACCGGCAGAGGTTCCGGTTCTCAGAGAAGAACTCGCTAAGCTGAGGTCTGTTAAGAAAGTATATGAATCCAATCTCAAACTAACCGATGGCGCTAAGATCCCTAAACTGAATGCAGCCTATGATATAGGCTTTCAGGGAAATGGATTCAAGTTCGATAATGCCCAGTTTTACCAGCTTGCAGCAGTACAATTTCAATGGACATTGTTCAGGGGCTATGAAAACCGTTACAAGATCAGGCAGGCCAAAATTGATATCGCTTCAATTGATAACCAGTACAATGATGCTCAAAAACAAATGCAGTTACAGGTTTCTATGGCCAGTAATGACTATCAGAGTGCCTGGGCAGCACTGCAAAGCACTGCAGATGAAATGCAAAGCACCAGGGAATCCTTTGACCTGACTGCAAAAAGATACAGGGAGGGACAAGCATTGGAACTGGAACTGACAGATGCCAGAATCCAAATGACCAATGCTGCCATTCGGTTTTCCCTTGCCCGGTTGGCTGTATTGAATAAAGCAGCTGAACTGGAAAGGGTTAAAGCAAATTATCCTTTACATCCATAATCATTATCCACCCATAAAAAAGACATATGAGCCGACTCAATATAACAGGCATTAGCCTATTACTGCTTATGATGGCCTGCACCAACCAGTCTAAAGAAAAAGTAAAACAGGAAGATGATGCCATCCTTATTAAAACCGTTACCGTTGAAAACACAGATTACCAGCCTGCTATTCAATACAGCGGAATCATGGCCAGTACCAATGAGATAAAACAATCCTTCAAGATAGGGGGCATCATTTCCAGGATCTATGTAAGGGAAGGGGAACATGTACGAAAAGGGGAACTGCTTGCAGAATTAAACCTAACAGAGATCAATGCCCAGACTGAACAAACGGCTCAGGCGGTTGCTAAATCGAAAAGGGATGCAGAAAGAGTTAAAAATCTTTATGCCGATACCGCTGCCACTCTTGAACAGTTACAGAATGTACAAACTCAGCTGGAAGTAGCTCAGGAAAACCAGCGGATAGCCAGGTTCAACCTCTCATTTGCACGTATTACTGCCCTGGGTGATGGGGTGATCTCAAAAAAGATCGCAAATGAGGGAGAAGTCATTGCACCAGGCTCTCCTGCTTTTATCATCAATAATGCCGGCCGGAATGACTGGGTTATAAGGTTGGGAGTTGCCGATAAAGACTGGAGCCGGATTCATATTGGTGACCCGGCAATTATTAACCTCGATGCTTATCCCGGAAAAACATGGAATGGCATTGTTTCCAAACGCGCTGAATCTGCCGACCCCTATAGCAATACTTATGAGATTGAGGTCAAAGTAATTCCCAATGGAGATCAATTCGCCGCTGGTTTATTTGCAACAGTACAACTGTCAACGACCCGGGTAAAAGGATTGTATGCATTACCCATTGAAGCGTTGGCAGAAGCAGATGAAAAAAAGGGATTTGTCTATGTATTGAATCCGGATAAGCAAACAGTAAGGAAAATACCCGTTGAAATTGCTTATATCAATAAAGACAAAGTGATCATCAGTAAGGGACTTGAAAACATCAGGGAAGTCATTACCGATGGAGTCAGCTACTTGACAGAAACCAGTCATGTCAAATGGGTTCAATAATATCCCTGAACTAAACAAAACAGGCATCACGATTATTTATCCGGATCAGACAATGCTTTCGTTTATTGTATCCACTATAAAAGAGGGTATTGATCTGAGCAACCATAATATACCGTTATGAAAATAACAGACTTTTCAGTAAAGAACTACCAGTTTACATTGATCGTATTTGTAATGATGGTAGCAATTGGCATCAATTCATTGCTGCATATGCCCCGAGGTGAGGATCCTGATTTTCAGGCACCCAGCTTTTTTGCGGTGATCATATATCCAGGCACCAGTCCCAAAGATATGGAGCAACTGGTGGTGGACCCTATTGAGAAAAAGTTCAATGAACTGGATGATGTAAAACGAATTGTGACCAAGATAGATGACGGACTGGCAACCGTTAGGGTTGAATTTAAATACAGCAGTGATCCCGATAAAAAATACCAGGATGTAGTAAGGGAGATAGATGCACTTAAAAACAAATTACCCCAGGATATATTAAGCCTTACCATAACTAAATTTTCACCCAGTGATGTAAACATTGCGCAGATAGCATTGATGAGTGAAACCATGCCTTATAAGGAGCTGGAAGCCTGGAGTAAGACCCTGAAGGAACGGCTGGAGAAGATCAGGACCCTTAAAAATGCAGACAATTGGGCTTTCCCGCAACAACAGGTAAGGGTAAGTTTGAACCTGGAAAAAATGGCTCAGTTTCGCATTGGGTTAAACAGGGTGATCGCAGCATTGCAAAGCGAGAACATCAATATACCCGGTGGCAGCATAGATATGGGAACCAAAAGGTTTAATGTAAAAACCAGTGGAGACTACAAATCGGTACAGGAAATCAACAACACCATTGTAAGCAGCGTAAATGGAAAATTCCTGTATATCAAGGACATTGCTGATGTTGCGTTCAATTACGAAGAACAGAGTTATATAGCCAGGCTCAATGGAAAAAGAGCAGTATTTGTAACCGCCAGCCGTAAGATGGGGACCAATATATTTGATGTGGAAAAGGAAATGCAACCTGTACTGGACAACTTTAAAGCAGAACTACCCAAAAATATACATTATGAACAGAGTTTCAATAATGCCGAAAGTGTTCATAAACGGCTGGGAAGTTTTCAACGGGATTTTGCAATTGCCATCTTCCTGGTGTTATTGACCTTATTACCCCTTGGTATCAGGGCTTCTCTGGTCGTGATGATCTCTATCCCACTATCACTGGCCATAGGGCTTTCTTTACTGAACCTTTTTGGTTTTACCATTAACCAGTTGAGTATTGTAGGACTGGTAGTTGCGCTTGGCCTACTGGTCGATGACAGTATTGTAGTCGTTGAAAATATAGAACGTTACCTGCGTGATGGCTACACTAAAAGAGAAGCAGCGATGGCTGCTACCAAACAGATTGGTCTGGCGGTTCTGGGATGTACTGCCACACTGATCTTCGCATTTCTGCCCTTATTGTTTTTACCTGAAGGAGCCGGAGACTTTATCAGAAGTTTACCGGCTGCTGTAGTAACAACTGTACTGGCATCACTGTTGGTTTCCCTGACAATTGTACCATTTTTGTCGAGCAGGATATTGAGTGGTCATGAAAATCCGGAAGGCAACCTTTTTCTTCGTGGGCTTAAAAAGCTCATCAGTGGAAGTTACCGAAAACTATTAGCAGCTGCGATCAGAAGACCCTATATAACCTTAGTATTCGCACTGGTCATCTTTGCAGGGGCATTGTCGCTGATACCCGTTATAGGTTTTAGTTTGTTTCCGGCCTCAGAGAAGCCAATGTTCATGATCAATATTGAAACGCCTTTGGGCAGTAGTATTGCAACTACAGACAGTGTTTCGAGGTATGTAGAACAACAGGTTAAGCAGTTGCCAGATCTGAAAAACTATGCAACCAATGTTGGCAAAGGAAATCCCAGAATTTACTACAATGTGATACCGCAGAATGAACAGAGTAATTATGCCCAGTTATTCATACAGCTCAATAATACCGAACCCAAAGAAAAAAGGAAAGAGATCGATGCCTTACGGGAAAAATTCAGAAATTATCCCAATGCCAGGATTGAAGTAAAGGATTTTGAACAGGGGCCACCCGTTGAAGCACCCATCGCGATCAGGATATTTAGTGAAGACCTGGATACGCTAAGGGCACTTTCCTTCAGGGTTGAAGATCTGTTGAAAAAAACAGAAGGGACCATGTATGTTAACAATGATCTGACCACGCTGGAAACAGACATTAAATTAAAAATAAACAAAGAAAAAGCGGGTCTGACCGGTGTTTCTATTGCTGAAATTGACCGGACTGTAAGGATGGCTGTAGCAGGTTTGAATATTGGCACTTTCAAAAAAGAGAATGGCGATGAACTGAATATTTCAGTAACCCTGCCCAGGGATAAACAACAAACCCTGGATGTATTCAATAAAGTATATGTAACCTCCTATACAGGTGCATCCATTCCACTTAGACAACTTGCAGATGTGGAATTTCAGACTTCCCCAACGACCATCAAGCATTATGATAAAGACCGTTATACAGTGGTTACTGCCTTTGTAAAAAACGGGTATAATACAGCTAAACTAACAGATGGTATATTAAAGAAGATGGAACAAATCAAATTCCCCAAAAACACAAGCTATTATGCCGCTGGGGATGTTGAAGCCAGTAAGGAAAGTTTTGGCGGATTGGGTACCATTATCCTGATCACTTTTTTTGGGATCATGGGTATACTTATCCTGGAATTCAAAACCTTTAGAGGAACCCTTATCGTATTGAGTGTAGTACCCCTGGGTATTATTGGTGCTGTACTCATGTTATGGGCTACAGGAAATACATTGTCGTTTGTTGCAGTGGTTGGTTTGATCGCATTGGTTGGTATTGAAGTCAAGAACAGCATATTACTGGTAGATTACACCGATCAGTTAAGAAGAAATGGATTACACCTCGATGATGCGATACAGGAAGCAGGTGAAACCAGGTTTATCCCAATTATCCTAACGACTTTGACTGCTATTGGAGGTTTGATCCCACTGGTGATGGAGAACAATCCCTTGTATTCACCTTTGGCATTGGTAATTATAGGTGGACTGATTAGTTCTACCTTATTGACAAGGGTTGTAACTCCGGTACTCTATAAGCTTTTGGCACCATCCATTATTCATAAAAATTAAATTATGCGATTACACACTATTCTGGGAGCCGGTGGCTCCGTAGGCAATCAACTTGTACCCATCTTGCTTTCAGCGAATGAGGCTGTTCGTTTGGTATCCAGGCATCCCAAACCTGTTGCGGGGACAACAGCTGTTGCTGCAGATCTCACTAACTATGAACAAACCCTTGCTGCCGTAAAAGGATCCTCCATTGTTTACCTGCTGGCAGGCTTACCTTATGACAGCAGAATATGGGAAAAGAACTGGCCGGTGATCATGAGCAATACCATTGATGCATGTAAAGAGGCTGATAGCAAATTGCTTTTTTTAGACAATGTATACATGTATGGCAGGGTAAATGGTGTTATGACTGAAAATACCCCATTTAATCCATGCAGTAAAAAGGGAAAAATAAGGGCTGCAATTGCCACACAATTACTAACTGAAATGCAGGCTGGAACTATAAAAGCCCTGATTGCCAGGGCCGCTGATTTTTATGGCCCATCGGGAGAAAAGACCAGCATGCCCAATATCATGGTGTTCAGTAACCATCTAAAGAAGAAAAAAGCACAATGGTTAGGGGATATTACGCAGCCGCATGCGTACACCTATATACCGGATATTGCTGAAGCGTTATACCTTCTTGCCAATAATGAGCATGCCTTTGGGCAAACCTGGCATTTACCTACCAGCAGCAGGTATATCACCGGCAATGAACTGATATCCTTATCAGCAGCTGCATTTCAAACAGCCGAAGGACATTTCACTTTTCCCAAATGGATGATCGCGCTGGCTGGTATTTTCAACAGGGATATTTATGAAATGAAAGAAATGTTGTACCAGAATATATTTCCCTATCAGTTTGATGCAACAAAATTCAGTACGACTTTCCATTTTAAACCAACCGATTATGAAGATGGCATAAAGCAAACAGCAGCTTATTACCTTTCTAAATGATCGATCTATATCTATAAGTAACGAAGCTTGTTACAGCATGAGCATACTAAAAAAGGCTCTTGCCCTGGTAGTAATCGAGTATCTTGGTTTTCAGGATATAATCATATCGTGATGCAATAAGATTGGTATTGGCATGGTCCATATTGTTTTTGGCGATGATATAATCTACAGACGTAATAGCACCGGCTTCAAACTTAACGGTTGCAGCCCTGAATGACTCGGTATAGTCCTTAACCTGCTGCTCCAGTAAAGTAAGTTTATCATACGCTGTTTTCATATTGATATAGGCCTGTTCAATGGATTGCCGCAATTTGGTTTGGATGGTTTGTGACTGGACTCTTGATAACTGTTCATTGATATGAGCCATTTTTAAGGCTGTTCTTATTTTAGCAGCATTCAATATTGGGATCTGTAAACCGAGTCCGATATAGGAATTAAGGTTATTGACCCACTGACTACCATAAGAAATAGGAATGGTATTGTAATTATCCTGGGGAGTATATACGATAGATTTGTTGTTATTGATCAATACATAATTATTGGTGGCTACATCAGTTGTATTGATGTATTGCAGAGAAGTTGCTGCATTGGAATAATTAGTACCCAGAAAGCCATTTAGTGAAAGGGTGGGCATTAGTTGTCCTTTTGCAACGGCAACAGCCTTCCCTGCAACTTTCAAGCGCAGTTCAGCCGCTTTTACCAATGCCATACGCTGCATAGCTTGTGTTGCGATCTCTTCTATTGTATAGGGGTATCTATCAAAGGACTGTGCCGTCATTGGTTCTAATTCCATTCCTGCCGAATAGGGAATATTCATGTATTGTACAAGCTGTATCTTGGAAGTCTCCAGTGCATTTTGTGTTGCGATAATATTCAGCTGATCATTACCAAATTGTCCTTTTTGATCATAAAGGGTAGCAGGAGCGATCGCACCATCTTTAAATAACAGCTCCAGCCGCTCCACCTGTTGTTTCGTTACTGCAGCCTGTTGTTTGGCAAGTTCCAACTGGTCCTGGTTGCTGAGAATTTGCAGGTACGCAAGGATAACATTGATGGTCAGGTCGTTTTTCGCCTGCTCATAATCTTTCTTGCTTGCCTCCAATGCCAGTTGATTCTGTTTGATATTGTTTTGAATGGAAGACCCATTCCACAATACCAAACTTGCATTCAACCCATATTGAGCAGTATTGATCTGCTGGTCGATATAGGAATTGGTATAGGGGTTGATAGATCGGCCCTGACTTATACCCTGTGCTATTGATCCGCTTACATTAGGAACTGCTATCGCTTTAGCTTGTCGCGCATTGGCATCGCTGTTCTCCATTTTAGATGCAGCAGTTTTCACATCGAGGTTATTGCTGATAGCAATATCCAGACATTGCTGAAGGGTATATTTTTGTGAAGTCGTAGGTTGTGCCATTACATGAAAAGGTAAACTACCTAATAAAAAAAGCCTGATTAACTGATTAAAACTCACTTTCATATATTTCTGTTTAATTCAATGATTTGATTGATTTTCCTTCAAAGTGCTGAACAACTAGACCAAAGAATTCATATTCCCCTTCGTTGAAATCATCCAGCATGCCAATCACAGTTTGACCCGTTTTTACTCGGTTCTTAAACTTTTTACGGGATTAGCCAGTGCCGCTCTGATGGCCTGGAAACTGACGGTTACCATTGCAATAAAAATGGCCAGAACTGCTGCCAGCAGGAAGATCCACCAACTGATATCAATTCGATTAGCAAAATCCTGCAACCATTGCTGCATAAAATACCAGGCAATAGGAGATGCTATACAAAAAGAGATTACCACCAACCTGATAAAGTCGAAAGACAATAAACCCACAATACCGCTTACACTGCTGCCCAGTACTTTGCGGATTCCAATCTCTTTGGTCCGTTGTTCTGCGATGAATATTGATAGTCCAAATAAACCAAGGCAGGCAATGATTATAGCAAGTATAGAGAAGATGAGAATGATTTTACCGATTCGTTGTTCCGTCTTATACATCTCATTGAAAGCATCATCCAGGAACCTGTAACTGAATGGCATTCCTGGTGCCATTTGTTTCCATTTCTGTTCAATGGACTGTACCAGTTCGGGAATATTTCCTGTATTAATTTTAAATGAGACCAAGCCATCGCTCATTCCCAGAAACAATCCTAATGTGCCTACATTTTGTTTCAGAGATTCGAAATTGAAATTCCTGACGACCCCAATGATCTTATAGGGTACACGTACATTTCCGGAAGTATTATAGGTACCATAAATGTTTTTGCCGATCGGATCATCGAAGCCCAATGTTTTTGCTGTTGTTTCATTGATAATCACAGCATTGGAATCTGTACCGAAATCTCTTGAAAAGTTTCTGCCTTTGATTATTTCCATTCCCAATGTTGGTATATAATCATAATCCACTGCCCAGGTTTGCATATCAAAACCATTCTTTGCATCCATAACCTGACTATTTGAAAATGAATTATCATTTCTGTTGGAATTTACCGGCAGATAGCTACTTACTGTAGCCATTTTAACAGCCTGCATTTTAAGGATATCATTCTTAAATGCATTTAGATTATTTTTTAATGCATACGTGTCATTTACTATAATTACTTGACTCTTATTGAATCCAATATTCTTATTTTGAATAAAATGCAGCTGGCGATAAATGACAATGGTACCAATGATAAGTATGATGGAAGTGGCAAACTGAAATACAACAAGTATACTACGGAGGCTGAAACGCCTATTGGATGGTTTGATTTTCCCTTTCAATACATCAATAGGTTTAAATGACGATAAGAAGAACGCCGGATAAATACCTGCCAATATGCCTATTAAAAAGGGTAGGCAGATGAGAAAAGGTAACATCACAGGAGAAAAAAGACTATGCAAAGTCATGTTTTTATCTGCCAGTTCATTAAACATTGGCAATACCAGGTAAGCTATTCCAAAGGCCAGGAACATAGATAAAAGCATCATCAGGGTACATTCTACAAGGAATAAGGTGACCAGATCTTTTTTATCGGTTCCCAGTACTTTCCGGATACCTACTTCTTTTGCTCTTTTGGCTGATCTTGCAGTAGTGAGGTTCATGAAATTGATACAGGCGATCAGGAGAATAAACAATGCAACTGCAGAAAAAATGTAGACATACTGGATATTTCCACCAGGAAGAAATTCATATTGTCTGGATGAGTATAAATGAATCTTAGTCAATGGGATCAGGTCATACTCGATCTTATTTCCTGACTTTCTGAAATCGTCCATTGATTTGATTTGCATAAATTGTTTGGCCTCGGGAAAGATATAGCGGTCAATGTATTCACTGAATTTCTTTTCGAACACTTTATAATCAACACCCTCCTTTAAAAGAAGATAGGTATGGAAATTATGGCTTAGAAATATCCCCCAGTTATAATTAACATTCTTCATTGAGAAGTAGAAATCAAAATTAAAATGAGCATTAGTAGGAAGATCCTTAATAACGGCGGTTACTTTATAGAGTGTTTTTGTGTTGTCATTGGTCTCTACTATTTTTCCTACCGCATCTGTTGTCCCAAAATATTTAAGCGCTATTTTTTCTGTAATGACAACTGTATTGGGTTCCGACAAGGCAAATCGGGTATCCCCAGATATAACAGGGAGATCAAAGACCCTGAAAATGCTAGAATCGGCATGACATACATTCATCTCATTTATAAAATCATTGCCTTTACGAACCAGTTTATTACCATTCGAATTATAGATACGAACAAATTCCTCCACCTGAGGATAGTCCTTTTTTAATACCTGGCCCATCATATCTGAAGAGAGCGGAAAATTTAGATCTGCCCCACCAAACCGAATATTGGCATTGATCCTGTAAATCCTGTCTGCATGCTTATAGAATCTGTCAAAACTCAATTCATCCATAACATATAAGGTTATGAGAAGAAAGCAAGCTAAACCGGTAGCGAGTCCGGCAATATTGATAAAGGAGAATAGTTTACTTTTTTTGAGATTTCTCCAGGCTATTGTTAAATAGTTTTTAAACATGTTTTGACCATTTGATTTTTAAGACTACGATTCACAATACACCATCGGTTGATGCACTATTTTTTCTATTCAAATTTTAAACTTTTTACGGGATTGGATTTGGCAGCCCTGATGGTTTGATAAGCCAGTGTAATTGATGCAACGATGACCATTATTCCAAGACCCAAAATAAATATCCACCAGCTGATGGAGGTTGGGTATGCGAAATTCTGGAGCCACTTATGCATTACAGTATAGGCCACCGGTGTCGCTATCAAAAAAGCGATACTAATAAGCAGGATAAACTCCTTTGAAATAAGAGAAACGATCTGTGTTACTGAAGCGCCCAATACTTTTCTTACACCTATTTCCTTTGTTCTGATATTGGTAGAATAAATAACGAGACCCAATAATCCCAGACTACTGATAAAGACAGCTAATCCGGTAGCCCATTTGAGTAGATCTGAAATATGTTGCTCTTGAGTATAGTATTTGGCAATTTGTTCATCAAAAAAAGTATATTCAAAATCATCTTTGGGATAGATCTCTTTCCATATTTTTTCGATCTGGTTGATGGTATTATTCCATTTGTTTCCTGTATGATCCTCAGATTGCAAAGCAATACTGATGGTTCGGGAATATTTAGCCATACTACCTATGGCGAGGGGTTTGATAGATTCATGCATTGACATTTCATGAAAGTCGGCAACTACCCCAACTATTGGAATTTGTTTCCTGTTCCATTCAATATATTTTCCAATAGCATTTTCTGGTTGATGAAATCCCAGGATATGTGCATACGTTTCATTGATAACAAAAGCATTGACTGTATCTGACTGAGTTATTCCATTTCCAGCTACTATTTTCAAACCATATAATCGGATATAGTTACTATCTCCGTATTTCAACTGAACATTTGTTTCAACTTCTTTTTTGCCATCCGCGTATTTCAAAGTACTACTCCAAGTGCTGTTTGAAGATGGAGGGTTGGTACACATGCTTACCATCTTAACACCGGGTAATGCCTTTATCTTTTCTGCAAGCAGGTATTTATTGGCCTTAACAGAATCATAAAAGCTGGTAGTCAAATTCAGGATGGCTTCTTTTTTAAATCCCTGATCGCTATTAATTGAATAATTAATTTGTTTACTTACCAATATAGTTGCCATAATAAATACCTGTGCGATGACAAACTGGGATACCGAAAGTGATTTCCTCAACCAGGAACTTCTTGTACGGCCTGTATTGGCGTATGCCTGGTTCTTAAGAACCAGAACTGGTTTATAACCAGACAAGACCATTGCCGGATAAAGTCCTGATAAAAAAGTAACGATCATAACCAGTATACTTAAAAACAAAAACAGATCTGGTTGATGTATCGGGTCAAAATGAAGTTCCTTGGGTATAAAATCTTCAAATATTTTCAACAGTAATGGAACCAGAACAAGGGATAAAACGGTAGCTACAAGTGTTAACATAAAGGTTTCAGTTAAAAACTGTGCAATCAGTTGTTTTCTTGAACTTCCTAATGTTTTACGGATTCCAATTTCCTTTGCCCGATGTGTTGCATTTGCTGTTGATAGATTGATAAAGTTGATACATGCCAGTAATAACAGAAATACGGCCACAGACATCAGGCTATACAAAGTTGGCTTATTGGCCAGTGGCAATGCATATCCCCCATATGCCGCATTAAAATGAAGATCAGATAGAGGTTGAAGGGAAAAATTTTGCGAACTGTGGTCATCCTTGTCCTTCTTCCTGTATTTTTCATACAACTGGTACATCCCTTTTTCGATTTTTAAAACCGGAGTACCTGCTGTAAGTTTAACTAGTAATTGGGAAGCACTATTTGTATTGTTCCATTCATTCCAATCATCAGGTTTTAAAGAAGTGTTTTCCAGTGTTGCCCTGGAGATAAAGGTGCTGAAAGTAAAATCTGTATTGGCTTTTATATCTTTAACAATACCCGTAACCATTGTTCTTACTGTATCATTGAAAATGAGTTCCTGACCAATTACGTTGGAAGCCGATAATGAAGGAAAATATTTTTTTGACAGACTTTCAGTTATTACAACCTGATAAGGTTTGATCAATGCCTTATCCCGGGAACCTGCCAACCATTCATATCCCAGTAAATCGAAAAAACTTTGATCTGTAAATATGATGTCTCCCTGTTTCTTAAATAAAGCCGGATGTGTTTCATCTTTATAAGGAACTGATACCCTGGTATCTTCATTATACGTTCTGAAAGGAACAACAATTTCCAGTCCGGTAAGTTCCTTACGAATCGCATCACCCATAGGAGATGTAACTCCAGAATTATGGAATTCCTCACCTGAAAAATTAAAATTGGAAACCACCCTAAAGATCCTGTCCTTATCCTTTTCGAATTTGTCAAAGCCCAGATGAAAACTTACCAGCAGATAAATTACCAATGATGCACTTATACCGATAGCTAGTCCGGATATATGTATCAATGTAAAAACCTTATTTTTTAAAAGCGACCTGATGGCTGTTTTAAAATAAGTCTTGATCATGATCATGCTTTAATAAATTAATTCAAAATATATAAGTAACCTCAACACTTACTATTCGGACCTTAGACTTTTAACAGGATTGGCCAATGCTGCTTTCAAAGACCTGTAGCTAACAGTAATTGCAGCAATGATGAAAGTTCCCAGTAAGGCTGCCAGGAATAGGTCTATTCCGATATGGATCTGGTATTTAAAGTCTTGCAGGTACCTGTGCATGGCCCACCATGCCAGTGGGGCTGCTATGACAAATGCTATGATCAATAGAAATATAAACTCCTTTCCAAATAACCAAAGGATATTCCAGATTCCTGCTCCCAATACTTTTCTTACGCCTATTTCCTTTGTCTTCTGAACTGCCATAAATGAAACCAAACCATACAAGCCGAGGCAACCGATGAATATCGCAATAGCAGCCAGGATTTCAATTATTTTGAGCATGATATCATCCAGTTCATAAAACCGTGCAATCCTTTCATCTAAAAACTGGCTGTCGAAGACATATTCAGGATACACATCATTCCATATCTTTTCGATCGAACTCAATGTTGCTTTCGTATTGGCAAGATTGATCTTAACGGCACAATTTTGATAATTGGTGTAATTTGAAAAAATGGCAATCGCTGCAATATCTGTTCGGAAAGAATAATTGTAAAAATCTTTAACCACCCCAACTACAGGCGCAACCTTGCCATTTATTCTAACATTTTTATTAATGATCTCTTCTGGTGATTTCAGGTTAAGCTTTTTCACTAAGGTTTCATTCACAATGAATTCACGGATAGTATCGGATCTATAAAAATTCCTGCCTGCCACCAATTTAAGTCCAAACGTAGTAAGGTATTGATCATCTGCATCCTTCGTATTAACTCCCCAGGGCTCATCTTTGGGTCTGTTTTCAAATATGATATCAGTAGTATTATTGGACTGTGAAGCGGGTGCCTGCATACAGAAAGATATGTCTTCAACACCCGGTATAGCAGCTAATCTGTTTCGAAGTGACTGCATTCTGTTCTTACCAGTTGAATCATTGATGGGAACGGGTAACATCACAATACCATCCTTACTGAATCCCAGATCAGAATTCTTTGAATAGGACATCTGACTTGCGATTACAATCGTACCAATGATCAGCATCTGCGAAATGGCAAACTGTGTTACCACCAATATCCGCCTCAATGAAAACCTACCACTTGCTTTTTGTGATGACTTACCCTTTAATGCCAGAACAGGCTGAAATCCTGAAATGATCAATCCTGGATATGACCCTGCTAAAAAAACGACCACACTAAAAAGTAAGAAGATAAACAATGGCAATTTGTAATCCCTGAACAAGTGTATGGATAATTGTGTCTTAAACAATTCATTCAGATAGGGGATACCCAATTCTGCCAGCATAAATGCAAGTATCACTGCAAAAAGCGTAATAAGGGTTGTTTCAGCAATAAATTGCCAGAAAAGCTGTGACCGTAAACTACCCAGCACTTTACGTATCCCCACTTCTTTTGATCGGCTGACAGCATGTGCTGTGGAAAGATTGATAAAATTAACACATGCTGTAATGATCAAAAACAAACCAATAAAAGATAATGACCATAAATATTTCCTATCAGCATACCCATCATAATTGGAATTGAAATGTATGTCAGATAATGATTGCACTTTAAATACAAATGCCAGATCATCAGGTTTATAATACTTATGCATAAAAGCGGGAAAAGCCTTTTCTACATCCCTAGGGGTAATTCCGGATTTCAATAAAACAAAACAATGGGTTTCACTATTGATGCCACCCCATGCCTGGTCATTGGAAATGAAATTGCTAAGGCTTTTCATACTTAGGTCAGATACATAAATCTCCTGGTTTCTGTCTGTATTGGCAGGAATGTCTTTTAATATTCCGGTGATCTTAAAGTCTGTCTTGTTATCTATCCTGATTATCTTACCAATGGCATCTTCAGTTCCGAAATATTTGTTAGCGATTTTTTGTGTTATAATGGCTGTATATGGCTCATCCAATGCATGTTTTATATCTCCCTGCACAAGGGGAAAATTGAAAATTTCAAAAAAGGAAGGCTCCACACAAACGATCCCATTTTCTTCTTTGAATTTTTTGATCTCTTTCCCATCCGTAACAGAAATGAGTTCTCCTCTAAAATTAACAGCCCTAGCTACTTTTTCAGCAAATGTAAAATCGTTTCGGAATGCTTTTGTAAAAGGGGGAGGTACACCGGGCGTATAACTAACTTCCTGATTATGTATCTCTGTAACTATCCGATAGATCCTTTCTTTATTGGGATGAAAATCATCAAAACTCAGATGAAAATTCACCAATGTAAAAATGAGTATGCCGCAGGCAATACTGAGTGATAAACCAACTATATTGATAAGACTATTACTCTTATGCCGCATCAGATTTCTCCAGCCAATCTTAAAATAATTCTTAAACATAGGTGTAGCATTACGCATTTAATAATTAAGCATATTATTGGAGACAGGTTATACATCACCTGCTCATTTTTTGAGTAGATCTGCTATACTGCTTGACCCGATCCTTATAATAATATATTTTCTGTTACTGTTTGCCCATCCAGCATCCTGATAATTCTATGGCTATATCTGGCATCATGCTCACTATGAGTAACCATTACAATGGTGGTACCCTGTTCATTTAAATTGGTAAGCAGTTCCATCACTTCATTACCATTGGAAGAATCTAGATTACCTGTAGGTTCATCTGCCAAAATGAGTTTAGGATTATTGACCACCGCCCGAGCAACTGCCACACGTTGTTGCTGACCACCGGATAACTGTTGGGGAAAATGATTGCGTCTGTGCATGATCTGCATTTTGTCTAATACAGCATCCACTTTTGCCTTGCGCTCTGATGCCGGAACACCGGTATAAATGAGCGGTAATTCTACATTTTCATAAACCGTAAGTTCATCAATCAGGTTAAAGCTCTGGAACACAAAACCAATATTATGTTTGCGCATGTCTGCCCTTTGCCTTTCATTGAAATGTGCAATTTCAATTCCATTAAATACAAAGCTTCCACTATCTGGGTCATCCAGTAAACCCAGGATATTCAATAACGTAGATTTACCACAACCGGAAGGTCCCATCACTGCAACAAATTCACCCTGTTTCACTTCCATATTGAGTTTATTCAAAGCAATGGTTTCCACTTCATCAGTTCTATAGATTTTTTCGAGGTCTTTTATTTTTATCATGTTGTTGAATTTGAAATTGTACAATTATTGTAATGAGATGCGCTACTTTTTCTTTTTAAATAGGATTGCTGTCTATGCGGCGGAATTAGTTTTTCTTTAAAATAAGTTCCTGGATATCACCAAAATTCTCATAACTGGAAGTGATCACTTTATCGCCGGGTTTGAGTCCCTGTAACACCTGAAAATAGTCTGGGTTTTGTAAGCCCAACTGTATATCCACCTTATAAGCTACTTTGCCACTTTCATCCAGTTTATAGACCCAATTACCTCCGGTCTTCTGAAAAAATCCACCTTTAGGAAGTAAGACAGCCTGTGATTCATCACTCAATGCCAATCTGATCTGCAATGATTGCCCCCGCCGGATACCTTTTGGAATTTCTCCATCAAAGACCATATCTACCTGAAATCTACCATTGGTTACCTGTGTATATACTTTTGTAATTTTCAGTTTATAAGGCTTTTCAGCAAACTCAAAGCGCCCTGTTAATCCAGTGAATATCCTGGATATATAATGTTCATCCACATCTACCCTCACTTTATATCCATCCAGTACATCAATTTGTCCAAGCCGCTCACCTTGTTTCTTATTCTGACCAATTTCAGCATCAAGACTGGTTAACTGTCCGTCTATGGGTGATCTTACTACAAGATCATCCACTTTTTTGCGCATCACTGCCAATGCTTGCTGAGAACCTTCATAGGATTGTTTGGCCTGTTGTAATTCCTGTTTAGTAGAAATGGAATCTTGTAAAAGAATCTGTTCTGTTAGTTTCTTTTTTTGAAGCAAGTAATTATAATTGTTTTCCGCTTGTCTGAATTCCTGAAGCCCAATAGCTTTCTGTTCATACAAATGTTTATCAAGCTTATAGATCCGATCGGCTTCTTTCAACAGACTTTCTACATCAGCCATTTGATTTAATTTATTGACCGTATTCTGTTGAGCGGCATTACGAGATATCTGCATTTGAGTCAGCAGGTTATACACAGAGGTTTGCTGATTAACCAAACTCAAAGAAAGATCTGTATTGGACAAACGCAGAATAGGTTGTCCTTTTTTCATGATGGCACCATCCTCCACAAATTTTTGTTCTACCCTACCACCTTCCTGTGCATCCAGGTAAATCGTTGTTATAGGTAAAACTATTCCGTTAACCGGAGTTATTTCCTGAAAAGGTCCTTTGGTAATTTCACTAATGGTGATCCTGTCCAGGTCAACATTTTGTTTGGATTTACCTGATGTCAAATAAAAACTGCCCGCAATTAATACAATAATCCCTATCACCAGTAATATGGTGATGATACGCTTTGAATTCCATTTCTTTTTTTGAATTACCCGGTCCATGTTTTTATAATTTATTTTTTTAAAGATCTGATGTAAAAACACCTGATCGTGTAAATGAGAAAATAATTATTAGTAGTATACGAATGCAATGCCAAAAAAAAAAATGTTGATTTCCAATTCATTACACAATAATTGATACAATAACTGTCCGTACATGGTACATCAACTGTCCGCTTTTGATACAGTATCATTTCACTTGTTTACTACAACTTACTGATTACCAGTTAAACAGTTAACGGTATATTTATGGTATTGAATGATCGCATATTTGAACCAAGATGAATCTTAAAAAAGCCAGTTTGCTTGTAATTGATGATGATACAGATGTATTGATCGCAGTAAAACTATTATTAAAAACAGAACTGAAAGAAGTTGTCACTGAAAAGAAACCAGAGAACCTGGATTGGTTACTCAGCCAGTATCAGTTTGATATTATATTACTGGATATGAATTTCAACAGTTCGATCAATACTGGCAATGAAGGACTTTTCTGGTTAAATAGGATCAAAGCCTCGGGATCTCAGGCGGCTGTTATAATGATCACTGCTTATGGTGATATCGATCTGGCAGTAAGGTCACTCAAAGAGGGTGCCGATGACTTTATGGTCAAACCCTGGCAAAATGAAAAACTGCTTACTACTTTAAAAGAAGTGCTTCGGAAGAAACAAGAGTATAGCCAGTCAAGTTCCATATCTGAAAAACCAAATGACAGTTTCGGAAATGCAATTCTTGGACAAAGTGATGTTATGCAGGAAATCTTTGTGAAAATTCGCAAAATAGCACCTACTGATGCCAATATTCTAATACTTGGTGAGAATGGAACTGGTAAAGACCTGATTGCCAAAGCTATTCATGAAAGATCATTACGGGCTGAAAAGCCCTATATAAAAGTGGATGTAGGAGCCCTTACAGATTCCCTATTTGAAAGCGAACTTTTTGGGCATAAAAAGGGAGCTTTCACAGATGCCAGGGAAGACAGGATCGGTCGTTTCGAATCTGCCCATGAAGGAACACTATTTCTGGATGAAATTGGGAATATCTCCTTACAGCAACAAGCTAAACTTTTAAGTGTGTTGCAAAACAGGCAAGTGACCAAACTGGGAAGTAACCAGCCCATTTCAATAGATATCAGATTGATATGTGCCACCAATCTTGACATTTCGGAATTAGCCAGTGAAGAAAGATTTAGAAAGGATTTGGTTTACCGTATTAATACGGTGGAAATAGTGGTTCCACCTCTTCGTAAAAGAGGTAATGATATTCAATTACTGGCTTCTCATTTTGCTGAATTGTATGCCCGGAAATATATGCGTTCAGGTACTGCACTGGACCATACTGCCATGGACAAATTACAGCATTATGCATTTCCCGGTAATGTCCGTGAACTTCAATACATTATTGAAAGAGCGATCATTATGTCAGACAATCAATTCATTACTGCTGATGACCTAATTTTTTCGCCAATCGAATCTGCAGTTAAAGATGCTGATCAAAATGAAACAAGATTAAGTGATCTTGAAAAAAATACAATTGTACGGGTCATTGAAAAAAATAATGGCAATATTACCAAAGCAGCTAAAGAACTTGGATTAACCCGAACAGCATTATACAGGAGATTGAATAAATATGATATTTAAACGCTACGAATTAAACATATTGTTAAGGGTTTTGCTGTTGTTTGCATCCCTCACCGCTTCGGCATGGCTATTGGTCAAAGAAAGCTATGTCTATGAGATCTTAGTTTGTCCGGTTATCATACTTCAGTTCATCAACCTCTTTCGCTTCCATAAAAAGACCCAGGATGAGATTGATCAGTTTGTTGAAGCAATTCATTATAAAGATTTTACCCGCAATTTTAGTGTACATAATACTTCACCGGAGCTAAAAACCCTGCGTACCGGATTTAATGAGATCAATGCAGCATTCAAGCTGATCAGCAGAGAAAAAGAAACCCAATACCAGTATTTACAAAAAATTCTGGAGTTGGTAGATACAGGCATCTTGTCGTATGAAATAGAAAGTGGTCTGGTCATCTGGATGAATGAATCTTTGAAAAGAATTTTGGAATTTCCGTATTTAAGAACAATACAATCACTTGACAAAAGGGATCCGGAGCTTTGTATGCAAATTGTGAATCTTGCGCCCGGGGAAAGGATCATCAGTACCATACATCGCGAAAAAAGCAACCTGAAAGTAGTGCTTTCTGCAACCGCATTTCATACTGATGATGTTCAGTATAAGTTGATTGCCTTTCAAAATGTCAATGAAGCATTGGATGAAACCGAATCAAAAGCATGGCAAAAATTGTTAAGTGTTATGACCCATGAGATCATGAATTCAGTTGCACCCATATTTTCACTGGCAGATACACTGCAGAACAGGGTTAGACAACTTGCTTTTGAAATCCCTGAAAAAAATGCTTTGACTGGCGATCTTGAATTGGGAATAGGAACTATAAAAAAAAGAAGCGAAGGCCTGCTTAAATTTACCGAAACCTACAGAAACCTCAATAGGATAACAAAAGCAAACACTGCTAAAGTATATATCAGTGAATTACTGGAGCACCTGCATAGGCTAATGCAGCCAACGCTTGCCCAAAAAAAGATCCCGATAGAAATTATACTTAAAGACCCATTGCTGGCTATTGAGGCTGATTCGGGCTTGATCGAACAGGTACTTATCAACCTTGTTTTGAATGCGATCGACGCCGTTAAAAATAAAGCTGATCCCAGAATTGTATTATCCGCTTATACCGATATTGATTACAAAGCCATTATTAAACTTACAGATAATGGAACCGGTATGACAGAAGATCTATTGGATAAAATATTCATCCCATTTTTCAGTACCAAAAAGAATGGTAATGGCATTGGCTTAAGTCTATGCAAACAAATCATGCTGATACATAAGGCAACTATACAAGTTCAATCTAAAGAAAATGAAGGGACCGTTTTTACATTAAGGTTCTGATAAGTATCTGAAAAGCAAATGCTGCTGAATACCATTAGTAAGCCATCTTATCACCCTTCACGATCAATAAAACGGTTTGGAATAAGATCTGGAAATCAAACCAGAAACTCCAGTTTTCGAGGTATTCTATATCATACTCAACCCTTTTTCCCATACTTTCAATAGTTGCATCACCTCTGTATCCATTTACCTGAGCCCATCCTGTAATACCGGGCTTGATATAATGCCTGATCATATAAGTATCGATCACTTTACTAAATTCATCGGTGTGTTTAACCATATGAGGTCTGGGTCCAATGATACTCATATCATTGTTCAGTACATTGATAAACTGGGGTAATTCGTCAAGACTGGACTTTCGTAAAATTTTACCCAGTGGGGTAACGCGGTCATCATTTTTCAACGCATGGGTTTCATCTGCTCTTTCATTCAGCTTCATCGTTCTGAATTTAAAGCAGTCAAATTCTACTCCGTTTTTACCGGATCTCTTTTGCCTGAATAATACCGGACCTTTCGAAGTGATTTTAATTAACAATGCTATAATTGGGAATAACCAGGAAAGTAATAGTATGATGATCAGGATAGATAATACAATATCGAAACAGCGTTTTTTGATCCTGTTCGATAATTGCTCTAAAGGTTCATTACGGAAAGTTAGTATTGGGATATCATTGAATACTTCAATATTCACTTTCCTGTTAAACAATAATTCAAAATCGAGTACAAATTTGATCCTAACATTATTCTTTTCCGTTTCCTGTACCATATATCTGAATTTGTCATCAGAAGCAGGTAATATAGTCGAGTAAATTTCATGAATTCCATTGTTTTGAATGAATTGTGGAATCGATGATATTTCACCCAGAAAAGGAAATTGTTTTTCTGAAGACTGACTATCGCCAAAATAGCCTATCAGTTCATAACCGGAATAACTTTTGTTGAAAAAGTTGGCAAGAGTATCCGATACTGCTCCGCATCCAATAATCGCTACCTTTCTCTTTTGACTGTGAAAAAAATCAAACTTTATGTAAATCTCATGCTGAAGAAAAATAGAAAAAGCCAGTAAACCTAAATATAGGATCAAATGAAGTAAAATCAGTAACTGGCTACTGAAACCAACCTCTGTTATTAGTATGATACCGAATATCAGCAAAGAATAAAAAATAAAGACCTTGATAAATTTGGTCACGATCTTAAAGAAACGGTAATCTTCATACAATTGGGTTGCCAATGCCAGTATAATCCATAAAAGATTAAAAGTGATATAGTAAATCTTATGGTGACTTAATTGCAGATTCCATTTATAATAATCATCCAGTAGAATGGCAATAGCCAAACTAATATTCAACAAGACGATATTAAGACTCAATAAAAACGCATCTATTATTTTCTTATTCCGGATCAATGATTCTTAATGCTTAATGTATAGAGTTAAAAAATGGTGTGCTTAAATTTTTATTTTTAACAGTGAAGCAAGGTAGATAAAAAATATTATAGTGCTAATTTTTAGAAATGATTTGCATTGTCAAATACCGTTTACAGATAATGTATAAGCAATTGATGTAGTTATTTATACTACATATTTGACAGTTATTTTATGTCAAATATGTAAAAACCCGGATCGATCAGAAACTTCTTGAATAAACCATACGACCAATTCATATCCATAAAGGATCAAATTTCCGATAAAAACGACTTCCTGTTGTAATAAAGCGCCTTGCTCTATTCCCTATTATTGATGTGTGAATCATTTCCTTGCATCATTATTCACCCTGCCGAATGCCTATCCCTAATTATTTGCATTTCTCCTCTTCGATATCATCCATCAGGGTAAGTATCGATAGCATGAGCATGGTCCTTTCATCCAATCTATGTGGAATAGATTCCAGACCGGCAATTTGTAGCATAAAAAAATCCCTCAATTCTTTCTTCAATTGTTTGGGTGGCACTTCGTCAATAAATTCTGTAATTAATTTGATCAGACGCTTTTTCCATTCTTCCATTGGGGGCTCTTCCCTAAAACCATTATTTGTTTGTGTATTCCCTACTGTATTATTCAGGACATTACTCTGCACATTACCAATGATAATCATAGTATCCGTAATTTTTAAAAGATGATTGATTGTAAAAAACCTAGATAGCCCTGTTGGACTTGCGATCAACAAATCGGAGATTTGATTTTTTAGAAATTGGGTTCAGACCAGATCGAGTTCTCACTGTTTTGTCCCCGGATGATGGGATCGTTTTCGTAATTTCTTCGGAAATCAGCAGCTTTTCACAGAAAGCAACTATTTGATCTAACACATAATCAACGGTTATTCTGGTCCTGCCAATATGATCCTGTATCATATCCCCAAGTCCTGGATTTGAGATAGCAGCAGGATCATTGATTTGATATTGCTGAATAGCCGCTTTTAATTCAACATTAAAAGATGCTGAATTTGTAGGCATTTTAATTGTATACTTCACACTTTCCATAACCACCATTTAAACATTATTACTAACATATCAGTTTCACGCTTCAAGGGCGTAACCTCATCAAAAGGGGGAAAACCATTCCATTACTCCAGATTTTTTAAATTAAAGCCATATTCAAAACTAATTCGGTTTTTATCACCTGCATTTTCCAGCCAGGCTTTCTCTTCATGACTCATTTCAACGATCTGCCGGGTGGTGAGTCCTCTAAATCTAATGGACACTTTTTCCATAAGCTCCAGTTCAGTTGCAGAAAAAAGATCCAGTTTCATCTCCATTTTATCCCCTGTGAGAAATTTTTCTCCCACATATTCACCAAAATCCATTTCCTCTAATTGCACATATCCTGCATTTACCAGATGATTGTATATCCCTCCATAATTTTCAGGTACCGGCCCCCGGGGCAATGCTTTATAATATAAGCCACTGATACCCTGACCATATTTTTTAAAATGTCCAAAATCACAGTAAAACAATAATTTATTCATGGCTGTTGTAAAAGGGGTATTCTTACTTGCAAAATATTGCAATAATTGACCCAATTTTTCAATGGAAGTTAACCGGTAGCCATTATATACATTGGGATTTTTGTTACCAACCAACCAACCTTTCCACATTTCCTCCTGCCCTGAATGTACCGATAAGGATTGCTGCATTTTTCGCTTCACCCTTTCATATTCATAGGGCTCTAAAACATTCCTGCTCATTTCAAGCAACTTTGTAAACTCGTTGGGATCACCTGCAAGTCTGATCAATCTGCCTGTTGCAACACTTGGCATTTCACCTGCTTCATAATTACGATATACATTGGTACCCAAACCTAATACATCACTCATTTTAGCTGCACTTAATCCATACTGATCTCTGATCTGCTTGATTTCTTCTATGAATGGTATACCAAACTTCTCCCTGTATTTATGATGCACCTGAACCTGATTTAGGGAATCCAGTTCGTTTGTAGTGAAATCCTTCGCGGTATCATCGCAACGATAATAGTGAAAACAGATCGTGAATGTGTCTTTTCTGAATTCAAAATTTCTGGATTCCTGTAATAAACTAACTGTTCCACCAGTAAACGGACTTTTCATAACCAATTTTTTTTAAAACACTTCATTTGTTACATCAATTGAAATGAAATACAAATCACTTCCATATCCATTGTCCCCATCGTAATCAATATTTTTACTTCCCGTTCCTTTACTATTTTTTTAAAGATCCAGGTTTCTGAATCCATCAGATCTAGATTTTGTACCGGGCCTTTGCTATAATCTTTAATGCCCAGTTCTCCTATTATCTCCAATCTGTTTCGCGGGTTTATTTCCAACTGCAGTAAGGCATTGGAATTGGCAGAGCTTTCATCCGGAAAAATCAATCCCCAGGTATAGATTTTGGATTTCAAATCCAATAAAAACAATTCTATTTCATCACACATTGCCATCATCTCACAATTCTTTCGAAGCACTAAAATAGAAATAAATAATAATTATCCAACTAATTAGTGGAATTATTTTATAATAATCATAACTATTTGACATTCATAACAGTTTAGTATACTCAATAACAGATATACCCTACAATATCATTATCACTACTATTTAATCCCCGGTTTTAATGATAAAAAATAAGGCTCCAGCATAGATTATAGCATGATACTGGTCCGAATATGCCATTATCCTGGATCTAGAAGATTCAGCCAATTTCAACTTGAATGCCTGCGTTGGGTCCATTTTACTGCCATATCACTTTCTTTTAATTTCAGCCCGTTATTAGCTGTTAACCTGTAACTTATAACAGGGTTATAATTATCTGAGATTTCACTCGGTTAAATCCGGTCAATTTATTAAGATACAGTTTTAAAATATTGGTAATCAATCGCTTAATCGAACAGCAGGTTCATAAAAGCTGCATCCCGCTTATTTTGACTACCTTTGTGGCTCCTGTTGTAAAAACAGCAAATCATACAATATGAAACAGAACGCATTTGAAAAGTTCAGTAAGCCCGAATTAAAAGGCGCTAAAAAGAAAGAGGCTTTCCGCCAGGAAAAAAGAAAAGCCAAAGCAGATTCCAGGGCATTGGGTGAAGAGCTTAGAAAGAAAAAACTGGATAAAAAAAGAGGGATCAACACAGATACGGTCCCAGAAAAAAAATACAGTAAACCGGCAGGGGGCGTTTCTAAAAGGACACAGGCTACAGATAAACGAAATTCCCGACCTATTCAACCAGCAACAACTACTGTTCAGGATAATTTTGATCCTGTTGTTTTCAATGAAAACAGTCCATTAATGCCTTTGAATAAATTTCTTGCTTATTGCGGTATTTGTGGCAGACGCGAAGCAGCTGATCTGATCAAACTTGGACATGTTACCGTAAATGGTGATAAACTTTTTGAACCAGGTTTTAAAGTACGTGGCAATGAAGATGTGAAAGTAAAAGGTAAAAAAATATTCCTGCAGCGTAATTTGGTGTATATACTCCTCAATAAACCAAAGGATTATATCACTACATCTAAAGATCCCGAAGGACGTAAAACAGTATTGGAATTAATTAAAGGTGCCACAAAAGAAAGGGTATACCCTGTAGGCAGGTTGGACCGAAATACTACCGGTGTTTTATTACTGACCAATGATGGCGAACTGGCCCAACAACTTACCCATCCATCTTTTAACGTAAAAAAGATCTATGAAGTAAGGGTTGATAAGCCTGTCACCAAAAAAGACTTTGAAGCCATCCTCGAAGGCGTTACCCTCGAAGATGGATTTGTAAAGGCAGATAACCTGGGTTATCCTGATCCCAAGGATAAATGTACGGTGGGCATTGAAATACATAGCGGACGAAACAGAATTGTAAGACGCATATTTGAACACCTGGGATATGATGTAAGAAATCTGGACAGGGTACTTTTTGCAAACCTGACTAAAAAGAATGTAGACCGTGGTAAATGGCGCATGCTGCATGAAAAAGAAATTCGTTTGTTGAAATTCATGAACCAGGGTTTTACTAAAAACAAAAAAGCTTCCACAGAGAAAGAATAATCCCGGATTATTAATCCTTACTTACACACATGAAACCAGACATACTATTTGAGAACGATCAGTTAGTTGTTCTAAATAAGCCTTCCGGATTATTGAGTATACCCGACAGGTTTGGCAAAGAAGTTTCACTAAAAGATCTGTTGAAACAGAAATATGGCGAAATATTTACCGTTCATCGTCTGGACAAAGACACGAGCGGTGTGATCGTATTCGCTAAAAGCGATGATGCTCATAAACAATTATCACAACTCTTTGAAGGAAGGGAAGTAGAGAAATATTATTTGGGATTGGTGGTTGGTAATCTGATTAATGAAAGCGACAGAATTGAAGCCCCAATCATGGAACATCCCGGCAAAAACGGGAGTATGATCATCCATGAAAAAGGTAAGCCTTCAGTAACTGATTATGAAATCCTTGAAAATTTCAGGTATTATGCCTGGCTTAAATTTCAGATTCATACAGGCAGAACACACCAGATCCGGCTCCATATGAAACATATCGGACACAGTATCATTTGCGACGAACTATATGGTGATGGCAAACCACTTCTACTTTCAGCTTTCAAAAAGAAATTTAAGTTAAGTAAGGCATCAGAAGAAGAAAGACCTATCCTTTCCAGACTGGCACTTCATTCCTGGAAACTGAAATTTACACTGAATGGAGAACAATTTGATCTGGAAGCTGAACCTCCTAAAGACCTGCGTGCTGTATTACAGCAATTGAGAAAATGGAATAGCGTTAAGATCTGATAATAGAATAGGGTTAGATTCGATGATATTGAACACAAAACCTACAGTTATCCTATCGTTACGTACAAATTTTGTGGGGTAACTGTAGGATAACTGTAGGTTAACTGTAGGCTAACATCAAATACAGCCCTTTTTGGGGTATCTTTTCTTTGCTGTGTTTTAGTTTTCGTTTTTGTAAATGATCCCGCCTTTCATTACAAATTTTACTTTACTCATAGCTTTAAGGTCCTGAGAAGGATCACCCTCTACCGCGATGATATCTGCCCATTTGCCTTTTTCAATACTTCCAATATTCGGATTACCCAAAAGATCAGCTGCATTCAATGTGGCAGCCCTGATACATTCGAGAGAAGGCATACCAGCCTCATTCATGTAAATAAATTCCATCCAGTTCTTCCCATGTGCATATACACCGGCATCTGTTCCAAATGCGATCTTAACGCCAGCCTTATACGATCTGGCAAATGCATTTTGTATCAAACCTCCTACTTCGATGGCTTTTCCCACGATCACTTCAGGAAAATACCCGGGCTTTTTTGCTGAATCTGCAACACTCTTACCAGCAATGATAGTGGGTACATGATAGGTACCCATCTTCTTCATCAGCTCAATTGCTTCATCATCCATATAAGTGCCATGTTCAATAGAAGCAACACCTGCACGAACAGCCCTCTTGATCCCTTCGGCACCATGTGCATGGGCTGCGACTTTCATTCCATAATCTTTGGCAGTCAATACGATTGTCCTTATCTCCTCTTCTGTAAACTGCGCTCCACTGCCATCTTTTTCAAGGCTCAATACCCCACCTGTCGATGCGATCTTTATTACATCGGCACCGTCTTTATAGCGCTGACGGACTGCTTTGCGGCATTCTTCCACACCATTAACAACATCGGTATTCAGGTCATGCTCATACATCAGTTCATGGCGTAATCCATTGGTAGGATCCCCATGTCCGCCCGTAGAAGAAAGCATTTTGCCTGCAGTAAATATCCTTGGCCCAATGACTAGTCCTTTATTGATGGCTTTTCTTAATGAAATATTCACACCACTACCTCCCAGATCACGAACTGTTGTGAACCCGGAGAGTAGCGTGGTTTTGGCATACTGCAGACAGCCAAATGCGACATCTGCCTGATTTTGAGTAAAGGCCTTTACCATCCTGTCGGGACTGGTCTCTTCTTCCAGATGCACATGACAGTCAATCAAACCGGGCATTATTGTTCTGTTCTTAAGATCTATAATTTTATCAGCTGGATTTGCTGTGATATATCCTTTCTGGACCGAAATAATAGCATTGCCTTCTATGATGATGGACATTTCCGTCATTACCTGTAATTGTTTAACATCCACCAGCTTTCCACAATAAAGAATGGTTCGCTGCGCAAAGGCGGTTTGAGCAAATAACAAAGCGAGGAGCAGTAATTTTTTCATGCGTTAACTTTTATTTGGTAAGATATAAAAAGCTAACTGATTGTATTCCAAAAAAATAAGCCAGGGTAGGAATACCCCGGCGACCAAAAAACAAGTACAACGAAAAACCTAATTCAACATAACTTTTGAATTGAAATTATATGTTAGGCTGAGGCGTATAACGCAAATAAGGCTTTACGATCTTCAGACCTTTAGGAAATTTAATAAGCGCATCTTCTGTACTTACAGCTGGAACAACAATTACATCTTCACCTGCTACCCAATTTGCGGGAGTAGCTACACTGTAATTGGCAGTAAGCTGTAAAGAATCTACTACGCGCAATACTTCATGAAAATTACGACCGGTTGATGCGGGATAAGTAATGATCAGCTTGACTGCTTTATCCGGACCCAGGATCACCAAAGATCTTACTGTTGCTGTAGCTGATGCATTGGGATGGATAAAATCGAATAAAGTGGACACTTTACGGTCGTCATCGGCTATGATAGGAAAACTAACCGTAGTGTGCTGGGTTTCATTGATATCATTGATCCAACCAAGATGTTTCTCTACCGGATCAACACTTAAAGCAATTACCTTAACATTCCGCTTTGCAAATTCTTCCTTAAGCAATGCAGTCTTTCCCAGCTCTGTTGTACAAACCGGAGTATAATCTGCGGGATGCGAAAACAGGATTCCCCATGAATTACCCAGGTATTCATAGAAATCAATTTCTCCAATAGAACTCTTTGCCTGAAAATTGGGAGCTATATCCCCTAAACGTAAACTCATTATATCAGTTTTATGAATGATTAAAAAGCGATGCCGGAAACAAAGGAATTTCCGTTTTTTGTTCTCTCACAATGCAAATATATACTCATCCTACTAAAATAGTAGGTTAATTAGTTAAAACTTTTTTATTTAACAATGCAGTAAGAAATTTAGGGGAACATCTTAGGTTTTATTTCGGATCGTTCTGGCTTTCTGAAGTGCTGATTTGCCATACTTGTCTTTTACGGCATCAATTGCTTTATATAAGCTGGATTTTTTAGCGGTATCTTCAAACAGACTCCCTTGTACAGCTTGGCCGGTCAGTTCGCTTAGTCTAACACCCAGTAGTCGAACCGGAGTTCCTTTACGGTATAATTTATTAAACAGGTCAATGGCAGCAGGAATGAGTGCATCATCCTGGCAACTGTAATCAATCGTTGTTTGTCGGGTTGTGGTTTCAAAGTCCGGATATCGTATTTTCACAGCAATACAGCCTGCCAGTTTTGAGTCTTTTCTTAATTCATAAGCAACTCTTTCAGTCATCCGAACCAGTTCACTCAACAGAAATTCCATATCTGTTTTATTCTCTTCAAATGTATTTTCGGTAGATACCGATTTCGCTTCATGCCAGGAATGTACCTGTCCGTTATGTAAGCCCTGTGCCTTTTTATAAAGATCGGTTCCCCATTTTCCAAGTCTGCTTTCCAGTTCATTTTCAGTATGGTCCAAAATATCTTTGATCAGCACAATTCCCATGGCATGCAGGGTTTTGGCTGTATTTTCCCCAACTCCCGAAAATTTGGTTACGGGCAGAGGGGCCAGAAACTGCTTTTCCATACCCGGTTGTACAAAAAGGTATCCATTGGGTTTTGCTTCATCGGTAGCAATTTTGGCCACCATTTTATTACTTGCCAAACCAAAAGAAATGGGAAGTTTGGTGAGTTCCATGATTTCATTTCGTAGGTCGATGGTCCATTGATAGGGGTCAAAATATTTGTCCATCCCAGTAAGATCGATATAGAATTCGTCAATGCTTGCTTTTTCAAAAAGTGGAGCTTTTGCGGCAATGATATCGGTTACCCAACGTGAGTATCGGCTATATTCACCCATTTTTCCATGAACGAGGATGGCATGGGGACAGAGTTGCATGGCTTTTTTCATAGGCATGGCACTATGTACACCAAATTTGCGGGCTTCATAACTGCAAGTACTAACCACCCCCCTTTCCTTGCTTCCACCTACTATTACGGCCTTATCTTTCAGGGATGGATCATTTAAAACAGCAACGCTTACAAAAAAGCTGTCCAGATCCATATGTGCAATATAGCGCTGCGGTTGGGGCATATGGCTAAGTTAAGAAGAAAAAATGGAGGATATTTAGAAGTCATTATCCCTTCTAAGGATATCAAATTGGTGTATTCCCGTCTAATACATCCAGCACTTCGGCATCTATACGTTTTGGTTTGCCGGTTTTTCGATCCAGTAACACCCATAAACTTTTGGCTGAAATGATCTTTTTCTGGTCTGCTATCCGGATGATCTCGTAATGCCTATCCCAGGTAACGCCTGCATAGGCTCCTGTCCAGGTTCGTATTTTAAGTCTTTCATTGACATATGACTGTGCGAGATACTCTATTTCGTGTTTTCTGGCCACCCAGTATATTTTCTCTTCCAGTTCGGGTGATACATAGGTATTCCAATGGAGTACGGCTATGTCCTGCATCCATTGCACATACACCACATTATTTACATGCTGAAGGGCATCCAGGTGTTCCGGCTGTACAGAAAATATATATTCAAAGCTGTTTTTCATTGGTAAACCTCCAGTAAACCATCAGGAAGCACCACATGAAGTTCCTGTTTGATACGGTCAATTTTCAATAATGTTTCTGCGTGCAGAGGAATCAATGCTTCATTACCATTCAGGGTGATCCTTAGTAATACCTGATGTGGTTGTTCGATAACTTCTTCTATGGGACCCAGGTTGATGCCTTCATTGATCAGACTGAAACCCAATAAAGCGATTGGGGAATTTGCAGCAGCCAGGGTCCTGAAATCAGTTTCAGGTAGCCATACGTTTTTAAATACCAGTAATTGTGCTGCTTCTTTAGTAAGTACCCCTTCCAATTGGACATAGGTTTCATCATGATCCTTTATTTTGGAACTTATAATGAAATAGGGCAGATAACTGTTCTTCTGTTTTTCAATAAAAATGGCATTTACGCCTTTCAAACTGGTCTTTTTGCCCAGGGCATGTTTCAGCAGTACTTCCCCTTTAAGTCCGAATGTTGCAACGATTCGGCCGATATGGACATAATCTTTCATATTGGGTGCAAGATAACCCCAAAGAAAAAGTCCCGGAAAATAAATCCGGGACTTTTGCAGGAAACTATGTTGATCACTACGATTATGCTTCGCTTGTACCTTCTACACCTTCTGCTTTTTTCACAGCTGGCTTGTATTCACGGCTCTGGCGTTGCTGGTTACGGTGTTTATCTCCACGTTGCTTGATCTGCGCTTCATGTTCATCATGCCATTGCTGGAATTTGACCATGGCAGCAGCTTCATCAAACAAACCAAGTTTAACACCACGTAATAAATGTTTCAAATACAACACTCCCTTAAAAGAGAGGATTCTGCGCACTGTATCTGTGGGTTGAGCACCTTTGTGTAACCAGTCCAGTGCCTTTTGACGGTCTAACTGAACGGTAGCAGGTACAGTAAGCGGGTTGTAAGTTCCTAATTTCTGAATAAACTTACCATCTCTGGGTGCACGTGCATCTGCCACTACTATAAAGTAGAAAGGGCGTTTCTTACTGCCGTGTCTTTGTAATCTCATTTTAACTGCCATAATAAATAGAAATTTAAAGGCTTTAATAAATAGGGTTTATCTGATTACGATTAATCAGGATGGCGAAATTAATGGTAAAACTCTTTTCCACCAATTTTGAATGGTAATGAAATGTTAGAAAACTGCAATCACTTTTAAATTTGCTGTATAAACAGGCATAAATGGCCATGTATAGATATCCTTAGGTCAATTCAGCTATTCAGGAGCTGTTATTTTATTTTCTAATTCCCGGCATTTTTCCTCCCATTGGCATTTTATTCATCATGCCCATCATTTTTTTCATCTGTTCGAATTGTTTCATGAATGCATTCACATCTGCCAATTCTTTTCCGCAACCTTTTGCAATTCTAAGTTTTCGTTTATTATCGATGAGGTCTGGGTTACTTCTTTCCAGAGGTGTCATGCTATGGATAATTGCTTCCACTCCTTTAAATGCATCGTCCTTGATATCAATATCCTTTACTGCCTTACCAACACCGGGTATCATGCCCATCAGATCCTTTAGGTTACCCATTTTTTTAATTTGCTGTAACTGATCCAGAAAATCCTGAAAATCGAATTGGTTTTTTCGGATCTTTTTTTCCAGTTTTCGGGCTTGTTCCTCGTTATACTGATTTTGTGCTTTTTCAACTAATGAAGCGATATCACCCATACCCAGTATACGCTGGGCCATACGATCGGGATAGAATACATCCAGTGTATCCATTTTTTCCCCGCTGCTCATAAATTTAATAGGCTTATTCACCGTGTACTGGATAGACAATGCAGCACCACCCCGGGTATCACCATCGAGTTTGGTAAGGACTACACCTGTAAAATCGAGTCTGTCATTAAACGCTTTTGCCGTATTTACGGCATCCTGGCCGGTCATGGCATCCACTACAAAAAGAATTTCTGAAGGGTTTATTGCTGCTTTGATATTGGCAACTTCAGTCATCATTACTTCATCCACAGCCAAGCGGCCTGCAGTATCTATAATGAGTACATTCTTATTCTTTGATTTAGCTTCTTTGATCGCATTTTTTACGATATCAACGGCATCCTTGTTTTCCCTTTCCGCATAGATATCCACCCCTATCTGTTCTGCAAGGACAGTGAGCTGATCAATCGCTGCAGGTCTGTATATATCTGCAGCCACAACCATTGGAGATTTGCCTTTTTGTGTTTTAAGGTAATTGGCCAGCTTACCAGTAAAAGTGGTTTTACCACTACCCTGTAAGCCTGCAACCAGAATTATGGCAGGATTGCCGGTTATATTAAATTCGGAAGCTGATCCACCCATCAGTTCTGCCAGTTCATCCTGAACGATCTTGATCATTAACTGACCCGGACTGATGGCATTGAGTACTTTTTCACCAATCGCTTTTTCCTTAACCTTATCTGTAAATTCCTTGGCTATTTTAAAATTCACGTCTGCGTCAATCAATGCCCTTCGAATATCTTTGATCGTATTGGCGATATTGAGGTCATTGATACGTGCTTCCCCTTTGAGGTTCTTAAAAGCGGATTCTAGTTTTTCACTAAGCGAATTAAACATGGTTCTCTGTTTTCAATCTCTGTTTTAATCTGGTACTAATAAAAAAGTGAACCAAACAGTTCACTTTTTTCAGGATGCAAAGATAATAGCTGCAACTGTTCTAACCCAGATAAACCTTGAGATGTTTAGAACGTGTATTGCTTTTAAGTTTATTAAGCGCTTTATCCTTGATCTGGCGAACCCTTTCACGGGTCAAATTGAATCGGGTTCCTATGTCTTCCAGACTAAGGGCATCATCTATACCGATACCAAAAAAGTAACAAAGAATCGCTTTTTGTCTTTCTGTAAGTGCCAGCATACTGCGTTCTATCTCTGTTTTCAGGGATTCATAATGTTCCAATTTCATATCTGCCATGTCTGCATTGGGATTACACATAACATCCATCAGCGTACTGTCCTCACCATCGGAAAGAGGTGTATCCATGCTGATATGTCTGATACTGACATTCATGGTTGCTGTTACTTCCTCCAAATCCATTTCCAGTAAATGCGCCAGTTCTTCGGGAGTAGGTTCACGCTCGAATTCCTGTTCCAGTTGCTGGTATGCTTTACTGATCCTGCTGTTCAGTCCAACTTTATTCAAGGGCAGGCGAACGATGCGGCTCTGTTCTGCAAGTGCCTGTAAGATACTTTGACGAATCCACCATACAGCATAAGAAATAAACTTAAATCCCCTCGTTTCATCAAATCTGAGGGCGGCTTTAATCAATCCAAGATTGCCTTCATTGATCAGGTCAGGAAGTGTAAGTCCCTGATTCTGATACTGTTTGGCAACAGATACTACAAATCTTAAATTGGCTTTTACCAGTCTGTCCAAAGCACGCTGATCTCCATTCTTGATCCTTAAAGCCAGAATGACCTCTTCTTCAGGGGTAATCAGATCAACTTTCCCAATTTCCTGTAAATACTTTTCCAGACTTTGGCTTTCACGATTAGTGATAGATTTTGAAATCTTGAGCTGACGCATACTCATAATGCAGTGTATATTTTGGTGGGTTGAATGCTTTTATTTAAAAAATCAATCTCCGCTGCGTCATTATTTACAGCAATTTAAGAAAATCCACGTATTTGCACCAAAAAAAATTAACAATAAGTAAATAATCGATCAGAACATTGATTCCAGCAGCTTTCCTTGCCTATTTTTAATAAACTTCTATCCTTTCTAAAAAAAACATTGGGATGCTATGGATTATTTAATATTATTGCAGCCCTACGTTTGTAGTTTAGATTAATAAGTCTGTAATGAGTAAGAAGCAGTTATTTACACTTGAGTTTCCGGTGCGTTGCTCACCGAATATTCTTTATGAGTTTTTGAGTACACCGGCAGGTTTACAGGAATGGTTTGCTGATAAAGTGGATGAGTGGGAAGGGGTTTATAGTTTTACCTGGAATGGTGGCACTCCAGACAAGGCTGAAATCAAAGAACAGGAAGAGGATAAATTCATCAAATTCCGTTGGCTCCATAGCGACAAAAACGAATATTTTGAATTCCGCATTGAAAAGACTGAAATATCCAATCAAACCATTCTGGTCATAAAAGATTTTGCTGAAAAAAATGAAATCAAGGACCAGAGTCAGTTATGGGGATATCAAATCAAAGAATTATTCCATCGTTTGGGAAGCAATTAACGTATTACGGTAAGTTGTAGCAGCAGCTGATAGAATTTTTGAAGTTTTCTATCGGCATCATTCCATTGTGTGATGGGGATCTTAAATGCAATTTTTATAAACGGCAAAGTAGCCGGATCGGGTATTACTTTTATAGCTCTGATGTTGCAATAATTATCTGATCTGAAATGGTGCTCCCATTCATTTTTTCCCAGGCAGATATAACATGGATCATAGTCCGGCTTTTCGAGCATTTCCCATACCATATTTTTCCTGAACTGCCCTTTCAGATGCAGTGTCATTGAAAAAAAATTTCCCCACCAGAAAAAAGTACGGATCGCAAATACATTTTCTTTCGAAAAATGACGGGGATAATCCAGCATTACCCAAGGAAGTTCCTCATAATTTTCGCCTCTGGAAATCTTTGGAGATTCCCATATACCAGCAGCGGGAAGAAAATCAGCAGCCAGTAACCTATATTCCTGACTTAGTTCTCCAAAGAGGGTATATACACTGGCAATGATCCTGTTCTTTGTTAAAATAAAATCAGGGTTGCTAACGAGCTCCAATTCTGACGCTGAAAGTTTTACATTTGCCATTCAACAATAGTAAGAAAGCCTTCCGTGATAAAAAAATTAGACATACTCATTATCCGGGCATTCATAGGTCCGTTCCTTGCTACTTTTCTGATATCACTTTTTGTATTGGTGATGCAGTTCTTCTGGCTCTACATTGATGACCTGGTAGGAAAAGGGCTTGACTTCAAAACCCTATCCTATCTTACCAGTATGGTGGCAGTCACATGGGTTCCACTGGCTTTACCACTGGCTTTACTGCTTTCCTCCATTATGACCTTCGGCAATCTGGGTGAAACATTTGAAATAGTTGCGATCAAAGCTGCAGGTATCCCTCTATTGCGTTTCATGCGACCATTACTGATCGTTACCCTCTTTATCAGTAGTATTGCCTTTCTTTTCGCCAATAATATTATACCGGTCGCACAGTTGAAACTGGCTGCACTGAAATACGACATCATTGTTTCCAAACCAGCTTTTGACATTAAGGAAGGAATCTTCTATAATAAGATCGAAGGGTATGTGATCAAGCTGGGAAAGAAAGACAAGGATGACAGCACTATTCATAACGTAGTGATCTTTAAGAAAACATGGGGCTTACAGGATAACCTGATCATTGCAGAGAGTGGCATCATGAGGGTTACTGCAGACAAAAGATTCCTGGAATTTGTTTTGAAGAATGGCTATAGTTTTGAAGAAAAAGGACCTAAACTGGTTATCAATACAGATTTTCAGAAAACAGGATTCAAAGAATATAAAAAAGTGTTTGACCTTAATAGTTTCAGACTCAACAAATCTGAAGACAGCATGTTTAAATATGATCCAAAGATGTTGAGTGTTAGACAGCTAAATACCACCATCGATTCCCTTGAATCAGTGGGTCATTTATACCTTAAAAGGTCAAAGATCGAAATAGATCCTTACTTTACTTTTGCAAAATACCAGGATTCGGTATGGCCTAAAAATGACTTAAGTCGCTTCAAAAAAGTTAAGAAGTTTTCAGATCTGATTCCCGATAGTATAAGGTCATCGATCATTGACAGAAGCTCTGGCCAAATGGGAATGATTAAAAACAATGCCAATATACTTACCCAGGATTATATCCAGAAACAACAATCATTGCGTAACCATGAAATTGAATGGCACCGTAAATTCACATTAAGTGTTGCTTGTCTTGTTCTTTTTCTTATTGGAGCTCCACTTGGTTCCATCATCCGGAAAGGAGGTCTGGGAACACCGTTGGTATTTGCCATTGTTTTCTTCGTGATATTTCACCTGCTCAATACATTCGGGGAAAAATTTGCCAAATCATTTGAGATGACTGCACTGGAAGGAATGTGGCTTTCGACATTCATTCTTATACCCATAGGTGCATTTCTGACTTATAAAGCAATGAAAGACAGTCAATTATTTAATCAGGAATATTACTACAGGGCCTATATGCAATTGCGAACCTTTTTGGTTAACTTTAGAAATCCAAAAACTTCATCACAAAATTTAAACCATGAAAAATAAGCAATCCAGCCGGAGAGATTTTATTGCCAATACCAGTAAAGCAGGTCTGGCATTAGGTTTATCTGCGACTGTTCTACCTTCATTAGGCAATACCTTCTTTAGGTCTGCCACACCGGGTATACCTTATACCCAGCAACCTTTACCTTATGGTTATAAGGATCTGGAAATTGCAATTGATGCACTAACAATGGAAATCCATTACAGTAAACATGCTGCAGCTTATGCAAAAAATTTGAATGAGGCTGTAACTGCTGAAAAAATTGACAGCAGCAATGTATCTCTGGAAGATTTATTGGCAAAGGTTTCTAAATATTCCGGAAAATTGAGGAATAATGGTGGTGGACATTATAATCATGAACTTTTCTGGCAAAGTATGGGTCCGGCATCTACGGGCAAACCGGAAGGTGCTTTATTGGAGGCGATCGTAAAAGATTTCGGGTCTTTTGAAGCCTTTAAAACAAAGTTTACTGATGCTGGCAAAACACGTTTCGGAAGCGGATGGGCCTGGCTGGTACTTACCAATGACAAGAAACTGGTTGTTGGATCAACCCCAAATCAGGACAATCCCCTGATGGACATCAGTGATCTGAAAGGTAAACCCCTATTAGGTTTGGATGTATGGGAACATGCCTATTACCTACGTTACCAGAATAAGAGACCAGACTATATCAATGCCTGGTGGAATGTCGTTAACTGGTCGGTGGTACAAAAAAGGTTTGAAACAGTATAGTACAAGTACATTAGTTTATCATACAGATTGACATCTGTCAGTTTTTGCAGCACAAAGCTTTGTAGTTTTGTGCTGTATTTTTTAAACAATTACAATGAAAGCAACTGCAAGCTGGAAAAGCCATCTGGCATTTGATGCCACAAGTGATAACGGACATACCATTGCATTAGATACAACAATCGAATCAGGAAGTTTGAACAGTGGCATGAGCCCTAAACAATTATTACTGGCATCTGTATGTGGTTGCAGTGGAATGGATGTCGTAGATATTTTGACCAAGATGCGGATTCCCTTTACAAAACTGGAAATTACTGCGGAGGCAGAACAAACCGATTCTCAGCCCAAAGTTTTCAAATATATCCAAATGCACTATAGGGCAGATGTATCAGCTGAAAACCTGGATAAGCTCAATCGTGCAATTAGTCTTTCGCATGAAAAATACTGTGGCGTTTCGATCATGCTAAGCAAGCATTGTCCCATTACTTACACAGCTGCATTATTATAAACTTTATTTTTGCTCATCAATTTTACTTCTTGCAAAAAGCCAGGCAAAATTTCAGGGTACAGTTACTGATCACCGTACTAAGTGTGTTACTTTTTGCTGCTAAGATCTATGCCTATTATCTTACGTATTCACTGGCTGTATTAACTGATGCACTGGAGAGCATTGTAAATGTGCTTGCCGGATTTATAGGACTCTATTCCCTGTATGTAGCCTCAAAACCCAGGGATGAGGAACATCCTTATGGACATGGAAAGGCAGAATTTGTTTCGGCAGCTGCCGAAGGGGCTTTGATCGTTGCAGCTGGCTTTTATGTTATCTACGAAACCGTTCAACACCTGATCATCCGTGAACAGGTTGCTCAACTGGATAAGGGTATATTATTGATCGGCATGACTGGTTTGGCCAATTTCCTGGCTGGGACAGTCTGTTTCAGAATGGGACGAAAAAACCATTCTCTGGCATTGGAAGCCAGTGGAAAGCATTTGAAGATCGATACCTATTCCACATTGGCTGTTATTGCAGGTATGTTACTGATGATCTATACGGGGCTTTTTTGGCTGGATAAGCTTATTGCTGCCTTGCTTAGTGTTTTTATTATATTCAATGGCTATAAGATCATCCGTTCTTCACTGGCTGGAATCATGGATGAAGCTGATAAGGGACTGATCAGTCAGTTTATCGATATCCTAAATGCAAACAGAAGAGAAAACTGGATAGACCTGCATAACCTCAGGGTTATTAAATATGGCAGTACCCTGCATATTGATTGTCATCTTACGGTACCCTGGTTCATGAATGTGCATGAAGCGCATACCGAAGTAGATGCCCTGACCAAACATATTACCGACAATTTTGGAGATAGTATAGAATTTTTTGTTCATACCGATGGCTGTTTGTCATTCAGCTGTCCGATATGCACTAAAAAAGAGTGCAGTAAAAGACAGCAGCCATTTCGTGAAACACTGGATTGGAACCTGAAAAATATTATCACCAACCAAAAACACAATGCCCTGAAAGTTAATAATTGAACGGAGCTTACATTTGACCCAAAGCGATTTATCTTCGTATTACTAATCAAACTAAAATACCGATTATGCAGGCCTGGAAAGAGTATCAGCAGCAACATAAAGACAGATTCCTGGAAGAATTACTGGAACTTTTACGTATACCCAGTATCAGTGCAAGAAGTGAAAACAAAGATGACATGATCCGATGTGCTGAATCGGTGAAACAGCATCTATTGGCAGCCGGTGCTGACAGTGTAACGATATACCCTACAGCAGGACATCCTGTAGTTTATGGGGAAAAACTGGTACATCCTTCCTTCCCTACTGTTCTGGTGTATGGACATTATGATGTTCAGCCTGCCGATCCTCTGGAGTTATGGCATAGTGGCCCATTTGAGCCAGTGATCAAGGATGGGAAAATATTTGCAAGAGGTTCTGCAGATGACAAGGGCCAGTTTTTTATGCATGTAAAAGCACTGGAAACACTGGTTCAGACCAATAGTCTGACGACCAATATCAAATTCATTATTGAAGGGGAAGAAGAAATCGGCAGTCCTAACCTGGCGAAATTTGTAAAAGAAAATAAGGATTTACTAAAAGCAGATGTTATCCTGATCAGTGATACCAGTATGCTGAGCATGGAAAACCCTTCCATTGATGTTGGCGTTCGTGGTTTAAGTTATATCCAGGTTGAAGTAACTGGTGCAAACAGGGATTTGCACAGTGGTGTATATGGTGGCGCTGTTGCAAACCCTATTACCATACTCGCTCAAATGATTGCTTCCTGTCATGATGCAAATAACCATATTACAATTCCAGGATTTTATGATGATGTAGAGGAAGTATCATCTGAAGAAAGAGCGAAAATGGCACAGGCGCCTTTTGATGAGAATGAATACAAAATAGACCTGGGTGTTAGTGCTTTATGGGGAGAAAAAGGATTCACTACCAATGAAAGAACAGGTATCAGACCTACATTGGAAGTCAATGGTATCTGGGGAGGCTATACCGGCGAAGGCGCAAAGACAGTATTGCCTTCCAAAGCTTTTGCCAAGATCTCTGCAAGACTGGTACCCCATCAATCCTCCCAAAAGATCACTGAAAAACTGTTGCATTATTTTACAAGTATCGCACCTGAAGGAATTACAGTGAAAGCCGAAGAACACCATGGCGGTGAACCTTATATGACCCCTATTGATTCTAATGAATACCGGGCAGCGGCCAAATCTATTACTGCCACTTTTGGTAAGGAGCCTATCCCGGTGAGAGGAGGAGGAAGCATTCCTATTTGTGCTTTATTTGAACAGGTATTGGGTATCAAGATCGTATTCATGGGCTTTGGGCTCGACAGCGATAACCTCCATTCACCCAATGAAAAATATGAACTGGTCAATTTTTATAAAGGGATAGAAACCATTCCGTATTTCCATAAGTTCTATGCCGAAATGAAACATTAATAATAGAATTACCCCCCTAAATACAAATGGCCCTGTTGGGGCCATTTGTATTTAGGGGACTGTCCGGTTAAAAAAGGTTTCCCTAATTTTGGATATACATGGAAACAAAGGAAAAATTAAGGGTAGATAAATATTTATGGGCCATCCGCTTGTTTAAAACCAGAAGCCAGGCAGGTGATGCCTGTGATAAAGGGAAGGTTAAAATGGGTGGTATCAATATTAAAGCATCCAAAACGGTATCTATTGGTGATGTATATGAAGTAAAGACCGAACAAAAAAGATGGACCATACGAGTGACCGGCTTACTCGAAAAAAGAGTGCAATTCAGTGAAGCCATCCTGCATTATACAGATATCACGCCTCCAGAAGAATTAGACCGGATCAAATTCGAAGCAGCAACTTTCAATACCGGCAAACGTCAGAGTAAAATTGGCCGCCCTACCAAAAAAGAAAGAAGGGATATTGAAGGTTTCATGGATAACTGATAAAGCCTTCATCGTTTTAAGGTGAAGGGAGTTAAGCCTTTTCAAAGAAAAGATAAATTACCTGAGTAACGTCGTGACTGGTCCTGGCAGCCCTCTTTTTAAAACCGGTGTTGCGCTACAACAACATCTACCTTACACTTCATAACAATAGTGTTAGAACCTATTTCATCGAATTAGTATCTGTTGTTGGTTAGAATCCAGTAGGCATATTTAAAAACCGACTACTAAATCATAAAAATATTTTAATCCCGCATCTTTGCAGCATGAACATCCATATTATAAGTGTTGTACCGGATTTACTGGAAAGCCCATTTCAGCATAGTATCATGAAAAGGGCTCGTGAAAAGGGATTATTGAACGTAGTGGTACACAATCTTCGTCAATGGGCCATCAACAAACATGGACAAATAGACGATTACCAATATGGTGCAGGGGCAGGCATGGTCATGATGTGCGAGCCATTGGCCAACGCCATAGACGAATTACAGGCTGAACGAAAATTTGATGAGATCATCTATATGACACCCGATGGCAATCTATTTGACCAGCGAACAGCCAATACCCTCTCCCTGAAAGAGCATATTCTGATCATTTGCGGACATTATAAAGGGATCGATCAGCGGATCAGGGATCTATATGTAACAAAAGAGATCAGCATAGGCGACTATGTACTGAGTGGCGGAGAACTTGCTGCGGCAGTAGTTGTAGATGCCATTGGCAGGCTATTACCCGGAGTACTTAATGATGAGACCTCAGCACTCTTTGATAGCTTCCAGGATAACTTACTGGCTCCTCCTGTTTATTCTCGTCCTGCTGATTTTCGGGGACTAAAAGTTCCTGAGGTCCTACTGCAGGGCGACCCCAAAAAAGTTGAGGAATGGCGTTTTGAACAGGCAGTTGAACATACCAAACAGAGAAGACCCGATTTACTCAAGGACGATAGCAGTCTGTAAATTCGCCTGATACCCAACAAACCAACCGCATTCCTTATAATCGGATTTCTATTTTTAGAGGACCTCCACGATCGACTGTCCTGATTTGTAAAAGTTGATCCTCCTCTTGATAAGTAGCTGTTCCTTCAACCAGAACTGCCTGAATGGGGCATACTTTTCCATTAACCAATATGGTTTTCGGGGTCTTTTCTAATGGCAATTCCAAATCAAGGGTTCTCCGGGGAACTACCATTTGTGCATTTCCCTTTCTTGTATCGATATTGATGGTAATTCCATTAGCATCTTTACCGGGTGAAGAGAAACGGGTCAGTAAAAAACGCCCTTTACTGATGGCTTGTTTCGATTCTCCATCATCTTCATACAATTCATACGCTGATGGATTCCAGGAAGGCACGAATAATACTTTCAGGTTGCCATTGGCAATCGCTTTGGTATTTCCAATACCGGCATATTGGGGTATAAAACTTCCCTCCCTGATATAATAAGGTATGGTAAACAGGTTAACCGATTGATCTATCCATTGACCACCGTTATATATGTTGTGATCAACAGGGTTATACCATTTTTGATGAGGCAGATATACCCTGATCTGAGAAACCCCTTTTTCCAATACCGGGGTTACCAGTATTTGATCGCCCCACATAAATTCTTTTTCAATTGTTGCAGCGATACTATCATTGGCAAATTGATAATACAGCGGTCTTACCAATGGTTCCCCAAGTTTTGCCTGTTTGTAACACAATGTATAATTGTAAGGCAGCATTGCATAGCGTTGCAGGACAATCTGTTTGGCGGCCTGTTTATAAGGCTCTTCCATTAGGGCTGGTTCACTGGGGAAACTAAAGGCATTGGGGTCTACTTCATACAATGCCGTACCATGTGGTCTGAATATTGGGGTAAATGATGCAAACTGTAACCATCGAACATACAATTCCTTATCGCCTTCACCGCCTGCAAATCCGCCGGCATCAGCATGTGTATATGGTATTCCGCTCATACTCATGCCCAGCATTACAGGTAACTGGGCTCTTAATCCCCCCCAGCTCCGGCTAACATCCCCACTCCAGGGAAATATACTATACCGTTGGCTGCCTGCAAATCCTGACCTGTTGAGGTGAAACAACCTTTGGTCAGGATAATCCTTTGCATATTGTTCAAAAAGGTTCTGATTCCAGTAATGACCAAAGACATTGTGGATCTCATCAGCACTCAATAACCGGTGTATGCCCTCGTCTTTCAGGTTATGCATCATGGTTGCAGGATGTTTTTCGGGTTCTCCGAGATCTGTCCACCAGCCACCTACCCCATTTTCTATCTGCTTTTTATAATGCAGTGACCAGATCCATTGCTGTGCATCTTTCCGGAAGATATCCAGCAATCCACCCAATCCGAAATAAAAATCCGGAATGATATAAGGCTTACCCATAGAATCAGTAGCCAGATAGGGCATTGATGCTGCATAGGTATGCGTGTTTTGCAAAAAGAAAGGTTCTGTAATTAAGATGGTATGTATATCCTGCTTTTTAAAATCGGCCATCATTTTTTTAGGGTCTGGCCAATGGGTTGTATTGACCCAATCCAGGTTACCCAATGTTCCCTTAATGCTGTCTCCAAACCAGAATAGATCAAAAATAACTGCATCAAAAGGGATCTTCTCCGCATTCATCCGGGCAGCAATTGACTTGACCTGTGCTTCACTGGTATAACCAAAACGACTCATAAAATTACCCATTACCCATCGGGGTGGTAAGGGTTGGGTTCCCGTGAGTTGATAATAGGAACTAAGGATTTGCTGATTGGTTTTACCAAAAATGACGATAATATTCAATTCCCCACTCATAAACCCTGCCTGTAGTAATTGAGGATTTGTTTTGCCAATATCTGCAAACCCCCGTGATGCATTGTCAAAAAATAGTCCATATCCTTTGGAGGAAGTAAAAAAGGGTACCGAAAAATTAAGGTTATCAGCACCTTCCCCATAACCATACCAGGGGTTATTATAGAGAGCAAGACGATATCCCCTACGGTTTAGGGGTAATGCCCTTTCCCCGCCTCCATACACTTTTTCATCCTGATCCAGCAAAATGGAAAATCCACGATACGGTTCGTTATCAAAAACGCCGGTAATTTTAAGGTTTTCCAATGAAAGGGTATCCCCATTTACTTTTAAAATAGATGCATCTATCCGATGAGGTTTCAAAATGACGGCATGAGTGATATTTTCATTCCGGTTATAATCACCAGGCAGATAACTGATCTTATAGATTCCGGGAGCAAATTGAACAATACTGACAGCCCCTTTGTTGTAAGTTATTTTATTATTTACAATCTTCTGAGCATTTGCTGTTAACATAACACTGGCAAATACCGTAACAAGCATTAGTTTCATATCATTGCATTGATAAAACAAAGTTAGTTTATCCGTTTACTCACCCGGAAATTAAAAACAATGAATGATTCATTTATTATAGAAGGAAACCTTGCAGATATATGGTCTGGCGAAATATATCCTGCAGTCATACAAATCACAGATGGAAAAATCGGCTCTATTGAGAGAATTCCTGCCGCAACCGGGAAACAGATCGGTTTTATACTGCCTGGCTTTATCGACAGTCATGTTCATATAGAAAGCAGTATGCTGGTACCCTCAGAATTTGCAAAACTTGCAGTTACACATGGTACGGTAGGAACTGTGAGTGATCCCCATGAAATTGCCAATGTATGTGGTCTTGAAGGTGTAGACTTTATGATTGAAAATGGGAAACAGGTCAATTTCAAATTCAATTTTGGTGCGCCCAGCTGTGTGCCTGCTACTATATTTGAAACTGCGGGTGCTGCATTGTACAGTGATGACGTTAAACGCTTATTGCAAAGAAAAGAGATCAAATACCTGAGTGAAATGATGAACTTCCCGGGAGTATTAAATAACGACTCGGAAGTGATAAAAAAAATAAAGGCCGCACAGGATGCCGGTAAGCCAGTAGATGGCCATGCGCCGGGTTTGAGGGGTGAGCAGGCTAAACAATATATCGATGCGGGCATCAGTACAGACCATGAGTGCTTTACTGCTGCCGAGGCCCTGGATAAATTACAGTATGGAATGAAGATCCTAATCCGGGAAGGCAGTGCAGCAAAGAATTTCGAAGCATTGGCAGACCTGCTGCATGAACATTATGGCCAGATGATGTTTTGCAGTGATGATAAACACCCGGATAGTTTGGCTGAAGGCCATATCAACCAGCTTTGTGCCAGAGCAATTGCAAAGGGCGTTGACCTGTTTAAAGTGTTACAGGTGGCTTGTGTTAATCCGGTGGAGCATTATAAATTGGATATCGGTTTATTAAGGGTAGGCGACCCTGCAGATTTTATAGTTGTGCAAGACCTGGTGAATTTTAATATTTTACAGACTTACATTAATGGTGAACTGGTTTCCGAAAACGGACAATCCTTTATTCAATCCGTTCCTGTTAAAGCTATCAACCATTTTAATACTGTTGAAATCACAAAAGAACATATGCTGTTTTCCTTACTGAGGTCCGGGCATGCAGAAGAAGAAAACATTGAACAGGTATATGTGATCGAAGCGCTGGAAGGTCAATTGATTACCAATAAACTGATCCTGCCATTACTTGATTTCAATGTGGAAAATCAATGCATCTTTTCCAATACCGACAAAGACCTCTTGAAACTGGTAGTTGTAAACAGATATGAATCAGCCCCTATCGCTAAAACTTTTATCCGCAATTTCGGACTACAGCAGGGGGCCATTGCTTCTTCTGTAGCTCATGATAGTCATAATATTGTGGCTGTAGGCGTAGATGACGAAAGTCTCGCAAGAGCCATTCAACTGGTTATGCGGGAAAAAGGGGGCATCAGTGCCGTAAGTCTTGATAATGAAAAAGTACTGCCTTTACCAGTAGCTGGCCTGATGAGTGCTTCAAATGGATATACAGTTGCCGCAGACTATACAGCAATTGACAAAATGGTAAAACATGAACTCGGCAGCACGCTGGATGCACCATTTATGACCTTGAGTTTTATGGCCTTATTGGTTATTCCTCACCTCAAATTAAGTGATAAGGGCTTATTTGATGGTGATAGTTTTTCATTTGTTCACTAATCCTCATTGCCGAAAAAGACCCGGAATAGTCAAACTAATAAAACAGCCTATTGAATACAAATCCATACATACCAGTAAAGGGAAAAAACCTGGATGCCCAAAGCCGATGTTCCCATTATCATTCAAGCCTTGATATTATTGCCATCAGGATGAAATGCTGCAACGAGTATTTTGCCTGTATACATTGCCATGAGGAAATTGCAGGTCATCCGGTAATCCAATGGCAACAGGATGAACTGGATATACAGGCGGTACTTTGTGGCGTATGCAACTATGAAATGACCATCCGGCAATATCTGGAAAGCAATCATCATTGTCCAAATTGCAATGCCCCTTTTAATCCTGGCTGCAGCAATCATTATCATTTCTATTTTGATCTGCCTGAAAAGACGTAATTAAGGGTTATCATACGGGTTAATATTCAAATAAAAAAGACAATTAATAAAAAATCTGCTGTTTAACAAGTTGTACTTTTGACCACGCTTTAGCAGGTCCGGGATCTGTATTCGGGCACTTTCAGTAACCATTAATACCAATCGCACAATGATTGTCAATTTAAGCGCCGAGCATAGTTTATTAACCAATTGGATAGCCGAAATCCGGGATATCAATATCCAGCAGGACAGGCTTCGTTTTCGCCGTAACCTGGAAAGGATCGGGGAAATAGCTGCTTATGAAATTAGTAAACGTTTACCATGGACCAATGCTGATACCCAAACCCCTTTAGGTATACACAATAGTAAAGTACTGGAATTTCAGCCGGTACTGGCTACCATCTTAAGAGCGGGTTTACCATTGCACCAGGGTATGCTTAATTATTTTGACAAGGCAGACAATGCTTTCATATCGGCTTACCGGAAGCATCATCATGATGGTAATTTCGAGATTAGCCTGGAATATATGAGTTGCCCTTCCTTAACTGGCAGGGTCGTGATCATCAGTGACCCTATGCTGGCAACCGGTGCTTCTATCGTTAAGACCATTCAGTATATGAAAGCTGAGAATAATCCTTCTGAAATTCATGTAGTTGTTGCCATCGCGTGTACAGTGGGACTGGAATACATCATCAGGGAATGTGGCAGCAATATCAATATATGGTGCGGTGATATTGATGATGAATTAACCGCTAAAGGGTATATTGTTCCGGGACTGGGAGATGCCGGCGACCTTGCCTTTGGAACAAAAATGCAGGCATGATCCTGTAATTTTCGATGCAGGATGTTTATTTGTTAAAATAATCAATAATTTTTTAATGCCTACAGCATTTGATTTATTTTAGGAGTCTTAATCTGAGTAATGAATAAAATCATTTTTGTCTTTATATCATTGTTAATGCTGGAAAAACTCACAGCTCAGGATCCGCATTTCTCTCAGTTCTTTTCATCACCACTAACCCTAAACCCTGCTTTTACCGGAAAATTCGATGGTAATTACAGGATTTCAGGCGATTATAGGAATCAGTGGCCTACCATCAATAATGCTTTCACCACTGCTACAGCTTCTGTAGACTTTCATATTTTACAGGATAAGATACCTGCCAATGATAACTGGGGCCTTGGATTTATGGCATATAACGACAATAGTGCAGCAGGAGCAGTCAATTTTAATTACGCTTCTATCTCAACAGCCTATCATAAAGGACTCGATGAAGAAGGGTATCACCAGATCAGTGCAGGATTTCAGCTTACTTATGCTGATATGATGATCAATACTTCCGGATTAAAATTTGAAGACCAGCTAACCAGTAATGGATTTACCGGAGTGACCAGTGAAATTTTCAATAATGCCACTTTGCAATCCAAATATGTGGATATCAATGCAGGGGTCTTATATAATGGGAGTACTACAGACAAGAATAATTTTTATTTCGGATTAAGCCTGTATCATATCACACGGCCAGAACAACATTTTACAGGCGGTATTTATAGCCTCAGCAGCAGGGCGACCATTCATGCAGGTACTTATTTCCCTATAAATGAAATAACAACCCTTCACCTGAGTGGTATCCAGAGCTTTCAGGGCGGCGCTTCAGAAACTGTTCTGGGGGGAGCATTTCAAATCAAGGCCAATGGTATGGATAATAATCCTGCCAGTATATATCTTGGAAGCTGGATCAGACTTAATGATGCCATTATTCCTTATGTAGGTATCGAATACAATGACCTTCGTTTTGGTGCCACTTACGATTTCAATACCTCTTCTCTTAAAACTGCTTCACAGGGACAAGGTGGATTTGAAATATCCCTGATCTATACCCATAAAAATCCTACAGAGAAAGCGGTTAATTGCCCTAAATTTTAAATTCGGTTCCCATTTCCATCATTGATACCATTTATAGGGTAATTTTAAGGCTATAACAGCTTTAGCAGGCCCCTAACTCGAATTAACTGTCTTTATCGCTTGTTTAACATTTCCTTACAGTGTGTTTTCAATTGCGAAACAACTATTTTCGTATCCCCAAAACTTGTAACCCTTGCTCAAAGAAATAGTCATTGCAATTCAAGCCTACTTTCAAGCCCATCAGTTCATAAAAAAACACAGGCTTTGGAAATGGATCCTGATACCCGGAATCCTGTATGCTACTCTTTTTATGGTAAGTATGTACTATTTTGGAGAGACCGCCAATCATTTTATTGAATGGTTAAGCCTCAGGACCGGACTTAAGACATGGCTGGATAAAATTGACAGTGGCTGGCTGGGATTTTTCTTTACGCTGGGCAGCCTTATTCTATGGCTGGTGATGATTCAATTTTACTTTTCTCTATTCAAATACTTATTCCTGATCGTTGGATCTCCCCTTTTTGCTTACCTGAGTGAAAAAACCGAAGCTATTCTGGAAGGTAAAGAGCATCATTTGAGTATAGCCCAACTATTTAAGGATATTGAACGGGGTATCCGTATTGCCGGTAGAAATTGCCTCTGGCAAACCGTTTACTGTATAGCCATCCTTTTTGGATGCGCCATTCCAATTGTGGGTATGGTTGCACCCATCCTGGCATTACTGGTAGAATGTTTTTACTATGGATTTTCAATGCTCGATTACAGTATGGAGCGACAAAATAAATCTGCTACCGTCAGTATCAACTTTATCGTAAACCATAAAGGACTGGCAATAGGTAATGGAATTGTATTTTACAGTATGCACTGCATCCCTGTATTGGGCTGGGTACTTGCACCTGCCTACGCTGTCGTAGCTGCAACATTAAGTATGCATCCTCTTAAAAACAAATAAGTATCCTCTATATTCCGTTGATCATGAACAAGGGCAGCGTTTATCTTATCCCTACCGTATTAGCTGAGAATGCCACTGCATCCATTCCATCCTATGTATTGGATGCAGTAAAACAATGTTCTGTTTTCTTTGCTGAAAATGAAAAAACGGCCAGACGTTATTTGAAATTGTTGTGGAAAGAAATGGTCATCGATCATTACCAATGGTATACCATTCATAAAGCCGAACCGGAAGTAAAACAGCAATTCCTGGCCCTTTTAAAACAGGGTCACCAAATTGGCATCATCAGTGAAGCCGGATGCCCCTGCATAGCAGATCCCGGTCAGTTACTGGTTGAAGCTGCACACCAGATCAATATTCCCATTCATCCACTCGTGGGCCCCAGCTCTATTCTATTGGCATTAATGGCCAGTGGAATGAACGGACAATGCTTTCAATTTCATGGTTATCTTCCTATTGAACAACGCGAAAAAAGAACTGCTATTAAAACACTGGAAGCAGACTCCCACAAAAAAGGCTGTACACAAATTTTTATAGAAACCCCTTACCGCAATAATCAACTGATCCAGGACCTCCTGCATACTTGCAGGGAAGAAACCAAGCTTTGTATTGCGGTCGATATCACTGCCCCTTCAGAATCAATCCGGACCAAAACCATCAAAGAATGGAAGCATTCCACGCCTGATATTCATAAGCATCCTGCTATCTTTTTGATCCAGTCTTCCTGAATATAAAAAGTCCCGCAGTAGTTAATACCGCAGGACCCCAACAACCTTGTTTTATTCTGCCATTATTTTATAACCCGTATTTATCTACCAGATAAATCAAACCAGCAATATTTATTGCTCCGAGTAATAGTTCCCTTTTATTCACATTCTCAAATACATCGGTCCTGGCATGATGAATATCAAAATAGCGTTGGTTATCAGGATTCAATCCAGCCATTGGGGTTTTGAAATCCCTGGCCAGTGGTCCTATATCCGCACCGCCACCACCTCTTTCAAAATCGCCGCCACCATATGGTTTTAGCAAATGTTCCCAGGTCAGTACTTTTTGATATTGTTCATTGCTTACTGAAAATCCAAAACCCCGGGGTGTAAAGCCTCCTTCATCACTTTCCAGTGCGAAAATATGTTGCTCATTTCCTGCTTTTGCCAGTGCCGCATATTTTTCACCGCCCCTTCCGCCATTTTCCTCATTGGCAAAAAGTACAAAACGGATAGTATGTCTTGGATGATATCCCACTGCCTGCAATGCACGTAATACTTCTATTGTATGAACTACTCCTGCACCATCATCATGCGCACCTTCATTGATATCCCAGCTGTCCAGGTGACCGCCAATGGTGATAAACTGACCAGGAAACTCCGATCCCCTCAATTCAGCTACCACATTATATCCAATCGTATCAGGTAATTGTTTTCCATGCATGGTAATAGACAAAGTAACGGTAGATGTCCTTGTTAGTTTCCATAATTTATCAGCATCAAACAGGCCCAGTGCAGCAGCAGGAATGATTGGAAATGCGGTATCATATTGCATGGCACCGGTATGGGGATTATTATCTGTGGCTTCTGTCAATGACCTGATCACTACTCCAACTGCACCATATTTAGCGGCCCTGCTAGGTCCATTATGTCTGTAAACCCCGGATTCGCCATAGGCTTTTCCCGGAACGATATACGTTGGGTTAAAGGGATAATTGAAGAATACAATTTTGCCTTTTATAGAAGCCTTCTTCAGTTCTAGCTCAGCAAAATCCTTCACTGCGACTACTTCAGCCGAAATGGTTTTACCATTCCCAATGGCATCTCCCAATGCCACAGCATCCAGTTTAACCTGTACCGGTTTATGATCTATCCCAACTATAGATACCTGATCTCCTTTTCCCCTAACCCAATGTGGTACCATACATTCCTGCAGATAAACCGTATCTGCACCTATTGCCTGCATGCTTGCCTTACCCCATTGAACTGCTTTAATAAACTGAGGAGATCCAGCCAGTCTTCCCCCAACATTCTTGGTCAGCTGGTATAACAAATCAAAAGCCCGGCCATTCGTAAATACATCATCTGAGATCTTTTTAATAAATGCAGAGTCCTGATTCGGTTGTGCCACTGCCATTATTGGCAGTAACATGAGCAGTATAGCAGATTTTTTCATAGAACTAAAGATATTGAATATTAAAAAGATGAAGCCATTTAATCGTTGAGAATCAGCGGAAATTACATGAACGGTCTCCCTTACAATATGTTAAGTAATGATGAACGGACTGAACCGAATCAATAAATAGTTGTTACTTGCATGCCGGAATGGAACGAACTGAAAAATGGGTCTGTATAAATTATATAAAATGCTGTTTCAGATAAACAGCTTCCTCATTCCGGAACCAAAAAACAAGTATTATGCGTATCGGAATCGTGTGCTATCCAACATTTGGAGGTAGTGGGGTGCTGGCAACTGAATTAGGTAAAGCACTGGCTGATGAAGGCCACCAGGTTCATTTCATCACTTACCAGCAACCCGTAAGACTAAATGTTTTCAATACCAATATATTCTATCATGAAGTAAGGGTACCTACTTATCCGCTTTTTGATTATCCGCCCTATGAGATCGCATTAGCCAGTACCATGGTGGATGTGATCACCAACTATGACCTGGATCTGTTGCATGTACATTATGCGATACCCCATGCTTCTGCAGCCTATATGGCTAAAATGATCCTGCTGAGTAAAACGGGCCGTAATATACCCGTTATCACTACCCTACATGGTACAGATATCACCCTGGTGGGGAAAGACAAGACCTATGAACCGGTTGTCACTTTTTCCATCAATGAAAGCGATGCGATCACCGCAGTCTCTGAAAATCTAAGGGCAGAAACCTACCGAAGTTTTCAAATTACCAAAAACATAGAGGTCATCACCAACTTCGTGGATATCAGCAGGTTCAATAAAAAACCTTTTGATGCCTTTAAAAAAGTAATTGCCCCGGGTGGTGAAAAAATACTGGTTCATGCCAGTAATTTCAGGAAGGTGAAAAGGGTGGATGATGTGATCCGGATCTTTGCCGCAGTTCGTCAGGTAATGCCCACCAAATTACTGATGGTTGGTGATGGTCCTGAAAGGCCCGCCACAGAAGAACTTGCCCGTGAACTGGGCATCATTGAAGACATCAGATTTGTGGGGAAACAGGAACAGATGGAAGATATCCTCGCTGTAAGTGATATTTTTCTGCTCCCGAGTGAATATGAAAGCTTTGGACTGGCTGCCCTTGAAGCAATGGCTTCCAGATCTGTAGTGATCAGCAGTAATGCAGGCGGATTACCTGAAATAGTTATCCATGGCATAACCGGTTATATGGCCAATGTAGGAGATACCCTATCTATGAGTCAGTATGCCTGTTCGATTCTTCAGGATGAAGCTGCTATGGAAACCATGAAAGAAGAAGCTTTTAATCATGCCAGCAAATTTGATATCCAGCATATCATCCCTCAATACGAAAAACTATACAGTCGGTTTTGCAGGATGGAACTACCCTGTATCTGATGGTTTTATGATAGCCGTCTGTAAAATGAATAAACAATCAGGTATTTGTATGATAGGCTCCTGCTGATGCTTCTGTGATACTTTTCAGGATGATCCCACACATTTCCCTTAACTGCTCTTCAGTTGTAATCAATGGGGGGGCTAATCGTAAACATTCCGGCGCAAAGAGGAACCAATCTGTGATCATGCCATTTTGTATACAGCGATGTATCACTGCCTGATTAAATTCGAAGGATGCAAATTCGATCGCTGCCCATAAACCGGCCGTTCTAACTTGCTTAATAGCAGGATGGATCAATAATTCTTTGAGTTGCTTTTCTTTTTGAGCGATGCCAGTTAGGTGGTTCTCCTCCAGCAATACTTCCAATGCTGCTTTTCCAGCTGCGCAGGATACCGGATGGCCTCCAAATGTAGTGATATGTCCCAGTACCGGATCATAGCTGAGGGTTTGCATCAATTGCCTGTTGGCAATAAAAGCCCCCAACGGCATTCCTCCTCCCAGCGCTTTTCCCAGTAAAAGAATATCAGGCACAATACCATATTGTTCAAAAGCCCATAGACTACCTGTTCTGCCAAACCCAGCCTGTATCTCATCCAGTATCAGTAAAGCCCCCTGTTCGGTACACCTTTTCCGCAATGCCTGAAGCCAGGCGGTTTCAGGCCTGCAGATCCCGGCTTCTGCCTGCACTGTTTCTGCTATGACACAACTGGTCTTACTGTCGATCGCATCCAGCGATTCCTGTGAGCCATACTCATAATGATATACTTCGGGCAACAATGGCCTGAATGCATTGCGCCAGTACTCATCACCCATCACACTCAATGAGCCCTGCGTACTTCCATGATAAGATTTATGGAATGACAGGATTTTTGTACGGTTGGTAGCCCGCTTGGCCAGTTTCATTGCACCTTCTGTGGCTTCAGTTCCACTATTGGTAAAATACACACAATCAAGAGAGGGGGGTAAATGGTCTGTCAGCAATCTGGCATAAGCTACCTGTGGCTGTTCTATAAATTCCCCATACACGATAAGGTGCATATAAGCAGCGGCCTGATCCTGTACTGCCTTGACAACTTTGGGATGGCTATGCCCAATATTGGCCACACTAAAACCCGAAATGGCATCCATATACCGCTTACCATCTGTATTATACATGTAGATCCCCGTTGCTTTTACCATTTCAATACCAATGGGTGCAGGGGATGTTTGTGCGATATGTTGTAAAAATAACTGACGATGATTCATAACTATGATTGCGGCTGTTCCTGAAAAAACAAGGACAGTAAAGTTCGCAGTATTCCCTGAATTTAATAGCCCGTTCTGTAGATTAAAGTGCAAATGACGATAGGGCTCTGTTTTCTCGCTATTTTTGCTGTATAATCGATCGTTCAGCAATTAATTCTTTTCCATGGCTATTATCTTACCTGTTCTTGGCAAACACCCACAATTTGGTCCACACTGTTTCGTAGCTCCCAATGCCACCATCGTTGGTGATGTGGTCATGGGTGAACATTGCAGTATCTGGTTCAATGCTGTTTTAAGGGGAGATGTACATTATATCAAAATGGGCAATACTGTCAATGTGCAGGATGGAGCAGTGATCCATTGTACTTATCAGAAAAACCCAACCATCATCGGTAATAATGTATCTATTGGTCATAATGCACTCGTTCATGGATGTGTGATCCACGATAATGTGCTTATCGGAATGGGCTCCATTGTTATGGACCGATGTGAGGTCCATAGTAATTCCATCATCGCAGCAGGTGCTGTTTTACTGGAAGGCACCATTGTGGAATCTGGTAGTATCTATGCTGGTGTTCCGGCTAAAAAGGTGAAAGAAATTCCCCAAGATAAAGTACATGGAGAAATTGAAAGGATTTCAAATAATTATGTCAAATATGCTTCCTGGTTTGATGACTGTAATGATAGATCTGAATCATAAAGACTTAACCTTAACTCCAGCTGTTTTCTTCCATCGAATCCAGGATGGTGAGGTAACTGATATACCGTTCTTCTGATATGCTGCCTTGATTGACTGCAGCTTTTACAGCACAGCCGGGTTCATTATAATGCATACAATTATTGAACTGGCAATCATTGACCAGCTTTCGCATTTCAGGGAAATAGCCACTGAGTTCCTGTTTCTTCAAATCTGCCAGACCTAGTTCCCTGATGCCCGGGGTATCGATGATCGTTCCGCCAAATGGCAGATCAAACATTTCAGCAAAAGTGGTACTATGCATACCTTTTCCACTCCAGCCACTGACTTCCAGTATTTTGAGGTTCAGTTCCGGAAAGATGGTATTGATCAGGGTTGACTTCCCCACACCACTATGTCCACTGATCAGGGTGGTCTTTTCATGCAGACATTCTTTTACAAGGTCTACCCCCTGCAGGTTCAATACACTGGCCAGGATGACTTTATAGCCGGCTGCATTGTAATTGGATCGTAACAGTTCAAATTTTTCCAGTTCTTTTTTCTTATAGATATCTGCCTTATTGAAAACGATCAGTGCGGGTACATGGTACATTTCACAGGCTACCAGAAAACGGTCAATAAATCCCTGCGACGTTTTGGGATCTTTGAGTGTCGCAAATAAAATGGCCTGATCCAGGTTACTGGCCACAATATGATGCTGGTGTTTGTTATGCGGACTAATCCTGGCCACATAATTTTTACGGGGTAGAATTTCGGAGATCGTGGCTGTATCTTCCAGTTCATTCTCCATTTCCATATTTACATGGTCGCCCACTGCGATTGGATTGGTTGAAGTGATCCCATCTATTTTAAGCACACCCTTGATTCGGGCATTAAAGAAACGTCCGGTACCTGATTTCACCACATACCAGCTGCCTGTAGATTTATATACGATTCCCTCCATTGCATCACGAAGATAAGCTGATTGCTTCTTACAGGGATTTTGGAATCTTTTATTATGATCCGGAACCTACCTGCCAGTTATGGGAATTTTTTATAGAGGGTCAGCCTTAAAATGAGTTCCATTACAATTAATATCAAACCAGCTAACAGGAATGGAAAAAATTGTTCGGTATACCTGTCATAGGTCGTAAGTTCTACTTTGCTTTTTTCAAGCTGATTGATGCTTTCATAGATCTTGCTCAATGCAGCATTATCGGTTGCATGGAAATATTGGCCTCCGGTTTGTGAAGCCAACTCCTGTAATAATCCGGCATTGAACTCCATTTTTCTTTTTTGGGTAGTCGTTCCAAACTGTGATTGAACCTGAACATCCATTTCCTTATCACTGCCCACCCCAATCGTATATACTTTAATGCCAAACAACTTTGCCATTTCTTTGGCTTTGTCGGGGGGAATAAAACCCCCAAAATCAACACCATCCGTTAGTAAAATGATCACCTTGCTTTTGGCATTGCTGTTTTTCAGCCGGTCTACACTGGTGGCCAAACCTGAACCAATGGCTGTTCCATCTTCAGGAAGGTATCCATTTTCGATATGGCTGATCTGGTTCAGCACGGTATTATGATCGGTCGTAAGCGGACAAAGCGTAAAACTCTGACTGCTGAAAATAACGATCCCGATCCTATCTCCCGGACGGTTTTTCACAAAAGCAGCTGCTACAGCCTTGGATGCTTCCAGCCTATTGGGTGAAAAATCCTGCTCGGTCATACTTCCGCTGATATCAAAACATAAAACAATATCGATACCCTCACCCTGTGTTTGCTGCTCTGTAAATTTTTGTTGTGGCCTTGCCAGTGCAATGATCAGGGTTATCAGACCCAAACAACGAAGGGCAAAGGGCAGATGCCTGGTTTTTGTTTTCCAGTTACCCGCATGCCTCAAAAAATTGACGGTTGTAATTTTTAAAGATCCAGCCTGTTTCTTGTTGGTGGTTATATACCAGTACAATAGCCAGGGTATCACCAGCAATAGTGGCAATAACCATGGATAGGCAAAGCTTGTATCGGAAAGCCAGTCACTCAGCATCAGCTCTTTTTAATAAATTGAAATTCATAAATAGTTTGGACAAAGGACTTCGCATCTTGTATTGCCTGTTGGCAATCTTCCCTTGCAGGAATATATTTGGCAAATTTTACTGCATCTGCCAGTCTCAACAACTGAAAATAGCTGATCTGTACCGGTTCATTGCCCACCCTGTTTTTTAGAAGCAGCATATATTCATCTGTGGTCTTATTGCTTGAAGAAACTTGAAGCTGATGATCCGAAAAAGTCCGGCAGATCTGTACCAGTTCACTGAAAAACAGCTTATGCTTGCCAGCGGCAATCAGGTCTTTTTGGTCAAGTTCATCAATCTGTTTCAGGACCTCCAAAATACCATAGACCGCATCTGTCTTTTTCTTTCGGGGTTTTCTGTTTTTGAAATAACGAAAAATCAGTATTACAACAACAATAAAGACAAGCACAGCCCCTGTGATCTCAGCGATCAGCCACCAGTCTGTTTCGGCCTTGACTTCCACAATATCTTTAAAATCATGATACTCTTTTAGATTAGAAACATCCGCAGGAAGTACTGATACCGGAATAGAATCCCCCTGTAGTACATTACCGGCAGTTACTTTAAGCGCGGGAATATACCAGTAGCCGGAATCAAAAGAGGTGATGATTATTTTCTGAATAAACGTATAAGCCCCATCGGTAAGGATCGTATCAATCGGAAAACGTTTTACGATTTCAAAATGATTGAAAGAATCCGGTAGGTCAAACCAATGTAACTGGTCGGCAATATGTTTATCAGGTGCAGAAACCGTTACTTTCAATTCGATCTGCTCCCCAATGACAATTTTATTACGGTCTGCAGAAACAGCAATTTTTTGTGAGAAGGAGGGCAGGCCTACAGACAAGAAACATAGGAGCATAAAGATCCAACAGCATCCCTGCAGCGGCCATCTGTACAATTTCAGCGTTTCATTCATCATGCTCTCTTAATAAAAAATTGTTGGAGGATTTTAACATAATCTTCTCCGGTTGCGATCTGCAGCAGGTCGGCACCTGCATTCCGGAAAATCTGGATGGTATCATTTTCTATCCGTGCAAACTGATTCTGGTAATACAATTGGGTAGCCATATCCTGCGTGTCCAGCCAAACTGTTCTTCCAGTTTCAGCATCTTCCACTTGTACCAGGCCAATATCGGGAAGCCTGCCATCATTTTTATCATATACCCTGATACCGATCACATCATGCTTCTTAGCAGCAACCCGTAAAGCTTCCATATATCCTTCATCTGCAAAATCGCTGAGCAGGAATACAATGCTTTTATGCCGGGAAATATTATTGAGAAACTGTAATGCTTTAACGATATTGGTTTGTTTGGACTTTGCTTCAAATGTGAGCAATTCCCTAACCATATATAAGACATGCTCTTTTCCTTTGGAAGAGGGGATATACTTTTCTACGGTATCTGAAAAAAAGAGCAGACCTGTTTTGTCATTATTGCTCAAAGCACTGAAAGCCAACACTGCACAGATCTCAGTAATCAGTTCCTTCTTGTTTTGTATATGTGTACCAAATACGCTGCTGGCACTGGAATCTACCAGTAAATACACACTCAGTTCCCTTTCTTCTTCAAATACCTTACTGTAAGTTCCATTCATCCGGGCACTTACATTCCAGTCAATAAACCGGATATCATCACCGGCACTGTATTCTTTTACTTCCTTAAAAGCCATACCCTGCCCTTTGAATGCCGTATGGTATTCACCGGTAAACAAGTGATTGGTGAGCTTTTTGCTTTTGATCTGCAGCTCACGGACTTTTTTTAGGATTTCTGCGGCTGTCATTAAGGAACTTGAATGGTACGGAGAATGGTGTCGATCAATGCTTCAGTATTCTGGTTTTCTGCCTCAGCTTCATAGGTCAGGCCAATACGATGCCTCAATACATCTTTTGCAATGGCTTTCACATCATCAGGAATCACATAACCACGCTTTTGCATAAAGGCATAGGCTTTGGCAGCGAGTGCCAGGTTGATACTCGCCCTGGGTGAACCACCATAACTGATCAGGTTTTTTAATTTACTCAGTCCGAATTGCTCCGGATAACGGGTAGCAAATACGATATTGATGATATACTGTTCGATCTTTTCATCCAGGTAAACCTGCCGCACCAGATCCCTGCCTTCCAGTACTTCCTGAATGGAAACCACGGTGGTAACCTCGGGTATCTTCAATCCCTGCACCTGTTGACGGATGATCAGCTGTTCTTCCTTTTTATCGGGATAACCCACCACTACTTTTAGCATAAACCGATCTACCTGGGCTTCGGGAAGCGGATAGGTTCCCTCCTGCTCCAAAGGATTTTGGGTCGCCAATACCAGAAAAGGTTCATCCAATTTATAGGTATGGTCACTAATGGTAACCTGTTTTTCCTGCATGGCTTCGAGTAAGGCACTCTGTACTTTGGCAGGAGCACGGTTAATTTCATCTGCCAGGATAAAATTGGCGAAAATGGGGCCCTTACGAACAGCAAATTCATTTTTATGCTGATTATAGATCATGGTGCCGATCACATCAGCCGGCAAAAGATCAGGCGTAAACTGGATCCTGCTGAATTTACCATCTACTGCCTGTGCCAGGGATTTGATGGTGAGCGTTTTAGCCAGTCCGGGTACCCCTTCCAGTAATACATGGCCATTGCTTAACAAACCGATCAATAAACGGTCTACCATATACTGCTGACCAATAATTACTTTAGAGAGCTCACTTTTCAAGCGGTCTACAAACTGGGAATTAATTGCGATACGTTGATTTAACTGCTGAATATCCGGCGCTGTCTGCATGAACAAATTACATTTTAGAATGGTGAAAGTACAAACTTGAAAGGATTGTACCTGACTGATTTACTGGATTTGGGAAATTTTTAAACCTGACAGCACATTGCGTTCCAAATCATTGGAAATAAACAAAGTTTAACAGATGTTCAACGCTTTACATCAAAATCGGGGAATCTAAATCGTGAAAGTTCCTGCAATTCAAAATATCTTCGCAGTCTATGACAAAGTTTGCGCATGACAGCGTGGTACCGGATAAGGAGAGCAACCTGGATAAAAAGCAGCAGGTGGCCCATATGTTTGACAGTATCGCATTCCGCTATGATTTTCTGAACCGTTTTTTAAGTGCCGGAATTGATATCTGGTGGCGTAAAAAAGCCATCAGTCAGTTAGCATCCATTCATCCCAAAAAGATCCTGGATGTGGCAACAGGAACCGCTGATGTTGCGATCATGATGTGTAAACAACTTGACCCTTTACAGATCACCGGAATTGATATCAGCGAAGGCATGCTGGACCTGGGAAGAAAGAAAATTGAAAAACTGGGATTACAGGACCGCATCCAACTGCTGCAGGGCGATAGTGAACAGATCCGCTTTGAAGACAATAGCTTCGACGCTATAACAGTGGCATTTGGGGTTCGTAACTTTGCTCACCTGGATGCCGGCATCAGGGAAATGTACCGTGTATTGCAACCGGGTGGTAAACTAGTGGTACTGGAATTTTCAAAACCCACAAACCCATTCTTCAAACCGGTTTACGGGTTATACATGAACCATATCGCACCCGTGTTTGGCAAATTGTTTTCTAATAATAAAAATGCGTACCAATACCTGAACGATAGTGTTCAAGCCTTCGCAGAAGGTCAAACTTTTTTAAATATTATGCATGAAGCAGGATTTACTCAAACTTATTTAAAAACCCTTAGTTTAGGTATATGTACAATCTACTGCGGAAGCAAATAACATTTACTGTATTCTCCCTGCTATTTACCCATTATTGTATTGCACAAACCGAGATATTTCGTGCAGAACATGATGATGTACCCTATTATTTCGGGGCTACCTTTGGTTATAATACATCCTCTTTACATGCCATTAAATCGAATAAGTTCTTACAGAACGATAGTGTATTGGTCGCATTACCGGGCAGTAGTGGTGGTGTATCCATCGGATTACTGGCCACAGGCAGATTGAATAATCATTTTCAGATCAGGTTCAATCCGCAGGTCATTATTGGAGGTTCCAGGACCGTTTCTTATACACTGGGTACTCCGGCATTGGGAGAACCTGTGAACCAGATCAGGACCCTACCCGACATGATCGTTGATTTTCCGCTACATTTCAAATTCAATTCCGACCGTATTGATAATTTTAGGGTTTACCTGCTGGGTGGTGTGAAATACGATATCGTATTCTCCAGCAATGCCACAGAGGGCAACCTGGGTGACCAGATCAAATTCAAACCTTCCGATTTTGGTGTGGAAGGTGGCATTGGTTTTAATTTTTTCCTGCCCTATTTTACCCTGTCTCCTGAAATAAAATTCAGTAACGGACTGAGCAATATCCTCGAATCTAGTCCCACTGTTAAATACAGTAGTGTATTTTCAAGGGTGGAAACCAGGATGATCATGTTCTCTTTGCATTTTGAATACTGATACCCCTGCATGCAATAAAAGTAAACCGCAATGCTTATCCTGTTCCAATTAGTTGCTCAAACCAACTATATCCCGTTTGTGCCGTAGGCGCCAGATGGTTGCGTGTTGCGTGCACCCATCTATCCAATGCCCCGCTGATTTGTTACACATCCAGTTGATCCTGGTCTGGATCATCTTTTTGAATAAACAAAATCCTCGTCTGCATGATGGTGGCCAGCAACTGAATACAACCCATGATGATGAACAGGGCATTAAAGGAGATATAATAAGTGATCAGGCCACCTATGGCAATGGCGATACCTGTTAACAGGTGAGATTGCCCCCCTGCAATACCCCATAAAAAACTATCCCCCGGATCTTCCAGGTTTTGTGCAAACAATGCATCCCAGGTAGGTGTACTCATGGATTCGGCCAGGGCAAAACCAATTTGAATGATAAACAACTGCCAGGTATGATGCACCAGAATATAGGAAAAAGTGAAGATGGTATTCAAAGCATAACCCAGTATCATGACCCTGACCTTATACCTGCTGCGGTTGAGTATTTTTCCAAAACCAAAATACATCAGTCCGAGTGCGATAGAATAGATGGCCCAGGCCCAGGTAATATCCAGTAAATCACCACCCACTTTTTCAGCATACACTGCAAACAATGGCCCAAACAATCCTTCACCAAAAAACCAGAGTCCGGATGCGATCAGTAATATTCTTTGGGCTTTGGAAAAATGCATAGGTTCCTTTCTTTAGATAAATAATAACGTTGCTTGAGTAGTTCATCCATTCTGATCAGGCAAAATACGGACAATTTAAAAGTGAACAGCAGGAATTCGGTAAGCAAATGGCAATGCCTCCCCGAATTAACAGGGTTTTAAACCCGTGTATCTTTAAAAAAATGTGTACACACATAGCAACAGATCTATTGAATCCATTGCTGTTTTTTATTCAAAGGCTGGGTTACTATTGACTCTAAAACCCCTGCCGGACAGTTTTTTTCAGCCGTTGTCCCGGTAAACCAAAGATTTCATAATCTTGTTGTTCTGTTCTACTAAAATATAAATATGAAGACCTACCTGATCAAAGATGCCTGTATTGTCAATGAATCTGCAACCTTTCATGCAGATGTGCTGATCAAACATCAACGAATTGAAAAGATTGCCCCGCAAATCCATACAAAAGAAGCGGTGACTGAAATAGTAGCAAATGGACTGCATCTATTGCCTGGTGTGATTGATGACCAGGTACATTTCAGGGAACCCGGACTAACACATAAGGCCAATATCCAGTCTGAAGCCAGGGCTGCCGTGGCCGGGGGCGTAACCAGTTTTATGGAAATGCCCAATACCAATCCTCCCGCATTGACCCAGGCTTTACTGGAAGAGAAATACAAGATCGCCGCACAATCTTCCCTCGCCAATTATAGTTTTTTTATGGGTGTCAGCAATGATAACTATGAGGAAGTGATGAAGACCAATGCCAAAAAGCAAGAGGTATGCGGCATCAAGATCTTTATGGGCAGCAGCACCGGTAATATGCTGGTGGATAATGCACTTACCCTGGATAAGGTGTTCAGTGGCGCTGAATTACTCATAGCCACCCATTGTGAAGAAGAGTGGATGATCAGGGAAAACCTGGCAAATCTCAAAGCCAGCAAAGGCATACTGGAAGCATCAGACCATCCTATTATCCGCAATCAGGAAGAATGTTTTGAATCATCTTTCAAAGCCATCCAGTTTGCAAAAAAATACGACAGCCGCCTGCATATCCTGCATATCAGCACCGAAAAAGAACTGCAGTTGTTTTCTAATATGCTTCCACTGAAAGACAAACGCATCACTGCGGAAGTATGTGTGCACCACCTCCATTTTACAGCCGATGATTATGCACAGCTGGGTAATCGGATCAAATGCAATCCCGCTATCAAAGCAGCCTCTAATAGGGATGCCATCTGGAAAGCATTGCTGGACGACCGGCTGGATATCATTGCCACCGACCATGCACCCCATACCATGGAAGAAAAAGGCTTTTACCGAAAGGATGGGATCCTAACGCCCTATACATCGGGCGATCATGCCGGCTATGAAAAAGCGCATGCCGGTTTACCCTTGGTACAGCATTCCCTGCAACTGATGCTGCATTATGTAAAGGAAGGGAAGATCAGTCTGGAGAAAGTGGTTGAAAAAATGAGCCATGCGGTGGCAGACTGTTTTCAGATTTGTGAAAGAGGCTATATCCGGGAAGGTTATTATGCCGACCTGGTACTGGTAGATCTTCAAAATGGACAAACCGTTACTCCCGAAAACATAGAATACAAATGTGGTTGGAGCCCACTGGAGGGTTTTCAATTCAATGCCACTGTCAAAAATACTTTTGTAAGCGGACACCTGGCTTATGGAAATGGACAGTTCGATGCATCAAAATGGGGCAAGAGAATGGTTTTTTCGAGATAAGTGCGGGGCAGTTATTAGCATTTTTATTACTATTGTATAGTCAGATACGATCCATTATCCGCAACCAGAAACCTAAGATAGCATGCATGCAGACAAAACTACCCAGTATGATTTATCGATTTTTCATCATGAGGAAGCCCAATCGGTATTTCATCACCTCAATTTTACACATACCAATGGTGGCCGGGAATACCTGCATCATATCCTAAGCAGTCCCCTGGATTCGGTACCTGCAATTACCAATGTTCAACACACAATCGCACACCTGATACAAGTGGCAGACAGGTGGCCGACAACCGTATCCAATGGCACATTAATGGTAATGGAGAAATTTTTTGAGACCGGAATTGAAACCCCACCCCATCAACCAGGACCCATTTCTAGCTTTTATTATAAACTGATCAATGGTCCGGATTATAGCCTGATCAAATATTCAGTTGAACATTTCATCCATTTTGTCCAGGGGCTAGATCATGTGGCCCAGCTACTAACCGGAAGTAACAGCAGTCTTTTGCAGACCTGGTCTGCCCGAATAGAGATGCTGCTGCATAAACCTTACCTGCATGAGATGCTGGCATGGGATAAAAATGACCCACCCCTCACCCCATCGCAGGTATTGACTTATGGCAATATCATTCGCAGCCACTTTAAACATTCCACCTATCAGCTCATTGAGATCTACAGTAAACTAGACGCTTATCTCAGCCTGGCCATTGCCTCATTAAGGTATAACTTTCATTTCCCGGTATTTGAAGACAGCATTACCCCTTTCCTGGAAGCGGAAGACCTGTTTCATGTACAGCTTTCTACGCCTGTAGCATATACCATCCATTTGGATCAGCAGAAGAATTTCCTGTTTTTGACGGGTGCCAATATGGGTGGTAAAAGTACTTTTATTAAAGCCCTGGGCATCAGTGTTTACCTGGCCCATTTGGGCATGGGCGTACCTGCCACATCGATGCGGCTGAGCTTATTTGATGGAATACTCAGCAATATTCAGGTGGTGGATAATATTGTAAAAGGCGAAAGCTTTTTCTTCAATGAAGTGCAACGGATCAAAAGCACGGTTGAAAAACTGAGTGATGGTAAAAAATGGCTGATCCTGATTGATGAACTGTTTAAAGGCACCAATCAGCAGGATGCCATCAAATGCAGTATTACCGTGATAGAAGGTTTACGAAAAATGAACAATGCCCTGTTTGTTTTATCTACCCATTTGTATGAAATAGGTACGGAATTGCAACACCATGATAATATTTTGTTCAGGTATTTTGAAACCAGTATCATAGATGACCAGTTGCAGTTCAGCTATCAGCTAAAAGAAGGCATCAGCAATGACCGCCTGGGTTACCTGATCCTGAAAAGGGAAGGGGTCGTAGACTTACTCAACCAATTATAACGCTCTATTTTACACCCCTGAACCTATTTTTTTACTAAAACACTATGTGTTGAAAAAAATGTTTAGTATCTATGGGCTATTCCGAAGCCTGACCGTATGAAAAAATTTCTCTTTTCTGTTTGGGTGATCACCCTGCTGATCATTATTGAGATACTTAAAGTTTATTTTATCATGCCTTTTCCGGGCAGTCAGCAGAATGAAACTGTACAGCTGGCCTATTTCCTGCACCACAATATCATCGGACTAAGAATTTTATTAGTTCTGGTGGCCATTGTTCCCATCAGGAGATTGTTTATGCAGGGGCTCTTTCGGGAAAAAATAATCGTAGGACTGCTGATAGCTGTCTATGCCGGTATCTTTTATCTGTTCAATTACAGGTTTCTGGCAGATAAAATGTTCTATCAGCCGGAAGTAAAAACCTTTACAAAATCCGGCAATGATAGCAGCCAATTACACAAACTGGTGATTGGGGTGCTTATCAATGGCGATGCAAAAGCCTACCCTGTTGAAATAATCGGTTACCACCACCAGGTACAGGATACCCTGGGTGGCAGGCCTATCCTGGTTACCTATTGTACGGTTTGCAGAACAGGTAGGGTCTATAGCCCTGTTGTTAAGGGACATGTAGAGCAGTTCAGACTGGTAGGTATGGATCATTTCAATGCCATGCTGGAAGATAAGACCACGGGCAGCTGGTGGCAGCAGGCTACCGGAATAGCCATCACCGGCCCCTTAACCGGCCAGCGTTTAAAGGAATTACCATCCGCACAAATGCGGTTACAGGATTGGGAAATCCTGCATCCGCAGACCACTGTACTGCAACAGGACCCACATTTCAAAGCAAAATATGACAGTCTGAAAGGTTTTGATGAAGGCACATTGAGCAGTAGCCTCGAAAAAAGAGATACCGCATCCTGGAAAAAGAAGTCCTGGGTGGTAGGCGTAAAGATCGATCATTTATCCAAAGCTTATGACTGGAATACGCTGATCAGTCGGCACTTGATCGAGGATGAATTAAATGGCATTCCCCTACTGATTACTGTTGACAGCACCGGAAAATCGTTTTTTGTTTTGTGCAGGAAAACAGAACAGCAGATCCTGCATTTTACCTATGACCCTGTCCATACCATACTTACAGATACTGAGACCCATTCCAACTGGTTGGCGAATGGCCATTGCATAGCAGGTTATTATAAAGGAACAGTATTGCAGGCCATCCAGTCTTACCAGGAATTCTGGCATTCCTGGCAGCATTTCCATCCGGAAACTGCGGTTTATCCTGAACATTAATCAATGGCATTTTTACATTGATTTATGCTTAATTTACGGGCTATTTTCCAGGCTGCAGCATTGCTGTGGCCTGTTGGATCCCCAATAATTGACCTATGCGTAGACTGTCTATCTCCCTGTTGTTTTGTTTGATCACTGCCTTAGTTACTGCCCAAGGCAGTACTTACCCCATCAATACCGCCATTGATGTGTTGCATTATGAATTTCGTATTGGGGTAACAGACCTGAATGATAGCATCAGTGGTGATGCCTTGATAACGCTGGCATTTAAAGAACGCAGCAGTCAGGTATCTCTTGACCTGTATGGACCTGACGGAAATGGAAAGGGAATGACCGTTCGTAAAGTAGTGGAGCATGCTACTGTGTTGGATTTTACACAGGTGAACAATCGGGTTGAGATCAAATTGAACAGAGAAGCGGCGGCAGGAGATCAAACGACCATCGAGATCGTATATGCCGGTGTACCCGATGATGGATTGATCATTAGTAAGAACAAATATGGTCACCGTACTTTTTTTGCCGATAACTGGCCCAACCGGGCACATCACTGGATACCCTGTAAAGACCATTTATCGGATAAAGCCACTGTAGATTTTATCGTTACGGCCCCCGACCACTACCAGGTGATCTCCAATGGCCTCAAAGAAGAAGAAACAGAACTGGCCAACCACATGAGGCTTACGCACTGGAAGGAAGGCATTCCACTGGCTACCAAACTGATGGTGATAGGCCTGGCAGATTTTGCTGTGAATTACCCCGGAACTGTCAATGGGATTCCCTTATCCAGCTGGGTTTACCCCGAAGATAGAGAGCCGGGTTTTTATGATTATGCCCAGGCTGGCAAGATCCTAAGCTGGTATAGCAGTATGATTGGACCTTATAGTTATGAGAAACTTGCCAATGTACAGTCCAGGACCATATTTGGCGGCATGGAAAATGCCAGTGCTATTTTTTATGAAGAAAATACCATCAATGGTAAAAGAACCAATGAATCCCTGCTGGCACATGAAATCGCCCATCAATGGTTTGGAGATGCTGCGACGGAAACAGACTGGCCGCATTTATGGTTGAGTGAGGGATTCGCTACCGAAATGACCCATTTGTATTTGGAACATACGTATGGAAGGGATACCCTGGTGAGTGGATTAAAGGCCGACCGGTTGAGTGTGATCGCATTTACCAAAAGAAATAAGAAGCCGGTAGTAGACACGACTGAAAGCAGCAACCTGATGGCCTTACTCAATGCCAATTCTTATCAGAAAGGGGGCTGGGTATTACAGATGTTGCGTGAGGAGCTGGGTGACAGTATATTTTGGAAGGGCATACGGCAATATTATGCCAGCTATAGGGGCAGGAATGCATCTACCCGAGACCTACAGCATGTATTGGAAACAGTAAGCGGCAGGAGCCTGGCAACCTTCTTTACCCAATGGTTATATACAGCAGAAAATCCCAACCTACGGATACAGTGGATCTATAATACCGGGTCCGGGACTGTTGAAATAACGGTAACACAGTTAACCGAAAAAGTATTTGAGATTCCATTGGATCTGGGGATCCAAACAGCCAATGGAAAGACGATCTTACAGCGTTGTTACCTATCCCAAAAAACGAACAAATGGCGGGTGAGCCTGGACAGCAAACCCCAACACATCCTTGCAGATCCAAATTGCAGGTTATTGTTTGAAGGCAAAGTGGAAGAAGTCGTTAAATAAAACGATTAACACAATTGCGTTGTTAAAATGTAAGGTGCTACGAAATATGGGAGGAGCTCACTAAAATAGGGGGAGCTTACAGCATCAATTAACCTATGCTATATTATTTCAGAAAATGGCGACTATGACATGAAGAAAATACTTCTCGAAGAAGCAGCTTATGCTCTTTTTCAATCAGGCATTTCTTATTTTATATACTGCATTCCAGGCAAACTTATTTATTATGAAGGGGAGGGATTCAATAATAAAATTTTACTTCAAAAATAAATCACAATCAATCAAATGTATGAAAGGTAGAAAACACAACTCTCAACTCACTATGAAGCAGTTCATTTGATTTTTTGTATAAATCGCGCTCAACATTAAACTTTTTAATCCTATTAAAAAACGTATCTATTTCCTCAAGTCTCAATAACTCAATACCCATTTTATCAAGTGAAGATTTTACAATCTTTCTAAAAGACTTTTTGTTATTCGCCACGCCTAAAACAGTTACATACGCATTCACTGAATCTTGTAAAACATCACTTCCTTTTCTTTGAGCTTTCACTTTAGCCAATCCAATCCAAATTTCTAAAGAATATTTATTGTAGGAACTCATGGTGTGTGCTGTTTGGTTTTTTTATTCCCATTCTTGTCAGTTGAGTGATAATGACTGCCCCCCTTTTGGGGATTATTATGTTTTACAGGCGACCCTTTACCTTCATTTCGCGCTGCATCCTTTGTCGCCTTTTGTGATGGATGATTAACTGTGTTTACCTGTGGGCTACCAATTGGACCTATTTTATTACCATGTTGGTCTGTCGGATGACCTGATACCGTTTGTCCTGAAGCTTGCTTCTTTTGTTGAGTTTGTACTGTAGTTGATGGTTTTTGTTTGAGTAGTTTCTTCTTGCCATTTTTTTAATGCTGCAGTTTTTGTCATAAATGCAGCAGCATTTCCATATGCACCTGGATTATTGATTCCTAATTGTATAACTGCAGCTCGAACAACATCTGCAGGAATATTCACAGGCCCCCCACTTACTCCAACAATGGCTTCCGCAATTGCTATCCCCCATTTTAAATTTGGCATTGGAAGTATGCCATCTCCAGGACCACCCACAAAAGGCTCATCTCCTAAAGGATCATTATGCAATATCGGATCATCACCCATTGACATATAAGGCGAAACACTCTCTAACCCACCAACCTGAGATTCGTCTTGTATTAATTCATTTTCGGAAGTGTTGGGATTTATGGTAGCATTATATTTTGGATCTATCTGCCACCATCTTCCTAATTGTGAATCAAGTTGCTTAAAATGGGTATCGTACATTTCTAACCACTTCCATCACTGAATTCCTGATGCTGTAATTCGCTGCGCTATTAGGTGATGAAATTCACATGAATTGAAGTAGGGAATTTTTGTCATTATATATCTGGTAATTTTTCAGGCTTTAGCCAAAGCGACACAAATTCCATATTATCATCAATAACTGCTACACAATTATTCATAAACTCAACTGCATTGCCTTTCTTTTCAGGATTTCCAATACATACCCAGCCTGTTTGAACATTTACAAATACTGGAAAATCTTCTTTATTTATTGAATAAGAGCCTACACCTGGTTTTAAATTGCCCACTACTTTTAAAGTCCCTATTGTTCTTTCTGGAACAGCACAATTTAATTTAATCCACTCTTTGTAACTACAAAAACCCCACACCTGAACAATTTTATTATCATCGTCAATCGCTGTAAGATTTATTTTATTTAGAACAACATCAAAATTAATTTCTCCGACAGTCGGTTCTGTATCAAAAGAACTTTCTGCAATATCAAATATTAATTTTCTGTGCTCCACTGTGTTGTTATATTCTATAGAAAATTTCATAATTATTCAGCAATGAAGTTAAAGTGATAAATAACACTAGTATTAGGATTTATTCCTAACTGCCAAGTTCCTTGAGATCTTCTAAATGTATATTCACCTTGAGCTACCTCTTTAGTGACAGCTTGCATAAACCAACCTGAAATCCCTTTAAACAACCAAGAAGCCAACTTTTCACTAGCTGACCAATTTACAGCAACCTAAAAAGATCCATCCCCTACTCCTTCAGGCATTTGTTTTAATTTATACCCCTTATCTATACGTTCTATTCAGCTTCGCCTTTTTTAACATTACTTGGATATATACTTCCATCAATTCCTATCCGGTCAAAATCTTCATTAGTGTTAATTACTTTTATTTCTTTTTTTGCAGGGTTAACAACATAATCATTATCCGGGGGATTTTGAAGACTTACTCCTGTTTGCGTCCATGTTTTAAAATCTTGTTTTTCAAAAGACGTCTCCGTATTGGCTTGATTTTGTAATTCCTGAACAAAATCTTGTGCAGCTGAACCATGTAAAGAATAGGATTCCATTCCATCAGGGTCAATACATCTTAAAGGGTTATGACATGCATATTTATAAAGTGAGAATCTATGTGATCATTCTAAAAGTTTTTCCTTTACATCCCAACGTCCGATTTGATTATCATACATACTTTACGCATAATCATACTACTCCACCCCACTGCCATCACTAAATTCCTGGGGCTGTCATTCTTATCCGTTATACTTAAACTTATTCTCCAGTTTCCCGCCGCTTTAGAGCTCATCCTCCCATTATTAATGTATCAAAGAACAAATCTTGTGGACTTTCATTTCGTACATATATATAAAGATAATTATTTTTTGAACCGTGTCAGGTAGATTGGCAAACAAAACCTATTTGTTTTTGCCTGCTGTAATCACGGACACTGTGCTACCCTTCCGGATACATTATTACACTGTTCATCCAGCAAAATCCGGTTTAAAATGGCCTTAGGTGCATTGACATTTAAGCTATTTTGATTATTGAATAAGGCAGATATTCTAGCCGTGGCAGCTGGATTGAGGGATGTATCTTGCGAAATCAGATTCAGCCCCCCAAACCTGCCACTGAAGTGTCAAATATATTGGTCAACGTTGTTGACAGACTTGGATCACTGGCTGGTACATCTGGACAACTAACCCCAACAAATCCTTGCAAATTCGGATTGCAGGTTATTGTTTGAGGGTAAAGTGGAAGATGTCATTAAATAAACATATTTAATCTGTTGCGATATTATAATGTAGGGTGCTACGAAATATGAGAGGAGGTGACTACCAATAAAATGGAACAAGAAAGTCTTTTTTGAATGCAGCTACATTTTATTTATATTTGAATTTCTTAAAAGGAAATGGTGTCTTCCTTAACCAACCGTCTCAGTATTGAAGACTAATGGCGCCTACAAATAGTAATCGAAAAATTACATTGTAAACTATTTGTAGGATGAACAAAACAAAATACTCTTTAGAACAATTTTACATTGCCAAAAACCTTATCCGTTGGACGCTGCTCATTTTTCCTGTTGCTATTTCCGTGGGTTTACTGGTTGCCTTATTTTTATGGCTACTAGATATTGCTACAGCCACAAGATGGCAAAACATGTGGCTCATATTTCTATTGCCTTTTGCAGGCATAATCATATCATGGCTATATAGGTATTATGGTAAAAATTCAGATGCAGGCAATAACCTTATCATGGATGAAATACATAAGCCTGGAGGTGGCATACCTGCCCGGATGACACCTTTGATTTTATTTACAACCGTCCTTACACATGTAACCGGCGGTTCAGCAGGTCGTGAAGGAACAGCAGTACAAATGGGCGGCAGTATTTCCGCATTATTTTCAAGATGGTTCAAATTGCATCATGAACGCAAAAGGATACTTCTTATGTGTGGCATGTCGGCAGGCTTTGCTGCAGTCTTCGGAACACCTGTAACTGGTGCCATATTCGCTTTAGAAGTTCTTACTATTGGCAGAATTAAATATGATGCATTAATTCCTTGCCTTATTGCCAGTATCATTGCAGACATCACTTGTTCTTCCTGTGGTACACACCATACCCAATACCACATTGCATTTATTGATGAGGGCGCAAGATATTTTCCTCATATAGCTTTCAATGTTATATTATTAATAAAGGTTGTCATTGCGGGAGTGCTATTCGGGTTGGCAGGTTTTCTTTTTGCGGAATTGTCTCATCTGCTCAAAAATAAGGCTACTGTTTATATTACAAAAAAATGGTTAATACCTGTTGTGGGTGCTGTATTAATTGTTGGGATAAGTTATTTGTTGGGAACTTTCGATTATCTAGGTTTGGGAGTAACCAATCCCAATCCAAACGGAATAAGCATTGTCAATGCTTTCAAAGAAGGTGGAGCAGGGTATTTCAGTTGGTTTTGGAAATTGATACTGACTGCTATTACATTAAGTTTTGGATTTAAAGGTGGTGAAGTAACCCCTCTTTTTTTTATTGGTGCCACATTGGGTAATACATTGGCAGTAATAACAGGTTCACCCATTGATCTATTTGCAGGGCTGGGCTTTATTGCAGTGTTTGCCGGAGCCACTAATACCCCACTGGCCTGTACCATTATGGGCATAGAGTTATTCGGTTCAGCGCATGTGATTTATTATGCAGTGGCGTGTTTTACAGCTTATTATTTTAGTGGGCATTCAGGCATTTACCATTCGCAAAGAGTAGCAGTGTCAAAATTTCACACCGTTCTTCATGGGGAAGAAACGATCAAACAAGTAAAAGAAAACAACAAAAAAAATGGCTACAAAAATTAAAGAACAAAAAATAGGGAAGCTTAGAATTTTCCTTAAATCAGGTGAAAAAGTGAAGAGTGAAAAGTTTCTTCGAAAATTATTCCCCAAAAACAAGTACAGTAAATTACTGGATGAAGCAAAAAAGGCAGGGATTATGAATGCACATATTTTTAATACACATGCAGCTTATGAAAGTGGCGGCAAAGTTGCTCATTTTAGTGTGGAAGGAGATAACAGCGGGTTGACAGTCTGCCTTGAACTGGTTGACCAAAAAGAAAAACTTGAGATCTTTTATGCTACACATAAAGCCATACTCAAAAACAAAACGACAATTTTTACTGAAGTTGAATTTTGGTCATTTGATGAATAAATAACTATGAAAGTTTTATCTGTAATATTAGTGGGATTGGGTGGTCTTATTGGAAGTGTGCTTCGCTACCTAATAGCAGTACTTTATTCAAGACATTCCCCATCGACAGCTATTCCGTATGGAACCTTAACGGTTAATATAGTAGGATGCTTGGTGATAGGAATAGTTTACGGACTTTCTGAACGGTTCCATTTACTAACTCCCAATTGGAGGTTATTTCTTGCAACGGGTATTTGTGGCGGTTTCACTACATTTTCGTCCTTTGCATATGAAAACGTTACCATGTTACAACAATCCAATTATATTGGTTTTGCCGTTTACAGTATAAGTAGCTTTGTATTGTCTTTACTGTCTGCATTTGCTGGTATTTCTATTATTAAAAACTTTTAGTTATGTCATATCAAAAAATACTCATTGCAGTTGACAGCAGTTCTTATGCAATGAATGCCGCCAAAAAGGGTTTTGAATTGGCGCATCAATTAAAAGCCAAGATAGGGTTGATATTTGTAATAGATAAAAACAAGGAAGTAATCAATGCAGATTTAGGCATTTTACCCGAACAAAGTCAAACTGTTTTATTAAAACAGGCAGAAGAAAACATTGAGCAGCTTATTAAAATGTATGATGGTATAGATGAAGTCTTGAGGTTTACCCCGGAAGGATTTCCTAAAAATGAAATTGTTAATACAGCCAAAGAATGGGAGGCTGATTTAATAGTAATTGGTACGCATGGTCGAACAGGTTTAGCACATTTATTAGTAGGAAGTGTAACAGAATATGTAATTAGACACACTAGTACCCCTGTAATGGTTGTTCCTTTAAACTAAACATATAATTTATGAAAATCGTAAAATTAGCGTCCCGAGAAGTCCTCGATTCAAGAGGCAACCCAACTGTAGAAGCCGAAATTTTGTTGGAAGGAAATTTTTATGGCCATGCTATATGCCCATCTGGGGCAAGTACTGGTGAAAAAGAAGCCATGGAATTAAGAGATGGTGATATTAAAAGGTATAATGGAAAAGGTGTAATGAAAGCAGTAGAAAACATTCAAAAAATAATTGCACCTGCAATTCTGCACAGAACGCTGGCTACACAACTTGATGCAGATAATTTCTTAATCCAATTAGATGGAACACCCTTTAAATCAAAGTTGGGGGCCAACGCTATACTACCGGTTTCTATGGCATTTGCAAGAGCTGCAGCAGCAGCAAAGCAACAACCTTTGTATCGTTATTTGAATAGAGATGGTAAATTTTCACTACCCGTTCCATGTATGAATGTAATCAATGGGGGTAAACATGCGGATAACAATGTGGACTTTCAGGAATTTATGATTGCTCCTCATAATGCTCCTTCCTTTAAAGAAGCTATTCGCATGGGTGAAGAAACATTTCATGCACTCAAAAGTATTTTAAATACCAAAAGTTACTCGACTGGGGTAGGTGATGAAGGTGGTTTTGCACCAAACCTCAAATCGAATGAAGAAGCAGTGGAAATAATCTTAGAAGCCATAACCAAAGCAGGTTATCAGCCAGGCACAGATATTTCAATTTGCCTTGATCCCGCTACCAGCGAAATGTGGAAAGATGGAACCTATGAACTTTTTAAAAGTACTAAAGAGCAAAAGACTAGTGAAGAGATGATACATATTTGGGAAACTTGGATTGCAAAATATCCTATAGTTTTATTAGAAGATGGTTTAGGTGAGAACGATTGGAAAGGATGGCGACAAATGACAGAAAGATTACATGGTAAGATAGAATTAGTTGGTGACGATATTTTCTGCACCAATCCGACGATTTTGCAAGAAGGAATTGATCAAAAAATAGGGAACTCTATCTTAATCAAATTAAACCAGATTGGCACAGTAAGCGAAACATTACAGACCATTGAACTTGCACACACAAATCTATACAATTGTTTTATTTCGCATCGTAGCGGCGAAACAGAAGATACTTTTATTGCAGATTTAACTGTAGCTACTCATGCCGGACATTTAAAAACAGGTAGTGGTTGTCGAAGCGAAAGGGTAGCAAAATTCAATCGATTATTAAGAATTGAAGAAGAACTCGGAACTGAAGCTCAATTTGCCGGGCTCAAAACATTTAAAAAAGGATGACTAAACAGTAGCATAAATTTAACCGGGCAATCATAATAAAAGAAAAATATTTTTTTGCTGCGTAAACAAACTTACCAATAACAGATTCCTATTATTCTAAAAAGTGTATAGGTAAGGATTATTCAGTTACTGCTGTCCAGTACCGGAGTAGCTGCTTATTGATCTTATGAATGGAATGACCGGTTATGCTGCCATTATATTATGGAACCGGTCATAAGGTTTTCCTTAAATGATGAATATAATAACCTTCCTACAATGCTTCCCGCTATGTAGTGGTCAACATCAGCTTTTGCTGATCATCAAATGGTTACACACCCCCATTTTATTTACTACATCCTTTTTTCAACATCAAAATGGTTGATCTTATTTTTTGCAATGCCTCTTCTAACTATTTGGTTTGCAATACTATAACTGTGTTTGATTGGGTATGAATTCAGGCTTGTTTTTGATCTCACCCACACTTAACCTACAGATAGCCTACAACAAGCCCACATTGTAGTGGTTGAGATGTGCTTATACTGTTCGTTATCTATTGCCGAGTATAAAAACAAAGCTGTACCACCTTATACTTGTATTCAGGCATCTATTATACAAGTAATGAATTGATCTTGTATTTCTGATTCATTGATTTGGATTGATTTTGATAGTTAAGTACTTTATTATACTTTTCTAAAAAGCTGTATAGACAAATATTATTCAGTTGTTCCTTTCCAGTGAATACCGCGGTCTATACTTTACCACATCAGGGAAGTGGTTGATCGAATTTTAACGCCATTGCTTTGTATTAATCGTTTGGCCCATGAAGTGTAATCTCTACTATAGATTCGATCTCCCTTACAGCCTGACCCACATACAAAGAAATAGCGGGTGAGCCGATACGGCAAACACCAAATCATCTTTGTCCTATTGCCAATAGAAATAAGCCTAAAGTAAGCAGGGAAATAAAGATGTAATAAGGATGTCAGCGTTTATGATTTTACGAAATCAGGGTTTCAATATCTGGAAGGAACTTTGTAAACCAACCAGGCAGATCAGCACGAGTAACTGAGGTTTTAATAAAATTATTTTGGATATACAATAATACCCTGTGATTTGTTTCTGATGTATCTATTATACTTAAACTATCGAGTATTCCAAAATATTGGTTCAGCTTTTCCAGATTGCCATAAAAATTATCTTCAATAGTTTTACGATCAACATAATGACCTCCTTCCTTTTTTCTATCTATTACCCTCAATTCAGATAGATCCGGATCAGTTAATCCAAAAAAAATTAAATTAATGAAATATCCATTATTTTTAAATCGTTGAGGAACCTCCCACGTTGCATCGTTTGTAAAATGCCCTTCATAAACAAAATTGCTTTTGCTGCTTAAAGCTGCCTCTACTAATTCATCAAAAGTATCAGACACGAATTGATACGCAATTTTTCTGGCCTCCTTATTTGCACGTATACCAGAATTCCATACATCTTTCTGTTTTTGCATGAAAAGTTTATCACCATCAAAAATGGAACAAGTATTTTGAATATGGGCAGGTAAATAGTTTGCACCAATTGAAGATTTTCCAGCCCCATTTGAGCCTGTTATTATAAACAGCTCTGGCATAAGTTTAAATTAATTTATACTTTGCCCGGATAGAACCGCTTTCAATTGTTGTCAGTTCACGAAGAATTGTAAAATCCCTGGTGGCGGATGAAAGTGTTACTAATTTAATTTCTCCGTTTGGATACTCCAAATAACATTGATTACTGGGAAGTTCATTGGAATTAATCATAAATGGATGACCTTTCTGAAATTTATCTTTTCTCAGCTTTTTAACTGCATTAGTCCCAATTTCTTCAAGTACATCATGATCTATCATAGTTC
>Ga0364887_10040_pt1 | contig 103967 bp, 92 predicted proteins | sample ExccelJu500001D4_4_FD_206924 | JGI IMG/M metagenome (GOLD analysis project Ga0364887, IMG submission 206924) | Enriched cells from Trout Bog Lake Hypolimnion, Wisconsin, USA - BchlTB.July23.5000.01.D4 | ecosystem: Environmental > Aquatic > Freshwater > Lake > Hypolimnion/Profundal zone | place...
GCAATTGCCCGGCTAACATCGCCGCCGAAACAAGGGCATCGTAATATAAACAGTTGGTTGAAAGGTTGGCTTTGCCGGATGGAAACCTGCCTTCCAGCTCGTCACTTTGCGACGCGACCACGCCCAGCTCATTAATGTGCCTGCGGCAATATTCCAGGCACCAGCTGATGAGCGGCCATAACACTTTGGCTGAGTCAGCCTTACCATAGGTTAGCGCGAACCTCGAAGCGCCATAGCCGATCATGGCCTGGTCGCCCCTGTCCCCTGCCCCTTTCCAAACCGTATCGCCTTCTGCAACGATGGAACTCGGCAATGCCTTGTATTCCGGGTTCATGTAACTGGCAAACAACCTGTAACAGTTCATCGCAGACAATGTCCCGATACTATCTCCCGAAAAAGCAAAATAAGGACTTACATATTCAGCCTGATCGTTTGCCCATATCGCTGCATAGTACTCCAATCCACCCGGACTGTGGAGATATCCCCGCTTGGTTTTAAAAATACTTTCTGTCGCCCGTATTTTGGCGAAAGCAAAGGCGGTATTTAATATACTGTCCGGCGTTTCCAATTGTAATGGCGACAAAATTTTGTCAATACGCCTGGCTCTTTGCTTTTCTTCCGCCAGGGGATCAATTTGCAATGGCTTTTCCGGACTGTCTGTAGCGAAATAACATATCGCAAAAACAGCAGATTGGCCGGGTTGCAAAACACGGCTGCCTTCGTTCACCGTTTTCATAATCACAGTATGCGGCGATGATTTGCTGCGGAGCGAATCGGTGGTAACTGCACGATACAATTTCTCCATCGACACAGTTACCGGTTTGCTGCTAATATTTGTAAAAACAAATTTCTCAATAGCAGCAGGCTTATCAACAGACGGAAAAAGGCTGCGTTCAATTTTTACCTGAGCCTGATTTCCGGTTTCCGCCTGGATCCGCATGATGCCATGATGGTTAATGCTTTTGGTAACGAATGCAAAGTTGCCATCCTGCTCATGCTTTGAAATGTCAAAACGAAGAAGCTTGTTATCGATATATATCCGGGGCAACTCATTATCCTCAAAGGTATAAGAGATATGACTCCTGGTATCATCAGGCAGCATCCGGAACGTTGGAAAAACCACTTTACGGGTTATCCTTGTTATCCCGGCACTATCAATACGGTAAGCAACCCGCAGTGAAACCTTTTCGCCAGACATTTCGATATGATCAGCATGCGGCAACCTGTCGTTTATATGCCATGTAATACTCCCGTCAGGCTGTATTGACCACCGATCTTCCTGTTTGGGTAATATCTTTTGCTGACTATATACTGTCAACTTAACAATTAAAAGTATAGATATCAGGAAAGCTTTCTTTTTTAGGAGTTTCATTAAATTTTTGTTCGTTTTTGAATTGGATTACGGTTTGACTTCTACTTTTATGTGCATTCCGGGCTTTACATTCACCAGCACCCAGCTGATAACTTTTCCTTGTTTGTCGGTTTCTCTATGTGTCGCCAGCGAAGCACCATTAAACTTTGCATGGGTGTAATTGCCGGAGAACATAGCCTTCCATTTAAATGATCGGCGCCCCAAATTGGTGATGGCAGACTGATGGTTATTGATATGAGTAAGGTTGACCGTAGTTTGCAATACCGGTAAATTATTTAAGGCTGCTGTGCCGCTGGTCATTTTAAATAAAGTGCTAATGGTACCGGTTTGGGCATCAGGGGTAATCCCCATTAAACCCTGCACAATACCTTCGATCACCCCGAATGAAACCTCCGGATATTCTCTTCTGGGCATAGAGGGATCTGAAAGGTACAGGATGTATTTTCTGGCCCGATCCCAATTACCATTCTTATAGAACAGGTAAGGAAAATAGGAAGTGCTTTCTACGTTACTTTTGACTGCTGCAATATGTGCCAGGTTCGCCCTCACCCTGGCGGAGTCTTTCAACACATCGAACCAAAGCAAAAACGGAGACTGGTCGTCATTCCTGAATTGGTTATCACCGCTGTACCAGGCATAATAAAAACCCTCTTTACTATTCCACCAATCCGCTTCCAGCCGTTGCCGGTAGCGCTCAGCTTTTTGGGCGTACAATTTAGCTTCGGTGTGTGAACCTTTTGCTGCGAGTATGTCCGAATAGGTCTGTAGACCCCGGTAAAGTGCAGCTACAAGGTCGATGCCGGCTTTCATATCCGGTACGCCCTCTGAGTAAGAAGGCAGCCCCCGGCAACTCTGAAAATCATCCTTCGCGTTATAAGGAATCTGGGTATGGAGATGTGCCGGTCTTTTTAAGAGGGAATCAGCGGAAAGTACCCAGGCATCAACGTATTCTTTAACAGTTTTTTCCTGAAAGCGCATAAAAGCAGGATCGTTGATATAGTATTTATTACCTGTCCATTGATAGAGCCGCCATGTCGCGAAAAGCAAGTCAAAATTGGCAGGCAAATTATACCAAAATTCATTATCATTCCTGTAATCTTCAGGCGCCGGCTTTCCCCATTTATTCATCTCCCAATAGGAACACCAATTTTTCTCCGCAGAAATATTTTTTGTAAACAAGGTAAACATATTCAGGTTTTCTCTGCTCAATCCCAGTATTTCGGCCCCGATGCTTTGATGAGATGCATCGCGCATGCAAAATGCATAGCGTGATGGAAGCGCCGCTTCATACCATGGCCCTACCGGGTCGGTGTCAGCACCCTTATAATGCAGCGCCATTCCTTTGGCCCAAATAAAAGCCCGTTCCAGGTCTTTGTCCGACGAACTAAAGCTAACCTGCGCCGATGCAACAGAAAATCCATAAAATATAAGTACCAAAAAGATCGATCTGTATTGATGTAAAATCATAGTATATCGTTCGTATTTATTTATAATCTTTGATTTCATTAAATCAACGTTTGTTCGTAAAAGCTATCAGTCAGAAAATAGTGCCCCCGTAACCAACGGGGGCAACAAACCAATTAAACCTCTGACAATCTCACCGCCAAAAGCATCTTTATCGCCACAAACAGCGCTGTTTCTTATTTATTACCATTTATACGATTACGTTCATTTATTCCACAGGAATTCATCAAATTCAACTGCTTCCTGAGTTTGCGTCAAACAAAACACGGTACATGTTAAATACCCGCATTTTTTATGCGGCAAATAAAGTAAATAATCTATCTGGTCTATTCTGGTCTACTCGACAATAGTAGAAAATTACTTTTACATATGCAAATTTTATTTTGCAAGAACCAGCGGCGAGAAGACAACAAACATCAGGATCATCAGCAGGATAAGGATAGCTGTATAGATATGTCGGTTTTTCCAGGGCACAAGACTTACTAAATTGTTCGTCTTGTGCTGATAAGGTATCGGCATGGGATAGAACTTACCAATGACAAACATGATGCCGCAGGTTATCAGGAATAAGATCGCCAGGATATGCAGAAAGTGGATATGGAGATCGAATACCAATTGCGTCAACCCGTAGGAAACTATAAAAAATGTCAATCCTACTTTTGCGGCTATGGCAGGCACCCGCCTTGTGACCAGGCCGATGAACATAATGGTGAAAATTGGTACATTAAAAAAGCCGTTCACTGTTTGCACATACGTGTAAAAGCCGTGTTTGACGAAAATAATGAAAGGCGCGATCAAAACAGCTATCAGGCATACGACTATCTCGAACTGCTTCGCGCTTCTGATCAGTTTCTTCTCCTGAACAGGCTGCGCACGTTTCTCCAGCCAGGGTTTGTAAACGTTTAGTATAAACAATGTACTTGAGCTGTTTAAACCGGCGTTGAATGTGGTTAATGCGGCTCCAAAAATTATCGCGGCAATAAATCCTGAAACAATTGGCGGAGACACTAAACGGTCGAGCATTGGAAATACTTCAGCGGAATTATGCATATGCCCGAAAATATGTACCGCGATCAGTCCGGGTACGCACAAAAACAAGGGGGAAACAAGTTTTCCCAAACAGGCCACGGCGATTCCTTTCTGGCAGGTCTTCAGATCCTTTGAGGCAAGCGCCTGCTGAACAATATACTGTTCTGTTCCCCAATAATAAAGGTTCACTAATAACATCCCGGTAAAGAGGGTACCAAAAGGGATCGGGTCAGAAGATGACCCTATGCTGTTAAAATGTTCTTTATGGTTTGCTAACAAAACATTTAGGCCCTGATGTATGCTGCCGTGCCCGAGATATTTGAGACCAAAAACGGGCAATATTATTCCACCGGCAAAAAGGCCCATACCAAGCAAAGTTTCCGAGATCGTGGTGGCCTTCAATCCGCCCAGAATAGTAAACAGACCTCCAACTGCTCCCATTGCCCAAACCAGGATCCAAATGGTGGTGCTGTAATCGACCTTAAATACTTCCGAAAAGTTGAATAATCCGTTTAATGCCAGCGCCCCGCTATACAATACCGATGGCAGCAAATTGATGACATAGCTAAACAGAAATATTACGGATACAATCTTCCCGACGTTGTGGCCATATCTTGCGGTAAGAAAATCAGGAGTAGTTGAAATACCAAGCCGGATATACATCGGCATAATGAACTCGGATACCATCAGCATGGCAAAAACCGAACTGATGCCCCATGCCATCACCGTCATGTTATGGGTATAAGCAAGTTCGTTTTCCCCAATAATGGTTGATGTATTTATATTGGTAAAAAGCAAGCCGCATCCCACCAGCAAAAAACCAAGGTTTCTGTCGGCCAGGAAGAAACGATTTAGCGTATCTGCCTTTTTAAGTCTGGATTTATAAAGGGAGATGGCGGCTACCGAACCGGTGAAAAACAAAAAACTTGCTATAATAATCCAATTCATGCGAACCTTTAAAGGGTAGTTCTTTGAAACAGGATCATTGGCACCGTCAGTTGGATCTCTTGCTTCTTTAAAACAGCGCGCCCGGCCAGGGTGCCCATTTCGGAGAAATCGGCTGAGAACGTGGTAATCCCGGTGATTTCTTTCGCCGGTTCATCATTGGAAGAAAGCACGCCAATGTCTTTTCCCGGTTCAAGTTTTTTGCTGATGCTGTCCCTCATGATCTGCCATAGGGCAAAGTTATCCAGGGTAAAATACACCTTTCCTTTCTCGACGGTACCCGGGATGAATTCTTTTTCAATCCGGCCTTTAATATTAAAATCTTTGAGAAACTTTTTAAATGAGCTAACGATCTCTTTGGGGTCCAAAGATGCAGGGGAGTGATAAAAAATAAATTCATCAAACTGGCGAATCCTGGGTGCAAGCTTTGAAAATATCTCGTAAGAAGACTTTGCGAACTCCTGGGTTATGTGATTAAAAACGCCGTCCAGCGGCTCATAACGGTCAAAAATCAGGAGTTTGTTCCGGGGGATAATTTCCAGCAATTCCCTGGTTTTAGGATGCGGTATCGGAGCAATAACGTACATCCCGTATTTTCCTTTTATTTGTGATAAAATGGTTTCGAATATTTCGATGTCGCCATGATGGAAATAGGTATTGAGGCTAATGTTATGACCGATCTCATGCCGGAAATTCCTGTAGAATTGCTCCTCAAAGGTATCCAGGTTATACATCAGCAAAGCAACATTCATTATCCTGTCGGTATTGCCGCTGCCAACAAAATATCCCTGCCGGTTCCTGGACACTACAATACCCCGGTCAATCAGTTCCTTATACCCCCTGATGACTGTTTCCCTCGAAAACCCAAGCTCTTTCATCATTTTACTCACGGTAGGAAGGATTTCATCCCTGACAACTATCTTGGCGTTGATAGCATTAATAATGCCCTGAACAAACCTGTCATGCTTTGAATACGAAGGTGTATCACCCAGTATTCTTATCTCCTGAAAAATGCTATCCATGAATATTTAAACGCCAAAACCAAATTTCCGATTTGGGAACACGCCTGATCTTTGGTTCCAAAAATGGTAAAAAATGAGTTTATAAAAGAAATTTTTGCAGAATTCATTTAAAAATCGGAAAATAACATGAGTACTTTTAGGACAAACTAACAACTTATTGATAACATCATTGTGTTGAAAGATTCATTTTTAAATTAATTGGAATCAGATGAATACGTTCACCCTGCAATTTTAAATTCTTTTGCAGGTAGTTCTTGTTCAATAGCGTAAACAAAATCAATTTGCACCACTTTTCATTACTTAGGCACAAGAGCGTAAGGCCAATGAAATATTAATGTTGTGGCTCCGGCCAAAAATAAAAACCAAAACACCTCGCTTGTATGTCCTTATATCTTCCTCCGCCGATCTGTAACTTTACTATATGTAGTGAAATCGGGATCCAGTGGAGCATAGAAAAAAGCTGATGTGTCATTTATAATTCCTGAGCCACTACCGCCCGCGGCTCTTGTGACGGTGCCAGGTTTTACCATATACGGCCTCGTCATCCACATCATCCACAATGAATTTGGCAAACCCTCATTAAACTTCCCCGGCGAAACCAAAACCACCATTGATGCCATGGAAATGACTAACATACTGTTTTCGGTCACCCATATCAAACCGGCAGCATCTGCGGTGGTGATTATAGAAAAGTAAATTTTCTGAACCCAAATTTATCGAATTAATGAATTTACAGAATTCGGGTAATTTCTAAATTCGTGACATTGAGGTCCCCAAAAAAAATATGTTTTTTTTTGGGGGGGGGTACCTTAGAAAACGCACCTGTCCAAGCGTGTCGCGCTTAAAAAGGCGGCTCCGCCATAAAACAAAAATGCCCGGCGTAGCCAGGCAGTTTTGTTTTGCGGTGAGGGAGGGATTCGAACCCTCGGTACAGTTTCCCGTACGTCAGTTTAGCAAACTGATCCTTTCGGCCTCTCAGGCACCTCACCATATTGCGGTCCAGCAGGACCATTACCACATTAAACCCCTTTTTTCGGGACTGCAAATATAGCAATTCGCCAAAGCCGTCAAAAAAAAATTTCAGTTATTAATTCTAATCGGGATCGAAAATTTATAAGAGCTTGTAAATGTGAGTACTGAGTTTAAGTTATCGCCGATAATTCGCCTGCTGTGGATGGCCATTGGTAAGCAGCTAAGTACAATAAATCTTAAAATATACTGTTAATGCTACCCACCCGCCCTTTTATTGCTTTTTACCTTTCTGCTTTTATCTTTCTGCTTTCACCTTACTGCTTTCACCTTTCCCCCCTAATAATCAATCCTCACATGATAAATACTCATCAGCATCCGCTTAAATATTGATTTTATAGTTTCAATATCCTTTAGGGTGATGTTGCTATCCTTCAACTGGTTTTGGTCGAGTTTGTATTTTACAATGCGGTCAACCAGGTCGTTAATGGATTTTTCATCCGGTTCTTTCAGGGAGCGTGATGCAGCTTCAACCGAATCTGCCAGCATCAAAACACCGCCTTCTTTTGTAAAAGGGATCGGACCGGGGTACCTGAACGTATTTTCATCAACAAATTTTTCCGGGAAGTTTTTCAGAAACGACTGATAAAAATAATCAACCCGGGTATCGCCGTGATGGGTGCGGATAAAATCGGTCACTATCTCCGGCAGATTTGCTTTACGGGCCATTTCAATCCCCTTGCGCACATGCCTGATGATGATCTGGGCGCTTTCCTGGTAGGGCAATTTATCGTGCGGATTAAAGCCCGACTGGTTCTCAATAAAATACAATGGGTTCTCCATCTTACCTATATCGTGATACAATGCCCCTGCCCGTACCAGCAAGGCATTACCGCCAATGGTGTATATAGCATTTTCTGCAAGGTTGGCAACCTGCAACGAATGCTGAAATGTTCCGGGGGCGCTGAAAGCCATTTCCCGCAGCAATGGCGCATTGGTATTCGTTAATTCAATCAGCGTGATATCAGAAGTAATGGCGAATACTTTTTCAAATATATAAATTAGCGGATAGGCCAGTAAAGTAAGCAACACGCTTACAATAAAAGGAAGGAAATCCATAAATTCGATACTCTTTACACTACCTTCCCTGATAAATGAAATCCCTATAAAGGCTACAAAATAAGTAAAGGTGATAATGAGCGCCGAAATAAGGAACTGTTCGCGGCGGATCAGGTTTTTTATACTGTAAATAGAAGCCATACCGGCGGTAAGTTCAAAATAAGCAAACTCAAAACTGTTCGGTACAAAGAAGCCGGCCATAAGTACAACCAGCAAATGTATATTTAAAGCCAGGCGGGTATCAAACAGAATGCGGATAATGATAGGCACTATGCAATAAGGGATATAATACAAATTAGGCAGCTGCAATTTTATAGCCATTGATAAGGTAAACAGCATGGCAGTAACAACCAGCAGGATTAAGCTCACCAGGCGGTTGTCGTCATAAATATCTTTACGGAAAAGGTACAAAAACACCATCAGAAGGATTATAGCAACAGATACTAATAAAAACTGCCCGGTTAAAACCAGCCTTGGGTCGCCTGCCACCCTTGAGTTGTCTTCAAAGGCCTTTTTAAAGGATTGCAGTTTCTGATAAACCTCGTCACTCACCACCGATCCTTTGTTAACAATAACCTCCCCTTTTTGCACCATTCCGCGGGATGTTGATAATCCTTCAACTACCTCCCTTTCAAGCCGCGAGGTTAACTTATTATCAAAGTTTAAATTTGGTTGCAGCACATTTCCTAACAAATCCATCAAAAAGGCTTTGTCCAAATCATTGCGGGTACCTAATACCTGGCTGCAATAAGCCAATGCCCTTTGTTTTGTAAACAGGTCGGCCGTGTTTTTATTAGTCTCAACGTTTTTGTTTAAAATTGTTATCGGGTATTCTGCTGTATTTTGCTGGTATTTAGTGTTAAGATTTAAAATACCTTTGGCATAAATATCTTTCAAAAGGCCATCCCCTGCTTCAATGTACGAAGCTTTTTTATTGTCTTTTAGCCCCGCGCCATGCCATTTTATCTGGAGACTACTTTTAAATGCGTCCAGCATGGCGGTTTCAACGCCCTCATCCAACTGGTATATGGGTGTTACACTGGTCAGCGCGGTATTTTTGTCGCTTTCAATTTCGGCATCCGTTTTTAGTATAGCGAAATTATAGGGCGATATAAGTTCCTTCTGGTTCCAGATGCGCCCTTTTGCAATATCATAACTAAATTTTGCCTGCTTCGGAAGCGTAAAAACTATTACGCAAATACTTCCCAGCATCATCAAAAATTTAACATTACGCGAGTATTTGCGCAGCAGCGCCTTTTGGCGCGTTGAAGATAATTTTGCCATTGATGTATTAATCCCCTCAAAATTAATATAAGTTTCCGTTATCCGCAGTTTTTCTTGCTATTATCAAATAAAGTTTAATATCTTTATGATATCATTTTAAAATCAAACTCACCATGAATACTGAAAAAATTATCACCCCGCCCTCCGGTTATACTGCCTTTATTTTATTCCTTGCCCTGTTTGCCGCAATGATCCTGTCGATTGCGGCCGAGGCTATTATTATAGGTGTAATTATCGGCATCGTAAATTTTGTTTTGATTTTACCGGGTCTTGTTATCATAAACCCGAATGAATCAAAAGTGCTGACACTGTTTGGAAGCTATGTAGGTACGGTAAAACAAGACGGTTTTTTTTGGGTGAACCCTTTTACTGTAAAAAGGAAGGTTTCGTTAAGGGCATTTAACTTAAACGGACAGCAATTAAAAGTAAACGACAGTGTTGGTAACCCTATTGAAATTGCCGCAGTAATTGTTTGGCAGATAAAAGATACCGCTGATGCAGTTTTCGCAGTGGAGAACTACCTTCAATATGTGAATATACAGAGCGAAGCCGCAGTAAGGCACCTGGCAAATTCTTTCCCCTATGATAACATTGAGGATGAAACCGCCAGCATTACCCTGCGGGGCGGCGCTGAGCAAGTAAGTCGTTTACTTGAAAAAGAACTGAATGAACGATTGGACCGTGCCGGAATAGAGGTTTTAGAAGCCCGGATCTCCCATTTGGCTTATGCGCCGGAAATTGCCCACACTATGCTCCAAAGACAACAGGCATCCGCTATTATTTCTGCGCGCAGGTTGATTGTAGAAGGCGCAGTGGGCATGGTTGAAATGGCACTGGCCAAGTTATCCGAAAAAAAGATAGTTGAACTGGATGAAGAACGTAAAGCTGCAATGGTAAGCAACCTGCTGGTTGTGTTATGCGGCGATAGAAGTGTTAACCCCGTTGTAAATACCGGTACTTTATACCATTAATTACTTTAGTCCTATTTAACATTTTGAAAAGACAAACAACAACGGTGCATTATTAAATATGGCTGAAAAGAAAGCATTTATATTACGGATCAATCCGGAAGTACTGAAAGAGATTGAGACCTGGGCCGCCGATGAATTCAGAAGCACCAATGGCCAGATAGAATACCTATTGCAACAAATTTTAAACGAACGAAAAAAAAGCAGCCGTAAGAAGAAAGAATCTTAAACAAAGTACTATGCACGCATAATAAAAAAACCTAAATTTGCATTCCAATTATAACATCACATGAAAGAAGTAGTTATTGTTGCTGCCACCCGTACCCCTATCGGTAGTTTTGGCGGCAGCCTTGCAAGTTTGAGCGCTACGCAGCTTGGCGCCATCGTCATAAAATCTGCCGTAGAAAAAGCTGGTTTAAAGCCGGAATATATCCAGGAAGTTTTCATGGGCAACGTTTTATCAGCAAATCTTGGTCAGGCGCCTGCAACACAAGCGGCTATATTTGCAGGATTACCTTATTTACCGGCAACAACAGTAAATAAAGTTTGCGCATCGGGTATGAAAGCCATTATGCTGGCCGCACAAAGTATAGCACTTGGTCAAAACGATATTGTTTTGGCAGGCGGGATGGAAAGCATGAGCAATGTCCCCTACTACCTTGACAAAGCCCGGAACGGCTACCGGCTGGGCAACGGCCAAATCATAGACGGATTGGTAAAAGACGGCCTGTGGGATGTTTATAACGATTATCACATGGGTTCGGCAGCGGAGTTATGTGCTGTTGAATGTAATATCAGTCGGGAACAACAGGATGAATTCGCGGTTGAATCGTACAAAAGATCACAAAAGTCCCTGATAGATGGTAAGTTTTTCGATGAGATCACACCTGTTGAACTGAGAGACAAGAAAGGCGAAATTACTTTGTTTGCCGACGATGAGGAACCGGGGGCTGTAAAGTTTGATAAGATCCCCACCTTAAAACCGGTATTTAAAAAAGACGGCACGGTAACTGCCGCCAATGCATCCACATTAAACGACGGTGCAGCAGTTCTCATCCTGATGAGCAAAGCCAAAGCCGAAGAAATGGGCATTAAACCCCTGGCAAAAATAGTATCTTATGCCGATGCACAACAGGCGCCGGAATGGTTTACCACAGCGCCATCAAAAGCAATTCCATTGGCGTTACACAGGGCTGGTTTATCGGTGGGAGAAATTGATTATTTTGAGATCAACGAAGCCTTTTCGGTAGTTTCAATAGCCAATAACCAATTGCTGAACCTCGACCCTGCAAAAGTGAATATAAACGGAGGCGCAGTTGCTTTGGGTCATCCGCTTGGAGCCTCGGGTGCGAGGATTGTCGTGACTTTATTGCACGTTTTAAAGCAAAATGCCGGAAAATTCGGAGCAGCAGGAATTTGTAACGGAGGCGGTGGCGCCAGCGCAATTGTTATCGAAAATTTGCGTTAATTAGCTTAATGAAACCTCTAATATTTACCTTATTGACGCTGGCAATATTGCCGCTATACATTTTCGCACAGCACTCTGATGAAAGGGCCGGCGATCAGCAATTGGCTTCGTATGAAGACAGCCTTGTTACCCTCGGTAAACAGGTGGTCAATAACGATACTGAAATGGAGCGCATTAACGCCAACCAGGCATTTATTAAAACCCTGGTAAATGCCTTGAAAATTCCCAATTCATTCCTTTATCCGTTCGACTCGGTAAAAAGTGTAAGCATTATTAATTCACCTGATAACCGTTTCCGTGTCATCAGTTGGCCAATTGTTTTTGATGATGGCAGTTACCGATTTTACGGCACCGTTCAAATGAATACAGGCGGCAAATTGCTGATGTTTCCGCTGAGTGACTTCTCTGCATCGATAAAAGCCCCTGAAGACACCATAAATGATAACCATAAATGGTTTGGCGCCGAATATTACAGGATCATACCGGTATATTCACCGAAATTGTACTACGTACTACTTGGCTGGAAAGGGAATAATATAAAGTCGACAAAAAAAGTAATTGAAATACTTTCTTTTAAAGACGACAAGCCTGTATTGGGCATGCCTGTTTTTGAAGGCAACGGGAAAACCCGAAAAAGGGTTGTTTTTGAGTATACCAGGCAAGCCTCTATGTTGTTACGATATGTACCTGAACAGGACCTGATCGTTTTTGACCATCTTGCCCCGCCTGATCCCAAACTGAAGGACCAACGCGACACCTATGGCCCTGACCTTACCTATGATGGCTACAGGTTAAAAAACGGGCGCTGGGTGTTTTCAGAAAATCTGGATATGAGAAATGTACCCGATAACCATGATGCCAATTATATCGACCCAAAAAAACAGGCCGAAATTGACAGGGCTACAGCTAAAAAGGGAAATTAGTTGATTAAGAGAGTGGTTGATTAGGTAAGAGGCTGTGGTATTGTGGTAAATGTTAACTTAGTTAACCTAATTAGCCCATTCAACTTAATCAAAAAAATCCAATCCCAATAAACAATTTGTAATTAAAGGAATAATAGTACTTTAGAGAAAATTTTACGTCATAATAATGTCAGATACACTAACTGCACCTGCACCAGTCAAATCAAGATTTCCAAGAAGTGTCCCGTTTATTATTGGGAACGAAGCTGCCGAACGCTTCAGCTTTTACGGTATGCGTTCCATCCTCACGCTATTTTTGGTAAAACAGTTTTTTAACCCTACGGGTAATGCCGCATTATCCCAGCAGGCCGATGCGCACGCTAATAAGCTGAATCACCTGTTTGTGATGGTGGCTTATGCGCTGCCGTTTGTGGGCGGCATGGTGGCCGACTGGTTTACGGGCAAATACAAGCTGATATTATATATCTCAATGGTTTATTGTCTGGGCCATCTATTATTATCGATGTTCGACACCAGCCTTGGCGGCTTTGAAATCGGCATGCTCGTAGTTGCTATTGGCGCCGGTGGTATAAAATCCTGCGTCTCAGCCAACGTGGGCGACCAGTTTGATGCCAGCAACCAGGACCTGCTTTCAAAGGTATACGGCTGGTTCTATTTTAGCATCAACGCCGGTTCTATGATATCAACTGTTGCCATCCCATGGACTTACGCCAACTTTGGCCCAAAATTGGCTTTTGGGATTCCGGGCATATTAATGGCGCTTGCCACTGTGATATTTTTTATGGGCCGCAAAAGATATGTAAAAGTTCCACCGCAGGGTGTTAACCGCAATAACCTGGTATTTATAACATTTTATGCGTTGACTCACATGGCGAAACGCAAACCGGGCGAATCGTTACTTGATGTTGCCAAGGGCCCATTCGACCCTGAAAAGGTGGAGGGCATGAAAGCTGTTTATCGTGTAATAGCAGTATTCTTTTTCGCCCTGGCTTTTTGGGCAGTATGGGACCAATGCCTGTCGGAATGGGTATTATATGCCGATAAAATGGACCGGGTTATCAATCTTGGTTTTACTAAATTTACGGTGCTTGCGGGGCAGGTGTCAACCGTTAATACCGTATTCTTATTATTGTTCATCCCTATTTTTAACTACTGGCTCTATCCGGCTTTTGATAAAATGGGATTAAAAACAACACCGTTAAGGAGATTAGGAGTTGGCTTAATATTAACTGCGCTATCATTTATAGTTATAGCTTTAATACATATCAGCATTGATCACGGAGGCTCCCCCTCTATTTGGTGGCAGATTTTTGCTTATATGATTCTTTCGGCTGCGGAGGTTTTGGTGTCAATTACCGGTCTGGAATATGCCTACACGCATTCGCCAAAATCAATGAAGAGTACTATGACCGGCATCTGGTTCCTGGTAGTATCGTTTGGTAATCTTATCACCGCCAGTGTTAACGGCCTGATCGAAAATGGCGGATGGTGGGCGCACAACCTTAAGGGCGCAAACTACGAATGGTTCTTCGTAATATTTATTGGGGTGTTTGTAGTGGCATTCCTGATTGTTTCACCGCGACTGAAGGAACGCAATTATATTACCGATCCTTATATTGATAATCAGGTCATCGCAGATACGCATGATTTATAAAAGGAAATACTAAAACAATATTAACAGGAAAGTTGAGAGGCTCTCCTGTTTTTTTATTTTTAATACATCGTAAAATCACCTATTTTTGCCATCTCTTATCTAATTATTTTTTAAGTGCCCGATAGCATAGTTATAATACCTACCTATAATGAGAAAGAAAACATCGAGCGGATGATCCGCAAGGTATTTTCTTTACCACATGATTTCCACGTACTGATCATCGATGATGGTTCACCTGATGGTACACAAAACATTGTAAAACAACTGCAACCAGAGTTCGCGGAGCAATTGTTCCTTGAAGAAAGAGCAGGTAAACAGGGGCTGGGTACCGCCTATATCCATGGTTTTAAATGGTCCATTGCGCGCGGATACGATTATATTTTTGAGATGGATGCCGACTTTTCCCATAACCCTGATGATTTGATGAAACTACGGCAAGCCTGCGTCGACGGTGCAGATTCTGCGATAGGTTCTCGTTATATAAATGGCGTAAACGTTGTAAACTGGCCCATGAGCAGGGTGCTGATGAGTTATTTCGCATCGGTTTATGTTCGTTTTATCACCCGCATCAATATCCAGGATTTCACAGCTGGTTTTATGTGCTATAAACGTAAAGTTTTAGAAACAGTGAACCTGGACAAGATCAAATTTGTGGGTTACGCCTTCCAGATAGAAATGAAATACACCACTGTAAAACACGGTTTTAAGCTGGTGGAAGTCCCCATAATATTTACCGACCGTACGCTCGGCACCTCAAAAATGTCGACAAGTATTTTCAGGGAAGCCTTTTGGGGAGTTATCCAAATGAGGATCAACAGCATATTCAGAAAATATCCTGAGGGATGATTTCGGAATTCGGAATTTCGATTTCGGAATTTTTAATACAAACTACAGTTCATTTAGGTAAATTCGAAATCTTAAAGTCGAATTCAAAATAAAAATAAATCCGAAATCGAAATTCCGAAATCCGAAATAAAAAACTGCATGAACGAAAACCTCGATCCCGACCGCGAACGCCTCTCCCCTGCTGAACGTGATATTGAAAAAGTTTTGCGCCCGCAGGTATTTGAAGATTTTACCGGTCAGCATAAAATATTAGCCAATTTAAAAGTATTTGTACAGGCCGCCCGCCAGCGTGGTGAGGCACTGGACCATGTGCTGCTGCACGGCCCACCGGGATTGGGCAAAACAACCTTGTCGTACATTATTGCCAATGAGATGGGGGTAGGTATTAAAATCACCTCCGGACCGGTATTGGATAAGCCCGGCGACCTTGCCGGCTTGCTTACCAACCTTGAAACCGGCGACATTTTATTTATCGATGAGATCCACCGCCTGAGTCCATTGGTTGAAGAGTATTTGTACTCAGCAATGGAGGACTTCAAGATAGATATCATGCTGGAGAGCGGACCAAACGCACGTTCAGTGCAAATCTCGCTCAACCCATTCACCCTTGTTGGCGCTACCACACGATCTGGATTGCTTACGGCTCCGCTGCGTGCCAGGTTTGGGATCAATTCCCGGCTCGAATATTATGACGCCAAGCTGCTGACCACCATTGTGCTGCGTTCCGCATCGATACTAAAAACCCCGATCAGCGATGAAGGCGCTTACGAAATTGCACGGCGTAGTCGTGGTACGCCACGTATTGCCAATGCACTGCTTCGACGCACCCGCGATTTTGCCCAGATAAAGGGCGACGGCAATATTGATACCGCTATTGCCAAATACGCCTTAAATGCCTTGAATGTGGACGAGCATGGCCTGGATGAAATGGATAATAAAATTTTAACCACCATTATCGACAAATTTAAAGGCGGCCCTGTTGGCTTAAAAACCATAGCAACAGCCGTTGGCGAAGATGAAGGCACCATTGAAGAAGTTTATGAACCCTTTTTAATACAGGAAGGTTTTTTAATGCGTACCGCCCGTGGCCGTGAAGCAACAGAAAGCGCCTATAAGCATTTGGGCAAAATAAAATTAGGTGGAAATCCTTCTTTGTTTTAAAGCAGAAATATTCGTGTAAAATAAGAAAGCCCCGATTTTAACAAACCGGGGCTTTCAATATGATTGGCTTTGCTGACTACTCAGCAGCTTTTTCTTCTGTATCAGCTGCTTTCTTTTTTGGAGCGGCTTTCTTTTTTGGAGCTTCTTCAGCTGCTGCTTCTGCAACAGGTGCTGCTTCAGCTACAACTGCTTCTGCAACCGGAGCTTTTACTTCAACAACTTTTTTCTCAGCTTTTACAGGTGCAACCGGTGCTGCATCTTCTACTTCAACTGCGAAAGGCAATACCGAAACATATGAACGGTTGTCTGCTTTCTTTTTAAAAGTTACAATACCTTCAGCTAATGCGAATAAGGTATGGTCCCTGCCGATACCTACATTAAGGCCCGGGTTGTGTTTTGTACCACGCTGGCGAACAATAATGTTACCTGCGATTGCCGGTTGACCACCGAATATTTTGATACCTAAACGTTTGCTATGTGACTCGCGGCCGTTTCTGGAACTACCGGCCCCTTTTTTATGTGCCATTTCTTAATATCTTTTTATGACCTGCTTTTGGGCGGATCGATTAAACTTTAATTATAATGTAATACCGGTGATCTCAATCTTGGTAAACTGCTGACGGTGACCGTTTTTCTTTTTGTAACCTTTTCTTCTTTTCTTTTTGAAGATGATCACTTTATCACCTTTTAAATGAGACAGTATTTTAGCGGATACTTTAGCACTTTTTAAATCAGAACCCAATTTAAATTTACCTTCGTTTTCAGCTAACAATACATTGTCAAATTCAATACTAGCGCCCTCATCACCCTGTAATCTGTGTACAAAGATCTGCTGGTCTTTTGCAACTTTAAATTGCTGTCCTGCTATACTTACTATTGCGTACATTGTTTGTTAATTATTGTTTTAAAATTCGAGGTGCAAATATAGAGGTTTATATTACAATAAACAATACCCCGTTTATTTTTTCTTCCTATCCTCAGCCGTTCTCAAAACGTTCTGAATTTCAGTAATTAATTGCTGGTTTGCTTCCACCAGTTTTTGGGGGCCATTATAATTTGAGCTAAAAAATACCTTTTTACTGTTATGCTTATAATTGAATTCGATCAAAAACACCACCGGTTTTAACCCATTGGTACCGGGTGTATCCGATGTTGTTTCATTTGACGGGAAATCCCAGTAGCCAAGCTCAGTTGCTTTGTGGTGAAGATAAAGAAGGTCGTTTGTGGTTAAATACAGATGTGTTTTTATCAGTGAATCCTTCCTGTTAAGGTATTGATATTCGCCGGAACCGGAATCATATTGATTTACCAAACTGTCGCCCTCGCCATATTTAAACACAATTGACTTCAATTCCGAAAAACTGTAAGGCTCTTCTTTAAAAACAGCGTGGTAATAACTTACGATTGGCCCTTTAATGAAAACAAAAACAATAATCAGCAAAACGATAACACCAGCAACAAGCAGACGGTTACCCAAAATACCCGTGCTTTTGCTTTTGAGTAAAAGGAAAATAGCAAACAGAAAAAGTGCTGCAAAAAACAGGATCAAAATAATAGTCAAAGTGCCGGGCGCGTTCATGCTGATAAATTAGAATTTTCGCTTTATATTATTACTATTTCTGCCTTTCTTCGGCACCGCTTAAAATATCCCTGATCTTTGTGATAAGTCCCCTATTTGCATCAACAAGTTTGGCAGGACCGCTATAATCGGCATCGAACTGCACCAATTTACTTTTCCGTTTGTAATTAAATTGAATAATATAACGGGGCACTTTTTTATAATTGGGATTGGCGCTGTCATTAGTCAATTCATTTTCCGGGAAGTCCCAAAAACCAAAGATCCTTGCTTCTTTATGAAGGGAATCTATATCTGATTTGCTTAGAACCAAGTGTTTTTTTATCAAAGAATCATTTTTATTGAGGTAGGTATATTCACCGGTGGCCGAATTATAGTAGTTTACCATACTATCCTTTGTGCCGTATTTAATGGTGAAAGATTTAAACTCTTTTAAATTGTAGGGCGCGTCTTTCAGCACCTGTGCGTAATAAATTATACTGTATATCAGGAACGAACCAACGATGGTTGCCAGGAGAAAGTTTTTTTTTGATTTATCGGTCATATTAATTAGTGAATTATTGAATTAGTGATTTAGTGATTTGGGAAGCATTGAATTAGTGATTTGGGGATTGAATTATTTGTTTTTTGATACAGTCTTTCTGGAAGCCGCCACAATTTTAAGGATTTGGTTTGCTTCATCCGATAAATAATTTAATTCACCTGGTTTTACAATTTCAGCTTCAACTAAAATCTCCATCCAAAAAGCAGATTCATCAGCTTCCTCAACTACAATTGACAGTTTAGAATGAAACTCTGCCTGCGACCTCGCGCGGCAAGCCGCCCGGTAATTAGCACCAACTGAAGATGACGACCTTAATAATTGTCTGCCGATAATCTTCGCTTCTTCTGTTTTCGGCAAAGTTCTGAAAAACTTAATATTATCAACAACAAATTTCTTTGTGCGGTTCCTGAATGCTTCCGCAAAATCAGTTCTTTGATTGTTTTCCATACTTTTAATTAGTGAATTAGTGAGTTAGCGATTTAGTGAATTGTAAAAATTGCAATAATCATCAATATAACCTCTTTTTTCAATTAATAATTCAATTCGAACCTGTTTTCAATTCACACCTGTTTTCCCAATCACTAATTCACTAATTCAAAATTCACTAACTCACTAATTCACTAATTCACTAATTCTCCTTCCCACTTGCTTACAACTGCCGTTGCCATAGCATTCCCTAAAACGTTGGTTGCAGAACGGCCCATATCCATCAGGGGATCTATGCAAATGAGCAGGCCCAAACCAGCTTCGGGAATGTTAAACATGGCCATAGTGCCAGCTATTACCACCAGGGCAGCACGGGGCACGCCGGCTACACCCTTGCTGGTTAACATTAATACGAGCAGCATAGTAATTTGCTGGGTAAGGGATAAATGCATATTGAATGCCTGGGCCAGGAACAACGAGGCAAAGGTAAGGTACATCATGGAGCCCACCAGGTTAAAAGAATAACCCAATGGCAAAACAAAGCTTACAATTTTATTATTGCAACCAAAGCGTTCCAGTTCGAGCAGCACTTTCGGGTAGGCAGCCTCGCTGGTGGAGGTGCTGAAAGCGATCAGCATAGCGTCTTTGATATGATTGAGCAATGCAAAAACCCTTTTGCGCAACACAAAAAAAACTGCCATAACAATAAGCATCCAAAGCAGTAGTAGTGAAAAATAAAACTCACCCAGGAAAACCGCATAAGTTGACAATATGCCCATCCCCTGCTTAGCGACAACCGCTGTAATGGCACCAAAAACGGCGAAGGGTGCAAACTTCATTACATAGCCGGTTATTTTTAAGATCACATGCGAAATAGCGTCCATGGCTTTGATCACGATTTCACCTTTTTCGCCTATGGCAGCTGTGCCAATACCAAAAAACAGCGAGAACACAACAATCTGAAGGATCTCATTGTTGGTCATGGCTTCAAAAAAGCTTCTCGGGAAAACGTGACCTATAAATTCTTTCAGCGATAAGGCTGTCTTATTGATCCCGGCACTGAGGTGACTATCGGGTATGCTGAGGTGCATCGCTTTGCCGGGCTCAAAAAAGTTAACCAGCAACATGCCCAGCAGCAACGAAACAAAGGTGGCACCTATAAACAGCAGCATGGTTTTCCCGCCAATACGGCCAACAGCCTTTACGTCTCCAACTTTGGCAACGCCAACTACCAGGGTGGTAAACACCAGCGGACCAACGATCATTTTTATCAGCCGCAGGAAAATATCGCTTAGTATCGTAAAGCCTTCCAGCTTATCGCCGCGCAAACTATCGCTTGCATTACGGATCAGCACCTGGGCGGAGCGCTGGTTTTTTAGCTGCTTATAAACAGTCGTGGTGCTGTCGGTTAAGCCTTTTAAATCTTTGTCTATACTTTTTATACTTGTTTCCGCTGCATGCAGCTTTACGTTAATGGCGTTAATTACATATACATTGTAAAAATATCCTGCTACCACCCCTAATACAAGGGCGATAAAAATATAGAGTGTCAGTTTGTTTTTTTGCATGGCCCGGCTTGAGGCTGCAAAAGTAGTGATTTAGAGGAAGAAAAGTCCGAAAGTCCGAAAAGTCCCGACCGCGTGCCGCCTTAGCTTTAGCGGTGGCGCAAAGAAGCTGCAAGTTTTTTTGGAAATTTGAAAACTCTGGTACTACTAAACTCTTTCTTCCGGACTTCCGGTCTTTCGGACTTCCCTACACCAAATGCGACCTTAACATCCACGCCAATTTCTCGTGTGTTTCCATAAGGCCGGTGATGTAGTCGCTGGTGCCGTAATCATGATATTTTGCTGCAAAGGGCTCGATATTGCCGCGAATAAATTCAATAACGCTTTCATGGTCTTCCACCAGTTCTTTTATAAACGACAGGCTGTCATTTTTACCGTTCGTTCTTTCCGTCAGGTGGGTAAGGGCGAGAAAATCTTTTAGCGTTGCAGGCGCATAATGGCCAAGCGTGCGGATCCGTTCGGCAACGCCATCCATAACGTCGTCCAGTTGTTCGTACTGGCTTTCAAAAAACAAATGCATAGAATGAAAATCAGCGCCTTCAACATTCCAGTGTGCATTGCGGGTTTTTGTGTATAACACAAATTCGTCGGCCAGTAATTTTGATAGCTCAATTGATACAGCCTTCCTGTTTTGTTCTGTTATTCCTATAATAGTTCCCATATTATTGTTTTTAATACAAAAAAACATAAAACTACCGCAACAACAAACAAGAATGTTTTTTGTTGACGTTGGAATGAAAAAGAAGTCCGGAAAGTCCGAAAGTCCGGGAGTCCGAAAGAAGCTGCGATTGTTTGATTGAATACCTTCGAACGATTAGCACTACAATTTATCGTCCTGACTTTCGGACTTTCGGACTCCCGGACTTTCGGACTCAAATCTATATCTTCTCCACCACAACGGCGGTGCCATAAGCTAAAACTTCTGTTACGCCCTGCAGTACTTCATTGGCATCGTAGCGCATATTGATAACGGCATTGGCGCCATGCTGTTGGGCATGCTGCACCATCAGTTCATAGGCTTCTTCGCGGGCTGTTTCGCAGAGTTCAGTATAAATGGTATTCCGGCCGCCGAAAATGGTTTGCAGTCCGCCCATAACATTACCGCCCACGCCCCGCGAACGAACAGTGATTCCCCTTATTATTCCTAAATGTTGGGTAACCTTGTACCCCTCTAAAAATGTGCTGGTTGTAACTAACATTTTAATTAGTGAATTAGTGATTTAGTGAATTGTTGATTTATTAATTTTTGAATTATGAGTTATCGGATTCGGATTTGTTACATTGGGGTGCGCATTTATTATGGGATGCTCCTGCCCCCATGCAAGAAAAAATGCAAATCACTCAAATAGCAAACATTGCAACTTTACAACATTTCAACGTTACAACATTCCAACATTACAACATCCCAACAATCAAATCATCCAAAAGCACCCTTCCGTAATTCCTCAATGGCATGGTTTGCCGCCCTTGCCGTTAGTGCCATAAAGGTAAGGGATGGGTTTTGTACCCCGGTTGAGGTCATACAGGCGCCATCGGTAACAAACACATTGGGGCAGTTATGAAACTGGTTCCATTTATTCAACATAGAGGTTTTTGGATCTTTGCCCATGCGTACGCCTCCAACCTCGTGAATATCAAGTCCGGGCGGCCAGTGGTTATCAAAAGGGGTAATATTTTTGCAACCTGCCTTTTCCAGCATTTCGGTTCCCTGCTGTATGAAGTCTTTGATCAGTTTTTCGTCGTTTTCGTCATAGTCAACAGAAATATTGAGCAGCGGTACGCCCCAGTCATCTTTCTGGTCCTTACTCAAATATACATAGTTGCTTTCCTTGGGGAGGGTTTCGCCCTGCATCATCATGTAAATTTCCCAGCCACCGGCTTCGGAAATGGCGTCTTTATAGGCCCCGCCAAGCTGCGGTCCATTGGTGTCATGCCCCCAGCCTGCCCGGGTAGCGGTATAAAAAACCATATAGCCCCGCTTAAAGTCGGTTTCCTGCTTATGTACATTCCTGAAATTAGGCATCATTACCGCCGTTGGCCGGCGACCATAATAATAGGTATCTTCATAACCATCCATTGTGGCAGTAATGTTCCCCCGGTAGTTCTGGAACGCTATAAACTTGCCGAGCAAACCATTATCGTTCCCAAGGCCATTAGGAAAACGCCTCGAGGTTGAATTGAGCAAAATAAGATTGGTATTAAGTGCGGCCGCATTTACAAAAATGATCTTTGCATAATATTCAGTCGCCTCTTTGGTGTGGGCGTTAATCACCCTCACCCCTGTCGCCTTGCCTTTTTTATCATCATAAATAATGGAATGCACCACAGAATCGGGCAGTATAGTTAAATTGCCTGTTTTATTAGCCGTTGGCAGTGTTGCCGAGTTTGAACTGAAATATCCCCCGAAAGGGCAACCCCGCTGGCATAAATTACGTGCCTGGCATTTGCCGCGGCCCTGATCCAAATGCACCTGTTTTGGTTGCGTTAAATGCGCGCAGCGGCCAATGATCACATTACGATCTTTATAATTTGCCATTATCCTTTGCTGCATTACTTTTTCAACGACGTTCATTTCCCATGGCGGCAAAAATTCGCCGTCAGGCAGGGTTTCCAGACCATCGTGATTACCGCTGATGCCGGCAAAAGTTTCTACATGGCTATACCAGGGCGCCATGTCATCATAACGGATGGGCCAGTCTACAGCGTAATCATCCCTTGCCGGGCCTTCAAAGTCAAATTTGCTCCAGCGCTGCGTTTGCCTGGCCCAAAGCAATGATTTGCCGCCAACCTGGTAGCCGCGAATCCAATCAAACGGTTTTTGCTGTATATACGGGTGTTCTTTGTCTTTTACAAAAAAATGTTCGGTACTCTCGTCAAATGCATAGCATTTGCTTACCACCGGATTTTCCTCTTCCACCTTTAGGGGCATATTGAGGTGATGTTTAAAATCCCATGGATTTTTGGTAGCTGTGGGATAGTCCTTTAAATGGACCACATTTTTACCACGTTCTAAAACAAGGGTTTTTAAACCGCCTTCACATAGTTCTTTTGCCGCCCAGCCGCCGCTGATCCCGGAGCCGATAACAATGGCATCATAGGTATGGTCGGCATTGGCTTTGTAATTAAATTCGCCTGTTGACATTTTGATTAATTGGTAAGCTAAGTTAGTGATTTGTTGAATAGGTTGGAGTTGGTTGCAAGAGTTGTAAGGGTTGAAATAAGTTGGATCGTGGATACCTGCGTTAACTTAATCAACTACTCACCCAATGAACTCAATCAACTAATTTGTACTTTTGCGTTTAAAAAAGCGATTCTTTTATGCTAAAAGTAAGCGGTTTGTTTATCTACCCCATCAAATCATTGCCCGGAATAGCGCTTACAGAGGCCCTTGTAACAGAAAAAGGCTTCGAACATGACCGGCGCTGGATGCTGGTGGATGAAAATAATCTTTTCATTTCGCAACGGGAAGCCCCGCAAATGACGCAATTAATTATTTCTGTTAAAGATGACGGCCTGCATATCAAACATAAAACAAAAAACGGGGCAATAACAATACCATTTTACAGTCTGGGCATCGATACCGATGTGCAGGTAACCATTTGGGATGATACCTGTAACGCTACATATGTGAGCGATGCAGCCGATCAGTGGTTTTCTGAAATGCTCGAAATAAAATGCCGTTTGGTGTATATGCCCGACGACACCCGGCGGATAGTGGATCAGCAATACGCACCGGGCGACCTAGTTACTTCATTTGCTGATGCTTACCCATTTTTGATCATCGGGCAGGCTTCACTGGATGATCTGAATGAACGCCTCACTGAAGCTTTGCCAATGGACAGGTTCAGGCCCAATATCGTTTTTACCGGAGGGCAACCCTTTGAAGAAGACCTGATGGGCAGTTTCACCATTGGCAATATTCATTTTTATGGGGTAAAATTGTGCGCCCGTTGCATAATAACCACTATAAATCAGCAAAATGCAACAAGGGGAAAAGAACCGCTTAAAACACTGGCTTCCTATCGCCGAAAAAATAATAAAATATTATTCGGGCAAAACCTGGTGCATCATGGGGAAGGAACAATTGCTATTGGCGACCGAATAGAAATTTTAAGTTTAAACCAGGATGAACGGTTTTTAGTAAACGAAAAAGTTTAAAAATACATTGTCATTGAAATTGACAAAACATTTGTTATACTTGTTAAGTATTGTTGACAAGTTGAGTAAGTGATTTGTTGATTGGGCTAATAAACCAGTAATTGTTTACCGGTTTTAACTTAATCAACGTAATGCAACCGAATCAACCAGCAACCAATTTATTTACCCATGCTATCAAAAAAAACCAAGTACGCTATTAAGGCCCTCGTTGTTCTCGGAAAAAACACGGATAAACCACCGATGCAAATTTCAAAAATCGCCGAGGAAGAAAGAATCCCAAAAAAATTCCTCGAACAGATTTTATTGGACCTGCGGAATGCGGGGTTCTTGTATAGCAAAAAAGGTGCTGGCGGCGGTTATAGCCTGAACAAAGACCCTAAAGAAATATTTTTGGTAAGCATTATGCGCATTACCGACGGTCCAATTGCCATGGTACCCTGCGCAAGCCTTAATTTTTATCATAAATGCGATGAATGCAAACAGGAAACCACCTGCGGAATCCGCGATGTATTTGTTGAAGTGAGAGATGCTACTCTAAAAATCTTATCTGAAACAAGTATAGCGGATATCATCGCCCGCGAAATTACCCTGATCAATATTTAATTTACCATTTGTAATTTTAAAGTAAAAAGCAACTTTTTTTAAATAAATTCTACTATTTCCGTATAGTATGTATATATTTGTCCAGTAGAAATGAAGGACACAAATTACAGCTATAATTATAATAAAGTGATGATGTATTGTTGCATTAAAAACAATGATTGAGCGCTTTATTTAACACTATGAAGAAAATTAAAGCCTCTTTAGCCTTAGCCAAAGGGGTTTTTTTATAACATAAAATTAAAAGATATTATGCAAAGCTTCAGAACTGAACTGGAGAATCCAATTGTTGAAAAGGACATTATTGACCTTGAAAAAAAGATCAGGGCTTTTCGTGAAGGGAAGATCCATGATGAAAAATTCAGGAGTCTCCGTCTGGCAAGAGGGATTTACGGACAAAGGCAACCGGGTGTGCAAATGGTGCGCATCAAATTGCCTTTCGGTAAGGTTACCTTTAAACAATTATTGCGGATTGCCGATATTTCTGACAAATACGCGAGCCGTAATTTGCATTTAACAACCCGTCAGGACATACAGATCCACTATGTAAGTTTAGACCGCACCCCTCAATTATGGGCCGAGCTGGAGCAGGGTGATATCACCTTACGTGAAGCTTGTGGAAATACTGTAAGAAATGTCACTTCCTCTCCCACTTCAGGAATTGACCCTGCTGAACCATTCGACGTATCACCCTACGCACAGGCAGCATTTGAATACTTTTTGCGCAATCCCATTTGCCAGGAAATGGGCCGTAAGTTCAAAATCTCATTTTCATCAAGCGATGATGACACAGCATTCTCTTATATTCATGATATAGGCGTTATTCCAAAGATAAATGACAAAGGCGAACGCGGCTTCAAAGTGATGCTTGGCGGCGGTTTGGGTGCACAGCCTTTATTGGCCAGTATTGTAGAGGAATTTTTGCCCGAAGACGAGCTGATCCCCTACATAGAAGCCATCATTAGGGTATTCGACCGACATGGTGAACGTAATAACCGGAACAAGGCCCGTTTAAAATATTTGATCCAGAAAATAGGCTTAACCGAGGTATTGCTGCTTGCTGAGGCTGAAAAAAAGGCACTTAAGGTAAAAACATACCCTATAAACCGCGATTCTGTTCCGGCACCGGTTATCCCGGCTGAAACTGCGTTTGCAGATGTGATTATAGACAACCCTTTACGTTACGAACAATGGCTTATTACCAATGTATTTGAGCAAAAGCAAAAGGGTTTTTATGGTGTATATGTTAAGGTTCCGGTTGGAGATATACCTACTGATACCGCCCGTAAATTGGTTGAGACTATAAAGCCTTACGTTGCTGATGAGATCCGCATCACACAAAACCAGGGCTTGTTGTTAAAATATGTACGAAAAGAGGCATTACCAGCCTTATACAATGGCTTAACAGCACTTGATTTATCAACACCAGGTTTTGACAGCCCGGCGGATGTAACTACCTGCCCCGGTACTGATACTTGTAATCTGGGCATATCCAATAGTATGACACTTTCCCGCGTGCTGGAAGATGTGATCTACAATGAGTATGAAGATTTTATATTCAACCGCGAAATTAAAATAAAGATCAGCGGATGTATGAACTCATGCGGTCAGCACGGGTTGGCCCATATTGGTTTTCATGGCAGTTCCTTAAAAGCGGGCATAAAAGTATTGCCTTCGGTGCAGGTACTTTTAGGCGGTGGCACCGTTGGTAATGGTGTTGGCCGTGCAGCCGAAAAGGTAATTAAAGTACCGGCTAAACGCGCCACCCATGTTTTAAGGGCGGTGCTTGATAACTACAGAGATAATGCTAATGAGGCGGAAACCTTCCATGCTTATTATGACAGGCAGGGTAAGGATTATTTTTATCAGCTGTTAAAACCACTGGCCGACCTTACTACCCTTACCGATGATGAATTTGTTGACTGGGGACACCAGGAAACATTCGCGACAGCAATCGGTGTTGGAGAATGTGCCGGTGTGATGATAGACCTTGTTGCCACCCTCCTCTACGAATCGGATGAGAAATTTGGCTGGGCCAACGAGGCCTTTGCCGAAGAAAGATGGGCCGATGCTATTTACCACGCTTATAATACATTTATCAGCTCGGCGAAAGCATTATTGCTTGATAAAAATGTAAATAGCAGCACCCAAACCGGCGTTATCCGCGAATTTGACAACCATTATATAAATACCGGCGAAATAAAGCTAAACGGCAGTTTTAATGACCTGGTATTACAGATCAACAAAAACGAACCATCAGAAAGTTTCGCAAGGGCTTATATTAAAGAGGCTGCTGATTTTTTAGATGCAGTAAAAGTAAAGAGAGAGGAATTGGTACAATCATGATCGTAACATCAACTGAAAAAAACATTAAGGAACCGCGTATAACCCTTGTTGGGGCTGGTCCCGGCGATGCAGACCTGATTACAATAAAAGGTATTAAAGCATTAAAAACCGCTGATGTGGTGCTGTATGATGCACTGGTGAATGACGAACTATTGGAATTTGCACCCGAACATGCTGTGAAAGTATATGTAGGAAAACGTTCAGGCGATCACTCCTACTCGCAGGATGCAGTTAATAAACTGATGGTTGATTATGCCATAAATTATGGTCACGTGGTACGCCTGAAAGGCGGCGACCCTTTTGTTTTTGGACGCGGCTTTGAAGAACTGGATTTTGCAGCATCTTACAGCATACCAGCACAGGTAATACCCGGCATATCGAGTTCAATTGGCGTGCCGGGCATGCAAAATATCCCGGTAACCCATCGTGGCTTAAGCGAAAGTTTTTGGGTAGTAACCGGTACAACGGCCAGTGGAAAAATATCAAACGACGTTTATGAGGCTGCCCGTACCAGGGCAACCGTGATTGTTTTAATGGGCCTGCATAAACTGGAGGAAATTACCGGAATATTTAAAAAAGAAGGCAAAAACAAACTCCCGGTAGCAGTAATTCAAAGCGGTACAACCGTAAACGAAAAAGTGGCTATTGGCATTGTTGACACCATAGTTGAGGTTGTTGAAGAAAAGAAGATCAGCTCCCCGGCGCTGATTATTTTCGGCGAAGTGGTATCTTTACATCCAGCATTTCAATCAATTAAAGAATTTTATGACATTGTTGCCGAAGGATAACGTAATAAGCAGTGTTCAAACAGAAAAAGCGGCGGGCAACCCTCTGTTTCCCGTTTTTTTGAAGTTGAATGACTTGCATACCGTGCTTATTGGTGCAGGTAATGTTGGCCTTGAAAAACTAACTGCCATATTACACAACAGCCCGGATGCAAAGGTGACTGTTATTGCATTATCCATTTTGCAGGAAGTTCAGGTTTTGGCTGCAAATTATAAAGGCCTGAAAATTGTGCAAAAAACTTTTTCGGACAGCGACCTGAATAACGCAGACCTGGTTATCGCCGCAACAAACGATAGCGAACTGAATAATTTCATCCGCCAATCGGCGCATGACCGCAAACTACTTATCAATGTAGCCGACAAGCCCGAACTTTGTGATTTTTATCTGGGCTCCATCGTACAAAAAGGCGATCTTAAGATTGCAATTTCAACCAACGGAAAATCTCCAACCATAGCCAAACGCTTAAAAGAGGTTTTAAACGAAGGCTTGCCCGATGAGCTGGATGGCACATTACAGCAAATGAGCGCACTCCGCAATTCGCTGAATGGTGATTTTGCTTATAAGGTCCGAAAGCTTAACGAAGTAACTTCTGTTTTGGTTGAGCCAAAACAACCTGTAAAAAAGAACTTTATCTGGCTGATTTGGGGTTCTATTGTGTTGTCAATAATAATTGCAATGACCGCATTGTGGTACCGGCAGCCTGACTTTAAAGCATATGTTCAGGAAATAAACCCATTATTTTACTACTTTTTAGGCGCCGGGTTTGTATTTGCATTGATTGACGGTGCAATCGGCATGTCATATGGCGTTACCTCAACTTCTTTTTCCTTGGCAATGGGTATCCCGCCTGCTTCAGCAAGCATGGGGGTGCATTTATCCGAAATTATGAGTAACGGCATTGCCGGCTGGATGCATTATCGCATGGGTAATATTAACTGGAAGCTTTTTAAACTGTTACTGATCCCCGGCATTATCGGCGCGGTAAGCGGTGCCTACTTGTTATCGTCACTTGAGCATTACAGCCAGTACACCAAACCGGTTGTATCCTTATATACTTTAATATTAGGAATTGTCATCCTTTCAAAAGCATTTAAAACAGGCGTAAAAAAATCATCCGAAAAAATAAAAAGAATTCCCTTATTAGGTTTAGGCGGCGGTTTTATCGATGCAGTTGGCGGTGGCGGATGGGGGTCAATCGTGTTATCAACCCTAATAGCAGGCGGCAGGCATCCGCGTTTTTCACTGGGTACGGTAAAACTGTCAAGGTTTTTTATAGCCCTGATGAGCTCATTAACGTTTTTTGCGATGCTTAACAGTCACCATTGGGAAGCTGTTGCCGGGTTGGTAGTTGGCAGCGCGATAGCATCGGCCATTGCAGCCAAAATATCGAACCGCATCTCTGCAAAAGCTATTATGATATCAGTAGCCGTAATTGTAATATTAATAAGTATCAGAAGTATCGGGATTTTTTTAGGGAAGGTTTTATAAAATGAGTGATTTAGCAGAAAAAATAAAAAAAGAAACTGAGGGACTTGGGCCGGTTGAAGCCTTAACCCTGCTTTCTGAAATATTCAGGGATAAAATTGTTTTTTCTACCAGTTTCGGATGGGAAGACCAGGTGATCATGCACATGATATTTGCGAACAACCTGCCCATAAAAGTTTTCACACTTGAAACCGGGCGTTTATTTCCCGAAACTTATTATGTATGGAACCGCAGCATGGAAATTTACGGCAAGCCGATCCATGCGTATTATCCAAAGCACGAGCTGCTGGAACAAATGGTAAATGCAAAAGGGCCAAATAGTTTTTATGAATCTGTAGAAAACCGAAAAGAATGCTGCGGAATTCGTAAAATTGAACCTTTAAACCGTGCGTTGGAGGGGAATGATTGCTGGATCACCGGCATAAGGGCCGAACAATCAGCCAACAGGCAGTTTATGGAGCACGTGGAATGGGATGAACCACATCAGCTGGTAAAATTCCACCCTATTTATGGTTGGAATTTAGATGAAGTAAAAGAATACATTGAAAAATACAATATACCTTATAATACCCTGCACGACAGGGGCTTCCCAAGCATAGGCTGCGCACCCTGCACCAGGGCCGTACAACCCGGTGAAGATTTCAGGGCAGGCAGATGGTGGTGGGAAGACCAGTCGAAAAAGGAATGTGGTTTACACGAGGTTAAATAAGTATGAATTAGTGAAGCAAGTATGAATTAGTGAATTAGTGAATTAGTGATTGCAAGATCAAAATTCACTAATTCACTAATTCACTAAATCAATAATTAAAATGAAGCATCAGCTGGATTATTTAGATGAGTTGGAGGCGGAAGCCATTTATATCCTGCGCGAAGTAGCAGGTCAGTTTGAAAAACCTGCCTTGCTGTTTTCGGGAGGAAAAGATTCTATAACATTAGTACATTTGGCCGAAAAGGCTTTCAGGCCGGGTAAATTCCCTTTCCCGCTTGTACACATTGATACAGGTCATAATTTTATTGAGACGATTGAATATCGTGATGCAATGGTAAAACGCCTTGGCGAAAAGCTGATCGTCGGCCATGTGCAGGATTCTATTGACCAGGGGAAAGTGGTGGAGCAAAAAGGCAAAAACGCTAGTCGTAATGCTTTGCAAACGGTAACCTTGCTTGATACAATTGCCAAACATCAGTTTGATGCCTGCATCGGCGGCGCACGCCGTGATGAAGAAAAAGCGAGAGCCAAGGAACGTATCTTCTCTGTAAGGGATGAATTTGGCCAGTGGGACCCAAAACGCCAGCGTCCTGAACTTTGGAATATCTTCAACGGCAAGATTCATAAAGGTGAAAACGTAAGGGTATTCCCTATCAGCAACTGGACAGAACTTGACGTTTGGAATTACATCCGAAGAGAAAAAATTGAATTGCCTTCTATTTATTTCGCCCATAAACGTGAAGTAATTACCCGTAACGGGCAGTTAATGGCAGCCTCTCCTTTCCTTAATATGGATGCCGAGGATATTATCGAAAGTCGGAATGTACGTTTCCGCACCGTTGGCGATATGACCTGCACAGCAGCCGTAGAATCTTATGCCTATCATATTGACGATATAATTGAAGAAATAAGCGCTTCCAAAATTAGTGAACGCGGCGCGCGTATGGACGATAAAGTAAGCGAAGCCGCAATGGAAGACCGCAAAAAAGGAGGATATTTTTAAAATTACGATTTATTGGTGATAACACCAACAAAGGCGATGATAATACAAATCCGAAATCGAAATTCCGAAATCCGAATTCAAATAACATGGATATATTAAAATTTTTAACTGCCGGTAGTGTTGATGATGGGAAAAGTACCCTGATAGGCAGGTTATTGTACGATAGCGAATCGATCTTAGCTGATCAGCTGGAAGCGCTGCACCGCTCCAATCGCAAGAACGACGATGGCAGTATTGACCTTGCGATATTAACAGATGGCCTGAAAGCCGAACGCGAACAGGGCATTACTATCGACGTAGCTTACAAATACTTTCAAACCGATAAGCGCAAATTTATTATTGCCGATACCCCCGGGCATATCCAGTACACCCGTAACATGGTTACCGGAGCATCAAACGCTAATTTGGCTATCATATTAATTGATGCCCGTAAAGGTGTTATTGAGCAAACCATCCGTCATTCATTTTTAGTGGCTCTTTTGGGTTTACCACAGGTTGTGGTTTGTATCAATAAAATGGATATGGTTGATTACAGCGAAGAGGTTTTTGACAAAATTGTTAGTGATTATAAAACCCTGGCAGCTAAAGTCGGACTGAAAAACGTAAACTACATACCTGTAAGCGCATTAAAAGGTGACAATATTGTTTATCCTTCCTTAAATATCAACTGGTACAGAGGCGACAGCTTATTGCATTTTCTTGAAAATGTTGATATTGAAGTTGATGACAGCACAGCCCATGCCCGTTTCCCGGTTCAATGGGTGATCCGCCCGCAGACTGAAGATCTGCACGATTACCGCGGCTATGCCGGCAGGGTATCCAGCGGATCATTTAAGGTAAATGATAAGGTAACAGTGTTGCCGTCGGGATTCAGTTCCACCATTGATAAAATTGAACTGCTTGATGAAGAACCGGAGGAAGCTTTTGCAGGGATGTCGGTGACTATCCATTTGAAAGATGAAATTGATATCAGCCGAGGCGATGTACTGGTAAATTCGCAATACCAACCCGAAGTATCGCAGCTGATTGAAGCTGACCTTTGCTGGATGGACACACGCGCCCTGGATACTTCACTCACCTATTTTGTACAGCATAACAGCAAGGTAACCCGCTGCCGCATACAGGAAACCCTGTACAAAGTAAACATCAACACGCTGGAAAAAGAATACAATGGAGAGTTTAAACTGAATGACATTGGCCGTATTGTAATAAAAACTGCCGAGCCATTGGCTTTCGACCTTTATCAAAACAATAAAGCAAACGGCGGCGCAATAATTATCGACAGCCGGACTAATGTAACTGTTGGAGCTTTGATGCTGAGGGGCGTGGTTGAGTGATAGTGATTAGAGGTCGGAGATTGCTTTTTTTAACTAATCTCTAACCTCCAATCACTAATCCCTACTTCTGAAACTCCGGCTTAAGTTCAGCCTTCATTGCCTTTCTGAATTTCATCACTTTAGGTTCCGAGACCCCCATAATATAGGGTTGGTCGCCATGGAGTCTGTAGTAGCCCTGGTGGTATTTCTCGGCAGGGTAAAACACTTTGAAGGGAGCGACTTGTGTTACTATGGCTTCCGGATAATGTTTCTCGGCGTTGATCTTTTTAATTACATCCTGTAAAATAGTTCTTTCCTCAGGAGTACGGTAAAAGGCAATGGAACGGTAGTCAGTACCTTCATCCGGTCCCTGGTAATTAAGTTCAGTAGGGTTATGAGCAAAAAAGAAAGCTGTTGCTAAAGTGGTAAAACTAATTTCTTTGGGGTTATAATAGATCTGTACACATTCCGCATGACCTGTAGTGCGTGTGCCAACATCTTCATAGGAAGGACGAACGGTGGTACCTCCAGAATAACCGGAAACAACTTTGTCTACACCTTTCAGTTCCGACATGGCCTCGCTCATGCTCCAGAAACAACCGCCGCCAAAAGTGGCCACGGCTTCTCCCGCTGCGGGTTTTGGCAATACTGCATAATCATTATCGCCTGCCTGTCCCATGGCGCAGCCTGCAAATAATAAGGAGCAGGCCAAGTATAAAATAATTCGTTTCATATCTTTATAAAGTTTGTGATTAAATATACGCTGACCAATGCCTTTCAGATGGTCACCATTAAGTAAATGTTTTTTAAGATTTTAATTGTTTAAAAATGCTGTTTTATAGCTTAGTCGTATAGAGCTATAAATCCTTACAGAAAATGTTGTAGAAGTTGTAAGGGTTGAAAAGGTTGTAATGGTTGTAGTGTTAACTAATTTCCTTTCAACTATTACAACCTTTTCAACTCTTACAACCGATTAAAACCCTGACAACTAACCCCTCACTTTAACGACTGTTTCACATGGTTCAATATGGCGTTTAAACCGTTGATCTTGATTTCGTAAACCGTTCCGAGTTGCATGCCTAATTTTCCCGGCGGGAATCCTTTCTTATGCAGCCACTCCAGGTAATACACGGGCAAATCGCAAAGCAAAGTACCTTTATATTTACCAAATGGCATTTGACTTTTTACGATTTCGATAAGTATTTTTGAGTCTGGGGTAACGTTTTCCACCTGGTAAAGATAGAAAGATTTGGACCTGATTCGTAGTAGCCATCAGTTTAAGCAGACCATAGATAAGCCGGAATGAAGGCAAACACAATGGCCGTAACAGCGTTATACTGGTACTTTAGCAGATGGAAAACGGAAACACAACCAATTAAAAGTTAAAATAATAGATATAACATATTAACAATCAATATAAAATGGAAAAACGTGAAATAGGAACTTCGGGAATAAAAATATATCCTTTTGCATTCGGCGGTAATGTATTCGGGTGGACGATTGATGAAAAGGAATCGTTCAAAGTACTTGACGGATTTATTGATGCCGGGCTTGATTTTATTGATACTGCAGATGTATATTCCACCTGGGGCCCCGGAAATAAGGGCGGTGAGTCGGAAACCATTATTGGTAACTGGCTGAAAAAATCAGGTAAGCGCGACCAGGTAATTATCGCAACAAAAGTTGGCAAATCTATGGGTGTGGATAAAAAAGGATTATCCCATAAATACATTAACCAGGCGGTTGAAGATTCCTTAAAACGTTTACAAACTGATTATATTGACTTATACCAGGCCCATGAAGATGATAAAGACACCCCGCTGGCTGAAACAATGGAAACCTTTACCGGATTGATAAAACAAGGCAAAGTAAGGGCCATAGGAGCATCAAATTATAGCGGTGCAAGGCTGAAAGAGGCTTTACAGGTAAGCAAAGACAATGATTTAGCTGCCTACGAATGTTTGCAGCCGGAATATAATTTATACGCCCGGGAACAGTATGAAAAAGAACTCGAACCCATCTGCCGCGAAAGGAATATTGGCGTGATCAGTTATTATTCGTTAGCCAGCGGGTTTTTAACCGGCAAATATCGTTCTGAAAACGACTTAGCCCAAAGCAGTCGCGGACAGGGTGTAAAAAAATTCCTGAACCCTCGTGGTTATAAGATTTTAGCGGCATTGGATAAAGTAGCAGCGGAATATGATATCAGCCCGGCCACTGTTGCCCTGGCCTGGATTATGGCGCGGCCGGGAATAACCGCCCCGATTGCCAGTGCAACAACTGCAAAGCAACTGGATGAACTGGTTAAAGCAACAACACTCAACCTGAATAGTGATGCTATTGATCTGTTGAATAGTGCAAGTAGTTATTGACACGATTTAAGGATTAAAATGATATTCAGGATTATTTTATTGAAAACTGTGTAATGTGTATCACTCAAATCAAAAAACGAATAATACAAAAAGGCCGCCTTGCAGCAGCCTTTTTGTTTGTATATGATGGAGTAAAATATTAATCTATCGTTCGTCTCTATCCCGGTGCTCCCTCTCACGGTCATAATTATAGTAAACGGGCTGGCTGTAGAATCTCCGGTCACTGTTTTCATAACGTTGCTCATAATCACGCCTGTCCCAGCGTTCATATGCCCGGTTATCACCATCACGGTCACGGTATATTTGCTCCGAACGATTGTAACCATCTTGTCTTCCGTCGTTAGCAGGTTGTTCATAATAATCGCGGCCCCTGTTTTGTTGTACCGGCTGACGGTAATTGTTTTGCCTTTGGTTATCTGAACGTTGATAGCCGGATCTTTGGGCATTTGCAGTATTATAAATTAAACCGCTAAATGCTATTGCTGATATTATGATTAGTTTTTTCATTGTTTTAATTTTTATATAGCTATGACGACATATAAAGCCTATAGTTTAATCCAGTATAATATTATTATTCCGTGTAACATGCATATTACAGAATATTATTCCGTTCACTTAAAAATCGAACGTCTGAAATATTGTCATTTTCAATTATTTTTTTGTTACTTGTTAAAAAAACAGATGTTGTCACATGATTAGTACAAAACCAATTCCCTGATTTAAATCAGTTTAAATTAACTTTGGCTATAAATTAAAAATGGCTTATGAAAATGAAAAAAATGTTTATCCTTTTACTGCCGGTTTTCGCATTAATTGGATTGATAGTATTTAATGCCTGCAAAAATCCCGACCACACCAACACAACGGATGCAGCGAATGCAGGTTTAACTCTTCCGGCTGGTTTCAGCGCCGTGGCAGTAGCTGACAATTTAGGACAGGCCAGGCACCTGGTAGTTACGCCGCAAGGCGATATTTATGTCCATTTGGCTAATTCTAAAAAAGGAAGGAGTATCCTTGTTTTCCATTTGGACGGTGATAAAGCGACATTAAAAACAAGTTTCGCTGATTATGGCGGAACAGGTATTGCTATTAAGAATGGTTATTTGTATGCCTCGTCCAGTGCAGATGTATACAGGTATAAACTGAATGATAAAAATGAGGTAATTAGCCCCGATCAGCCGGAAAGGATTGTTACCGGTTTGATTAATCGCAGAATGCACCAGCCAAAAGCTATCGCATTGGATAACGATGGCAATATCTATGTAAATATAGGCGCTTATTCAAATATTTGCAGCGATTTTGATCCAAAAGGAACCGGGTGCCCAATTTTAGATTCGGCAGCGGGGATCTGGCAGTTCAGGGCGGATAAGCCGGACCAGCGTTACGGCGATGGCATAAGGTACGCCGGAGGTTTACGGAATGTAGTTGGCCTCGACTGGAACCAGCAGGATAACCAGCTTTTTGTGATGCAGCATGGCCGTGATATGTTGCATGATCTTTTCCCTAAATATTTTACCATTAAACAATCGGCCGAATTGCCTGCAGAATGTATGTTTGCTTTAAAAAAGGGTGACAATGCCGGATGGCCTTATGTTTACTACGATTGGATTAAGCACGAAAATATGCTTGGCCCCGAATATGGCGGCGATGGCGTTAAAGCGGCTGACCCAAAATTCCTTAACCCGGTAGCTGCATATCCTGGTCATTTTGCACCCGATGGTTTATTGTTTTATACCGGGAATCAATTTCCCGAAAAATACAAGAACGGCGCTTTTATTGCTTTTCATGGATCATGGAACAGGGCGCCAGAGCCACAGGATGGTTATTGCGTAGTATTTCAGCCCTTTAAAAACGGGAAACCTGATGGCCAATGGGAAGTATTTGCCGATGGGTTTGCAGGAACCGCGGCGCAAAAAGCTTCCGGCCGGGCAGCACACCGCCCATGCGGACTTGCACAGGGCCCTGATGGATCACTCTATGTGACGGATGATAACAAAGGAACAATTTATAAGATTAACTACAATAAATAAGAATGAAGCTAAGAAAAGGTTCGGTGTTATTGCTATTGACATCATTTATAACAACCGGAATATACGCACAGGTTAAACCGTTAAAAAAAACAACACATCATCCGGCTTCGGCTGCCGCAATGGAAAGAGGTAAAATTGTTTATACCAATATTTGCCTTGCCTGCCATATGGCCGATGGCGGCGGAGTGCAAAACATGAACCCTCCTTTAATCAACACCACCTATGTTTCAGGGAATAAGGCGACTATTATAAAGATCGTACTTAATGGTTTTAAAGATGACGTAGAAATAAACGGGCAAAAGTACACAAACAACATGCTCCCCCATAGTGATTTAAGCGACCAGCAAATTGCCGATGTTTTAACATACGTGCGTAAAAGCTTTGGCAATAAGGCAAGTTCTGTAACTGCGGCTGAAGTAAAAAAGGTCAGGGCATCAATTAAGAGTTGATTTCACCGATGGTAAATTATGATTTCACCGATTTATAAAAGCCAAATCGGTGAAATCATCCTACCCAAACCAATCAAACAGGTCATTCTGCTTTAAAGTTGCCTTATGTTCAGTATCCAGGTCTTTAACAATCAGCCCCTCTCCCATTAAAATAATGCGATTGCCATATTTAAGCGCATCTTTTAAATTATGGGTGATCAGGATAGATGTTAGCCGGTAATCTTTGATCAGTTCATCGGCTGTCCGCATCACAATTTCAGCAGACCGGGGATCAAGCGCAGCCGTGGGTTCATCAAGCAATAATACTTTGCAGTTATCCATCACGCTCATCAGTAAGGTTAAAGCTTGTCTTTGTCCCCCTGATAATGTGCCCATCAACTGTTCCGTTTTATTTTCGAGCCCCATGCCGAGCGTTGAAATTTTTTCTTTCACCTGATTTTTAAAGGTGTCATTGATACCGATGGATAAGCCTTTTGACTGGGTACGTATGGCAGCCAGCCTGAAATTATCAATAATACTCAGGTCTGAAGCCGTTCCGCTGACAGGGTTTTGAAAAACACGGGCAATCCATTTGCTGCGCTTATAATCAGGCAATTTTGTAACGTCTTCTCCGTCAATTGCAATACTCCCGGAGTTCGGAAAAACACTGCCCGCAACCATATCCAGCAAGGTAGTTTTACCGGAGCCATTTGCACCGACAATTACCAAAAACTCTTCTTTTTTAATATCCAGACTTACACCATTAACCGCGTTTACCTGGTTTGCTTTGCCTGCGTTAAAAACTTTATGAACGTTATTTATTTCGATCATTTCCTGCTTAGTAAAGATAAACGTGGTAAGCTAACTATCAACAGCACGAACACGGCGGTTACAACTTTCAGCATATTCGGGTTAACTCCAATATCAAGGGTTACTGCCAGTACCAGTTGAAATATCACGGCGCCTGCAATAACCAAAACCAGGCTTAGCCATACCGAAGTAATGTGCAACCAATTGATCATCGTTTCGGCAATAATAACTGAACCCAGGCCAACTATCACTATCCCAATACCCATACTGATATCGGTAAAACCCTGGAACTGACTGATCAGGTAACCGCTAAGCGCGGTTAGGGCATTGGCCAATGCAAGGCCTATGATCTTCATCCTGTCGGTATTTACGCCTAAGGACCGAATCATGGATTCGCTGTTGCCTGTGGCGCGCATGGCAATGCCAAAGTCTGTTTTTAGCAGGTACCCTATTAGCAGAGTAATAATCAATACAAAAATGGCAAGGATCCAAAATGTATTATGATTGGGATCAGCGCTGATATTGATGAGGGTAAATAATGAAGAAATATTGATCAGCGGCAGATTTGACCGCCCCATTAATGAAAGATTAACGGAGTAAAGGGCTGTCATTACCAAAATACCGGCCAGCAGGGCATTTATTTTTAGTTTGGTATGAATTATTCCGGTTAAGGCCCCGGCAATACCACCTGCAATAACTACAGCAGGCAAAATAATATAAGTAGGCTGGTGATGTGTAAGTAAAATGGCCGTAACCACGGCGCCTAAAGTATAGCTGCCATCGGTAGTAATATCAGGGATATTGAAAATCTTCATTGAGATGTATATCCCCAATGCAATAGCCGAAAAACAAAGCCCCTGTAATAATGCGGTGAGGTAAAAATCCATTACTTAACGGCTGTAAAATTTGATGGGACAGTGAGATTATACTTTTTTGCAGCAGCGGCATTGAAAACCCTTTTTCGCACTTTAACCATTTCGGGCTGCAAACCTGCAGTGGAATGTGATTTTAAAAACTGTGCCGCTTGTTCGCCTGCCTGGTAGCCCCATTGATAAATATCAGCCCCGAAGGCAGCTACAGCACCGCGTTGCACCAAACCGGCTTCGCTGGTAAATATGGGCACATTTTTTTGGTCGCAATTTTTTAAGATCGTTTCAAAGGAGGCAAATACACTGTTATCCGGGTTGGCAAAAAAAGCGTCGATATTTTTACTGAGTAATGATTGCGTAACCAGTTGAGCATCCGCCGAAGAATTTAAGGGCAAAGCTATTAATGTAATGTTCAATTTATCAGCCAATGATTGGATGCGTTGTTTCGCTTCCACCGATTGCGGCTCCGATTGGTTATAAATCATCCCAACTACCAACCTGCCGGATTTTGGCTTTAAAAATTTAGGAATGTTGGAAAACGATGTATCAATGTAGTTTAAATCCTCAGTTACACCGAATAAATTAGCAGGAGCCCTTCCATTAGCATCTTCAACATTCATCAACCTGGCTGTCGGGGCGACCATCACAAAAACAGGAATAGTCTTCGTTTTTTGCAATGCTGTAATAGATGATAATGTAGTACAGGTTGCCATCAGGTCCACTTTTTCAGAAATATAGTAATTTACTATCTGTGTTAGTGTGGGAATGTTTCCCTCCGCATTGCGATATTCAATTTTTATATTTTTCTGATCTTCACTGAAACCATTTTTCTTCAGCGCATCAACAAAACCAGTGCGCGCCGGCGCAATACTTGCATCTTCAAAAGCATCCACAAATCCAATAACCGGGACAGTACTTTTGGCGCCTTGTTTGCATGAACAAATATTAAAGTATAAAAATAATACAGGCAGGAATTTCAGCAACTTCATGCCACTAAGTTAAAAAAATGGGATGAAATGCAAAAGCCAAAGGTTTTAAGATTTAAAATCTATTAAAAAGATAGATAATAAGTACAAAACGCACCATAAGCGCCCATTTTACCTGAAAATAAAAATTAAATTTGGAAAATTCATACTCAACACCTTATCTTTGAAACAAAATTTGGTAGCAATACCATAATCACTACCTCTCACACAGGTTTTGATTTATAAAGAAGCGGCGAGAGATCAGGCTCAATGACCCGCTGGCAACCCTTCAATGTTGAAGAAGGTGCCAATTCCTGGCCCGGTAAATACCCCGGGGAATATAAATTAACAACCATGAAAAGTCTGATTTACAACATTCTTCAAACCATTTTAAAGGGCCAACCGGGCGCCAAACCAGTATATATTTGTAGTTATGCCTATAACTGTAATATGTGCATGTGTTGCTGTTGCTGATCCTTAACACGTTTTGATTTTCCCTTTCCCGAAAAATTACGTGTTCTCACAAAAGGATCTTAAAATCCCTTGTGACCAAGTCTGTTAACAAAATCATTCACCATTAAATTAAAAACATCATGTCTGCTGAAAACCTAAGATTCGAAACCCTTCAATTGCATGCCGGCCAGGAAGCCGACCCAACTACAGGTGCACGTGCTGTGCCGCTTTATCAAACAACTTCTTACGTATTTAAAAATGCTGAACATGGTGCCAATCTTTTTGCCCTGAAAGAATTCGGCAATATATATACCCGTATAATGAACCCGACGACGGACGTTTTTGAAAAACGCATCGCAGCTTTAGAGGGTGGCGTAGCGGCGCTGGCAACAGCATCCGGCCAGGCGGCGCAGTTCATCGCCTTAAATAACATATTACAGGCGGGCGATAATTTTGTCACCTCACCTTTCCTCTACGGCGGAACTTATAACCAGTTTAAAGTAGCCTTTAAACGTTTGGGTATTGATGCACGTTTTGCAAAAGATGACACCGCTGAGAATCTTGAAAAATTAATTGATGATAAAACAAAGGCAATCTACCTTGAAACCATAGGAAACCCGGGTTTTAATATCGCTGATTTTGATAAAGTAGCTGCCCTTGCCGGGAAACATGACCTGCCCCTGATCGTGGATAATACCTTTGGTGCAGGTGGCTATTTATTCCGCCCGCTGGAGCATGGAGCCCATGTGGTGGTTGAATCAACTACCAAATGGATCGGCGGCCATGGAACAAGTATCGGCGGTGTAATTGTTGACGGCGGAAATTATAACTGGGGTAATGGAAAATATCCCCGGTTCACCGAACCATCTGAAGGCTATCATGGATTGGTATTTGCCGATGTTTTTGGTATTGGCGGCCCTTTCGGCAATATCCAGTTCATCATCCGTGCGCGCGTTGAAGGCTTGCGCGATTTCGGGCCATCACAATCGCCTTTCAATTCGTGGTTGAATATACAGGGACTGGAAACACTTTCATTACGTGTTCAGCGTCATGTTGATAATGCGCTTGAATTGGCTAAATGGCTTGAGAAACACCCGGCAGTTGAAAGTGTAAACTACCCCGGCCTGCCATCATCTCCGCATCATGCGCTTGGTAAAAAATACCTTAAAAATGGTTTTGGTGCGGTGTTGACTTTCCAGGTAAAAGGTGATAAAGAAAATGCGACTAAGGTAATCGACAATTTAAAACTGGTTAGCCACCTGGCCAATATGGGCGATGCAAAAACGCTGATCATCCAGCCATCTGCAACCACTCACCAGCAGCTTTCGGATGAGGAGCAATTATCGGCCGGTGTTTTACCAAACCAGTTGCGCGTTGCCGTGGGCATTGAACATATTGATGACATTAAAGCTGATTTTGAACAGGCGTTTGCAAAAATAAATCAATTAGCGGACGAGTTAGTGTAGTGATCAGAGATTGGTGATTAGAGATTAGTCAAAAAAAGACGAATGACTAATGACCGGTGACTAATTGTTTAAGCCTCACCCAACCCTCTCCAAAGGAGAGGGCTTTTTAAAAAAAAGGTGCAGTTCAAGTCCTCTCCTTTGGAGAGGATTTAGGTGAGGCTAAATGACCAATGATAAAATAAAAAATGAGTACAGAAATTTATAAATACGATAAGCCATTTAAGCTTGAGTCTGGCAGGCAATTACAGGAACTTGAAATAGGGTTTAATACCTATGGAACGCTCAATAAAAACCGGGATAATGTGGTGTGGGTATGCCATGCCCTCACTGCAAACTCGGATGTATTTGACTGGTGGAAGGGCTTATTTGGTGACAATAATTATTTTAACCCCAACGATCATTTTATTGTTTGCGCCAATATACTGGGTTCGCATTATGGCAGCAGTAACCCATTAAGTACAAACCCTGTTACCGGCCAACCTTATTATCTGAACTTTCCTCAATTTACTGTCAGGGATATTGTAAAAGCACATCAGCTTTTGGCTGAATACCTGCAAATCAATACTATTGAGATTTTATTGGGCGGTTCGCTTGGCGGGCAGCAGGCTGTTGAATGGGCGATTATGGAGCCTGAGCGCATCAAAAACCTCATACTGATAGCTACTAACGCAAAACATTCGCCATGGGGTATAGCTTTTAACGAATCACAACGCATGGCGATAAGCGCCGACCGTACGTTTTATGCCGGAACCCCCAACGGAGGACAGAAAGGCCTAAAGGCGGCAAGGAGCATTGCGCTACTCTCCTATCGCAATTACAAAACTTATTCCATCACCCAGCAGGAAGAAAAAGATCATCATGTGGATGATTATAAAGCATCTTCCTACCAAAACTACCAGGGCGAAAAACTGGTAAACAGGTTTAATGCTTACAGTTACTGGTATTTATCAAAAACGATGGATTCGCACAATGTGGGCAGGCACAGGCATGGTGTTGAAAAAGCATTAAGCCTGATAAAGGCCCGTACTTTAGTAATAGGCATAAAATCTGATGTGCTTTTCCCCTTCGAGGAGCAGCAATACCTGTTCAATCATATCCCGAAATCAGCGCTTGCCGAGCTTGAATCGTTTTACGGGCACGACGGCTTTTTGATTGAAACTGAAGCATTAACAAACATTATTACGTCATTCTTTAAAACTGATGTAAAAGGAAAAATAATTGAATTACAACGTACAGCATAATGAGTAAAAAATTAAATATTGGACTATTTGGCTTTGGCGTGGTTGGCCAGGGTTTGTATGATATTATCAAAACCAAACATCTGAACCTGGAGATCAAAAAAATCGCCATAAAAGACGCGCATAAACAGCGCTCACTCCCGGCACATTTGTTTACTACGGACAGGGATGAATTGCTCAACAACCGGGAGATCAATACCATTGTTGAACTGATCAACGATACCGAAGCGGCATTTGAAATTGTATCGAGAGCTTTAAGCTCCGGTAAAAACGTGGTATCAGCCAGTAAGAAAATGATAGCGCTTCATCTGGAGGAATTGATCGCCTTACAGCATAAATATGGTACATCTTTGTTGTACGAAGGTTCAGTCTGCGGCAGTATCCCCATCATCCGCAACCTGGAAGAATATTATGACAATGAACTGCTGCATTCAATAAGCGGTATTTTTAACGGATCGTCCAATTATATCCTATCAAAAGGCTTTAATGAAAATATGGACTATGATACCGCTTTAAAGCAAGCCCAGGACCTTGGTTTCGCTGAAACCGATCCAACCAGTGATGTAGGCGGGTTTGATGCCAAGTATAAACTGGTAATTGCCGCGGCACATGCTTATGGCGTAATTGTAAAGCCCGATGAGGTATTCAATTTAGGAATTCAAAACCTAAGCGCCTACGATCTGCAATATGCCCGCGAAAAGAACATCAAAATTAAACTGGTACCGGTTGCCAAAGAGCTGGACGACCGAAATGTGGCCTTATTTGTGTTGCCAAAATTTGTTAACGACAAGGAGTTTTTATACAATGTGGAGTACGAGTATAACGGTGTGATTGTTCAAGCCGCATTTGCCGACCAGCAATTCTTTTTTGGAAAGGGCGCCGGCGGCCACCCTACTGGTTCGGCGGTTTTATCGGATATTGCCGCGTTACGCTACGATTACCAGTACGAATACAAAAAAGCGAAGGAACGCACCGACCTTAACTTTACCAACAATATTGAGCTGAATATTTATTTACGGTATGAAGATGAAAGTTTGGTTGAAGATCTGAACTTTTCCAGAATTCATGAGCGTTATTATTCCGGTAATTACAAATTTGTTATCGGGAAGATCAACCTGCAAAATTTGATAGATAATCAACAGCTTATCGAAAAAAACAAAGCATTTATAGCCTTTGCCGACCAGCTTACCGGGGTAAATTTAGCCCCGGAAGTAAAACAGGCAGCAGAGGCATTTTGATATTTCCTCTTGTTTATTTAGTTTTTAAAAATGGCGCCTTTCGGGGCCTTTTTTATTGTTGGATTAATTTGACGTTTTCTAATTCTTGAATTAAATATCATTAGACACGCCAGGATAACATTCCATACCGGTTTACTATATTTGCAGGCAACCCGGAAAATTCACCACATGTCAAAACTCTCCAAACTTGTAAGCAACAAACCATTGGTATTAACCTTATATTTTGGCCTGAGTTTGTTCGCTGTGGTTAAAAGTGTTTTGCTTAACCATATACACGATAACTATTTTGTGTATAAATCGGGCTTTATTAGTACGATACACCAGCACACCCCTTTTGGCATGCTGCGCGGCCCGGGTCACGACCTTTATCATTACGGCCCGGTATTCTCGCTGTTAATGGCGCCATTCGCCTTATTACCTGATGGCTTGGGTGTTATATTATGGGTGTTATTTAACGCATGGGTTTTGTATATCGCCATAAAGAATCTGCCATTAAAGGAAAACCAGTATGTAATAATTTTACTGATCTGCGCCCATGAGCTGATGACCTCGACTGCAAATGTTGAGATCAACCCGCTGATTGGCGGGCTTATCATTCTTAGTTTTGTATTTATCAGGGATAAAAAGGATTTCTGGGCGGCTTTGGTGATCGTTTTAGGCGTATTTATAAAACTGTACGGAATTGTTGGCCTGGCTTTCTTTTTCCTATCGAAAGATAAGTTGAAGTTTATTTTAAGTCTGTTGTTTTGGTCGGTTATCCTTTTTGTATTACCGATGCTTATCTCCTCACCGGCTTATATCCTGCAAACCTATCACGACTGGTACGGCGATCTCGTTGCAAAAAACCTGAACAATATCGGTCCGAGCTTGCAGGATATATCATTGATGGGACTTATCCGTAATATTTTTAATTACCGGGCTTTATCCAACATAACGGTACTTGTACCCGGTGTTTTACTGTTTGCCGTATGGTATTTAAGAGTAAAACTTTTTGATAATGTTCAATATCAGCTTTTGCTGCTGGCATCCACATTAATTTTTGTAATTATTTTCAGCAGTTCGTCTGAGTCGCCCACCTATATTATTGCCTTTGCGGGAGTTGGCATTTGGTTTATGAATCTGGAAAAACCAGTTAGCGGCTTTGACATAGGTTTATTTATTTTCGCGCTGTTATTGACGAGCCTTTCACCATCCGATCTTTTTCCTAAGTATATCAGGCTACATTATGTGGTGCCCTATAAATTAAAGGCGCTGCCCTGCGTGCTGATCTGGTTCAAAATAATTTATGAAATAATAACAAGGAAGTTTTCCGAAACAACAACTGATACCGGCCAGGTACCAGATCGTATCGTAGTTGAGGGTTAACGATCGTGTTCAGCGTTTTTCATCAACAAAGCATCAATGCTGTATGGATTATTTGGTAAAGAAGCCAAAACAAAGCTTGCAGCACTCAAAGTAAACACGGAATAACCCAAAGGGGAATCAATTCCAAATGATATTGCCATAGCACAGGCAAAACAAAGGCTTAATAATCCGCTGCCTATAGCAGCGAAGCGGGTAAATAAGCCTGTCATTATCAGTAAACCAAATGTGGCCTCACCAATAGTGGCTAAAGTTGCCATCACCGGGATGATACCGGCCGGCAGAAAGCTCATTACCTGCCGGGCGTAGGCAATAAAATGCCCCCAATCGCCCCAACCGACATGCGGCTTACCGTTAGCTCCTAAAATTCCGAAACGGTCTGCAACCTCCCACAAATAAGCTGAACCAATAGCTATCCTCAAATAGAGGGTTGGAAATATTAAATTTTTAGCAGAATTCATACTGATAATTTTTAACTATTAAAAAACCCACTTTCATAATGACAAAAGTGGGTTTTACAATATTTTTTTGATGCCGGCTTTAGCCGAACTCATGATCTAAATTTCCCTTCCCGGATCCCAGTTTTCAAGGTAATCGGCTACGCGCCGTACAAATGTACCGCCCAAAGCACCATCAACTACCCTGTGATCATAAGATAATGACAGGAACATCATGTGACGAATACCGATCATATCTCCCTGCAATGTCTCAATAACTGCCGGTTTTTTCCTGATGGCCCCAACAGCAAGGATAGCTACTTGCGGCTGATTGATAATGGGCGTGCCCATCACGTTGCCGAATGAGCCAACATTGGTGATGGTAAAAGTGCCACCTTGTACATCATCGGGTTTCAACTTGTTGGTACGTGCGCGGTTTGCGAGGTCATTAACGGCTTTTGTAAGGCCGATCAAACTTAATTCATCCGCTCTTTTAATAACCGGTACTATTAGGTTACCGCTCGGCAAAGCTGTCGCCATGCTGATATTGATATCTTTTTTCTTTATGATCTGGGTGCCGTTTACCTGGATATTGATCATCGGCAGATCTTTTATGGCCCTGACAACGGCTTCAATAAAGATTGGCGTAAAAGTAATTTTCTCACCTTCTCTTTTTTCAAAGCTGCCTTTAATCTTTTCACGCCATAAAACCAGGTTGGTTACATCGGCCTCAACAAATGAAGTAACATGCGGCGAAGTATGCTTGCTCATTACCATGTGGTCGGAAATAAGCCTGCGCATCCTGTCCATTTCAATGATCTCATCGCCACCTCCAAGTGAAGTTGTATTTACAACAGGCTCGGGTTTAACCGGTTCAGGAGCTGGTTTTTCAAACACAGGTTCCGGTTTTGGAGCTTCAGCAACAGGTTCGGGCCGTGGTGCTTCATATACAGGCGCAGATAACGGCGATTCCAGAACCGGTTCAGGCTCACTTAAATTTATAAGCGGCTCAGGAATAATTTCAGGCTCGGCAAAACGTGTCTCTGCAATTGGTTCTTGTATACTTGGTTCAATAGATTCTTCTGGTGTAGCCTCATCGCTTTTTATTGCCGATGCCGCCTGGTATTTATTTTGAATATAATTCAGCAGATCATCTTTTGTCAAGCGACCCTCTGCCCCCGTTCCTGGAATTTGATCCAGTTCAACATTACCAATGCCTTCCTGTGCAGCTATATTTTTTACAAGGGGTGAATAAAACCTCTGGGAGCTTTTAGCCTCATTTTCTGTTTTGGGTGCAACGGGTTCTTCAAGTTGCTCGGTATAAGGTACCGGTTGGCTTAATTCTTCACGTTGTTCAGCAAAAACAGGTGGTTTGGTTTCTTGCGGTATTTTTACCTCTGGCTGGGGTATTTCAATAGACGGCCATGGCCTGTGTGACTGTACAGCCTGTGCAGGAGGCTCCTGAACTGGTTTTTGCACTTCCTGCTCCGGCTGACGGATTTCAGGGGATTCCGTTTTCACTTCTTCAGCGGGGCGGTATACCGGGGCTATATTGGTCTTTTCTTCAACCGGTTGATAAACAGGAGCAATAACCGGTGGTACAACAATTTCTTCAGGTTCGGCAGTTTCTATGATCGCTATAACAGCGCCAACCTGCACCACATCGTTATCTTTACAAAGGCACTCCAATAATTTACCGGCTACGGGAGATGGAACATCTGAATCAACTTTATCAGTCGCAATTTCCATTACTGTTTCATCAGCTTCAATGTAATCGCCCGGCTTTTTAGTCCATTTGATTACAGTTGCCTCTGCAACACTTTCCCCCATTTTTGGCAATAACAATTTATATTTGGCCATAGACAATAATTATCGTAACGGCCAAAATTAGCTGTTTTTGTTGTTATTTTCCACTTTCGTGCAGTAAAGTATTCAACATATTTAAAGCCGAAATTGCACTCCTTTCGATGTTTTGCTTTCTTTTATTACCAAATGTTAATTTCTTTACCACTGTTTTGTTGGTAACAGCTACAGCTATCCACACAGTTCCAACGGGCTTATCGGGCGTTCCTCCATCGGGACCGGCTATGCCTGTTACAGCAATGGCGTAATCTGATTTTAAATTATGCAAAGCACCTTCCACCATCTCGGTCACCGTTTCTTTGCTTACAGCTCCATGTACTTCCAGAGTTTCTTTCTTTACACCTAAAACACTTTCTTTTAGTTGATTTGAATAAGAAACTACCCCTCCCAAAAAAACCTTCGATGATCCGGCATGCTGTGTGAAAAGATGGGAGATATAACCGCCTGTACAACTCTCAGCAACGGACAGCGTGAGGCCTTTTTCGGTCATGAAATTTAAAATGGCTTTTTCAATAGGTATATCCTCTTCAGCGGCGACTACGTTGGCAACCCGTTCAACTATTTTAGTTGCATACTCGTTCACCTTATCCCTTAACAGGGTTTCGTTTTCGCCGTACCCGCTTAGCCGCAGCCTTACCTGGCCAAGTTTTGGCAAATAAGCCAGCTTAATAAATGAAGGCAGCGAGTCTTCAATGTCGGCGATCCTGTCAGCCAGAAACGATTCCCCTTCGCCAACAGTTAAAATGGTTTTATGTATAATAAAAGGAAGTTTCAACGATGCCTTGAGTTTTGGAATTACCTCATCTTCCATCATATACATCATCTCATGAGGAACGCCTGGCATAGATACATAGATCTTTCCCGCCACATTAAACCACATTCCGGGTGCGGTACCGTTTTTATTTAGTATAACCTCGCAATTCTCCGGTACCTGGGCCTGCAGCCTGTTTACTTCGAGCAAGGGCCGGTTATAACGCGAAAAAATATTGATCACATTATTCAATGCATCCTGGTTTTCGACCAACCCAACATTAAAATATTCGGCCAATGTATTTTTTGTGATATCGTCTTTAGTGGGTCCTAAACCACCTGTTATTAAAACAATGTCGGCCCTTTTGGCTGCTTCTGCCAGGGCAGTTAATATATGCTGTCGGTCGTCAGATACAGATGAAATTTGTTTTATGCGTATGCCAATATCATTAAGTGCGGCAGCCATCCAGGCCGAATTGGTATCAACAATTTGCCCTATAAGGATTTCGTCTCCGATAGTTATTATTTCTGCAAGCATTTGAATCGTCTAATTTCCGCTAAAATTTTGATTATTGGTATAATCACTCCGTTTACTCAGTTTTAAGTCCTGTAAAATTGCAGCCTTCACTTTCAATGTAACGTTGTATGATTTAAAATACCCAAATGGCACCCATTGAAAATTGAGGTCCCAGCAATGCAGGTTGCGGTAAATTGTGAACGATGGAACACCGCTCAGTTTCAGGGCCCTTAAATCGTAGGTAGTACTGTACTGAATTTTCCATGCATCAGTAAGGTTTACATCACCACTTAACATAACAGTATTGGAATTACTTGTGTTTATATAGCCATTATTGTAGCTGAAACTATAGTTAAATGATAAGTTCCAGGGCACATTAAAGTCAACGTAAGCGCTTGGGTCGCTATTGATCATAGCGAGTCGCTGAGCTTGCTTTGGATTAATTGTTTGTAAGGAACTACCCGGCAGCGCCGCCGGACGAGGATGAAATGTTGCCGGGTTTAATGCGCCGCTCATCGAAAAACTTATGTAAGAAAGCGTTGGAAATTTACCATCCTGAAAAGTATATCGATTTATTGGTAAGGCATATTGATGTATTTGGCCACCTGAAATAGAATCGAGCACCTTTGTTACATAAGGGTTTAGTGAACCCGAAAACGAAAGGTTTACTTTTTGGTTGAAAATAGCAGTATGCGCCGAAAATGATATTGGCGACAGCCGCATTGAGTCTTGTGCGAAATTATAAAACGTTGAAAACGTAAGGCCCTGCAGCAGGTCTACCTTTCTCGGTTTTCCTGAAGTATCCGTTGTTTTAGCCCTAAATTTAGCCTGTATGTTATTATCCAGACTGAGCCCGATCCCAGCCTGTTTACCGCCCGAAGGAAAACCGTCTTCAAAAATTGAATATTTTTGGCTTGTGTAAGGATATGGTACAGTGGCGTTGCTTATTACCGTTTTATAGTAACCGTAGCTGGGCACTGAAAAGTCGGGGCTGTAGCTAAAACTTAGGCTTGGCGTCATCACGTGTCTCAAAGCCATCAGATCTCCCTTTCCTTTAAAGTCAATTTCGCTGTATATTTTTGTTGACAGGCTGGTACTCAATGTGTATGAACCAGCCCTTTTAAACCCTCCAACTGTATCAGTCACCAGAGAATCCATACCCGAAACGCTACCTCTTGCAAAAGTCTTCCTGATGGTTTGCAAATACCAGTGCTCGGTATAATTTGCATTGGTGCTAAATTGAAAATACTTTAAGATGTTAAAGCTGATACCAACGGGGATATTATGCACAATGGAGGTTTGCAAATTTTTCGCAAAATAATTGCCTTTAAATAGCTCATCTTCGGGCATGCCATTAATTGAATTCGAGGCCTGCAGCGAATAACTAATGGTTATTTTCTGATACCATTTTTGCTCGCCAACTCTGTCTTTTGAATCAAACGGGCTGATGGATGCCATTGAAAAGCTTAACGTAGGCAACTGTAATGAAATTGTTTTTCGGGTAATATCCTGGCTGTGTCCAATGCCGATACTCATATTAAAAGGTGTGCCCGCCCACGTTTTACTATAACTAATTGAGGACCTTAAGGTATTGTTTACCAGCGACTGCGGATTATAATTACTACTTCCCGGGTCATTTTTAGCAAACGATGCCGTGCCCGCATTAACCGATGCGCTGAAGGTGCTGCCGGGGCTCGCATTGGCGTCCTGACTATGCGACCATGTAACATTAAAATCCTTGCTCGCCGGGTCACCCGGAAGTCCGTAATTATGGGATCCGTAGCTTAAAACCAGTGTCCCGGTATATTTATAGCGTTTCAAATAACGCAATGTTTCATTTATTTCGTAAGAACCTTTGGAGTAAACAGTACCCATATTGGTGAGGTCCATATAATCGCTGATGCCAATATAATAGCCAAAGTTACGGAGGTAAAAACCAAGTTGCTGATCTTCGCCAAATGTGGGTATAATTACCCCCGAACTTCGCGTATCGGGTTTTGGAAAAAACCCGAATGGTATGGCCAAAGGAAGGGGAATCCCTTCGATCTCGAGATATGCCGGACCAGAAATAATGCGGTTTTTTTCGGCAATTCCTTTGGTAATCACTATTCCAAAATGAGTATCAGGGTATGGCAGGTCACAGGTGCTAAAAATCACATTGCGGTAAGCTATCTCATTTTTACCGAGCGTTTTGGCAGCTCCGCCAGAAAGAAAACTTCCGTCCTGGTCAGATGCCGGGTTATAAATTTTCCCTTTTTTTGTTTGATAGTTAAAAAGCAGAGAGTCGGACAAAACAGGCTTGTCTTTTCCCTGCTTGGATATCGGCCTGCCCACATAGCGTTTTGTTATCGGGTCGATACTTCCTTTTGCAAATAACAGGTGATTTTTCTGATCAACCCTGATATAGTCTGCATCCAGTTCAAAATCCTCATAGGTTACACGAGCCTGCCCATATAAATAGGTAAGCTGATGCTCCTGGTCAACAACTGTAGAATCTTCTGCATGCGATTTTACCTCAGATTGCAAGCCGTCTTTATTCTTTTTTGTAGTATCCGTGGCAACAACTGCAGTTTTTGCTGCGGAAGTTCCTTTAGATTTTTTACCTTTAATAAATTTAGCGTCCTTTACGGTGTCGAGTTTGATAATAGTATCAGCGTGCATACCATGGCCCCGGTAGCCGCCGTTATAAGAGACAGCGTCCACTTTTGCTATTAAAATAATTGCAGAAAGAAAAAATAGGATTATGAATTTCAAAATAGATTATGAATTGTATTTTTGCAGATATAGTTAACAGCGTTCAAAAATAATGAAAAATAAGGCATTGAAAAGATTGATTTACAGTTTATCGTTAATGATAACATTTGTTCCCTCATTGTCTTTAGCATTAACTGCTCATTTCAAATACGATACCGTGGTTGCCACTGGCTACAAGCTTAGGACCATCATTGTTGATCCGGGGCATGGTGGCAGTCATCCATCAGGAGCACCGGGCACATTTTCCCATGGCGCTTCCGGCTCATATTCGTTTGAGAGAAATGTAACGCTTGCCCTGGCATTAAAATTGCAAAAGGAAATAGAAAAAGAAATCCCAAACTTAAAAGTAGTACTTACCCGCACTACGGAAGACGACGTTTCTTTGCAAAGAAGGGCCGAAATTGCTAATGAAAACAAGGGGGACCTGTTTATTTCGCTGCATTGTAATTCATTGCCAGACAGACATATCCGTGAGGTTGTTGGCCATAAGCACCACAAACCAGTTTACCATACGGTTACAGTTCCTGATCACTCGGGCAGAGGGGTTTTGATGCTGGTTTATGGTTTTCACCGTAGCGGAGAAGAAGAAAACGCTATAAAACAAAATTTGATTGAAGGCGGTGACACGGAGATGAACTCAGACCCCACCAACGACCCTGAATCGTTAATCCTGGCGAATGAGTATAAGCGTAAGTACCGCAGACAAAGCATTCATATGGCCGAATTGATTGATACCGAACTTGTTAATACAGATGGCAGGCATAATGAGGGTATCCGGGAACAGGGTGTACACGTATTGTGCCACAGTGCAATGCCAGCAGTACTTGTTGAAACGGGCTATATTGACAACCCTGATGATGAAGCTTATTTAAACTCCGAAGACGGCCAAAATGCAATAGTTGCATCAATTGTAAGAGCGATAATAAGCTACAAGGCAGAAGTAGAACAGGTATCGCCATAGAAAAGAGATTAGAGGTTGGAGATAAGAGATTAGTTGAGTCGGAACAAGAATGCAGCAATTCAACTTTAAAATATTTCTACATCTAATCTCCAACCTTCGGTTTCCAATAAACTAATCTCCAATCACTAATCTCTAATCTTTAACCATAACCATGAAAATAACAAACGAAACGAAAATAGGCGCTTTGACTGCCATAGCTATAACGGTACTTATATTGGGATATAGTTTTTTACGCGGAAGTGATCTTTTTTCGGGCTCCAATAAATTTTACGCTGTTTACAAAAGTGTGGATGGACTCGCCGTGTCAAAGCCGGTATTGGTAAATGGATTTCAAATCGGCAGGGTTTCACGAATGAAGCTACTCCCCAATGGCCATACCGTGGTTGAATTTACTATCGAGCGTCAATACAATATACCATCAAACACGCTTGCAAAATTAGAGAGTACTGACCTTTTGGGCGGTAAAGCTATTGTGTTTAACTATGGCAACAGTAATACTTACGCCCAGGATAATGACACTTTAAAAGCTGATATTGAAGGCAGTTTAGCCGAAAGTTTACAGCCTATACAAATGAAGGCCGAGCACCTTATTGCCAGGCTGGATTCATCGCTCGGATCAATAAACAAAATATTAAACCCAAACTTCCAAAAAAACGTTGACCGGAGTTTTTTGAGTATCGCCAACTCTCTGCAAACCCTCGAAGGTGCAACCAAAAAAATTGACACCCTTATTGGCAGCCAAACTGCACATATAAACGGGATAATGTCAAATGCAGAGACGGTAACCTCCAACTTGAAAAGCAGCACTGTTAACGTAAATGGCATCACTCAAAATTTCGAGAAGGTAAGCAACGACATAGCCAGTTCAAACATCAAACAAACACTTGATAATGCCAATAAGGCAATGGCAGATCTGCAGGCGACCATTAGTAAAATTAACGCCAATAACGGATCTTTAGGCCTACTGCTTAATGACGCGAAACTTTACAATAACCTGCAAAATGCCTCAAAAAATCTTGATAGTCTGTTTATCGACATCAAAGCCCATCCAAAACGCTATGTATCGATATCAGTTTTTGGGGGGAAGAAACAGTAGTTAGTGGTTAAAATCAGGAGGTAAAAGATTAATCAATCGTTCGAAATATGCGGGAGCGTATAACAATCTGCTTCCGTACCACGAAAACATCTCCCCATCAACTATTTTAATGATTGCCGATGGCAGCAAAGTTTTAAATTCGGCGATGTGTTTTTCTTTAAACGGGTAGGGTTCTGAGGATAACAAAACAACATCCGGATTGGCATCTGCAATCATTGCTGCGTTTACTTCCGGGTACCTTCCCTGTTCAAAAGCGGTGGAGAAACCGCATTTTTGCAGCATGTTATCAATAAATGTCCCCCTGCCTGCTACCATGTAAGGCTTACGCCAAATAAAATAAGCGACACTTAAAGGTGATTGAAAAATTGTCATCTTATCAAATCGGGCTTTTATTAAACCACTAAGTGCAATTGCTTCACTTTGTTTATTTACCAAAAGCCCCACCTTTTCAATCATATCAATTGCGCCGGGCAGATCATTGATGTCGCTTACCCAAACCGGGCAAAACTCCATTAACTGCTCGATTTGATTTTTTTCGTTTTCTTCTTTATTAGCGATAATAAGATCGGGCTTTAAGGCTTTTATACCGGCAATATCAAGTTGTTTGGTCCCGCCAATTTTCATTGTTGTTTTAAACTTATCCGTGGGATGGATACAATATTTGGTAATGCCAACAACCTCTTCATTTAAGCCTAAATAAAAAAGCAATTCAGTTTGCGATGGTACTACAGAAACTATCCGTTTTGGAACGGTCACCAAACTTATTTCCCTGTCAATTTGATCATAGAAAAGGGGCATTTTTTGGGGTTGATTAAGTTGAATGGGTTAAATAAGTCGATCAGGTTAAAAAGAAGAATGGCGTATGGTTTTTAGTTGAACCGCTAACCCAATCAACACATTCAACTTAATCAACCAATTCAAATCACTGATTATAGATCTGATATATGCCACTCACATTCCTGGCTACGCCAGAACCCACCAACACAGCTGTGATCTTCTTTTCTATCATTAATTGTTCGGCATTGTGGATGAACTCATTTTCGTCAATAAAAACCGGGGTATGAGTCATCATACCGGGGATTGTAAGTTCTGCAGTATCCGGGTTTCGCATCAATGCCCTGCGCAAGTCACCATCAGTAATTACACCCTTCACATGCTGAGTGTCCCCCACGATCACCATCCCCAAACGTCCCTCCGACATACGAAGCAACAACTCTGTAAACGAAGCACTTTCGCTGATAAACGGCAAGTTATCTGCACGCATCAAATCTTTCACTCTTACCAGTAATTTACGGCCGAGGCTGCCACCAGGATGAAAGCGTGCAAAATCTTCATGCTGAAAATTGCGCGATTCCATCAATGCAACTGCCAATGCATCACCCATCACAAGCGCAGCGGTAGTTGACGAGGTAGGCGCAAGATCAAGCGGACAGGCTTCCTGTAAAATGTTTATATTCAGATGAAAACTGCTGTTTTTTGCGATTGTGGAATTGGGATTACCTGTGATGCCGATAATCACATTTTTATTCCATTCTAAAAAAGGGATCAGCTTGAGCACCTCATCTGTTTCACCGGAATAAGAGATCAGTATGATGATATCTTCGCGTCCGACCATTCCCAGGTCGCCATGAAAAGCTTCACCGGGGTGCAAAAAAAAGCTTGGGGTCCCGGTACTTGCAAAAGTAGCTGCTATCTTTTTACCAATGAGCCCGGATTTACCGATACCTATTACAATTACCTTACCGCCGGCCTTTAATATAGCCTCTACAACGCTGGTAAAATTATCATCAATCGAATCAGCCACAAAGCGCAACGATTCAATTTCTATGTTAAAAACCCTTTTGGCAATTTCTTTCATAAGCCTCACCCCACCCTCTCCAAAGGAGAGGGCTTTTTTATATTTCTATAATTTCACTGTGCCAGTTCTCTAATTCTGTGATTTCTGATTTAGACCAACGGCGCTATTACTTTATCCAAATCATGCAACTTAACCATGTTTGGCCCATCGCTTAATGCATTATCGGGATCAGGATGTAACTCCATAAAATAGCCGTCAGCGCCAAATGCCTTTGCTGCCAGGGCCATCATCGGTACAAAAGTACGGTCGCCACCGGTTTTACCACCCGCACCGCCCGGACGCTGCACAGAATGGGTACAATCCATACAAACCGGATAGCCAAAGGCTTTCAGGTCATAAATATTCCTGAAATCAACAACAAGGTTATTATAGCCGTACATATTGCCCCTTTCGGTTAAAATCACCTGAGTATTGCCAGCTTCGACTACTTTTTGAGCCGGATAAAACATATCCTGGCCGGAAAGGAACTGCGCTTTTTTTACATTGACAATTTTTCCCGTTTTAGCAGCAGCAACCAACAAATCGGTTTGACGGCATAAAAAAGCAGGGATCTGCAATATGTCAACCACTTCAGCGGCTATTGCGGCCTGGTAAGGCTCATGTATGTCGGTAGTAAGCGGCAAGCCAAAACGTTCTTTAACCTTTAGCAGCATTTCCATGCCTTTTTCAATCCCAGGACCACGATAGGAATGGATAGAAGTGCGGTTAGCTTTATCAAATGAAGATTTAAAAACCACGGGAACATTGTACTTATGTCCAGCTTCCGCCACTTTTTCGGCAACGGTGTATAATAGTTCCTGGTTTTCCATCACACAGGGACCTAAAATAAAAAACGGCTTTTGCCGCATTTGTTCAAATAACATAGTGGAATAAAATAATGTGTAAATATGAGAATTATTTTTTTAAGTCGGGAGAGTCCGAAAGTCGGGAAAGTCCGGAAGTAGCTGCATATTGTTTTTATAAGAAAGCAGTATAATCCGGTATAATCGTACAGTATGCTCAAATAGTTTGTTACTCAAATAAACGAGTTCTGATAATTACGCGACAATTCGAACTTCCGGTCTTTCGGTCTTTTTCCCAACTACTCTATTGAGAAAGTCTTCCCTTCAACGGCCAATTCGGTGTCGGGGAAAACGCTTCTGGCTTCATCCAAAAGTTCATTCAGTGTCTTATACCTGGCCGAAAAATGCCCTATAAGTAGTCTTTTTGCATGGGTTTTTAAAGCAATTTGTCCGGCTTGTAAAGCGGTGGTATGATGGGTTTCATTAGCCCTGTCGAGCATATTGTTCAGGAAAGTTGCCTCGTGGTACAATAGGGTTGCATTGCTGATCTGGTCAAAATACTGTTCATTATACAATGTATCAGAACAATAAACGTATGATTTTGGCGTAGCAGAATCAGTGGTAAGTGTTTCATTTTTAAACACCCTGCCATCGGAGGCAACGTAGTCAGCACCCTTTTTTAATGCGGTATAATATTCTACGGGGATATTATACTCATCAATTTTTTCTTTGATCAGCTTTCTTAATCTTTTCTTTTCACTGAATAAAAAACCTGTACAACGCATACCATGATCCAGCGGAATAGTTTCAACTATAATATCCTGGTTTTCCAAAATAACTTCAGCTTTCCCTGAATCTGTGAATCTATAAGCCACTTCATATTGCAATTCAGTTTCCGATGATTTGAGCTGAATGTCGATGATCTCTTTCAAAAGTTCGGGACAGTAGAGATTTATTGGTTTTTTGCGTCCGTTGAGATGCAGCGAGGAAAGTAAACCAACAAGGCCGAGATAATGATCGCCGTGAAGATGGCTGATAAAAATATGTTCAATGCGACTGGCTTTAACATCAAACTTCAGCATTTGCTGCTGTGTGCCTTCGCCACAGTCAATTAAATACAGTTTTTCATTAATATTAAGTGCCTGAGCGGAGGGATTTCTGTTATGAATGGGGGTTGCAGAACTGCTTCCAAGTATTGTTACTTCAAATTTCATACCTGGTAAAACAATAAAGAAGGTTATTTAGCTTCTTTCTTTAACTCTTTTTCTATTTCTTCCATAAAAACCAGGTCGATGGCTTCTTCAGGTGTAGGTACGATTGAAAGCACGTTATCAAGCTGGGAAATCGTAATCAAACGTGCAACAGCGTCATTTAATCCGGTCAAAATAAAAGTTCCTGCTGCATTTTTGCACAAGCGGTGACCTACAAGTAAACTGCTTAAACCCGATGAGTCAGCAAATTTAACCAATGAAAGGTCAAAAATTATATTCCTCTGTCCTTCTGTATTGATCAGAATAAGTTCAGATTTAAGTTGAGGAGACACAATTGAATTTAATTTTGTCTCATTCAGCTTCAGTAAAATATATTTTTCGTGTTTATCAACAGTGAATTTCATTTTTTTGAACCAATTAAAGGGCTAAGATAATATTATTTTATCTACAAATAAAAAATTAGATATTACTAAGTGCATTATTTATTGATTTTTCAACCCGGCTCAATACATTCCCGCTATCGGGTTTGATAAAACTTTCTCCTGTAATCTGTTCAAAAAGCTCAATATACCTGTCAGAAATGGACTGAACGATCTCTTTTGTCATCAAAGGCACTACCTGGCCGTCTTTCCCCTGGAAGCCATTTTCAATAAGCCATTTTCTTACAAATTCCTTTGAAAGCTGTTTTTGAGGCTCTCCATTTTTCTGCCTTTCCTCATAACCTTCACTATAAAAATACCGCGACGAATCGGGGGTATGGATCTCATCAATTAAAAATATCTCCCCGTTGGCCTTTCCAAATTCGTATTTTGTATCTACAAGTATCAAACCCTGCTTAGCAGCTATTTCTGTACCCCGTTGAAATAAAGCTTTGGTAAAATTTTCGAGCTGGATGTAATCACTTTCTGAAACAATGTTCCTGGCCAAAATCTGTTCCCTCGAAATATCTTCATCATGTCCTACCGATGCTTTGGTAGTCGGGGTAATAATGGGTTCGGGCAATTTGTCATTTTCTTTAAGGCCCTCAGGCAAACTCACCCCGCAAACCTCACGTTTACCGGCGCTGTATTCCCGCCAGGCATGACCGGCTAAATAGCCCCTGATCACCATTTCTACTTTGTAAGGGTCACAAATGCGACCGATGGTAACACTTGGATCGGGCACGGTAACTACCCAATTTGGAACAATATCTGAAGTAGCCTTCAAAAATTTCGCCGCTATCTGGTTTAAAACCTGTCCTTTATACGGAATTGCTTCCGGCAGCACCACATCAAACGCCGAGATCCGGTCGGTAACCACCATTACCAGGTATTTATTATCAATAGTATATACGTCCCTAACTTTGCCCTTATAGAAGTTGGTCTGTTTTGGAAATGTAAAGTGTGTTTCTTTTATTGCGTTCATATTAATTAGTGAATTGTGAGTGGTCAATAGTGAATGGGCAATTGGTTGTGAGAATTAACAAATTACTACTCACAATTTACCCTTCACTACTCACCTCCCTACTGTATATCCCCGTATGCTGCCAAAATTTTTCGTACCAATTTATGCCTCACTACGTCTTCGCCGCTAAGGTAAACAATTTCTATTCCGCCTATATCAGTTAAGATCCGTAAAGCGGTATGCAGCCCTGATTGTTGCTTTTTTGGCAGATCTATCTGGGTAACGTCACCGGTAACAATAAATTTAGCCGATGGCCCCATACGTGTCAGGAACATTTTCAGCTGCATATCAGTGGCGTTTTGTGCCTCATCCAAAATCACAAAACAATTATCAAGCGTCCGTCCGCGCATAAACGCCAATGGCGCTATCTCAATGGTACGGTTCTCAAGGTAAAACTTAAGCTTCTCAGCCGGGATCATATCATCCAGCGCATCATAGAGCGGCCGCAAATACGGGTCGATCTTTTCTTTAAGATCGCCGGGTAAAAACCCGAGGTTCTCCCCTGCTTCAACTGCTGGCCTTGTTAAAATAATGCGTTTTATTTCCTTGTTTTTAAGCGCTCTTACTGCAAGTGCTACAGCCGTATAAGTTTTACCGGTACCTGCTGGCCCGATGGCAAAAAGTATATCGCTTTTGTTGATACAATCTACCATTCGGCGCTGGTTGGCGGTACGCGCTTTCACCATCACCCCGTTTGGCCCGAAAACTATAACCTCACCGGACGCAAATTTGTCCGCTGAATTTTCTACCACCGGTGATGCTGAGGCTTTTGACCCCAATATCCTTTCGAGATCGGTTATATTCAGGTTCTCATATTTTTCAACATGCTCCAGTAAATGATTAAATTTCTCGTGGAAAATGTTTATTTCGTGTTCGTCACCCAGTATCTTAACGTCGTTGCCGCGGGCTACTATTTTAAGCTTTGGATATTGCTTCTTAATGATCTCAAAATGATCATTATTGGGCCCCCATAATACCGCCGGGTTGATTTGTTCGATTGACAATTTAAGTTCGTTCAATACAAATTGATTTATAGTTGCAGATTTTTATGAATTAAAAATTGAATATTTGCAGCACCAAATGCTTGCACAAGATTAGTGATAAATATTTGAAAAATTAATGGCAATAATAACTTTAACTACTGATTTGGGCGACAAAGACATTTATCAGGCTGCACTTAAAGGCAGTATCCTGAAATTGTTGCCTGCGGTTAATATTGTCGATATTACCAACAGCGTTGCAGCATATAACATTCAGCAGGCCGCTTTTATATTAAAAAATAGTTTTTACTACTTCCCTGATGCTACCGTTCATTTGATTGGTATCGATACTGTTTTTAACTCAGAAACCAGGTACCTGGCGGTAAAATATAAGAACCATTTCTTCGTAGGAGCCGATAATGGCATATTTTCGCTGATGTTTGACAAAGATCCCGATGAAATTGTAGAAATAAACATCATGCAGGATCTTAAATTCCTGCACTTCCCGCTGGCTGATATTTTTGTTAAAGCGGCCTGTCATCTGGCCCAGGGCAAGCCACTTAATGAAATCGGGATCGCGGTAAACAGCATTGAGAAAAAGATGAACCTGCAGCCCGTTATTGAAAAAAACCTGATAAAAGGCGCCGTAATTTATATCGACTCGTTCCAGAATGTAATTACCAACATTACTAAAGATTTTTTCAACACCATACAACAGGGCCGCCGTTTCAGGCTTTCGTTTAAACGGAATGAATCCATTGATCACCTCAGCTGGCATTATAACGAAGTGCCCGAAGGTGAAAAATTGTGCCTGTTCGGCATCAGCGACCATCTTGAAATTGCCATCAACAAAGGGAACGCAAGCGGTTTATTAGGCCTTGGCCTCGGCGACAGCGTGGTGATTGATTTTTTGGAGGCATAAAACCATTTGGGGTGCCCGATGTTCTCCCCATTACTGAAAAACAATTTACCCGGATGAAAAAAAACGCGCTGATCATTCTTTTTTGCTGCTTAACTGCCACTGCCTTTGCCCAGCCAAAAGGCGACTCAATCGCCTACCAACTTGAACATGCAAAAATAAACGCCATGCTGGCACAGCGGACCCAAAAATTTGGCCAGTATGATCAGAGTTTAACTATGCATACCGGCATTTTTGGTTTGCAAACCAAAAAAGACGTCCGCCGCTCCAATGATATTTTAATGGATATTGTAAAAACGGATGACAGTATTTACCGGGAAATAAAAATACTGTTTGATTACACTGTATTCCAGCGGACACAGGTACAGGATCACAGCAAAGAAGCCATAGAAAGCAATTTTGGTTATATGACCACAATTAACAAGCTGCGCAAGCAGGCTGACCTGATGAAAGCGGAGGCGAATGCCCAGCAAACGCGGTACGAAAAAACATTGGGCCTGTTAATTGTAATTTTGGTGATCATGCTACTGGCAATTTTTTACCTTGTTTCGAGGAACAGAGAACGAAGGGTCTGACCTTTTTTTTTCGATCTAAATTGCATTCTTTTGACTAAAGCCGGATTTGATTTTTAAACTATCGATTGGCTGAAGCCAACGGTAATGAATAGAGAAACCGGCTGCTTTAACCACATTTCGTCTGCGTCTTAATGAATTCTTAAAATCTTTCTTCATTATAATCGTCTTATCTTTAAACAAGAAAAAAACACCACAAACAATACATGGCCAGAAAGCGACTAAACAGCAGCAATGCACCCGAAGTAGAATTACCAAAAGCAAAGCTAAACAAGGAAACTTTAAACAAAGTCTCCCACCTGCTATCGTATATCAAGCCCTACCGCGGCAAATTCATAGCAGCTTTGTTTTTCCTGTTTCTATCGAGCCTGGTTGGACTGGCATTCCCAACATTTATCGGCGCGCTGATTGATACAGCGCTCGGCAAGCACCCAAAAGGTTTTTTGCCCCCGTCGATACAGGGCATATTATTAGTCGCTTTTATCGTTTTATTTTTTCAGGCAATTGTATCTTTCTTCAGGATCCTTTGGTTTGTGAATGTTGCTGAAAGATCATTGGCTGATATTCGCAGGGATACTTATTTTAAACTCATCACCCTGCCCATGAACTTCTTCGCGAACCGCAGGGTTGGGGAGCTTAATAGCCGTATTTCAGCAGATCTTTCGCAAGTACAGGATACGCTGACCACTACATTCGCCGAAATAATAAGGCAATTTGTATTATTGGTGGGCGGGATCATTTTCATGGCTATCATATCAAAAAAACTGGTTTTCGCTTTGCTGATCATCCTGCCGGTTTTAATTGTTGCGGCCATCTTTTTCGGGCGGTTTATCCGGAAAATCTCAAAACAGGCCCAGGATAAGCTGGCCGATTCAAATACCATTATCGAAGAAACTTTGCAGGGCATTGCCAATGTAAAAGCCTTTGTTAACGAAGCTTTCGAGGCCGGCCGTTATGGTAAAAATATAAGGGAAGTTGCTGATATCGCCATTAAAGGGGCAAAATACAGGGGCATGTTTGTTTCATTCATTGTACTTTGTGTATTTGGTGCGATCCTCGCGATAGTCGGTTATGCCTGCTTATTGGTAAGCGGCCACGAGATCACTATCGGCGAGTTGATGAAGTTTACCATTTACGCCACCTTTATGGGCAGCGCCATGGGCAGCTTCCCCGACCTGTATGCCAACCTGCAAAAAACAGTGGGCGCCAGCGAACGTGTACTTGAGATATTAGCCGAACAAGGCGAAGAGGTATCTATTTACGAACAGGATAATGTTATCAAACAAAAAATAGAAGGTAATCTTTCATTTTCCGATGTGGTGTTTGCCTATCCATCGCGCCAGGAGCTTACTGTTTTAAACCACGTATCTTTTGATGCAGCGGCAGGGCAAAAAGTGGCCATAGTCGGGCCAAGCGGATCGGGTAAATCAACTATGGCGGCTTTGATCCTGCAGTTTTATCATCCGCAAAGTGGTGCTGTATTATTTGACGGCCGGCCTTCATCTGATTATACACTGACAGACATCCGTAACCAGGTAGCTATCGTTCCTCAGGATGTTTTGCTTTTCGGCGGAACGATACTCGAAAACATCGCTTATGGTAAGCTCACCGCCACAAAAGATGACATTATCCAGGCGGCCCAAAGAGCCAATGCCCACCAGTTTATCATGTCGTTCCCCGAAGGTTATGATACGATTGTAGGCGACCGCGGGGTTAAACTTTCCGGCGGGCAACGCCAGCGTGTTGCCATTGCAAGGGCTTTATTAAAAAACCCATCTATATTGATCCTTGATGAAGCAACTTCATCACTTGATTCAGAATCAGAACGACTGGTACAAGAGGCATTGGAAGAACTGATGAAAAACCGTACTTCTATAATTATCGCTCATCGCCTGTCAACCATCCGCGAAGCAGATAAGATCATTGTGCTTGAAAAAGGTAAAATTATTGAAAGCGGCAACCACCAGGAACTACTTAGTAATGAACAGGGCCTTTACCGGTATTTAAGCGGGCTACAGTTTGAACACGATTTGTAAGATTTTGATGATTTGCAGGATTTAAATCAATCCTGTGAATCTTTTTAATCTTAAAAATCAAGTCCAAACCATAAGCGAAATTTTCCGTATAAATAATCTATATTTATTCGAATGAAACTCCGCTGCAACCATCTTATTGTCATTATTTTATTATTTTTAAGCGACTGTACAAATACAGATTCAAATGCAGATAACACTGCATTTAAAAATATATCGGCTACCGGTCCTGACACGACCCGGATAAACGCGATCAACCAGCCGCCCCTAAATATCATCCGCCCCGGGGCGCCAACGCCGCTAAAAAACATGTTTGGCATAAATGGCTATGAGTGGAATTTCCTCGAAAATCCAGTACTTCCCAATGACCGCAAACATATCTTCGAGGACAAGATGGCGCTTATAAAAACGTTCAGCGGTGTAAGGCATTACCTCAACTGGGATCGTATTGAAAGCACGAAAGGAGAATACACTTTTAACCCCGCGTTTAACGGCAACTGGAATTATGATGTAATTTATCAGCGCTGTAAACAGGAGGGCATTTTGGTGTTGGTTGATTTAAAAAACATGCCTTTATGGATGGTGAATACTTATCCTGCGAGCTCGCGCGATAATGAGAATGCCCCCGCTCCTTATGGACAAAGTTTGAGCGACCCTGCCTCCTATGCCGACCAGGCGCGTACTGCCTTCCAGTTTGCCGCCAGGTATGGTTACAATAAAAACGTGGTTAAATCGCTGGTTAAAGTTGTCACCAAAAAACGTTACCCTGATGATATACCGAACACCCCGAATATTGGCATGGGCTTAATTAAATACATGGAATGCGGCAACGAGCGCGACAGGTGGTGGGGCGCAGACGAAACTCACCAGAACCCGGAGGAATACGCGGCAAATATGTCGGCTTTTTACGATGGTAATATGGGTAAGCTTGGACCGAATGCAGGCGTAAAAACTGCCGACCCAAATATGCAGGTAGTTATGGGCGGTTTGGCATCAGCAGATGTTAATTATGTGCAGCGGATGATTAACTGGTGCAAAAAATACCGCGGCTATAAAAAGGATGGGAGCGTAAACCTTTGTTTTGATGTGATCAATTACCACCTGTATTCCAACGATGGCGATGTACGGACGCATAAACGCGCCCATACCGGCATAGCACCCGAAATATCAAACGACGGCAGTATTGCCAATGCTTTTGTGAAACTGGCCAACAGTTTGCGGCAGCACCCTGAAGTTTGGGTAACTGAAACAGGCTATGATATTAACCCCGAAAGTTACCAAAAGGCCGAAGCCATCGGCAAAAAAACAATACTCGAAAACCAGGCCGACTGGATATTACGCAGTTCGTTGCTATACATTCGTTTTGGCATAAAACGCCTGTTTTTTTACCAACTTTTTGATGATCATGCAGGCGGAACTACCCAATATGCCACCTCTGGCCTGGCCGAAGGCATAAAACGCCGCCCGGCATCCGATTACATTCTGCAAACCAGTAAACTGATGGGCGATTATGATTACATAAAAACCATCAGCTGTGACCCATTGGTTGACCAGTACCAGCTGGGCAATAAAACGATGTATATTTTGATGATCCCCGATGAAACCGGGCGAACAGGCAGCTATACCCTTGATTTAGGCAAAGCCAAACAGGCAAATATTTACCACCTTAAAATCGGCGCCGACGTAATGGATAAAACCCAGGTGAACACGGTAAATGGCAAATTAAAGATTGAGGTAACAGAAACGCCGTTGTTTGTGGAAGGGATAAAATAATCGTTTTCGTAGTAGAGACGCGATGCATCGCGTCTAAAACCATGCATATTCGCCATTGCAATTCGGAGACGCGATGCATCGCGTCTCTACGCGCCCCCAATGCGGATGATGCAAAATATTCTTTTTCAAGTATTTTCCCGATTCATTTTATAAATCGATTTCTATAATTATATTGGTCGCTGATTAAATCTTATCAACAAACAACATGGAAAATTCCCTTTCAGCTTCGATTACACCGATTGAGCAATGTGCTGCCTGCAATGTTCAGGTATTAAATGACGATGCCTTTTGTACCAATTGCGGGTATCCGCTACACGGTACAAACCAAGAGCAAAGAAATTTCATTTCTATTAGAGAAGCAAAAGAAATTGATCTTAGTGAAGCTAACAAAAAAATCAAGCGGGCCAGCATTGCATTATATGTTGTAGCCGGTACAACGGCGCTATTAGGACTTGCCATGGTCGGCCTAAGCAAGGACCCTGCTGCAAAAAACAGTCTGTTGATAACAAACCTGATTTTGGCTGCTATTTATGGAGGTCTCGGCTTCTGGTGTAATCAAAAACCGCTTGCAGCAATTATATCCGGTTCTGCGCTATATGCACTTGTTTTAATCCTTAACGCCATAGTTAATCCTTTAACGATCATTAGCGGTATCATTTTTAAAATCATCATAATCGGATTTTTTGTTAGAGGTATTAAGTCCGCCATCGAAGCTGAAAAACTAAAAAAAGAATTATATGCTGAGTGAGCCGTCCTCTGATATCGACTCAAGTACACCCGTTTTGCCAGTCTGCATAAATTGCAACTTACCTTTAGAAGCGGGTGGTAATTTTTGTCGGCATTGTGGATACGCCCAAACCGCCAACGATCCTGAAGCAGTGATAACAAAGTGGAATGGCATTAGGCAGATTATACTATTTTTCCTAATAGGTGCGGTTATTTGCTGCATGGCTTCGTTTATAAGCGTTTTTCACACTCTGTTTTGGTCAATTGCCGCAGATATATCGCTTGGCGTCGTAGCAGTTATTTTTTTTACCCTCAATTGGTCGGTCTACAAATCTCTTTTGGTATGGCACAATTTTTCATTTTCCCGTCTACTGGGGTATTGCAGCGTAGCTATTATTGGTTCAGTTATTGTCGGCTTTTCAGTGGATTGGTTAAATAACAGCCTCTTTTCGCGGCACTTCTCTTATTATGCATTCTATGCTCCCTACAAACACGGCAAGGAATTGGCGATATTTTTCATCGCAGTGATGCCTGCCTTATTCGAGGAATTAGGATACAGAGGTTTCCTTCTCGGGAATCTGTTAGTGGTAACCGAAAAAAAACAAGCTGTATTTATTTCGGCATTCTTTTTTGCTATTATGCATACTTCTTTTATTTCCCTTTTTTGGTTAATTCCGTTTGCCTTGTGGCAGGGTTACGTCCGCGTAAAACAAAACACCATCTGGTATGGAGTGTGCACCCACTTTTGCTTTAATTTGACAGTATGTGTAACTGAAATATGGAAGGCTGGTTATCATCATTAAACAGATAGAAGCGGAGATAGCCAGGAATAAAAACAGGAAATAGCCGTTTCGAGAAACCGGTTCTGGAAATTTTATTTAAGTTAATGCAACACCTATACTAATCGGGAAGATATCGTTATTTTCGAGAACCAATATTTACAAAACCATCACAAATGGAAGACAACGCGCCAATTACTCAAAACGCTACGGCCAAATGCCCGGTATGCCGCACAATAGTCGATGCAGAAGATATTTTTTGCAATAATTGCGGATATCCCCGAAAAGGCACCGAGCATGAGCAGCGGATGTTCCTACTGAAATGGAACACAAAAAAATCCAAATTGGAAAGAGCAAATAAAAAACTCTGGCAGGCAACCAATACCTTATTTATTATTGGCGCTCTTATTGGGATATTGGCCTTAGGCAATTGCTTTTTAGGCTATACTGCCCTTCGCGGCGACTTCGGTCAGATGATAAGCCAGGTGACTTTAGCCGTCACTTTCGTTGCGCTTGGATTTTGGTGCAAGATACGTCCGCTTCCAGCTATCTTGTGCGGTATCTCGCTCTATTTGCTGTTGCAGATCATGTATGTTATCTTAAGCCCACATACAATTGTCAATGGCATTGTTCTGAAATTATTTTTTATAGGATTTCTGATTAATGGGATATTTTCAGCTTTAGAAGCTGAAAAACTAAAAAAGGAAATGAATGTTAAATAAAAATAATTACGGAAACCGATAATATTATTTAGAAGGAAGGGGATTACTTTGTTGCCCAATGCTTAAATATTGAGGTCTCAAGTTTTGGAAACACAAAAGAAGAGGCTTTAGCTAATTTGCAAGAAGCACTGGAATTGTATTTTGAAGATAATTAGCATCCCGTTATTACTGTTATAGAGAAACCGGAAATAGTTGGTTCTATTTTAAAATATACCTAAGCTTTACTCTTCTTTACCCATTCTTAAAGCGTTTTAGCCAAAATCCTGCATAAATCAGTGAAATCCTACAACAAATCGGTGTAATCCATCCTAAAATGCTACTTTTGCGTTTCAATGGAACACATTCGTAATTTTTGTATCATAGCGCATATTGACCACGGCAAAAGCACCCTTGCCGACAGGCTACTTGAATATACCCATACCATCACCCAGCGCGAATCACAGGCGCAGCTGCTGGACGATATGGACCTTGAACGCGAGCGCGGTATCACCATTAAAAGTCATGCTATACAGATGGATTATGAGCTTGATGGACAGAAATATATCCTTAACCTGATAGATACGCCAGGACACGTGGACTTCTCTTATGAGGTTTCACGCTCTATAGCTGCCTGCGAAGGCGCCCTGCTGATTGTTGATGCGGCACAGGGTATACAGGCCCAAACGATATCAAACCTGTACCTGGCGCTGGAAAACGACCTTGAAATAATCCCGATATTAAATAAAATGGACCTCCCCGGCGCAATGCCCGAGGAAGTTAAGGACCAGATAGTTGAACTGATTGGTTGTAAACGCGAAGAAATTATTGGCGCATCCGGTAAAACCGGCATGGGCGTACATGATATTTTGCGGGCCATTGTTGAACGCGTCCCCCACCCTGTAGGCGATCCGAAAGCGCCATTGCAGGCATTGATATTCGATTCGGTTTTTAACTCTTTCAGGGGCATTGTAGCCTATTTTAAAGTGGTTAACGGCGAGATCCGTAAAGGCGATAAAGTAAAATTCTTCGCAACCGAAAAACAATATTTAGCAGATGAGGTGGGCACGCTTAAATTAAAGCAGTCGCCAAGGGATGTGATTAGAACCGGGGATGTAGGTTATATCATCTCAGGTATAAAAGAGGCCCGTGAAGTAAAAGTGGGTGACACCATCACCCATGTTGAACGCCCCTGCGCAGCAGGTATTCAGGGTTTTGAAGAAGTAAAACCTATGGTATTTGCCGGTATTTACCCTGTTGATACCGACGACTACGAAGAACTGCGCGATTCAATGGGTAAGCTACAGTTGAACGATGCAGCGCTGGTTTTTGAGCCGGAGTCATCTGCCGCATTAGGCTTTGGCTTCCGTTGCGGATTTTTGGGGATGTTGCACATGGAGATCATCCAGGAACGCCTGGAGCGCGAGTTTGATATGACGGTGATCACCACTGTCCCCAACGTATCCTACATCGCTTATACCACCAAGGGAGACCCCATAACGGTTAATAACCCATCGGACCTCCCCGACCCAAGCAGGATCGACTATGTTGAGGAACCTTACATCAAAGCAACCATCATTTCAAAATCCGACTATGTCGGGCCGATCATGTCGCTTTGTATCCAGAAACGCGGCTATATCAAAAACCAATCTTATCTTACGTCTGATAGGGTTGAATTGATATTTGAAATGCCGATGGGCGAGATCGTGTTTGATTTTTATGATAAATTAAAAACTATTTCCAAAGGCTATGCTTCGTTTGATTATCACCAGATCGGCTACCGTAAATCGGACCTGGTACGATTGGATATTCGCTTAAATTCTGAGCCGGTGGATGCTTTGTCTTCCCTGATCTTCAGGGGTAACTCTTATGATTTCGGTAAAAAGATCTGCGAAAAATTAAAAGAACTGATCCCGCGCCAGCAATTTGAAATAATTATACAGGCGTCTATCGGCGCAAAGATCATTGCCCGCGAAACGGTAAAGGCCTTACGTAAGGATGTTACCGCTAAATGCTACGGTGGTGATATTTCGCGTAAACGCAAGCTATTGGAAAAACAGAAAAAAGGTAAAAAACGCATGCGCCAGGTAGGAAATGTGGAGATCCCGCAATCGGCGTTTATGGCGGTGCTGAAACTGGATTAAGCCCCCCAGCCCCCGTCAGCTGGCGGGGGAGCTATTGCGGGCTTATATTATAAACATTAAAATCAAAATTCCCCCTTTAGGGGGTTAGGGGGCTGATGAATTTACTCGACGGAAAATACGTATCAGAAAAGCTTAAAGGCGAAATAGCCATAGCAGCAGCTAAAATTTTAGAGGAAACCGGGCGTAAACCGCATTTGGTGGCTGTGTTGGTTGGTCATGATGGCGGCAGCGAAACTTATGTGGCCAGCAAAATAAAAAATTGTGAGGCCGTGGGGTTTAAATCCTCATTAGTGCGCTATGAGGCCGACGTTACTGAAGAAGAACTTTTACAAAAAGTGGCCGAACTGAACGCTGAGGCCGATATTGACGGCATCATTGTGCAATTACCTTTGCCCAAACATATCGACCCGGAAAAAGTAACCGAAAAAATAGATCACCGCAAGGATGTGGATGGTTTCCACCCGGTTAATCTGGGGCGCATGCAACGTAACCTGCCATCCTTTATTCCTGCAACGCCTTATGGTATTACACTAATGCTGAAAGAGTACGGCATTGACACTGTAGGCAAACATTGCGTAGTGGTTGGGCGCAGTAATATTGTAGGCTCGCCTATGAGCATTTTGATGGCGCGCAACACCTATCCAGGCAATTGCACTGTTACAATTTGCCATAGTCGCACGCCGGATATTAAAAAATTCACGCTTGATGCCGACATCTTGATCGTTGCCATTGGCAAAAAGAATTTCATCACCGCCGATATGGTAAAAGATGGTGTAGTAGTTGTTGACATAGGCATGAACCGCGAAACCTCCACCCTCACCAAATCAGGCTTTAAACTTTATGGCGACGTCGATTTTGAAAATGTGGCTCCCAAAGCATCGTGGATAACCCCGGTACCCGGCGGCGTTGGTTTAATGACCATTATCGGATTACTGAAGAATACTTTGGCATCTGCGAATAAGGAAGTGTACAAGTGAATGGTGAGAGGTCATTTGTGAATAGTAAAAGATCCGCTCACAATTCACTACTCACCACTCACCCAATCAACCACTCACTAATTCGGCAGGAACTTTATAATTCTCGTTTTCATCATTCCAGGCCATGGAGCTAATGAGCCACTTGTCATCTTCCTGTACAAACTGGATATAGTTTATCCCCTTTGGCAGGTTCTCGGTTTCGTAATAGGAGAAACTGTATTCATAAACGCTGGTCCGCTGGGCAACCCTGCCAAATATTTCGGTTTTGGAATAGAGTTCCCTTTGCATAAACTGGGTTAGCTTGTCAGCTTCTATCTGATCTTCAATTATTTGAGTAAATGAACCTGCTGTGTATTTAATTGGCTGGCTAAAACTATTATTCACTAATAGGCCGTCGGCATAAAACAATTCCCTAACGGTTTCAAGGTCGGGTAGTTCGCCTTCCATAAAGCTTAGTGATTCATAAAAGTCTTCGGTAACATAATCTATAGCTCTTGTATTCATGTATATTAAAAGTCGATCTTCAAATTCATCAGGGATGGGTTTTTTATAACGTCATCCATATTGGTAATCAGGGTAACCCGTTTTCTGTCGGCCGACACGATGGCTTTCGGGTTGTATACTTTCTTAACCGGAGTCGCAAAATTAAGGACAACTTTATAAGGCATATCAATCAGCATGGCCTTTGCCATAGTAAAGGCAGACTGAGTTTTCTTTAAAAAAGCGCTGAATTTTGCTTTATCAATTACCCGGTAAAATTTATGAGGGGTTATCTCGTAGGAGTAATAATCTTCGCCGGCCACCAGTTGCTGGGCATCGAAACCGCCTCCTTTTTTGTTGTTTTTTGTAACACTGTTCAGCTGATCGTTCAGCGACATTTTAGAAAGGTGCTTTAAATAGTATTCCAGGTCGGCGGCATTTTTTGCAACGTGATTGATCCCCACTTTCATTATACTCCTTTTAAGGTCCATTCTTACGGCAAGGTTGCTGCCTTTTGCCATATTAACCTCTTCGAGGCTCATTTTCTGCTGGGTAGTATCGGGCAGGGCCGAATAAAAATTAAGGGAAGTATCTTTTACAATGGAAAACTGAGGGGTCGCTTTAATGGAATCTGTCATCAGGTTCATTAAAACAGATACGGCACTGCTCATATCAAAACTATACAATACATTACATGAGCCATCCGGTTTAAAATCATAACGTTCTTCAATATCAACGCATGAGGAAAGGCAGAGCAGTACGAAAAATAAAAGGGGAAAGTATATTTTTTTCATAAAGCAAAATTTAAGTAATAATAAGAAAAATTGGTGAAAGGAAAAAGGTTAAAGAAGAAAGGTTTTTGAAATATTTTTTACCGATTTTATCGCCAATGGCTATTTTTATGTCATACGAATTACCTTTCGCCATTTGCCCTTAACCTTTTGCCTCAAAAAGCTTAAATTTGCCCTTTATTATGGCACATCAAATTCCGGAAGATGGTACACAGCTTCCTTTAATGGAAGAATTTTATACGATACAGGGCGAAGGGTTCCATACGGGCAAAGCCGCTTACTTTATACGCCTGGGCGGCTGTGATGTCGGTTGCCACTGGTGCGATGTTAAAGAAAGCTGGGACGCAGAACTGCATGCCCTTACCCATGCCGACCAGATCATAGAAAATGCATCGCTCTACCCCGCAAAAACCGTAGTGGTTACCGGTGGCGAGCCATTGATCTATAACCTGGAATATTTAACCGAAGGGCTTCAAAAAAAGGGTATAAAAACTTTTATAGAAACATCGGGGGCTTACCCTTTATCGGGTAACTGGGATTGGATCTGCTTATCGCCGAAAAAATTCAAGTCTCCCGGTCATCATGTAGCGGCAAATGCGGATGAACTGAAGGTGATCATATTTAACAAATCGGATTTTGCCTTTGCGGAGGAAAATGCAAAGCTTGTTTCGCCCACTTGCAGGCTTTATATGCAACCCGAATGGTCGAAATCAAAGGAAATGACGCCTTTGATTGTTGAATATGTGATGAATAATCCCCAATGGGAAATATCGTTGCAAACGCACAAGTATTTGAATATTCCTTGAGTTGGGTTGTAGGGGTTGTAAGGGTTAGAATTGTTGTAAGGGTTGTAAGAGTTGTAAAGGTTATAAGTGTTAAACACCATCCAAATGACCTAATGACTAATCAATGTCGTTTACTTAAGGATTCCGTGGCAATTTCGCCTCACCTAAACGGCGCAGCCCTCATTTATGCCTTTAAAATAGACATCCTTATAAATAATCCTCTCCAAAGGAGAGGACTTTAACTTCGCTCTTTTTTAGAACCCTCTCCTTTGGAGAGGGCAGGGTGAGGCGTAGAGCGTCTACAGGAAGTACTAATTGTTAAGTAAACGCCGTCCCAATGACTTAATGACCAAGTGACCAAATTCCCTCTTTTTACCGTGTTTCCCCCATCCAGGTTCTTGTTTCGGGTTAATATATGTAACTTAGGGTTCAAAATACCGTATCAAAAGGAATGAAGTATATTATCTTCCCGGTTTTGTTATTCTTTTTACCTGTTTTTGCATCAGCGCAGCAACGGCAATATTCTACTACTGACAGGCAAGCCATCAAATATTTTGCATTAGCAAACCAAAGTCTCGACGAAAACATGTACGATGATGCTATTGCCCAATTGCAAAAAGCCATAGATGCTGATGACAAATTTGTTGAAGCACATTCTGCGCTGGGCAATATCTATCGTATGACACATCAGCATGAAACTGCTGTTGAACAATACCTTAAGGTAATAAAACTAAATCCCGATTATAGCAGCGCTGTTTATTTAAGGCTCGGCAATGAAGAAATTGATATAGCCCATTACGAAGAGGCTCAGCAGCATCTTGAAAAATATTTAACCTACTCCGACATTACATCCGCCAATATTGCCTATACTCAAAAGCTGATTGCGGACTGTAAGTTTAGTGTTTACGCGGTACAACACCCGGTGCCCTTTAAGCCGGTAAATATCGGGCCAGAGATCAATACGGCCGACGATGAATACAATCCGGTAGCCACCGCTGATGAAAATACATTGATATTCACACGACAGATTAACCACAACGAAGATTTTTATAAAAGCATAAAAGTTGATGGCAAATGGCAAACAGCCACTTATCTAAGTGACCAGATCAATACTCCTCAATATAACGAGGGTTCGGAGTCCATCTCCCAGGACGGTAAAGTGTTGTTTTTTAGCGGCTGCAATCGCCCGGATGGGCTTGGCCGTTGTGACATTTATATTTCGCTAAAAAAGGGTGACGACTGGGGCAAACCTTATGACCTTCCGCCACCTGTAAATACACCGGGATGGGAGTCGCAGCCGTCTATCAGCGCTGACGGACGGACGCTTTATTTTGTGAGCAACCGAAAAGGCGGCTACGGCGGGTATGATATTTGGAAATCAACCTTAACAGACAAAGGATGGGGAGAACCTGAAAATCTGGGGCCTAATATCAATACCGCCTATGATGAACAGTCGCCATTTATACACCCTGATGACAGCACCTTTTACTTTTGTTCAAACGGCTGGCCGGGTTTAGGCGGACAGGATCTATTTGTAAGCCGACTTGGGAAAGATGGGCAATGGCAAAAGCCGGAAAACCTGGGCTACCCTATCAATTCAAGCGGAGATGAGCGGGGCTTGTCGTTAACGGCCGGCGGAGATTATGCATTTTTTTCGTCAAATAATTTGGGCGGACTTGGCGGATATGATATTTATACTTTTGAACTGCCGGCAAATTTAAGGCCGCACCTGGTGACTTATGTAAAAGGAAATGTAAAGGATGCCAAAACGCTGCAACCACTGGAATCTGCTGTTGAAATAATTGACCTGCAGAAAAACAAGCCCATTTACGAAGATTACAGCGACCCTGACCATGGCGAATTCCTGGCTACAATTACTTCAGGAAAAAACTATGGCTTAAATATTTCAAAAAGCGGCTATTTGTTTTATTCAGAGAATTTCTCGCTGGTAGGACATGAAGCTAAAAATCCGTTTAATATTTCAGTTTTACTGGAACCAATTGAGATTGGGAACACGGTAATCCTTAATAACATATTTTTTGATACCAATAAATTCGACCTGCAAACAGAATCGCTGGCCGAACTGGATAAACTGGTAGAGTTTATGCAATTAAACCCGACGGTACACATAGAAATATCCGGCCATACCGATAATGTGGGTAACAACCAGGCTAACCAGGTACTTTCAGAAAACAGGGCAAAATCGGTTTATCAATACCTTATCAGCAATAGTATTGATGCAGCACGACTTGTTTTCAAAGGCTATGGGGAAACACAGCCAGTAGCGCCCAATGACACAGATGAAGGTCGCCACAAAAACCGCAGGACTGAATTTAAGATTATTGCGAAGTAGAGGTTAGAGGTTAGAGGTTAGAGGTTAGAGGTTAGAGACTGGAGATTAGAGATTAGAAGGAGTCCGAAAGTCAGTAAAGTCAGTAAAGACCGAAAGTCGGAAAAATAGAATTGCATTATATCGGATCCAAAACAATGAAAAGCCGGGTTATAATTATCGTTTTATTTGTACTTATCATTTCATGTTCGCCGGTTTATAAGACGATGAACGCGGGCAGGCCCTGGCAAAATAAGATCCAGCAGGTCCCGGGAAGGATTGAGTGCGAGTACTACAATTTGGGTGGCGAAGGAATTGCTTACCACGACTCGGACAGTACCAATAACGGCAGCGGCAAGCTAAATCCCGCAAACGGCACTTTTCTGAACGAATTCAGGATGCATGAAGGTGTTGATATATCGTACACCAAATCGCACAATATTGATGATAATCCCTTCAATAAGGCACCCAGGGACATGGATCAGCTATATGTAGGATGGACAAAGCCCGGCGAATGGATCAACTATACAGTTAAAGTGAAAGAATCGCGAAGCTACCGGGTAGGCCTAATGTACACCGCTAATGGCAATGGAGCTATTTCCCTTGATCTGGATGGAAAGGCTATTACCGGCCCATTAAAAATAACCTCAACCCATGATGACCGCGATACTGTTGCATGGCGCCAATGGCATCACTGGAATAAAGCAGATTCGTTAACAACAGTTAAACTCAAAAAAGGTATTCATATTCTTACTTTGCACGTCGTAGCAAATGGGAACATGAATTTTGATTATTTGGAGTTCAGGTAAACTGGTCAATAATCTCATATGGAATTTATTGTAAATCAATAAATAATTTCCTTAATTCAATATTTTTTTCATACCTTCGACTCACCTAAAGTTTTTGTTATGAAAATAAAGATCAACACTAACCGAATTATTAATATTTTTTTTATTGGTTTCTTTTTGCTGTCCATTTCAAATATGCTGTTTTTATTCCTTTGGAGGGGAGGCAGTCAATCGGGTATGGACCCCTCTTTCAGAATTAACAAGTATGTATGGAAGAGAGAAAACTTGGAACCAATTAATACACAAAACCTCGATAGCCTTGAAGGAATTGCCAGCGATTATAAAAGACTATCTGACAGTATAAATACTATTAAGGAGCTTAGAAATGGCTATGGTGAAGAGAGAAGTCGATTTTTGGAAGTTGGTGTTGAAAGTGCGGTTTACAACGATACCTGCGGTACAAAATGGTATTTTGATAAAGCTTGGTTAAATGACAGGTATAAAAGCAACTATATTGTACTTTATGGATGGAAACTAAATGTATCATCCAACGATTTTGAATCTATCGACTCCGGCGTATTCCATGTAGAAAAAGGAAAATCATATATACGGAAGTTATTGGTTGATGACAGGGCTCATTTGGTGGCTGAAAAGGATGTATCGGTTAAATTTAGGTATGATAAAAAGGTCAGGGCTTTGCTTATACCAATTGGTAAGGTAACAAAAAAAGTTTTGGAAGTTGCCATTATAGTTGCCGCAGTTCTTGTTGGAATTGTGTTCTTATATTTGGTTGCAGGATTTATTAAATTTCTTGTAGATATTTCAAAAGGACTTTTCTTTACAGATCGAAATCTGATGCGCTTAAAACTCATCGCGTTTTCATTGCTAATTTTTCCGGTAGCGGTGTTCATATTAAACTTGACTATGCGGCTTATTTTTTGGTCATATTTCACTGCTGATGTTAAGCTTAATGAAAGTATTTGGCAGGACTCGTGGAAGCCGATTGGCTTAGGTTTAATTTTCCTGGCGCTCTACAGGGCTTTTAAACAGGGGAAAAAGTTAAAAGAGGAGCAGGAACTAACGATATAGCCATGCCAATAATTGTAAATCTTGATGTGATGATGGCTCGACGAAAAATGTCATTAACCGAGCTTAGCGAGAAAGTGGGTATTACTATGGCTAACCTGTCTATATTGAAAACAGGCAAGGCCAAAGCTGTACGCCTTGAAACTCTCGAAGCCATTTGCCGTGTTTTAAATTGCCAGCCTGGTGATATACTTGAATATATTGCGGAATAATTGTCCTTAAAAAGGGAGGGTACAAATTGTACCCTCCCTTTTTAAGGATATCGGCTTTTAGCTTTGGACTTTATGCTTTTAGCTCAATTCCCCATTTCCGATAAAAACTTGATCCGCATCAGTTGTATTTCTTCGCGGGTATATTCATCATTGCCTAATTCGGCAAGGGCGTCATCTATTGAATCAGCTTCGGCAGTGCGGAAATAGTCATAAATTTCTTCCTGCTTATCTTCGTCTATTACTTCATCGATGTAATAATTGAGGTTAAGTTTTGTGCCGGAGTTAACAATGGTCTCCACTTCTTTCAAGATCTCCTCGTAGGTAAGGCCTTTTGAAGCTGCAATATCGTCGAGGTTTAAATGGCGGTCGATATTTTGGATGATAAACACTTTAATCGCTGATTTATTGGCGGCACTTTTTATCACCATATCAATCGGGCGGTCAATATCATTGTCCTCCACATATTTCTGGATCAGGTCGGTGAATGGCTTACCAAACTTAAGTGCCTTCCCCGCCCCTACGCCCGAAATTTGTTTCAGCTCATCAGTGGTAATAGGATAATGTGTACACATTTCCTCCAGCGATGGATCCTGGAAAATAACAAAGGGTGGTAAGCTTTTTTGTTTGGCCAGTTTCTTGCGCAAATCTTTCAGCATTTGCAGCAATTCGGTATCTAATGCTCCGCCGCCTTGTTTCGGACCGTCTTCACTATCATCATCATCCGCTGCCTCAATCGGCGTGTTTAAAACAAAACGGATACTGTAAGGGTTTTCAATAAAGGCATTGCCGGATTTAGTTAAGCGCAATAAACCATACTGGTCAATATCCTTTGATAAAAAGTTATTGAGCAAAGCCTGACGCATCAGCGAATTCCACAGGTTAAGGCCATCTTCTTTGCCCGAACCATAGTAGTCGAGCGTATCATGCTCATAATTCTTTATCTGGGCATTCTCCTCACCCATCAATATGCTGATGATATGGTGATCGTCAAATTTTTCGCCAATCTGTTTGATCAGACTTAAGGCCTTATGCAGGTGGAACTCACCGTCAAAATGCTCTTTATGACCAGAACAATTATCGCACATGTTATTGCAACCGGCTTCGTTAAAGTTTTCACCAAAATAATGCAACAATTGTTTACGACGACAAACGGATGATTCGGCATAGTCAATAACTTCTTTCAGGATCTGGGTGCCAATTTCGCGTTCGGCAACCGGTTTATCCTTCATGAACTTTTGAAGCTTATCAATATCTTTTTCCGAATAAAAAGCAACACAAACACCTTCTCCCCCGTCGCGCCCGGAGCGTCCGGTTTCCTGGTAATAACCCTCCATGCTTTTGGGCACATCATGGTGTATCACGTAACGGACATCGGGTTTATCAATACCCATACCAAAGGCAATGGTAGCCACTATTACATCCACATCCTCCATCAGGAACTTATCCTGCGTATCGGCGCGAACTTTGGGATCTAAACCCGCGTGGTATGGCAAAGCTTTAACGCCGTTCAGGTTTAGCGCCTCTGCAACTTCTTCAACTTTTTTACGGCTCAGGCAATAAATAATGCCCGATTTCCCCTGGTTTTGCTTTACAAATTTTACGATCTCTTTAATAACGTTGCGTTTGGCGCGCACCTCATAATACAGGTTCGACCTATTGAAAGATGATTTGTAAATAGTAGCATTGTTCATCTGCAGGTTTTTTTGAATATCCTGCTGAACTTTTGGCGTTGCTGTCGCCGTTAGGGCGATGATGGGGATATTATCGCCGATATTACTAATAACCTGTCTTATTTTGCGGTATTCGGGACGAAAATCATGGCCCCACTCAGATATACAATGGGCCTCATCAACCGCCACAAATGAAACATTGTTAAGGCGTAAAAAATCGATATTTTCTTGTTTGGTAAGCGACTCTGGCGCTACATAAAGCAATTTGGTTTTTCCTGCTAAAACATCTTCCTTAACCCTGCCGATATCCGCCTTAGTTAGTGATGAATTTAAAAAATGTGCTATGCTGTCCGAACCACCGAAGGCCCGTAACTGATCTACCTGGTTTTTCATTAAAGCGATCAGGGGCGATATTACGATCGCTGTTCCTTCACTCATTAAAGCAGGCAACTGGTAACACATGGACTTACCACCACCGGTGGGCATAATCACAAATGTATCGTTCCCCGCCAGTATGTTTGTAATAATCGCTTCCTGCTCACCTTTAAAATTATCGAACCCAAAAAAATTCTGGAGGTTATCAAAAAGTGACTTCTTTGTTTCTATCATTATTTACGTATTCGTGAATGTATTAAAAGTTTAAAGTAACAAATTTTTCTCAATAAACGACAGATTTTGTTTAAAATTTTAAAAAAAAATGATTATTGCCCAAAACCATCCTGTAATGGCTTTAAAACAAAAAAATCAGAAGTGCGTATAAACTTTAAACGCCTTAAAAATTGATAACGCCATACAGCATGGCGTTGAAAAACATGTTTAACTGTTAAAAAACAATTGTCACAATATGAAAAACAATTTGTTTATTTATGCATTTAAACAACCGTGCTCCGGAGGTCATTTATTTAATTTGATTTTATACTTAAATTACAAATTAATGTACAATTTTACCGCGACAAAAACCGAATCAATTATTTGTGGTTATTAATTGAAAACAATAAAAAACCCTATGATAACCGCATTGCCATCGTTAATAAGTCAATTTAATGCAAATTGTTTAAGCAAACATGAATAAAAATTACTATGCCATAATTATGGCGGGCGGTATAGGAAGCCGTTTTTGGCCCATCAGCAGGACCTCACATCCAAAACAATTTATAGATATTTTAGGCACCGGCAAAACGCTGATTCAAAACACGTATGATCGTTTTCTGAAAGTTTGCCCTAAAGAAAATATTTATGTGGTTACCAACGATATATATACGGGCCTGGTAAAAAAGCAATTGCCTGATATGGCCGACGACCAGATCCTTACGGAACCTGTAATGCGCAACACTGCCCCCTGCATAGCCTATGGCTCGTTTAAGATCGAAAGCCTTAATCCGGACGCTGCAATTGTTGTGGCGCCTTCTGACCACCTGATACTGGATGAGGCGGCATTTATTACGGCGATAAAGAAATCATTGGAAGTTGCCGAAAAAAACAACTGTCTTATCACGCTGGGGATAAAACCTTCAAGACCTGATACCGGGTATGGTTATATTCAATACACCAGCCAAAGCTTTAATAAAGACTTTTTTAAGGTGAAAACATTTACGGAAAAGCCAACGCTTGAAATAGCAAAAACCTTTTTACAAAGCGGCGACTTTTTATGGAACGCCGGGATTTTTGTATGGTCGGCAAATGCAATTGTCAATGCTTTTAGTCAGCATTTGCCCGAAATGCATGAAATTTTTGCTGAAGCACGCCCTGTATATAACACGGCTGATGAAAAAGTTCACGTTCATAAGTCATACCTGCAGTGCACAAATATCTCCATCGATTACGGGATCATGGAAAAGGCGGATAATGTATACGTTTTGCCATCGGAATTCGGCTGGTCTGACCTGGGAACCTGGGCTTCTATTTACCAGCTTGCTGAAAAAGATTATGTTGGCAATGCGGTGATCCCTTCCGAAAAAGTGATCATGTATGATTCATCTGACTGCATGGTAAATGTGCCCGGCGAAAAGCTGGTGATATTACAGGGCCTGCATGATTTTATTGTGGTTGAAGCAAATAATACCCTGCTGATATGCCCCCGCGACCAGGAACAAAACGTTAAGAAAATAGTTGCGGATGTGAAGCAACAGTTTGGGGCGAAGTATATTTAGCCCCCCGCCCCCCTAAAGGGGGAGCAAAAAGCAAATGCTAATCAAAAGCCCCCTTTAGGGGGTTTGGGGGCCTGAACTCTCTGCCTGATCGCTTCATACAAAATAATTCCTGTCGCTACCGAAACATTCAGCGATTCAATCTCACCATACATAGGAATTTTTGCCAGGTAATCTGACATCCGGATTATTTCATTGCGTACACCGTCTTCTTCGGAGCCCATAATGATAGCTGTCGGAGCGGTATAATCGGGCGCGTAAATATCATCTTTGGTTTTTTCGGTACAGCAAACTAACTGTAAGCCTGATTCCTGCAAAAACTTTACAGTTTGTATAAAGTTATCATGCCTGCAAACCGGGATCTTGTATAATGCTCCTGCCGAAGTTTTTATGGCATCGGGGTTTATTTGTGCCGATCCTTTAGCCGGTATCACAATAGCGTGTACGCCGGCGCACTCCGCGGTACGGGCAATGGCGCCCATATTGCGTACATCGGTAATAGCATCCAAAACCAAAATCAAAGGCACCCCGCCGTTTTCAAATATCTGCGGGATGATATTTTCGATCTTCTGATAAACAATAGGCGATATAAATGCAACCACGCCCTGGTGGTTCTTCGGAGTTAAACGGTTAAGCTTTTCAACCGGTACCTGCTGGGCGGTAATCTGGTATTCATTCAACAAGTCCTTAAGTTCGTTAAGCAGGCTCCCGCCTATTCCCCTTTGCAGGTAGAAGGCTTCAATTTGCTTACCCGAACGGATGGCTTCCACCACTGCCCTGATCCCAAACACCATTTGATTGCTTTCTCTCGCCGGCCTTGAATTATAAGTCATTTTTTTATTTTACTGAAAGTCATGCCTTTCAGGGCAGACACGCAAAAGTAGCCATATTAATTGATTTAGCACTTATTGTACTGAAGCGACGTTTGGGTCTGTTTTAATTAATTAACATTTGCAATCTTTATTAACATTGGCCTAAATACTTGATTTATAAATGTAAATTTGTTATATTAACATCTTATTAACAACCGATGTTAATAATGTATTTTTCTCAACAATTTTTGTTGATTGTCGGATAGTTAAATAAGAATATTATCCACCGTGAAATAAGTTGTCAAAAAAACAGTATTGAAAACCAATAAAGGGAACCGTACATTTTTTGTATATTTTTGATGCGATGATTATTGAGAACGAAAACCAGTTTAACAAACCGAACACCGGCGAAAGAAAAAGCAGATTTACAAACCCAACCCCGTATAGCGGGCTGGGCAAACTTCCGCCGCAGGCAACTGACCTTGAAGAGGCTGTATTAGGTGCTTTGATGCTCGAAAAGGATGCATTATCATCTGTTATTGACATCTTAAAACCCGGGGTTTTTTATAAAGATAACCACCAGAAAATATTTGAAGCCATAAGGCAGCTATTTGAAAAATCATCCCCGGTTGATATTCTTACTGTTACGGCCCAGTTACGTAAGCAGGGCGAGCTGGAAATGATCGGTGGGGCATATTATATCACCGAGCTAACCAATCGCGTGGCATCGGCAGCCAATATCGAGTTCCACTCGCGGATCATTATTCAGAAATTTATTCAAAGGGAGCTGATCAGGATTTCTACTGACGTTATACAAAGCGCATACGAAGACACGTCTGACGTACTGGACCTTTTAGATAAAGCCGAAAAAAATCTTTTCGAGATCGCTCAAAACAACCTTCGCCGCGATTCGCGCAAGATGGACGACCTGATGCATGAAGCATTGAAGGACATTGAAGCGCTGAAAGATAAAAAGGATGGCTTAACAGGCGTAGCTTCAGGCTTCACCGACCTTGACCGTATGACTTCGGGCTGGCAAAAATCAGACCTGGTAATTATCGCTGCCCGCCCCGCGATGGGTAAAACAGCATTTGTGCTAAGCTGCGCCCGCAATGCCGCTGTTGACTTTAACAAGCCGGTAGTTGTGTTTTCCCTCGAAATGTCTTCGGTTCAGTTGGTTAACCGTTTAATATCCGGGGAAACTGAAATTGAACAGGAGAAAATACGCAAAGGGACTTTAGAGGAGTGGGAATGGAAGCAAATACACTCAAAGATAGGCCGGCTTGAACAGGCGCCGTTAATAATTGACGACACCCCTGCCCTGAACGTTTTTGAATTTCGCGCCAAATGCCGTCGTTTAAAGTCACAGCATGATATTCAATTGATCATTGTCGATTATTTGCAACTGATGCAGGGTAAAAGCAGCGATGGCAAAGGCGGCGGCGGTAACCGTGAGCAAGAGATCGGCAGCATATCGAGAGCTTTAAAATCAGTGGCCAAAGAATTAAATGTGCCTGTGATAGCGCTTTCGCAATTAAGCCGGGCTGTTGAAAGCAGACCGGGACCTTCAAAACGCCCGATGCTTTCAGATTTACGTGAATCTGGTTCAATTGAGCAGGATGCTGACATGGTATTGTTCCTCTACCGCCCTGAATATTATGGACTCACCGAGGATGAGAATGGCAATCCTACCCAGGGTGTGGGTGAAGTAATAATTGCCAAGCACCGCAATGGTGAAACGGGCAACGTAAGACTTAAATTTGTGGGTAAATATGTCAAATTCACAGACCTTGACCAGGGTATGGATGGCTCATTTACACAGGCAAACGCATTTTCGGGTTTAAGTCCTTCGCCAAACTTTGAAAGCGTAATCATCAAATCATCCCGTATGAATGATCCTGATGAAAATGATGAACCATTGCCGTTTTAGCCCCCCCCCGCCCCCTGAAGGGGGAGTTTTTGATTAGCCGCTTTATTCAGTTGCCCCCCTTTAGGGGTTGGGGGCCTAAAACACCAAGCCTAAAGCAATCCCGATGATGATAATCACCGGGGTTTTTATTTTTGTGAAATTTAAAAGTAAAAATGTAGCTATCATAATTAAATAAGCCAGCCAGTTTAAGCCGAAAGGCCGGGCCAATAATATTAACGCAGTCGCCATAAAACCAACTGCTACTGCATTGATACCACTCAGGGAGTTTTTTATACGTGTAATTTTCTTAAGATCGTTCCAAAAGGGAACTATAAATAAAATGAGGATAAGGCCCGGCGCGTTGATGCCTATCACGGCCACCAAACTGCCGGTTATCTGGCCGATAATACCAGTCCCTTTATTTCCCATACTCATACCGCCTAAAAATGAGGTAAACGAAAAGGTAGGGCCCGGTAAAGCTTGTTGCAGAGCATATCCGGAAAGAAATTCGGAATTAGTAAGATAATGTTTAACCTCAACGAATTCCGTGTACATCAGAGGCACCAATACCTGGCCTCCGCCAAATATTAGTATACCGTTCCGGTAAAAGTTTTCAAACAGACGGATAGGTAAACTGAATGGCGATGTTTGGTTCACCACCGCACCCATGGCTGCAAAAAACAATAATATACCGATAAAATAGGTAACCTTTTTTGGGTTTACGTTTGAAAACAGCTTTACGCGTAATTCGTTTTCCTGGGGTTGCGTTTCAAGGGCCGAGGAAATGATCCCTCCCAACATAATAAGTATTGGGAAAGCATAGGCATTCTGCAAAATCAGCGTAGCAATCAGCGAACCGATGGCCAGCATGGTGCTTACCCTGCTTTTCAGAAACCTATGAGCAAACGTATATGTTGCATAAGCCACAATACCCACCGCAATTGGTTGTACAAAGCGCAGCACTTCGGCAAATTTGGCCCTGTCGGCAAACATTTTATAACTGATAGCAGCCAAACACATAATGGTTGCCGAAGGCAGGATCCAAATGAAAAAAGTAAGAATCGCCAGGCGGAGTCCCCCTACTTTCCAGGCTATACCAACCAATGTTTGTGTTGATGATGGTCCCGGCAACAGCTGTGACAGAGCGTTTAACTCCATCAATTCACTTTCGGTTATGTAGCGTCGTTTTTCAACAAACTCGCGCAGCAATACCGCGATATGGGCCTGCGGACCGCCAAATGCAGTAAACGTGTATAGAATTACATCACGAATAAATAAAAGCTTCCTTTTCGTCATTGGTTCATTAGTTCATTGGTTCACTGGTTCATTGGTTCGCTTCATTAAAACTAATGAACAAATGAACCAATGAACTAATGAACCCGAATTTAATAATCATCCTCATCTTCCCCCGTTGCAATGCGGTACACTGCCTGTAATTCCGAAAAGGCATGGTTATCGCGCTGTTCGCGGGTGATTTTCATCCCGGTTTCGTAAGTATTTATCGCCTCCTGTTTGCGACCCAAAGCTTCATAAAGTTTTCCCAGATGGTAATAGGTGCCACCATAATTGGGATGATTATTCACCAGATCCTCATAATATCCCAATGCCGTATCTGTTTCATTAAGGCGAAGGTACTCGGTCGCCAGGGCATATTTCAGGAACGGATCATCCGGTTCATTCTTTAAAAATTCCAATAGCTTTGCTAATCTGCTTTCTGCCATTTTAAACTGTCTCTTTTTTAACTAAATTTGCAAAAACCTGTTTATGATGGATAAGCCAAACGGTCTTTAAAAAACTGATATGACTAATTCATTCATGCATGGTTCTTCATCCTTTTAACAAATAAATTGATACGATGAAAATCCTGGTATGTATAAGTAATGTCCCTGATACGACGACAAAAATAACTTTTACTGACAACAACACCCAATTTAATACAAACGGGGTTCAATTTATATTAAACCCTTATGATGAAATTGCGCTTGCACGCGCTATTGAGCTGACTGATGGCGGTAATGGCTCGGTGACAGTAATAAATGTTGGTGAAGTTAATACAGAGCCAACGATAAGAAAAGCGCTTGCCATCGGCGCCACAGAGGCTGTACGCATCAATGCAAAACCGCATGATGCCTGGTTTGTTGCTTTCCAGGTGGCCCAATACATCAAAGCAAATCCGTATGATCTGATATTAACCGGACGGGAATCTATCGATTACAATGGCTCAAAAGTAGCCGCAATGCTGGGTGAATTTTTAGATCTTCCTTCGGTTTCTATCATAAAAAAATTAGAAATTGAAGGAGGCCACGCCACAGTTGAACGTGAAATTGAAGGCGGCAAAGAAGTTTTAACTGTACCCCTCCCCTTTGTTGCCGGTGCGGCAGAAGGTGTTGCAGAGCCAAAAATACCCAATATGCGGGGCATCATGTCAGCACGAACCAAACCTTTAACTGTTATTGAAGCGGTTGAAGTAAAAACATTTTCGGAAGTCATCAGTTATGAAACACCTGCACCGCGTGGCCAGGTAAAATTGGTTCCGGCAGATGATACAGCGAAACTGGTGAGTTTATTACACACGGAAGCAAGGGTTATATAAATAAAAGCTAAACAGGTTTTTGACCTCATTTATTTTAATATGTCAGTTTTAGTCTATACAGAAAATTCGGATGGCAAATTCAAAAAATCGACTTTTGAAGCCGTTTCGTATGCCCGTGCCATTGCGGATCAAAATAATACCAGCCTTACCGCTATTTCTATCGGAAACGTAAGCAAGGATGAATTAGCGCTTATCGGTAATTATGGCGCCGATAAAATATTGAATGTATCCAACGAAAAGTTAAAGAACTTTGTAAACCAGGCCTACGCATCGGTAATTGCCGAAGCAGCAAAAAAACAGGGAGCAGCAATTATTGTGCTGTCAAACTCATTTTCCGGGCGTGGTTTGGCGCCGCGTTTAGGCGTTAAACTGGAAGCCGGTGTGGTTGACGGCGCCGTATCATTGCCCGAACAGGGTGAAGGCAAATTCAGGGTTAAAAAAATGGCTTTCTCTGGCAAGGCATTTGCTATTGTTGAATTAACATCGGCCAATAAAATCATCTCACTAACGCCTAATGCCTACAAAATTATTGAAACAGTTTCAAAAGCGAGCATTGAGGATTTTAGCATTGATGTTAAACCTTCGGATTTTGCTGCGGTGATTAAAGAAATTGTTCGCTCTACCGATAAAGTTTCTTTGCCCGATGCGGATATAGTAGTTTCGGGCGGACGCGGCCTTAAGGGGCCCGAAAACTGGGGGATGATAGGCGAACTCGCTGGTTTGCTTGGCGCTGCACTGGCCTGCTCTAAGCCGGTTTCAGACGCAGGCTGGCGACCACATAGCGAACATGTTGGACAAACTGGTATAGCTGTCAGTCCAAATTTGTATATTGCGATAGGAATTTCAGGGGCAATCCAGCACCTCGCAGGGGTGAGCTCCTCAAAAGTAATTGTTGTAATTAATAAAGATGCAGACGCACCGTTTTTCAAAGTGGCCGACTACGGCATTGTCGGCGATGCATTTGAAGTAGTGCCGGAATTAATAAAAGCTATTAAAGAATATAAAGCTTCGGCTTAAAAAAGGATCTGTTGTGATGGGTAATGATATGAAAAAAATAAAACTGGATATTGTTGGCTTATCTTACAGCCAAACACAATCCGGTGCCTATGCCCTGGTTTTAGGCGAAGTTAGCGGCCGCAGAAGACTTCCGATCATCATCGGTAGTTTTGAGGCACAAGCTATTGCGATTGAGATTGAAAAAATGACGCCGAGCAGGCCACTCACCCACGACTTGTTTAAAAGTTTTGGACAGGCTTATAATATCACGGTGCAGGAAATTATAATTTATAATTTGGTCGACGGGATATTTTATTCAAAACTCATTTGCTCTGATGGTAAAAAAGTGGTTGAAATTGACGCCCGGACCTCAGATGCCATAGCCGTGGCTGTAAGGTTCGACTGCCCGATTTATACTTACGAATTTATCCTTTCGAGCGCAGGCATAGTAATTGAAGGTAATGATTTTGTTTACCTTGAGAATATCAATGAAAAAGCTGAAGAAAAAACAAACGTTACACCTGCGGGAAGCTTTAATTCACTAAGTATTGACGAATTAAAAACAAAACTCCAGGAAGCTTTAGCTGATGAGTCTTATGAAAAAGCAGCTAAGATCCGGGATGAACTAAACAGACGAAAAGCTTCATAACAAAGGGCGAAACATTGATTCGCATGACTTTTCTTTTTTCAACTTATCTCCAGCCAATAATCTCTGCTTTTTCACAAAAAATTATTATTTTCCGGCGTTAAATTTATACTGACCACCTTTTATTATAAAACTGGCCCCCTATGAATATTAAGTTTCGCTTAATACTGATGAATTTTATGCAATTTTTTATATGGGGGTCATGGCTGATCACCATTGGGGCCTACTGGTTTCAAAATAAGCATTGGTCAGGGGCACAATTCGGGGCCATTTTCTCTACCATGGGGATCTCTGCGATATTTATGCCTGCCCTGACAGGAATAATTGCAGACAGGTATATAAATGCTGAAAAACTGTACGGCGCAATGCATATTTTAGGTGCATTAACGCTTTTTTGTATTCCGCTTGTCACTAATCCGGTAACTTTTTTTTGGGTTATATTGCTGAATATGATCTTCTACATGCCCACCTTGTCACTATCCATAACGGTTGCATATACCGCGTTAAAAAACAAAAATATTGATGTAGTAAAAGAATACCCACCCATTCGCATATGGGGTACAATAGGTTTTATTGCTGCATTATGGACCGTGAGCCTTACCCATAATGAGATTTCATCCAATCAGTTTTATATCGCGTCGTCAGTAGCTTTGGCACTTGGCATTTTTTCATTTACCCTTCCAAAGTGCCCGCCGCCTTATAAAAAAACAGGTGATAAATCACTGGTTAATTTACTGGGATTAGATGCATTTATTTTATTTAAGACTCCAAAAATTGCAATTTTCTTTGCGTTCTCGTTACTTTTAGGGGCAGCACTGCAGTTAACCAATGCATACGGAGATACCTTTATTCAGGATTTTAAAAACATCCCCTCCTACAGCGGTTTAACAGCAGTTAAATATCCCGCAATTATTATGTCGATATCGCAAATTTCTGAGACCCTTTTCATTTTAGCGATACCATTCTTTCTAAGGAAATTCGGGATCAAATACGTAATGTTATTTAGTATGCTGGCCTGGGTATTACGATTTGGATTTTTTGCTTTTGGTGATCCGGCCGGAGGATTATGGATGATCGTTTTATCCTGTATTGTTTACGGTATGGCTTTTGACTTTTTCAATATTTCAGGCTCTTTATTTGTCGAAACACAAATATCTCCTGAAATCAGAGCAAGCGCACAGGGACTCTTTATGATGATGGTAAATGGTTTTGGCGCCCTTTTCGGGAGTTTAATCAGCGGTGTGATTATTGATAAATATTTCACTTTTGCTGATCATAGTAAAAACTGGCATGGCATCTGGCTGAGTTTTGCAGGGTATGCTTTAGTAATCGCCATTATTTTTCCTTTTGTTTTCAGATATAAACATAGTGCAGAACCAAAACATGTTATGGATTTGGCCTGATTTAAACTGTTTCATTTTCATTAAACGATTAAAAGATCAATATTCTATGAAAAAACACTACCGAACAGAAAATGATTGTTTAAACTGCGGCGCTACCCTTCAGGGCCCATTTTGCCATGTTTGCGGGCAGGAAAACCTGCAGATCAAGGAAAGTTTCGGGCACATGATGAATCACGCCATAAGCGATTATTTTCATTTCGACCATAAGTTTTTTCATACCCTTAAGCCATTGTTCTTTAAACCGGGGATGCTGACCAATGAATACATGGCGGGTAGGCGTACGCAATACCTGCACCCGGTGAAAATGTATATTTTCATCAGTATTGTTTATTTTTTATTGCTGTTTCAGCAAAAGAGCCAGCTTGTTAAGGTTGAGCACCGGGACTTGACCGCCACCGAGCTAAATGCTGCCGTCAAAGCCGTTAACGATAATACTTATATACCCGCCTATGCAAAAAAAAAGGCCGTGGCAGATTTATATAAAGACAATGACTATTTAATAATAAACAAAAAGCTTGTAAAAGACACTTCAAAGAAAGCCAAAGCCCAAAGGGACACAGATGAAACAAAACACGGCATGATAAGTGCAACTACTAATGATACCTCCTACACTCAGTATTTAGCATCTCAGCAAAAGCTGCCAGTAGCAAAACGGGATGGCTGGTTCAAAAACTATTATAATAAAAAAGCTTTTGGCATAAGGCAGCAAAAAATAAACATCAAAGAAGTTATCGAGGACGGGCTAAAACATAATTTTCCAAAAATGATGTTTGTGCTGCTGCCATTGTTCGCGCTGATACTAACGATCACTTTTAGGCGAAATAAGAAGTTTTATGTTGAGCACTTGATCTATTCGTTTCATTTACATTGCTTTATCTTCCTGTTTTTAGCCATATTGATGTTCATAAAATTTGTCATTCCTGATAATTGGGATACGTTTACGGGCTGGCTGACCTTTGCCGCTGTACTAATAATTTTCTGGTATATATACAGATCATTAAGAGTAGTTTACAATCGGGGCAGGTGGAGCACGATCTCCAAAATGATAGGGATGTCAATTTCCTATTCAATTGTATTTGGCTTTTGCTGGCTTTTGCTGCTTTTTATTACAATTGTCATGGCCGTATAATCGTCAAATATTGCTGAGCATAGGTTTGTGTGCACTGTTTTTCGGGCAGCACGATACCATCAGGTAAAGAATTTTAAATTAGTGTAAAAAAACAAGACCGGCAGTACCAGCCTTGCTTTGTCAATGTTTTTGTATAATAGTTTTAAAAAGCGTCTAACGCTTCCGTTGGTTTACCTGTACTGTCAAAAGCTCCCAAACCATAACCATTGGTATATGCCTCAGGCTCCCAATAAAAAACACCTAAGCCGTTGCCGCCGGATACCGAATTCACTTTTGTAATAATATCCGAGAGAAAATCCCGCGCAGCTGCTGCCGGGCTTGCTGGCATGCCTACCTCAACCAACATCACAGGGGTTGAATAGCGCGATACCATATCATTAATATTTGACAGACATTGACTATTTACTATCTGCCAGGTAGAAGGAGAATAACTTGGGTATAGAGACATACCTATTATATCCCATTGAGCGCCATTTGCCTTTAACCCGTCAAACATCCAACGGAACGTGCTATTATTATAACCGTTTGAAAGATGCACGATAACTTTCGTGGTACTGCTAACTGATTTAACCGCGGAGTAACCATTTTTAATTAATGCCGCAAAATTGGCCATATTGGTTGAAGCACGCCCATCCTCCCATAGCATACCATCATCAGTTTCATTGCCAATCTGTACCCAATCCGGGGTAATACCATTGGTTTGCAAGGAATTCATAACCCCTACGGTGTAAGTATTCATAGTAGTCAGCAATGTGGGAAAATCTAAAGTAGCCCAGGCAGCAGGTTTGGCTTGATGCCCCGGATCGGCCCATACATCACTGTAGTGGAAGTCGATCATAATTTTCATACCGGCATTTTTTGCCCGGATAGCTTTTGCAACAACATCCGCCGTATTACACCAGCCATCGGATGGATTAACCCATGCCCGTAACCTTATGGAATTAAAGCCAAGGCTTTTCATCAATGCAAAAAGTTCCGTTTGATTGCCATTCTTATCATAAAACTTTACCCCTTGTGATTCTAATTGGGTAACCCAGCTGATATCAGCCCCTTTGGCAAATGTTGATGATACAACGGGTGCAGTGTATACCGGTGGGGGCGTTGTGGTTGAACCTCCGCCTTTTTTTGAACAGGAAATAACAGAAAATAATAAAACAAGGCTACAAACCGCCAACACTTTTTTCATAAAGGGATATCTATAACTGGTAAAACTCAAAAGAGCTTAAACAAATATAAAAAGCATTTTTGACAAATAAAGTGTTTATTTGACATTTTATTTTCAAAAACAAAAATATGTCATTTCGAGTATGGAAAGAAAACTTATACTGCATGTGTGATCCACGCTAAATGCCGTTTAAGTTTTCTCCTCGTTCCTCGTCGAAATGACAGTAATTTTATTGTTTTTACAATTTCCCTGATCTTTCGGGAACGGTATTGGATATGTAATTAAAGCTAACAACCTGATCCCCTATCTGTATTTTAAACTCCCCTGCTTCGGTAACAGTTTTACTGATATCATTAACAAAAGCAAGGTCCTTAGGGCTTATTTTAAAGGTCACAGTCTTTGTTTCGCCTGCCTGAAGGTCTATCTTATCGTAAGCCCTCAATCGTTTGGTATCGGGCGCTATACTGGCATACAACTGACTTGTATAAAGCAACACCGATTCTTTTCCTTCCCGCGGCCCGGTATTTTTTACATCAACGGTAACAGTTAGTGTGCCATTTTCTTTCAGTTCGGGCTGGCTCAAATGCAGGTTGCTATAGCTGAATGTGGTATAGCTTAAGCCTGTACCAAACTCATAAAGGGGGTTATAACTATGGCTATCATCCGAATTTCCGTTTTCAAGATTTTTACGATAGTAGTTGTTTAATGAATTAGGATATTTAGGATAGGTATAAGGGAGCTTGCCTGATGGGTTTGCATCACCAAACAAGATGTTTGCAAGCGCATCGCCGCCTTCATTTCCCGAAAAATAGGTCATAACGGTAGCGGTTGAATGACTTTCTGCTTCAGTAACAAGCCTTGGACGGCCTTCTGCTAAAACCAAAATAACCGGTTTGCCTGTTTTAGCAAGTTCATTTGACAGTTGTGTTTGAGCTGCAGGCAGGTTAAGGTCATCAATATTGCCTACATTTTCGGTGTAGGAAAGTTCACCCAGGCAAAGTACAATCACATCTGCTTTCGATGCTGCACTTACCGCAGCGTTTACATTTTGCAAACTATCAAACGATGCACCCGGTTCATAACTCACATTAGCGTTGCCAATCTTTTGCTGTATAGCTTTCAAAATGGTGTTTTTATTGGCTGCAAAAGCGTCAGACTGGTCACCCTGCCAGGTATAGCTCCAGCCGCCATCCAATGAACGCATGGTATTGGCAGTAGGCCCGGTCACAAAAACCTTCATATCTTTTTTTAAGGGCAGGATGTTGGCAGTATTCTTCAGTAAGGTGATCGCTTCGGTAGCTGCATTCAAACTAACCTGGCGAAACTCTTCCGAACCGAATTTCGGATAATCATCCGGATTACCCACCGGGCGTTCAAATAAACCAAGTTCAAATTTAACTTTTAAAATCCGGTGAACGGCCTCATTAATCCGGGCCATGGATACTTTGCCTTCATGTACCAGTTCTATCAAATAATTATAAAAGCTGTATTCATAGGGTACCATGCTCATATCCACGCCGGCGTTTACCGCTATCCTCACCGCATCCTTTTGTGTGGCGGCAATATGGTGACGATCATGCAGGTATTCAATATCCCGCCAGTCGCTTACGGCAATGCCGTCAAAATGCAGTTCGCCGCGTAATACATCCGTCAGCATGTAATGACTGCCATGTATCGGTACGCCATTGATCTCGCCTGAATTGATCATCAAAGTCTTCGCCCCCGCTTTTACGGCTTCGGCAAATGGTGGCAAAAAATACTCGCGCATATAACGATCAGGGATCCAGGCCGGAGTACGGTCCTTACCGCTCAGCGGATCGCCATAACCTAAATAATGCTTCATGCAGGCTGCCACGTGATATTTATCACCTACATCATTACCCTGGTAGCCTTTAATAATAGAAGCGCCCATTGTTTTTATCAGATAAGGATCTTCTCCAAAAGTTTCATAAATGCGCGGCCACAGCGGTGATTTACCTAAATCCAAAACCGGTGAATAATTCCATGGAATATAACTTGCACGGGTTTCATAGGCAGTGATCTCGCCTGCCCTATGGGCCACGTCCCTGTTAAAAGTTGCAGCCATGGCAATTTCCTGGGGAAACAATGTGCTGCCTGTAGTATAAGTAACCCCGTGAATAGCATCAATGCCGTAAATAACCGGAATTTTAAGACGGTCTTTTGCTGCCTCAGCCTGGATAGTTGAAATAACTTCGTACCAATGTTTGCGGTCGTAAGCATGCCCGCTTACATTTAATATAGAGCCAACATGGTATTTTAAAATAGCTTCCTTTATTTTGGCGGCATCAATCTGATGAACACCATTGGTAGTGGTCGACACCACGTCCGATGTAACTTCGGTCATCTGACCTACTTTTTCTTCAAGCGTCATTTTGGCGATCAGGGCATCCACTTTCTGGTCGAGTGCGCTCGCTTGTTTTTTGGGCTGTGCTGCCAGGATAAGCACATTCAAAAGCATTACATTGGCGATAATAAAGATCCTTTTCATAATTAACTGGTTTGATTTAAGGCTGCAACGGGTTGTTTTATATAATTGATTTCCAAATTTTTACAATACTAATTTACAGGTTTTAATTTATCCTGCAACGCTTCCATCGCATTAGCGAGATAAGCAAAGGGAGCATTCCAGTTGATAGCGATTTCATTAACAGCATACGCGCGGTCGTCATCAATGTAAGCTTCATCAGGCACCGTAGAAGGCACTTTAATATGATCCTGCATGCCCGGATTAGGACCGCCAACCAACAAGCCGGGCACCGGATCAGCCACGCCATCAGCAACAGATGGGCGATGATGCGGGTGCATCGGGCTCCTGCTCCCGTAACCTGTTACATAAGCATAGCCCGAACCATTGCGCCCTAAAATATAATCCAGGTTATCCAGCGCATAACGCAGGTATCGGGCGTCGTTGCTCAACTTATAGGCCTGTATCAAAACAATGCCCTGATTTGCGGCGTTTGAATTACTCCCCCAATTAAAATTACGGGTCGATTTATCCATAACAGTTTGATAAGCGGTTTCGTCAGCTCCTTTTATAAGGTCATCTGCTAAACCAATCAGGCGTTTTTTCAGCTCTGGAATTTCCTTTGGGGCATTTTCGCCAAATGAACTGCTGTTTTTTATAAGGGTATAATAGCCTAATAATCGTACCTGTCCCCATGACGGAATGGGCATATTATTATCAGGCAACAGGTTAATATGCTTTATGAAATCCGGATTTTGTGTGCTTACAAACAACTCGGAAGCGGCCCAGATAAATTCATCGCTGAAATTACGGTCGCCATAGGCGCCAGTGGTTATCTTGGGGCTGAATTTTTGATTCATGGTATCCTGGTTATAGGCTATATCAGGATTTTTTGCAGCCCATGCCCATGCTGTTTTGGCCGCATTCAAACAGGAATCGGCCAGGCTGGGCAATTCCTTCGGGAATTTGCTGAATATCCTGCTTGCCTGCGCCATTACCGCTGCGAAGTCAAGTGTTGCTGCAGTACCTTTCTGCACAACGTAGCGGGGCGCGGTCGCTTTATCAGGCATTTCGAATTTATCAAATGCAGCATTGGTGAGTTTATGATAAACGCCACCATCATTGGGGTCCTGCATGGTAAGCATCCAGCGGAGGTTCCATAATACCTCGTTCAATATATCAGGTATATGATTACCGCTTTCGGGGATATTAAGCTTTACAGTTTTCATGTAATCAGGAAAATCCTCGTACAAGGAAAGCAGGGTACTTGTGCTGATCCCGCTGTTAACCACGTATTTATTGTAATCACCGGCATCATACCAGCCGCGCGGAGAGGAAATCACCGTGCCAGCAGGCCGTTTATCTGTAGCTGCCGAAGGGTGCACCAGCACACTGGTATCAGGGTGACCTTCTGCCCGATGCCATTTACCCGCATATTTTTCATCAAGCGGAATTGACGCTCTCATAAAGTAATACGCTTTTATGGAGGCGCCCGCCACATCACGATGTACTGCTTTCTTTATTTCAAACGGCCAGGAGTAACCAGCCCCCGGAACATACAGCATGTATTTGCCGGGCTTGCGGTAAGTGCTAAATTCAGCTATTCCGGTATTATTTCCGGCAAAATCCGGCTTAACAGATCTTTTTAATATCCCCGTAAATACAGTTTTCTTATTGATGGTCTGGATATAGAACAGGCTATCCTTCCCACTTACAACAATAGCGGTTTTGGGTGCACCCGGATAAAACCCTACCTGGTTTAAGCGGATCTGTTGTTGACCATTTGTTTCAATTGCCTGGGCAGATGAGGTTTGCACAAGAAATGTGAGAAGCAACGCAACAACGCCCCCCCGAGCGAAGCCATAACTATACAGATATTTATTACTCATTTACAATAATGATATTTTACAGGTTAATACTAATCACATGCAAAGGGCATGTTAAATTGGTTTATAAAGATAAGTGTAACTTGTACAATAAGTATAATACTAAATTGACCTTTTCAGCCAAAAAATATGATACTAAATAAACAGAGTCATATTAAAACCGGAAAGAAAATCGGAGAGATTTCGAAAGGAGAATTGAAAGATAGCGATTAAGGTGTATTTTTTATTGCCGCCTGAACCCGGTTAAACAAATTGTCTGAACCCTGATTTACAAGATTTCAAGATTACCATGATTATTGAAAAGTTGGATAGCCACCAGGAAATCCTAAAATCTTGTAAATAACGGTTCAGACAAAAAGATCATTAAAATTTAACCAGGCTATAGGCTAAACTAATATTAAACAGGTTAACCCTGGTTTGGCCGCTTCCATAACTTTGATTGGTAATGCCCGCCTCATAACGAAGATCAATTGATATTTTCTTTATATCAATGCCTGCACCAAACTGCCATGCAAAATTTTGGTCCTGGTAATTTAAAGAAACCGCTTTATCAATTGCACCGTTAAAACTTTGACTTTTATCAACAGCAAATGAGATCAGCGGACCGGTATAAAAACGACCGCCTAAACCAAATGCGCCAATTTTACCGCCAATTAGTAAAGGTACGTCGACACTGGTAAATTTAGCTGTTGTAACGATGCCTCCTGCAGAGGTAATATTCACATTTTTAGATGTCAGATACATTTCAGGCTGAAAATTAAAGCCCAAAGCGCCAAATCGCAGCCAAAGGCCCGCCAAATAGCCAGCCTGGTTACTGCTGCTGAATGTAGCGGATGCTGATGAATTAAGGCTTGTGAGGTTTGCCCCTGCTTTTAATCCGATCTGGAAAGTAGGCAAAATTTGCGCCGAAGCAAAACTTACGGTAGCGGTAATAATTGTTACGGTGAGTAATAGTTTTTTCATAAATAAAATTGTAAAAAAGGTTAAAATTTAAAAACGGCTAAAATTCAGGCTTATTATAATTACGTTGTTGTAAAACAAAGATAATTATAATAAGCCTGCGTTTATGTACTGTGTCGTTTAAAACTTTTTAGCTGATATTACTCTTAAATCACCACGATTTTTGTTCGCATCCATGAACGCACATTCGGACCCTGCTAAATATAAAAAACAAATCAACCCACCAATCTTACAACGCCAGTTTCCCCTGGTAGTAATCCAATATTTTGCTGTAAATAAAGTAATCGTAGCGGGCGCTGATCAGATTTAAAGTTGCATTGTCCAGATTGTTTTTTGCGATAATAAAATCAGTGGAGGTTATTACACCGGCATCCAGGCGGATCTTGAATATGCGATAACTTTCCGTATAAGCCTTTACCTGTGCATCAAGCGCCTGGTAACGGCTGTAGGCGCCGTTCATACTATACCAGGCCTGCTGAACATTTTGCTTTAATACTACTTTAATATTATCCTCAATGTAGGTGTAGTTAAGCAGGCTGAGTTTGGCAAGCGCTAAATTGTTCTTCTTTATATGATTAGTGAATATGGGGATATTTAAGCCCAGTTGCACGTACGTACCATAATTATTCCTGAACTGATCAGCATAACTTTGGCTGTTTAAATTGGAATAATTTGTCCCGATACCGCCTCCTAAATTCAATGATGGATATAATAGTCCTTTTGCATACCTCACTCCTTTTTCAGCACTTTGGCGCATCAAAGTCGCGGCTTTAATTTCCGCCAGCTGCTGCAGGGCGGTTTCATAAACCTGGTCGGCGCTAACGCCATTATCGCCAACCATTTGGTCTGCATTCAGCGGCTGTAATTGAGCATCGCGGTTAAACGGAATATTCATAAGATTGAACAAACTTAGCTTGGCCATATCCAGTGAGCCCTGGTTTTGAACAACAGCAACCTGACTCCCTGCATACTGGCCTCTAAAATCGGTAAGGTCCGATGCAACCTTGTTGTTGCCATATTTTTCCAACGTTTCTGATTTGTCGAGATTCTCTTTTGCTGCAGCGAGTTGAGCTTTACTTTGCCCCAATATTTCACCCGCATTAAGCACCGCCAGGTAATTGGTGATCACATTTACCGTAACGATATCCTTTGCTGCCTGGAAAGCCATTTTACCGGATTGAAATGCGAGTGAGGCTTGTTTTATAGCGCTCTGAAGGGCCAGACCATTAAATATGGTTACCGATCCCTGCATATTGTAATTGTCAGAAGTAACAGACTGCGTTATATAATTATTGGTCACAGGGTTCAGGGCCCGGCCGGAGGTAAGCTCACGGCCAGCGAAGCCGCTGATAGAAGGGAGCAGGTTATCCTTAGCCTGCGTAAACCCAATACGCGACTGCTCGGCCAAAAGTGAATCCTGCCTTACGGTCAAATTGTTTTTTATGGCAATATCAAGACATTGCTGCAGGGTAATTATATTGTTTTGCTGCGCATGTGCCATAGCAACACATCCTGTGAAAAGTATGATCAAAAAGTATTTACTGAATCGCATCTTGTTTTGTTCTATATAGTTATTTGTATTTTAGAATTTCCTGGAGGATTCGACTTTACCATCCAGAAGATTTATAATTCGTGAACCGTATTCGGCATTTTTTTCCGAATGTGTTACCTGTATAATGGTAACTCCGTCTTCTTTATTCAGCTTGCGGAACAGCTCCATAATTTCCATTCCCTGTTTCGAGTTTAAATTGCCCGTAGGCTCGTCCGCCAATAGCAATTTTGGTTTGGCAATTAATGCCCGGGCAATGCCTACCAATTGCTGCTGTCCGCCGGATAACTGGGCTGGAAACAAATCTTTTTTTCCAACGATCTGAAAACGGTCGAGTATGTCGGCCACCATTGCTTTGCGTTCCGAGCTTTTATAGTCCTGGTAAATTAATGGGGTTTCAATATTTTCGTAAACAGTAAGCTCATCAATCAAATGATAAGCCTGGAAAACAAAACCGATATATTGCTTATATAAAGCTGAACGTTGTCTTTCTTTAAGCTGGTGTACAGCATTTCCAACAAAATAATGAAAGCCATCAGATGGTTCATCAAGCATTCCGATAACATTTAACAAAGTTGATTTGCCCGAACCCGACGGCCCCATGATGGATATAAACTCGCCTTCATCCACTTCAAGGTTTATATCGTTCAAAACAAAGTTTTTATTTCCGCCTACCTGGTAATATTTTGATACGTGCTGTAATGATAACATGTTTTTTATTTAGTGAGTTGTTGAATTAGTGAATATTGAACTGCTAATTTATACATATTGATTGATTCGCCTTCAATTCGTTCTGCCTTTAAAGCTTCAATAACATACCAAACTCCTATAGCATTAAATATCAATACATTACATATTAAACCATAAGCAAATACTGTCCGCTAATGTAACAGGAAGCGTACGGTTATGATACAATTAGGTGAGTAGTGAATTGTGAGTGGTGAGTCTAACAAAAACAGCAAGTAAAATATTCACTACTGACAACTCACTACTCACCACCCCTACTCGCTCCTCAAACTTTTCACCGGATTAGCTACGGCAGCTTTAATGGATTGAAAGCTTACAGTGAAAAAAGCAATCAATATTGACGTTATTCCGGCAATTAAAAATATCCACCACTGAATGCTGATTCGATAAGCATAATCCTTCAGCCAAAAATGTACAGCAAGCCATGCAGTTGGCCATGCGATCAGATTTGCAATCAACACAAGAGTGAGAAAGTTTTTTGAAAGCAATAAGGTTATATTTTGAACAGAGGCGCCTAAAACTTTTCGCACACCAATCTCTTTCACCCTTTGCTCTGCGGAGTGTGACGCTAAACCAAACAAACCTAAGCAAGATATAAAGATGGCCAGTCCGGCGAGAATGCCTACAATCTGGCTCTTTTGATTATCCGCCTTATAAACTTCATTAAAATGATCGTCCAAAAACTGGTACTCGAATGGAAAATCCGGGTAAACGCTATTCCATTTCGATTTGATAAAAGCAATTGCGGCAGTGGTATTATTCCCATTGATCCTAACAGAAACATCCCGAAATCCCCAATGCCTTGCACTCACCAAAAACATCGGCTCAATTTTATATTGCAGAGAATTGAAATTGAAATTTTTCACAACGCCGGTAATAACCCCTAACGAATCAAACCCAAATTTCTGCCCGATCAGTGAGGCCAGGGGCTTTTTGGGATAATCTTTCAATAACTCTTTGGCCAGGGCCTCATTAACAATAAATTGCCTTCCATCGGGCATTTTATCACCCGAGAAATTTTTCCCGGTCGCCAATTTAATTTTATACAGGTTGAGATAATTGGTATCAACTACCAGCAGCGTGGTACCCAGGTCCTGTTTTGGCCCGAAGGATGGTCTGAATGTTACACCGGTTTGATCCAAATGACTGCCTAAAATATCCTGCGATGCTGTAACTCCCGATACCAAAGAACTACCTGACAGTTCACTTTTAAACAGGTCATATTTTTTGGTGGTGACACCATCTAAAGGGATATTTACAATTTGGTCGCGGTTATAGCCGGGGTCTTGTTTCTGCATAAACTGGAGTTGTTTTAATACAAATACAGTAGCGATCATCAGGAAAATGGCGCTGGAAAATTGGGTTACCACCAGTATATTCCTCAAAAAGCCTTTGTTTTTACCAACCTGCACAGACCCTTTTAAAACCCTGGAAGCCTGGAAGGACGACAAGTAAATGGCCGGATAAATACCTGAAATAACGCCAATTAAAATTGTACCGCCTAAAACGGTTAACAAAACTTTAAAACTGGTGAAAATATGAAAAGAGATTTCCCGGTCGCTAAGGTTATTGATATAAGGCAAAGCAAGTTCAACCAATACTACGGCGAATATCAACGCTAAAAAGGCTATTAAAACCGTTTCACCTAAAAATTGAAATGCCAGTTGAAAGCGATAGGCCCCGATTGATTTCCGGATTCCCACTTCTTTGGCTCTTTCTGCCGACCGCGCCGTTGAAAGGTTGATGAAATTTACACAAGCGATTACCAGCACAATCAGCGCAATAATGGCGAATAGGTTGGTTGATTTCTTATCAAACTTTTGATAGTTAATATAATCGAGCCCAATATCAGCCGAATTAGCATGCACATCTCTCAGGGGAAGGGTGAACAATTTATAATATTTCCAGCCATCACCCTTTAGGTGTCTTTTCAAATATGCCGGAAATTTCCTATCCAACGCGGTTGCATCAGCTCCGGGAGCCAGTTCAAAGTAGGTATTCAGCCAGTTGCCACCCCAATTGGTAAACATCCAGGGTTTGTAAATACTGCTGAATGAAAATAACGCATCAAATTGCAATTGAGAATTTTTAGGGACATTGGCAATTATCCCGGTAACGGCGAAAATAACCGTGTCATCGCCATAATGGGTAATGACCTTACCAATCGGGTCGGCATCGCCAAATAATTTTTTAGCGGTTTCTTCGGTGAGCAAAGCGCTATGAGGCTTTAGCAACGCGGTTTGTCCTTCTCCCCTGATTACTTTAAAATCAAATACTTTAAGGAAAGTTGAATCAACAAAAAATACCTGTGGTAAAAATATACGCTTGTTATTTTGGGTCAGCTGATATTTGCCATCCCAGTGGATCCTGGTAAAATTCTTTATTTCGGGAAATTCCTGTTTTAAAGTTGGCCCCATCGGAAACATGGACAATGCCACTTTTTGGGTAGCACCCTGTGCCCCGATGGTTTGCACCTCATTTAAACGGTAAATGTTTTTTGTATGAAAATTATCGAAACTCTTTTCATAAGATACAAAAAGCATAATAACAATACAGGCAGCCATTCCTACAGAAAGGCCGATAATGTTAATCCCCGAAAAAACCTTGTTTTTCCAGATGTTACGCCAGGCGATTTTCAAATAGTTCTTTATCATTTTATTTAGTCATTGGTCATTTGCTTCGCGTCATTGGTCATTAGTCATTTGCTTCGCGTCTTTAGTCATCAGCAGCCCGCGTTCAATGACTAATGACATAATGACCAATGACTATTCCGACCTGAGGCTCTTCACCGGGTTCATCAGCGCAGCCTTTATAGCCTGGAAACTTACCGTAGCCAAGGCAATCAGTAATGCAGCTATTCCCGCAAGGACAAATACCCACCAGTTAATGGTTACCCGGTACTGGTAGCTTTGCAACCATTTGTTAATACCCCAAAACGCAAACGGGAAGGCAATCAAACACGAGGTCCCAACCAGCTTTAAAAAATCTTTTGATAATAATCCGGCAAGGCCCGAAACGGACGCGCCAAGCACTTTGCGGATCCCGATCTCTTTTATCCGACGTTCAGCCGTGTAGGCCGCCAAACCGAACAAGCCTAAACAAGATAAAAATATAGCAAGAGATGCAAAAACACCTGCTAATGTGCCCGTTAGGGTTTCTGTTTTAAATAATTGATTGAAATCGCTATCAATAAACTGGTATTCAAACGGATACCCGGGGCTATCGGCTTTCACTATAGCGCCTGCTTTCGCAAGGGCATCCTGTATATCAGCATTTGATTTAAAACGGATGCTCAGTATGCTGGTTCCTTCCGGATGGCTATATAAAAGCAGTGGTTGGGCGCTGCCGTACATATCGTTATACAAATAATCTTTTAAAATTCCTGTTATGGTGAAGGCTTTCTTACCGCCATCCCTAATAATGCCGCCAATCCGGCCCTCTTTGCCCATTTCTTTTGCAAAAGCTTCGTTAATGATCACATTGTTACTGTCTAAAGCTGCTACCGGGTAAAAATCTCTTCCGGCAGTGAGTTTCATCCCCATAGTTGATATAAATTGCGGACTTACATTTTGCCAGCTGATCAGCGGGTTTTTAGTTGCATCTTTCCCATCCCATGAGTAATTATCCGTATTGCTGCCTATCCCCAACGCGTTATTATCACTCAATGCTGCATTTTCTACCACGCCCGACTGCTTTAAGTCATTATAAATGCTTGTAAAATGATCACCCTGGTTACCCTGAAGTTGGATATAAACCAAATTATTTTTGTTGTAACCAAGGCTGCGGTTTTTTACGTGTTGTATTTGCTGGTAAATGATAACCGTGCCGATGATCAATATTATTGATACTGAAAACTGGATTACAACCAAACTTTGCCTGATAAATCCTGAACCGGTGCTTGATTTTATTTTTATATTTTTCAGTACAGTTATCGGGTTAAATGATGATAAATAAAATGCCGGATAACTTCCTGCCAACAAACCAGTTACAAGGCTTATTACAAGTAAATACATTAGGTGTAATGGATTGAAAATATCAACGGACAACTCCTTTTGTACCAGGTTATTAAATGAAGGCATGGCCAAATAAATTAAGCCGACTGCTGCCAGAACTGCAATAAAAGACATGATAACAGCTTCGCCAATAAATTGGCCGAT